>Ga0302320_10001233_pt1 | contig 61475 bp, 54 predicted proteins | sample Bog_T0_3_FD_202130 | JGI IMG/M metagenome (GOLD analysis project Ga0302320, IMG submission 202130) | Peat permafrost microbial communities from Stordalen Mire near Abisko, Sweden - Bog_T0_3 | ecosystem: Environmental > Terrestrial > Soil > Wetlands > Peat | place: Sweden: Abisko, Stordalen Mire... | reverse complement strand
CGGGGACGGGTGGTGCGGGCGGAGGGACTTGAACCCCCACGGCTTGCGCCACCAGAACCTAAATCTGGCGTGTCTGCCAATTCCACCACGCCCGCAACCGCCGCGGCGAGGCGTCCCGCCCGGCGCCCAGCGGCCGTGAGCCGCGCGCTTTAGCGCAGGCGCCCGGTCACAGCAAGTTTTCCGGCGAGCGGGCAGGCTTCAGGCCGGTTTGGGCCATTTTGCGCGTTTTCGGGGAGCCGTCATTTCGGCGCTGGCGGATTTTGCGGTGCAGCCCCGCCGGATGGCTTCTTCAATCCTCCGTGCGTTTGATCGACCATGCCTGTCAGGCTTTGACGACCGGTCGAGGCCGGTGACACTCTCAATCCTGCTACCACGTAGTATCGGGCCGTTCGGACTGACAAGCGCACCATGCCCCAAAACAACACCACGCCAAGGAAGCTCACCACCACGCGGAACAGCCAGGCACATCCTTCGACTGGGTTAGCCAAAGCCGCGGCGCCAACACAGCAAGCTAATCGCGTGCCGCACGATAACCGTCCAGCGTCGGTTAGAGGCGGCGAAACGCCCGCCCCCGACCGGCTCGACGAAACCGCCGAGCGCAATCAGGCAGGCGCCGCTCAACTTACGCACAGCGAATCGCCGGCGCACGGCGCATCAGGCGAAGGCCAGGAGGACGGCCAACACCGGAGCCGCCAACATAGTAACAGCCAGGCGGACGGGCCTGGGGAGACCCTGTTTGACGATCCCGGGGAAACCCATGGGCGCGACGACAGCATTGCGGCCGTCGGGCGCGCCCTGGACCTTCTGGAAGCGTTGGCCCGCGTCGGCCCAGCCCCGCTTACGCTGTTGGCCGAGGCGGCCGGCTGTACGCGCGCTGCCGCGTTTCGCCTGCTGCGTACCCTTCAGGCGCGCGGTTTCGCGCTGCAGGACGAAGCACGGGGCGTTTGGCGTCTCGGCGCACGCTGGAGCGTGCTAGGCCGCGCCGCTGCCCAGCAGGGCGCACTGGCAGCGACCGCAATGCCGTTCCTGGCCGCGCTCGGCAAGACGACCGGGGAGAATGCCTATCTTATCGTGCGCGACGGGCTGGAAAGTGAGACGGTCGCCATCTACCAGGCTGATCCGTCGCTGCGGTTGTACTCGGAGGTCGGCAAGCGACGCACCCTGCACGCGGGTCCGAGCCGTCTGCTGCTGACACACGCGCCGGAGGCCGTGCAGACCCAGGTGCTGGCGCAGCGCCTGCCCCGCCTGACCCCGGCCACCCGGACCGACGCGGCCTGGATCGCCGCCGACCTGCAGCGCATCCGCGCGCGCGGCTACCTGCTGACGGCCGACGAGGAGGAAGCCGGGGCGGTGTCGATCACCGGCCCGGTGCGCGATGCGTCGGGCCATGTCGTCGCCGCGCTGTCCATTACCGCCGCATCGATGCGCATGCGGCCGCCCCGGCCTCGCGCGCTGCTGCCCCTGGTGCTCGATGCCGCCGCCAGGCTGTCGCAGGCCCTGGGCCAACCGACGGCCGGCCTGCCCCCGGCGAAAAAGAACGGTGTGGCCACGGACCCCGTGGGCATCCAGGACTGGGAGCCCCCGGTCGCCGGCTTCGCAGCGCCGGGACCTCACTCCATTTTCCGGTAGGCGGGCTTCCGGTTCGCAAGCGCTGACGCGTTCTGCGTTCTGACAACCCTGCCCCCGCGGGTGGGCCGCCAATCCGCGCAGCCTCGGAGCGGCAGCACCGTGCGTCGTTCTACCGGAACCGCGGCGTGGGTCGTACTCCGGGCGCCGGCTTGTGGCGGTTGGCAGAAGACAATGCTGGTATGCAAGGCGCCGGCGTGGTTATGCTCATCCCATGCAGATTTTGATCGTTGCAGCTCTGCTCTGGCTGTTCGTGCACATCGGCATTGCCGGCACGCGGCTGCGTGCGCTTGTTGCCGGCCCGCTCGGGGACAAAGCGTTCCAGGGCATCTTCTCGGTTCTCTCCCTCGCCTCGATCGCGTTTCTCATCTGGGCGTTTGCCGCCGCGCCGGCCGAACCGCTGTGGACTACGCCGCTGTGGCTGCGCTGGGTCCTCGTCGCGGCGATGCTGCCGGCGTTCCTGCTGTTCGTCGGATCGGTGGCCAATCCGAACCCGACGGCCGCGCTACCGGGCAGCGCACGGCCGCCACGCGGCATGAGCCGGATCACCCGGCATCCGATGCTGTGCGGGTTTGCCCTCTGGGCGCTGGTACACATCATCGGCACCGGCGACGCCGCTGCACTGGTCTTCTTCGGCGCTTTCTTCTTGACCGCGGTCGCGGGGATGCCGTCGATCGACGCCAAACTGGCGGCCCGCGATCCGAACTTCTGGCAGGCGCTGTCTGCGTCTACGTCGATTGTGCCGTTTGCGGCCATCGTGGCCGGCCGCAATCGTTTTGTCCCTCGCGAAATCGGATGGATCACACCGGTGGTCGGGCTCGCCGCATGGGTGCTGCTTTTGCTGCTGCATCCCTGGCTATTCGGCGTTTCGCCCACAGGTACTACGGCCATCGGGACTGTGAGTGTGCCTGCCTGAACCGACAACCTATCTTTGAGTTCAGGATCACGACCACGGAAGGGAGGAAGCTGTGCCATTCGACGGAAAAGAGTTTCCCGGCGCTCCGAATCAGTCCGGGACGACGGCCGGCGTTGCCACATTGTGGCAGCGCGCCAAGGTGTTCGCCGACAAACTATCGCCGCGCACGCGCAACTTGCCCGCCGAGTTGCGGTTCCCGGTTCCCCCGAACAGTCCGGAAGATGCACCTGTCCGGCTGCTGACCATGGGACGGGCGCTGATTGCCGACGAAGGGAGCTGGGTGCGGCATTGCTACGAGACGATCGGAGGCCGGCGCTGCGCTGTCGGCGCGCTGCGGGCGGCGGCACGGTTCACCGGGTCGGTTCGCCTGCGGGAGGCGCAGATCGTGCTGCTCTCGGTCGCGCGGGAGCGTGGCTTCGCCGACGTGGAGACGATGAACGACAAGTCGAGCCACGCGCAGGTGGTGTCGGCGTTCGACGAGGCAATCGCGCGGGCGCAGTTGCGGGCCGCCTGACCAGGCGATCCGGACGTGGGGGTTTACCGCTTCACCGCGGAGAATTGAGTTCGCGGTGATGCGGCCCACGTGCAGTTTTGTTTTGGTCGACCTGTCGAATGATTAGCCGCGTCCCGCCCGTGACAATAGGGATCGGCGGAAAGGGCGGACGTTATGCTTGTTCCGACAGACTGATCTTGGCAAGAGCTGATCGCCGGCGCGGTCAGCGGCCGGTTGTTCGTGGCGCCGATCTCTTGGCACTCATTTTTCCGGAATGAACCCTGCCGGTCCGAACGATCGCGTTCGGCTTCACCGGCTCCACCGAGCCCCCGAGGCGGATGTGTTGGCGCCGCTGCTCGACGCCGCCACATTGCCGCCGGATCTTGCCGCGGCCGTCGGTGTCCGCGCACGGTCGCTGGTTCGCGCGGCACGGGCTGCGCACAAGCCCGGGGCCGACGTCAGCGACTTTCTCGCCACCTATGGTCTGGGCACCGCCGAAGGCGTCGCCCTGCTATGCCTCGCGGAAGCGCTGTTGCGCATCCCCGATACTGCCACCGCCGACGCGCTGATCGAGGACCGGATCGCCGCCGCCGACTGGCAACGCCATCTTGGCCACGGTGACAGCCTGGCGATCAACGCCTCCGCCTGGGCCTTCATGCTGACCGGGCGTGTCCTGAACCTCGACGAGACGCCCGGCGGCATCCAGGCCGTGCTCGGACGCATGGTGCGCCGCGTCGGCGAACCGGTGATCCGCGGCGCGCTGCGCCAGGGCATGCGCGTGCTCGCCCGGCAGTTCGTGATGGGCCGCACCATTGGTGAGGCGCTGGCGCGCGCCGCCTCTGCCGAGGGCCGCCGCTGGCGTCACAGCTTCGACATGCTGGGCGAGGCGGCAAAGACCGCTGCCGACGCGGAGCGCTATCGCGCCGCCTACCTGGATGCGATCGGCGCCATCGGCCGGACCGGCGCGGGACGCGGTCCGGTGGCGGGACCGGGAATATCGGTCAAGCTCTCCGCCCTGCATCCGCGCTACGAGGCCCCGCAGGCGGCACGCTGCGTGCCAGCGCTGATCGACTCGCTGACCGGGCTCGCGCTGGCGGCGCAGGCGGCCGATATCGGGCTGTCGGTGGACGCCGAGGAGGCGGACCGCCTCGATATCAGCCTGGATATCTTCGCCGCGGTGCTGGCCGACCCGCGGCTTGCCGGCTGGGACGGGTTGGGGCTCGCCATCCAGGCGTATGACCGGCGCGCGATGGCGGTGGTGGAGTGGGTCGCGGCGCTCGGCCGCGCCACCGGGCACCGAATCCCGGCACGGCTGGTCAAGGGCGCCTACTGGGACACCGAGATCAAGCACGCCCAGGTCCACGGCCACGCCGATTACGCCGTCTTCACCCGCAAGTCCGCCACCGACGTAAGCTGGCTCGCCTGCGCCCGCCGGATGTTGGCCTGTCCCGACGCGATCCTGCCCGCCTTCGCCACCCATAACGCGCACAGCCTCGCCTTCGTGCTTGAACAGGCAGGCAACGCGCCGTTCGAGATGCAGCGCCTGCATGGCATGGGCGAGGCGCTGTACCACGACGTGGTCGGTCCTGCCTGCCCGGTGCGCGTCTACGCCCCGGTCGGGACGCATGAGGACCTGCTCGCCTACCTGGTCCGCCGCCTGCTGGAGAACGGCGCCAACACCAGCTTCGTGCACCGGCTGGTCGATCCCTCGGTCCCGGAAGACGTGATCGCCGCGGACCCCGCCGCCTGGTTGCGAAGGATCGGCGCGGACCGCAACAAGCGCATCCCCCTGCCCCGCGCGCTATACCCGGACCGGCTCAATTCGGCAGGCATCGATCTTGCCGACCGGACCGGCACCGCCGCGCTGTTGGCCGCGCTGGTGGCGCGCGACCGGCACTGGCGCGACATCCCCGGCACCCGCGAGGTTCGCAACCCGGCCGACCACCGCATGTTGGTGGGCTGCATCGACGATGCCGGCGAGGCGGAGATCGACGCCGAGCTGACAACGCTGGCGCGTTCCTGGCGTGACTGGGACGAGCGAGGCGGCATCGCGCGAGCGGCGGTGCTCGATCGCGCAGCCGAGCTGATCGAGGGCAACCGGGTGGAACTGGTGCACCTTCTGGTCCGCGAGGCCGGCAAGACCTTGGGCGACGCGGTCGCAGAGCTGCGGGAGGCGGCCGATTTCTGCCGCTGGTATGCCGCCAGGGCGCGCGAGCAATTCGGCGCGCCGCGCGAGCTGCCCGGCCCGACCGGCGAACGCAACACCTGGGCGTTGGGCGGCCGGGGCGTGTTCGCCTGCATCTCGCCGTGGAATTTTCCGCTGGCGATTTTCACCGGCCAGGTTGCCGCGGCGCTGGCCGCGGGCAACGCGGTCGCCGCCAAGCCGGCGGAGCAGACCCCGTTGATCGCCGCCCATGTGGTCGGCCTGCTGCACCGCGCCGGCGTGCCGCCCGATGTGCTGGCGCTGTTGCCGGGCGATGGCAGCGTGGGCGAGCGCCTGGTGCGCGACCCGCGCATCGCGGGGGTCGCCTTCACCGGTGGAACCGAAACCGCTCAGCGCATCGCTCAGACCTTGGCAGCCCGCCCCGGCCCGATTGTGCCGTTCATCGCCGAGACCGGCGGCATCAACGCCATGCTGGTGGACAGTTCCGCGCTGCCCGAGCAGGTGGTAACCGACGTGCTGATTTCGGCGTTCGGCTCAGCCGGACAGCGCTGCTCGGCGTTGCGCCTGCTATGTCTGCAGGAGGAGATCGCCGACCGCGTGTTGACGATGCTTCAAGGCGGGGCGGAGACGCTGGTGATCGGCGATCCGATCGACCTCGCAACCGATATCGGCCCGGTGATCGACGAAGCGGCGCGTGACGCGTTGGAACACGCGGCGGGCGGCCTGGGCACCCAACTGTTCGCGCTGCCGCTGGGTCCTGGCACCGAGCACGGCAGCTTCTTCGCGCCGCGCGTCTTACTGCTGGGACAGGTAAGCGAGCTGCGGGCCGAGGTCTTCGGACCGGTGCTGTGCGTGATCCGCTACGCGGCGGATCGGCTAGATGCGGTGTTGGATGCGATCGACGCCAGCGGCTACGGGCTGACGCTCGGCGTGCACAGCCGCATCGAGGCGACGCAGCGCCACATCGTCGAGCGTCTGCGGATTGGCAACGCCTACGTGAACCGCAACCAGGTCGGCGCGGTGGTGGGCGTGCAACCGTTCGGCGGACGCGGCTTGTCGGGCACCGGCCCGAAGGCGGGCGGTCCGATCACGCTGTATCGTTTCGCCGAGGAGCGTGTCGTGTCCGTGAACACGACAGCGGCCGGCGGCAATGCGGCGTTGCTCTCGCTGGACGACGAGTAGCGCCTTAACACGCGTTCAAATCGTTTCACCAAGGTGTGGTCGGGCTCGATCCGTCAGCGGCGGGCCAGCTTGGTCCCTGGGGTCGGCTTGGCCGGGGGCGACGCCGGCGCGAACGCGCCATAGACGCTCGCCGAAGGCTTAAAATCCGCGTAGACTTGGCTCTTGGTCACGAAGTCTCGGTACGGCGTGTGCGGGACCACTGTTGCGGCCGTCACGAGATCCGGCCGCTCCCACACTGCCATCACACGGTTGCTGTACTCGCTGCCGAGCGCCGGGGTCATCGAATGATAGGCGGCGATCGCCGGCAGCCAGGTGCTGTCCGCGCCGTGCAACGCGATCAGAAAGCGGGCCGCATAGCGCGTGTTGTGCCAGGGATCGAACGCTTCATCCAATGAGGCGAACGCCGTGGGATGATGCATCAGGTTGACCTGCATGCAGCCGACATCGATGGAGCGCACGCCCAGGTCCTGCAGTGTTTGGACCGCGGCGACCGCCTCCGCCTTGGACGCGAAGAACCGCCCCTCGCCTTCGGCATTGATCGTCCAGGGCCAGGGGTGGACCGTGCCGGTGGCGGGGTCGAGCCTGCCGCTTTCGACATCCGCGATGGCATTGAGCAGCCGCGGCGGCAGACCGGCTTCCTGCTCCGTCGCGGCAATCGCGCGGTCGCACAGCACCGATGGCGTGGGCGCCGGCGGCGCGCCAGCCAGCGCCGGTACGGTCCGTAACGGCATCAACGCGATGGAAACGAACAGCAGGGCGGGCAGCATCCGAAGGTGCAAGAGCATCCGCTTCTTCTGCCCGATGATGGGCTCGGAACGCTACTGGAATCGTTGCCGCCAAGAAGGTTGTGGGTTCGCGACGGCCAGGCTGTCCGCCTCGAAAACCCCGCGTGCGATCGCCCGTGCCATCACCGCGATGGCGACGATGCCAAGGTCGGTCAATTCCGTGAGAGGGTCGCCAAGCGGCCGCAAGCCGGTGGCCGCCGCGAAAATCGTGTCGCCATCCAGCGGCGCGTGCGCCGGGAAAATTGCCCGAGCCAAGCCGCCATGCGCCATGATCGCGAGCCGCTGCGCCTGCGCCTTGGTCAGCGTTGCGTCGGTGGCGATCAGGCCGATCGTCGTGCCGGTGCCTGGACCGCCCTTCAGCCGCGGCGTGGCGTCGATTGCCGCCGGCCAGCCGAGCCCGCCGAACTCGCCTTGCTGCTCGAACGGGGCAGCCCAGAAATTCGGCCCATCGCCGATCGTCGCCGAGCCGATGGCGTTCACCGCCACGATCGCGCCGACGGTGTGCCCTGCCGGCGTCACCGCGCTCGCCGAGCCCAGGCCGCCCTTCACGGTCGCCGTGGTGGCACCCATGCCGGCACCGATGTTGCCCAGGGCGAAAGCCGGCGTCCCGTGAGCGCCTCGCTCGGCCGCGGCACAAGCGGCGCTGTAGCCAAGCTCGCGATAGGGCGGATACCGCCCCCAATCCTTGTCGCCGCCATTTGCCAGGTCGAACAGGATGGCCTGCGGCACGATGGGGACGCGGATGTCACCCACCGGGAAGCCGCGACCCTGCTCCCTCAAGGCGGCCTGGACCCCGCCGGCCGCGTCCAGGCCGAAAGCGGAGCCGCCGGACAGGACGATTGCGTCCACGGCCTCCACCGTCATCTCGGGGCCGAGCATCGAGGTCTCACGGCCGCCGGGCGCTCCGCCCAGAATGCTAACCGCGACAACCGCCGGCCGCTCGAACAGGACGACGGTCACCCCCGAGCCAAGGCGGGCATCCTGCGCGTGCCCGACGGCCAGGCCGGGAACGTCGGTCAACAGGTTGCGCCGAGTCACCGGAACAGCAAACCGAGCGCCACCGCCAGGGCTGCCACCACCGCCACCGCCAGCAGAAGCGATGCCAGTCTGGGCGTTGCGCGATCCGACCGGCGCGAACCCGGAGCACCAACCCGTGCGTCCGGCCGAGCGGCCTTTGGGCGGGGAATGGCTTGCTGCCTTCCATCGCCAACCCAATCGCGAGAGCGGAACGTCATGCGACCACCGCCTTTCCGCCAGGATCACCTACCTCGCTGGCGGAGACATCATGGCGCAGACCGATGTTACGGCGCAATTCTTGGCCCGATCCGGGGCCCCGATCTGGTTTGACGAGAGAAGGCTCCGGTCGCGCGCGCGGCGGACGGATCGGGAGTCGAGAGAGCAGTTCGCAATGCCGTTCGATCCTTCCGAACAATATAAAAAAATAGGCAGCGAATACCGCTTCCTTTCGTGGCCGTTCAAATCAACGAAAACGTAATGTTTACGTTATATGCCTCGCCTTTTCGCGAACTAACCGGGGAGTGTGGCACCGGCTCGGGCTTATCAACCCGGTGTCATTTGTCTTGTGCCGGCCTGACCCGCGACAATGTTGGCACTCATCGAGTGCATTGAGCGGCGGGAGTTTAGACATGGCGCAGGAATTTCACGATCAACTGATCGAATTTCTTCCCAAAATGCGGGTCTGGGCCCTTGCCTTGACGCGCAACCGCGCGGCTGCCGAGGACCTGACGCAGGACGTCGCGACCAAGGCGCTGGTCGCGAAGGATTGCTTCATTCCCGGCACCAACTTCTCCGCCTGGGTGCACCGGATCATGATCAACCACTTCATCAGCAGCGTCCGCAACCGGCGAGAGTTCACCGACATGGAGAACATGCCGGAAGTGCCGGTGCCGGCGGCCCATGAAGACCGCACAGCGCTGCGCGAACTGGACGGGGCGCTCAACCGCCTGCCGCCCGACCAGCGGGAGGCGCTGTTCATGATCGTGTTGCAGGAAAAATCCTACGAGGCTGCCGCGGAAGTGACCGGCTGCGCGATCGGAACCCTGAAAAGCCGGGTCCACCGCGCGCGGCTGCAGCTCCGCGCCTATCTGACCGGCGAGGACGCCAAGGCCGCGTGATCAGCCCTGTGTCAGGCGCGGCCTTCGGGCTCCAGCAGTTGGAGCGCGAAGAGCCGGGCCGGATCAGTCCAGGACTGGGCCACAGTCCATTGCGCCGCCCGGGCGAGATCCGCGAAAGCGGCGACGGTGTATTTGTAGCTATTCTCGGTATGGATGGTCTCGCCGGGGGTGAAGCGGATCATCGCGCCGGCAACCCGTACGGTCTGCGCGCGGAGGCTGACCAGGTGCATCTCGATCCGGCTCTCCGCATCGTTCCAAACCGCCCGGTGGGCGAAGCCGGCGAGATCGAAATCCGCGCCGGCCTCGCGATTAAGCCGCACCAAAAGGTTGCGATTGAAAGCCGCGGTCACGCCATCGGCATCGTCATACGCTGCGAGCAGCCGGACGGGGTCTTTGCGCAAATCGAAGCCGATCACGAATTGGGCATCGCTACCAAGCGTGGCGCGAACCCGATCAAGAAAGCGTGTCGCCTCAAGCGGATCAAGGTTGCCAATCGTGGAGCCGGGGAAGAAGCCCAGGCGTGCCCTGCCGGCAAGCGATGACGGCAGGGTGATCGGGTCCATGAAGTCGGCCGCGATTGGGACGACTATCAGGTCGGGACGGTCGCGCCGGAGCCTGGCTCGCAACCGCACGAGCGACTGCCCGGCAACATCGATCGGCGCGTAAGCGGTGATGAGCGGCAGGCCTGTCGCCTCGTCATCGACGTCGAGCAGGGTGCTCGCCTTGGCTTCATCGCTGGCGCCGTATTCCACCAGCACGCTGTCAGCCGGCACCGCGCGCACGATCTCTGGAGCAATCTCACGAAGCAGCCCGTGCTCGGTCCGCGTGAGGTAGTATTCCGGCAGCGCCGTGATAAGCCGGAACAGCCGGCAGCCTTCTTCGTCGTAGAACAGCTTCGCCGGCAATGTCTTTCGCGCGCCCGACAGGCCGGACAAAGCAAGGGCCGCGACCTCGCGATCGAAGCACGCGGTGATGCGCGCGTCATTCAGCATCAGGATGTCTCCGTCAGATGTCGCGCGCCAGCCGCAGGCCGCTGAATTGCCAGCGCTTGTCAGGGTGGAAGAAGTTTCGATAGGCAGGACGCGTGTGACCGGGCGGCGTGGCGAGCGAGCCGCCGCGCAACACCATCTGGTTGATCATGAACTTGCCGTTGTACTCGCCGACGGCGCCGCTGACTGGACGGTAGCCTGGATAGGGACGGTAGGCGCTGGCCGTCCATTGCCAGACATGCCCCGTCATCTCGTGCAGATCGGCCAGCGCGCAGGCCGTCTCCCACTCGCCTTCGGTCGGCAGGCGGGCATCGGCCCACCGCGCGTAGGCGTCCGCCTCGTACCAGCTTAGGTGCCGCACAGGGGCATCCGGATCGAGCGGACGCTCGCCGCCCAACCCCATTTCAAACCAGGCTCCGTCTCGCTCCCGCCAATAGAGCGGCGCGGCCCAGCCTTCGGTCTGGGCGAGCGCCCACCCATCGGACATCCAAAGGGTCGGTGTTCGATATCCGCCGTCCTGGACAAAGGCGAGCCAATCGCTGTTGCGAACCAACCGGGAGGCAAGCGCAAAGGGCTCCAGCACGACGTCATGGGCGGGCGTCTCGTTGTCGAAGCAAAACCCCTCCGGGCGGTGCCCGATCGCGACCAGTCCGCCCGGACAGGGAATGAAGCGCGTCGGCCACGGCGCCCCGGCGGGCGTTGTCCAGCCAGGCAGCACCGCCGGAGCCAGCGGGTTCTGCGCGAAAACGTGCAGCATGTCGGTCAGCAGCAGTTCCTGATGCTGCTGCTCGTGCTGCAAACCCAGCTCGATGAGAGGCGACGCCTCGTCAGGCATATCCGGCAGATATCGGCCCATCGCGACATCCACATGCGCGCGATAGGCGGTCACCTGCGCCACCGAGGGCCGGGTCAACAGGCCGCGCATCGGGCGCGGATGCCGCGGCCCGATGGTTTCGTAATAGGAGTTGAACAGGAAGCGGAAATCCTGGTCGAAGGCGCGGTACGCAGGAACGAAGCGGCGCAGCAGGAACTCCTCGAAGAACCAGGTCGTGTGCGCGCGATGCCATTTTGCCGGACTGGCGTCGGGCATCGATTGGACACACTGATCCTCGGCACTGAGCTTCGCAGTCAGGCGCTCAGTCCGCGCACGGATGTCCGCGTAGCGCCTACACGAAGCGGCGAGGCAGGGCTTTGTCGCAACGTCGCTCACTGGTCGGTCGCATTCATGGCCGGTCTCCGTCCGCGATGCTGCTTATGAGTGGGCGTGCTTCTATCGGCGACGCTGCGCCGGCAAGCGCAAGCCGCCCCGAGGATACGATGGACAGTATCGCGATATGTGGACCGTTATGCGCGCCCGTCGGTCACAACAGGCGGAGAATGGGCAGCCACCGACCGCCCATCCCCAGGGATCAGGTTAGGCGTTGCTGTAGTGGTAGTCGGGCAGGCCCTTCAGCGATGCTTCCGACGCGCCGGGAAGCGTGATCTTGTCGTGCTCGACCTTCAACTGGTCGTAGGGCACCGCCACCAGCTTGCTGCCCACACCAAGGAAGCCGCCGACGGAAATCACCGCGGTCGATGTCTTGTCGTCGCGGCTCACCAGGATGTCATCGATCTTGCCAATCGACTGGTCCTGATCGTTGTAAACAGTCGCGCCGACGACCTTGCTGGTGCGCAGCTTGTTGTCCACGGTCCAGTAGATGCTATTGGAGGTGTCGGACCGGTTGGTCGTTGTGACCGCGCGGTCGCCCGTCCTGCCCTGCATCGTGGTGTTTTGGTCTGTCTGCCGCGCCGTCGAGCCGGCGCCGCTGCCGGCGCTTTGGGCAAACACGGGTGTGGCGGCCAATGCGCTGGCCAGTAGCACGGCACTCCATGTCAATTTTGTCATTGTTTCCTCCTCCTCACGTCATTTCACAAACGACGTGGCCATGCGCAAACGGCGGACACTCTGCCCAGTTGCCGACGCGCGCTATCGTGAAATGGCCCGCAACCGGGCAAGGGATCGTGATCGCCGCGGCCGGGGAACGATCAAGGAAACGCATTAGGCTGCCGCGCGTTTCAGAATTTCTTGAGGAGGCGGCGATGGCGGCACGTCCTATTTGGCGCGGACATTTGCGCCTGGCACTGGTGACGTGCCCGATCGCCTTGCACAATGCCGAGCGGTCCAGCGGAAGCCTCAACTTTCATCTGATCAATCCGAAGACCGGCAGCCGTGTCAGGATGGTGACGTTGGACGCGGGCACCGACGAGGAGATATCGCGCCGCGACTTGGTGAAGGGCTACGAATTCGAGAAGGACCGCTACGTCCTGATGGAAGATGAAGATTTTGAAAAAGCGCGGATCGAGAGTTCATCCACCTTGACGGTCGACAAGTTTGTCGATCTGGACTCGATCGACCCGCTCTATTTCGACAGTTGCTATTACATGGTTCCGGATGGCGACGCGGGGCAGGACGTGTACGTGGTGCTGCACGACGCGATCGCACAGTCGAAGCGGGCGGCGCTGTCACGGCTGGTGATGGCGCGGCGCGAGCGCGCCGTGGCGATCAGGCCGATGGGAAAAGGTCTGGTTCTGCACACGCTACGCGAGCCGCGCGATCTGTACAGCGCCGAAGATTTGTTCGACGGCATCCCCGAGGAGAAGCCCGATCCGGAGATGGTGAAGCTGGCCACCCAGTTGATCGACCGGCAGGCGGCAAAGTTCGAACCCGCCGATACCGAGGACCGCTATGAGACGCGTCTGCGCGAGGTGATCGCGGCGAAGCTCCAGGGCGAAGGGATTACGCCGAACGCGCCCGCAGCGCCGCGCGGGGACAATGTGATCGACCTCATGGCCGCCTTGAAGCGCAGCCTCGGCCAGGAGGCCACTGGCAAGAATGGGTCCCAAGACTCGCCCCACGAACCGGCGCCTGCCGACAAGCCCGCGGCGAAGCGCCGGACAGCGACGCGCAAGCGTGCCTAGGTCGGTCGCTCCTGATCCTCCGCTTGGTGCGCCGTCTCCGTGCCGTGACGTTCCGAGGTGGGCGTCCCCTTTGGCTGCGCCTCATCACCGCGAGATTCGGGATCGGGGTGCCGATCCTTGCGCTCGTCGCGCCGTTCACCGGTGATGCCGGAGGAAGCCGGCGGGTCGCTCGCCGGGAAACTTTCTTCCACGGCTTCATCGTGTTTGTCGCTTGCCGGCATGATCGATCCTCCGTACACCAGCCGTTCAAACGCTCGAGGGGCGCCGCGGTTTTCCGCGGTCCACGCAACCGGCCCGTCCGCCGGCTGTTGAATTTTAACCCTCGCACAGACGTACAAGGAGAGACGCCATGGCGGATCTATCCGGCCGCAGGATCGCGGTGCTTGCCACCGACGGGGTTGAACAGGTCGAACTGACCGAGCCTGTCAGGGCGCTGAAGCAGGCGCGGGCCGAGGTGGTTGTTGTGGCGCCTCATGACGGCGAAATCCAAGGCATGAACCACGACGAGAAGGGGGACAAGATCACCGTCGATGACACGTTGGACAATGTCTCACCGGACCAGTTCGACGCACTGGTGCTGCCGGGCGGCGTGGCCAACCCCGACAAACTGCGTACGCTTCCGGAAGCGGTCGCCTTCGTGCGGCATTTCGTGGACGCCGATAAACCGATTGCCGCGATCTGCCACGGACCCTGGACACTGATCGAGGCCGGCGGAGTCAGCGGAAAGCGGATGACGTCCTGGCCGTCGCTCAAGACCGATTTGCGCAACGCCGGGGCGCATTGGGAGGACAACAAGGTCCTGGTCGACGGCAAGCTGGTCACGTCCCGCAAGCCGGACGACCTGCCGGACTTCGAGCGGGAAATGCTCAATCTGTTCGAAAAAACCGCCCATCGCCGGGCGGCGTAACAGCGCGCTCGCCCAGAACCGCCGGCCAGAATGGTCTGGCCGGCGGTCGCGGACCGAATCCTCAGGCAGCCCGCTGTGTCGCCTGCTGGTTGATTTCGGTGTTGGCCAATTGGCTCAGCAGCGAGTCGGCGTGCTTCTCCTCGACGAGCGTCTCTTCCAACAAGCTGGCGACTTCGTCCTGGCCGGCGACCTTGGCCCAGGCGATCAGCGAGCCATAGCGGGCCATCTCGTAATGTTCGACCGCCTGTGCCGCGGCGACGATGCCAGCATCGCGCACGCTGCCCGGCTCGAACTGATCGATGATCTCCTCGCCTTCCTCGATGATGCCGTTGATGGCCTCACAGGTCTGGCCGCGCGCACGCTTGCCGAGCGCGTCGAATACCTTTTGCAGACGCTCGACCTGGCCCTGCGTCTCCTCGCGATGATCCATCAGCGCCTGCTTGAGCTGTTCGTTTTGCGACGCTTTCGCCATCTTGGGCAGCGCCTTCAGGATCTGACGCTCGGCATAGTAGATGTCCTGCAGAAAGCTCAGCAGGAGCTCGTTGAGACTGCTCTTGGTCGCCATTTTTTTCCTCGCTGTTCGTTGCGCGTTGGCCGGGTGCGCCCCGCTACGCCGAGACATAACCGCTGCTTCGCAAAGCCGTTTTGCCGCCCGGGCTCACAAACCCGTGTAGAGCGCAGCCGGCAGGGTGGATAAGCCCTTGCGCCATCCGCCATTGCCGCAAGCAGCACGACAACCGCGGCTGGCAGGCACTGCCCCACAATTGGGAAAGCGCGATCCGTCAGCGCCCCGCGGTCTGTCCCGCTTCCGAACGCTCCAGATAGCGCAGGACGGTGGGCTTGATGTGTTCATCGATCCACTGCGCCATCTGCTCTTCTTCGTGCAGCGACTGGTTCAGCGCGGTTCGGGCGTTGTCGTGGCCCGACGCGTCCGCCAGCACCAGCAGCGCCTTGTACGACGCAATCTCGTAGTGCTCGAAAGCGAAGTTGGCGAGCGTGTCCTTGATCACCTCGTCGGATGCCGGCACATGGGCGAGAGCCGCCAGATTGCCGATGAAGGACGCCACCGTGTCCTTCAGGCTGGAGTGGCTGGTGCCCAGGCCGGTCAGCAGGTCCTCAAGGCGCTTTGCCTGTTCCTTGGTTTCCTCGATGTGCAGGCGAATCCGCTCTTCCAGTTCGGGATAGTTGACCAGCCGGCCGAGCTGCCGCTCCAGAAGTTCGATCGCCTGCTTTTCGACGGCATGCTGATTTCGCAGGCCAACCACGAAGGTTTCCCGCGCAACAGTTGTTGTTCCACTCATGAACCCTGCCTCCCAGATTAGGTGGGTGCTGAATGGTTGGAGCCCGCCGCGGTTCCCGGCCTTCCCGCGAACGTCACCGTATCATGCCTGACCGCGAGCCCTTGCGCCGTCCACCAGTGCCGCAAGCCGCACCGCAAGCGGTGGACGGCGCAAGATGCTTGCCCACCCTACGCCGTGTGTGACGTCAGTGAACCGTGAGCAGCGCTTGAGCGCAGGCGTCCAGGATGGCGTCGGTATCGATGCCGTATTCCCGGTACAGGTCCGGAATGTCGCCGCTCTGGCCGAACCGATCGGGGCCGAGCGGCACGATACGTTGCCCGCGCACCCCGCCTAGCCAGGAATGCGCCGCGGGATGCCCGTCCAGCACCGAGACCAGCGCCGCCCCCGGGGCGAGCGGCGCCAGCAGGCGCTCGATATGGGACATGGCGCTCCGATCGCCGCCCCGCCGTGCCCGCAATGCCGCGATCCAACCCGCGTGCAACCGATCCGGGCTGGTGATGGCGAGCAGACCCGCGCCGGGCTCTTCCGCAGCCAGTTCGGCGAAAGCGGCCTCCGCCTCCGGCGCCACCGGCCCCTGATACGCAACCGCAATGCGGGCGCCATCGTGCGGCGGCACGACCCAGTGCCCGCCGGCGATCACCTGCGCCGGGTCCAACCGCCGCTCCGGCTGATCGAGCTGGCGGGTGGACAACCGCAGCCAGACCGCCGACCCATCCGGCCGCTGCATGAAGTCGAACGCGTGGCGCAGCAGGATGGCCAGCTCGTCGACGTGCGCCGGCTCGAAGCTCGCGAGACGGTCGGCGGTCATGCCGATGACCGGCGTGTTCACCGATTGGTGCTGCCCGCCCTCCGGCGCCAGCGACAGCCCGGAAGGCGTGGAAACCAGCAGGAACCGTGCGTCCTGGTAGCAGGCATAGATCAGCGCATCGAGGCCGCGGTTGACGAACGGATCGTACACCGTGCCGATCGGCAGCACGCGGGCGCCGGTCATCGCCGGCGCCAGACCGGCGGCGCCCAGCAGCAGGAACAGGTTCTGCTCGGCGATGCCCAGCTCCATGTGCTGGCCCTTGGGGCTCATGCCCCAGCGCTGCGCCGAGGCGAGCTTGGCGTCCCGGAATACATCGTTGCGCATGTGGCGGTCGAAGACGCCGCGCCGGTTCACCCAGGGTCCGAGGCTGGTGGACACGGTGACATCGGGACTGGTGGTAAGGATATGGTCCGCGAGCGGCTTCAGATCGCCCTGCCCGCGGCCGATCTCGGCCAGAATGTCGCCGAAGCCGCCTTGCGTCGAAAACTTGCGCCCGGCGACCTTCGGCATGGGCAGGATCGCCGGGACAGGCACCGCGGGTACGGTCAGCGCGCGGCCTTGCGGAGTCAGCTTGGCGGCGAAGGAACAGGCATCGAGAAAGTCCTGCATCTCGTCCGCGCCGGCGTCCAGGCCCTCGAACTTGTCCCATTCGTGGCCCGGCCGGATCGCCATGCGGGCCTGGAACCCCTCCATCTGTTCCTTCGTCATCATGCCGGCGTGATTGTCCTTGTGGCCGGCGAAGGGCAGGCCCATGCCCTTGATGGTATAGGCGATGAAGCAGGTCGGCTGGTCGCCCGACGCCTCCGCCGCGCGGAATGTTTCGATCAACGTCTCGATGTCGTGGCCGCCGAGATTGGTCATCAGCGCGCCCAGCTCGTCGTCCGATAGCGGATCGATGATCGCGCGCACGCCCTTCGAGCGCCCGAGATCGGCAAGCACCGCCTGGCGCCAGGCCGCCCCGCCCTGGAAGGTCAGAGCGGAGTAAAGGCTGTTCGGGCAGTCGTCGATCCAGCGCCGCAGCCCGTCACCGCCTTCGCGCGCGAACGCGGCCTGCAGCATCCGGCCGTATTTGATGGTGACGACGTTCCAGCCCATGTCGCGGAACAGGCCCTCGATGCGGCCGAACAGCCGGTCGGGGACCACGGAATCCAGGCTCTGGCGGTTGTAGTCGATCACCCACCACAGGTCGCGGACGTCGTGCTTCCAGCCTTCCAGCAAGGCTTCGTAGATGTTGCCTTCGTCCAGCTCGGCATCGCCGGCGATCGCGATGTGGCGTCCGGGCGGCAGACCCGCCTGCGCCAGGCCATGCAGGCGCACATAATCCTGCATCAGCGCGGCAAAGGTGGTCATTGCGACGCCCAGGCCGACCGAGCCGGTGGAGAAATCAACCTCCGGCCCGTCCTTGACTCGGCTGGGATACGACTGCGCCCCGCCGAACCGGCGCAACCCTTCCATCTTGTCCAGGGTCTGCCGGCCGAGTAGCCAATTGACGGCGTGGAACACCGGGCTGGCATGCGGCTTGACCGCGACCCGATCCTGCGGGCGCAGCACCTCGAAATACAGCGCCGTCATGATCGAGATGACCGAGGCGCAGGAGGCCTGGTGCCCGCCCACTTTCAGCCCGTCGCGGTTGGGGCGGCCATGGTTGGCGTTGTGGATCATCCAGGCCGACAGCCACAGCAGCTTGCGCTCCAACTGCTTGAGCAGATGCACGTGACGGTCGGCGCTCGCGGCGGCGTGGTGCACGATGGTGCTGGTCGGCGCGTTCATTTTGCGTTCGCTCCCGCGCGGCAGGGCTTTCCCGGGGGTGCCCTGTCCGCCACCGATCATAGCCGGAAAGTCGCCTTGGCGCCCAGGGAGGGGGACGGACGGGAGGGAGATCGAGGGCGAGCGGTTCGGGGCCAGAGTCCGGTGGCACGCGCGATCAGCGCACGCCGCTCCGGCCGCCACGAGCGCTGAGCTGAGACCGTGTCGCTTCCAGGGCGCGGCCGATCGCCGGCAACAAATCCTCGGCGATCAGGCCGGGGCCGGCCAGTTCGGCGGCGCGGCCATGCAGGAAGGCTCCGGCGGCAGCGGCTTGCCACGACGTCATGCCTTGCGCCAGCAATCCCGCGATCAGCCCAGACAGCACATCGCCCGACCCAGCGGTCGCCAGCCATGGCGGCGCGTTCGCATTGATCGCGGCCCGACCATCCGGCGCGGCGATGATGGTATCGGAGCCCTTGAGCAGAACCACCGCGCCGGTCCGCGCGGCCGCAGCCCGGGCGGCACCCAGCCGGTCCTCGCCTGGAGCGCCGAAGACACGGGCGAACTCCGCGGCGTGCGGAGTCAAAACGGCGGCGCCGCGCAATCCGTCCGGATCATCGGCGAAGGCGGAAAACACGTCGGCATCGCCGACCACCGTGCGGCCGGCGCCCAGCAGCACCGGGAACGCCTCGCGGGCGGCATCCGGGCCGAGACCCGGGCCGCACACCCAGACCCGCCGGCGCGGGTCCGCGAGCAGGTCGGCCAGCGGCGCATCGTTCACCAGCACCCCCGGGGCCCCGGCGCGGTAGATGTCGGCGCCGGCACGCGCGACGATCGTGACCAGACCGGCGCCGGCGTGACGGGCGGCGTCGGCGGCAAGCCGCGCCGCGCCGGTCATCGCCGCGCTGCCCAGCACGGTGACGTGGCCGCGCGAATATTTGTGGGATGTCGGCCCGAGATCAGGCAGCGGCCACAACTCGGGCAGGTTGACGAAGCAGTCCGGATGCACCTCCCGCAACACCGCTTCCGGCAGGCCGATATCGGCGAGCAGCGTCTCGCCGCACAGATCGCGCCCCGGCAGCAGGAGATGACCGGGCTTGAGGCGGAAGAACGTGACGGTCAGCGCGGCCTGCGGCGCGTAGCCGCGCACCGCGCCGGTGGCGCCGTCGATCCCGCTCGGCACGTCAACGGCGACCAGGCGGCGCGCGGCGCGCAGCGTTTCGGCGACGACCCCGTCCACGTCGCGCGCGAGCCCTGCGCCGAACACGGCATCGATCACGAGGTCCGCGCGCGCCGCCTCCGCTGGGGTGAAGGGCGCGGCGAGGCCATGCCAACGCGCGGCGGCCAGGGCCGCATCGGAGCCGGCGCGCGGCGGGGCAACGGCGGCCAGCGTGACCGGCCAGCCCGCCCGATCGAGCAGACGCGCCGCGACATAGCCGTCCCCCCCGTTGTTGCCGGGGCCGCAGAGAACAAGGGTGCGGCAGGGCCGGAACCGCGCCATCACGGCACGGGCGACGGCACGGCCCGCGTTCGCCATCAGCGCGGGGCCGGGCACACCAAAATGCCATGACAGCGCGTCGGCGCGTCCCATCTGCTGTGGGTTGAGCAGCTCCGCCCGCCCAGCGAGACCGTCAAGCCAGTTTGCGCTCGGACTCATACCTGCCCATGTGCGCGCAGGGTCGAAGGACGACAACCGCCCGGGCGACACGGAGGCCAGTGGGCGCAAGCGCTGGCGACAAACAATCACGGCGCGCCACGGGTCAAGCGGCATGACTTGGCGCTTCCCCGGTGGAGCAAGCGGAAATCGCTCATCTTCACAAAGCCGGGAGCAAACCGATCCGCAGCGCAATCAAATCGCATCCATCTCGGGCCTTAGTTTTGTGTTAATTGCGATATCCTACCACTCGGGCATCGATGCGCGTCCGGCCAGCGACGGCCCGTCTTCAGGTCCTTGCAATCTATAGTCGGTGGACGCCTGGGCCGGCGGCTGGCAGTTTGGCGGCAACGATTTGGAGTCGAAAGGGGCTTGATGGGAAGTCACCGCTCTCGTGGTACGGCATTTGTCGCGGGATGCTCGTTGCGGCGTTCGCCGTGAGGAACTGGTGCTCCTGCGGACAGGCTGGTGGGACCGGCCGGCCAGCGATGGCTGAACCGACGCTCTGGCGTGGACCGGCGGCGGAGTTTGCCAGCCGCGGCCCGGCGGGTGGGCCGTTCGCGTTGGTTCCCCGACAGGGAGCCCCTGGTGTGAGCGGTGATCGCAGCGGTCATCCCAGCGGGGAGGCGAAGACGCCTCGCCGAGCCCCCGCGCTGCCGGCGTAACGTCATGTCGAATGCGACCATCCGGCAATGCGCGATTCTGGTCGGCGGGCTGGGCAGCCGGCTCGGCGCCATCACGGCGAGTACGCCCAAGCCGATCCTGCCCTGCGGCGATCGGCCGTTCCTGGCCTGGCTGATGCGCGAGTTGTTGCGCTACGGCGTGAGCGAGTTCCTGCTGCTGACTGGCCATCTGTCGGTGGCACTCGAATCCTGTGTCGGCGACATCGCCGACCGGCTGCCGCGGCCGGTGACGCTCGCCTTCTCCGAGGAGCCGTTTCGGGCCGGCACCGGCGGGGCATTGTTTCACGCCCGCGATCGGCTGGATTCGCGCTTCCTGCTGTGCAACGGCGATTCGCTGTTCGACTTCAACCTCGGCAGGCTGCTTGCGGCCGCGGCGGATGACGAGCCCGGCGTGGTGGGGCGGATTGCACTGCGCCGGCTGGCGGATGCGTCGCGGTTCGGCACGGTGGACCTGGACGGCGAGCGGATCACCGCCTTTCGCGAGCGCCCCCCGGCCTCCTCTGCAAGCGATCATGGGGCGGCCTTGGTCCCTGGCGTCATCAACGCCGGAGTGTACCTGTTCGACCGCCGCTTGACGGACGATTTATCGCCCGATTGTTCGCTGGAACGGGACGCGCTGCCGCGCCTGGCCTCCCGTGGGGTGCTCCGCGGCACGCTGGGCGAGGGCTATTTCCGCGACATCGGCATCGCCGAGGACCTGCGCCGCGCGCAGACGGAGATTCCGCAACGACTGCGCCGGCCGGCGCTGTTCCTGGATCGCGACGGCACCATCAACGTCAACCACGGCTGGGTGGGGTCGCGCGAGCGGTTCGACTGGATCCCCGGCGCGCTGGCGGCGATCCGTGCCGCCACCGAGGCGGGCTGGCACGTCTTCGTGGTGACCAACCAATCCGGCGTGGCGCGCGGCCTTTACGATGAGACCGCCCTGCGCGACCTGCACGATTGGATGACCGACGAGATCCGGCGCGCCGGTGGCACCATCGACGACATCCGCTACTGCCCGTTCCACGAGGACGCCGACCTCCCGGCCTATCGGCGCGCGAGCGACTGGCGTAAGCCTGGGCCGGGCATGATCCTGGATCTCATCCGCACCTGGGAACTGGACCCGGCGCGCTGCGTGCTGGTGGGCGACCAGCCAAGCGATCTTGCCGCGGCGAGCGCCGCCGGCATAGCCGGGGCGCTTTTTCCCGGCGGCAACCTCGCCGACGTCGTGCTGCCGATTTTGCGGCGATTCGATGCGGAATGTGGTATCGATGCCCAAGCGCGGGACAGCTGAAACGCCCCGCGTGCGCACGCAGCCGGGCATCTGCCAGGCAAACCAGCCGGACGTCCGGCCCATAAGAAGGTCCCCGCCGTGATCCTCGTCTTCGAAATGACCTGGTCCGGTACCGCTCACGTCCCCGTCAACAGCAGCATGATTCAAACGATCGCCCTGGCATATCCGGACCAGGCGATCCGCGTCTTCGCCGATGCGTCCCACCTGGCCGAGCTGCGCCGCGATCCCGCGCTGAGCGGGCATGCCGGCATCGAGTTCGTTCCGATCGACGTCTACCCGGAGCTGTTTGGCAAGACGCACATCGTCTCGTTCGCCCGCTTTCGCCAGGAATTCGCCGCCCTCCGGCACGGTGTGGCCGGCGTGCCGCGCGACGAGCCATGCCTGATTTTCCTGACCTCGGCGACCTCGACGGCGATCTTCGCCGCATCCTTCCTGGCCCGCCTGCGGCGGGGGCGGATCGGCGTGCAGATCGCCCTGCACGGCAATCTCAACGACCTGAATGGCTGGCGCTCGCGCAATCCCCTGGCCCGCGCGTTCGACCTGCGCGCGGCGATGGCGGCGCGCCACCCGCGTGCCTTGCGCTTCCTGGTGCTGGAACCCGCCATCAAGGACGCGCTCGCCAGGCTGGTGCCACAGGCCGTGACGCGCACCGACGTGCTGCCGCATCCGGTGAATGTGAGCGAGATCCGGGCCGACCAGGGCCTGCCGCTTGCGGCGCCGCTGCGGATCGGCCTGGTCGGCCAGGCCACCCAGGCGAAGGGTCTCGACCAGTTCCTGGACATCGCCCGCGACTTCCGCGCCCGGTATGGCGACGCGGTGGCATTCCATCTGGTTGGCCGCGCGGTGCGCGAAAGCGACCTGCCGAATTTCGCGCCGCTCGCCCATGAGGTCAGCACCGCGCCATTGACGCGCGCCGCCTTCATCGAGCGGCTGTCCGGCCTGCACTACGTGTTCCTTCCCTTGCAGCCGGACTACTATTGCCTATCCGCCAGCGGTGCGCTGATCGACGCCTTGACCTGGCTTAAGCCGGTGATCGCCAGCCGACTGCCAATTGTTACCGATCTGTTCGAGCAGGTCGGCGACATGGGCTATGTCTGCGATGGCGAGGCAGGCTTCCGGGCGGCGCTGGATGACATTCTGGCGACGATGGATGCCGCGCGCTATCGCCGGCAGGTGGAGGCGGTGCGGCAGGCACGTGACAGCCGCCTGCCAGCGCAACTGGCCATCGAATACCGGGTGATCGTGCAGCGCCGGTTCGGCGGCTTGCTGGCACCCCGGTCGGCGGACCCGCGGAGTCCGCAGCAGGTCAGCATGGTCACTGCCGGCCCGTTTGAGTAATGTCCAAGCCGGCGCACGCACAAGGAGGCCAGACCATCCTGGACGAAGTGGGATCAGTCCCCGCATCCGATCCCGCCAGCATCGGCCGCCGCGTCGCCAAGGGCGCCGCCTGGATGGTGGGACTGCGCGTCGCGTTCCGCTGCATCAGCGTCGTCAGCCAACTGATCCTGGTGCGGCTGCTGTCGCCGACGGATTTCGGCCTCGTTGCCAGCGCCAGCGTGATCTACGGGATGCTCGGCATGCTGAGCGAGCTGTCCACCGCGATGGCGCTCATGCAGATGCCCAGCCCGACGCGTGCGGATTATGACACGGCCTGGACGCTGGGCGTGCTGCGCGGCGTCGTCATCAGTGCGTTGCTCTGGTTCGCCGCGCCGCTGATGGGCGACTACATGCGCGACCCGCGGGTGACGGACATTGTCCATGTGCTCGCGATTGCCCCGGTGGTCTCGTCGTTCGGCAGCATCGGGATGGTGACGCTGCAGCGCCGGCTGGAGTTCCGGCAGCTGTTTCTGTTTCAGTTGATCGGCAAGGTGCTGTCCTTTTTGATCGCGGTAGCCATCGCGGTCATCTATCGCAACTACTGGGCGCTGGTGTTCGGCGGCTTTGCCGCACAGTTCCTGCTTGTGCCGCTGTCCTATGTGTTGGCGCCCTATCGGCCGGCGTTCTCGCTGCGCAGCGCGCGGGCGCTGCTGAATTTCTCCAAGTGGTTGTTCGTCAACAACTTCCTGACCATGCTAGACGTGTCGTTGATGACCCTGACGCTGGGCCGGTTGAACGGCGTGCGCGATCTTGGTTTGTACCAGGTGTCGTACGACCTTGCCGCTGTTCCCGCCAGCGAGATCGCCGCCCCGATCCGCGGCCCGATGTATGCCGGATACGCCCGCGTCGCGGACGACTTGCCGGCGCTGCGCGATCAGGTTCTGGCCGGCTTCGCGCTGCTGGTGATGGTGACGCTGCCGATGTCGATCGGCATTGCCATCACGTCGGATTACGTCGTGCATGTTGCGTTGGGCGCGCAATGGGCGGACGCGACGCCGATCGTTGCGCTGTGCGCGTTCTACACACTGTTCGATGCGATTGGGCATTTCACCGGCGGCATCTACATCGTGCGGCACGCGCAGCGGCTTTATGTCACCATCATGGCGGTGTCGCTGCTGCTGCGCCTGGCGCTGGTGATTCCCGGCGCGATCTTCGGCGGGGTGCTGGGCGCGGTGACAGGGGTCATGCTGTCGGCGCTGGCCAACGCAATCCTGTGGTTTGCGTTTTTGCGCCCGCTGATCGAGATCGCGTGGGGCGATCTCTGGCGGCTGACCTGGCGCAGCACTGCTGCCGCGTCGGTGATGGCTGTGTGCGTCATGACCGCGCAAGTGCTGTGGCCGCGTTCTGACGTGCCCGCCGTCATGGGCCTGCAATGGGCGTCGCTGTGTGGCTTGGGTGCGGTGGTCCACATCGCCTGCCAGTTGATGCTCTGGCGCGGGGCCGGGAAGCCGGCGGGTCCCGAACGGCATGCGCTGGACATGCTGCCGGGGCTGCTGGCCCGTGTCGGGTTGAAGTGGCGGCCGATGAGCGTCTGAGAAATCCGGAGCCCGCTGTGAATGCACTGGACAACTATCTGATCTTTGGCCTTCCTAAGGTTGACGGCTGGCTTGAGCCGTATAGCGCCGAATTTATTGCATTGCTATCGGGTATCCAATTGGATGCGGGTTTCGACGGGTCGATCGGCGAGATTGGTGTTCACCACGGTAAGCTTCTGATCCTTATGCTGCTGGCTTCCGGACGGCGCGATCAGTCGTTTGCCATCGACGTGTTTGACAAACAACATCTCAATGTTGACAAATCTGGACATGGCGACAAGGTGGCGCTGCTTCGGAACATCGCCCGTTGGGCTCCAGGATTCCCGCCGGTGGCGATCATTGAGCGATCGTCTTTTGACGTTCGACCGGAAGACATTTTGGCGGTTGGCGGTGAACCCAGGATGATGTCGATCGATGGCGGCCACACGGAAGAGTGTGTCCTGAATGACCTGCGTCTTTGCGAGCGAGTGCTATCCTCAAAAGGTATCGCCATCCTCGACGACTGTTTCAACCAATCCTGGCCTGGGGTTGTAACAGGACTTTCCCAGTATTTGTCGGGCCCGGACGCAAGACTTAAGCCTTTCGCGATCTCTCCCAACAAAGTATACCTTACCCTACCCGAGAATAAGGAGTTGTATTGGGAAAAACTGCGGTCGTTCGGGAAATTCAGACCCGATACGCGCCGAAGGATGTTTGGGGAAGATATTGAAATATATGGGATTGCGCGGTCGGGAGGAGCGGTATCCCGTATCAAGGACCTACTCAAACAATCGCCTATTGGCCCCTATCTCATGGCCGCGAAGGCCCAGTTGTCGTAGCCGCCGTGCGTCGGGGGCTTCATTCGAGCGGGCAGGCAGCCGAAAAGACGATAGCCGCTCGACACGATGCGGCAGGATGTGGCTTCATACCATAGCAATCGCGCTCCAATGAACCGACACAACGTATGAGTGACCAAGGCCTTGTATGAGAATCGCGATTTGGCATAACCTCCCGAGTGGAGGCGGCAAACGTGCGCTTTACAATCATGTGCGAGGGCTGGTGGCTCGTGGCCACACGATCGAAGCTTGGTGTCCCCCCACCGCCGACCAGACCTACCTGTCTCTTGGCGATCTTATTTCCGAGCACATTGTGCCCCTGACGCTGCCGACCCGCAGCGACTGGGACCGGCGGCTGCGAATTCCAGCCAAGATCGATCCCTTGCTGGCGGCCATGGATGACCATTCCCGCGCCTGTGCCGACCAAATCTCGGGCGGCGGGTTTGATATCCTGTTCGCTCATGCTTGCATGTTCGTCCGCACCACCGCCATCGCACGATTCCTGAAGCTCCCGAAAGTGCTCTACCTACAAGAGCCGTTCCGGTCGCTGTTCGAAGCCCTGCCCCGCCTACCGTGGCTTGCGCCGCCGCCGTCCGAACTTCGCCTTTTGAGCCTCGGACGATTGCGGGAAGAAGCCTTGGATCGCCGCACCCTGCATAACGCCCGCATCCAGGCCCGTGAAGAGGTCCGGAACGCTGCCGGCTTCGACCGCATCCTGGTCAACTCGTTTTTCAGTCGCGAGAGCATTCTGCGTGCCTACGGGCTGGATGCTGAAGTCAGCTATCTTGGCACAGACTTGGCACGCTTCGCCGACCAAGGCCGCCAACGCGAAAACTTTGTTATCGGTCTCGGTTCCTTCACGCCTGAAAAGAACTTGCACCTTGTTATTGAAGCGCTCGCCCTATTGCCTGCGCCACGGCCCGAACTCGCCTGGGTCGGCAACGCCGTCCATCAGAACACTCTTGATGAAATGATGTTTCTGGCGGCGTCCCGTGGAGTGTCTTTCACGCCGCATGTCAAAATCCCCGACGATGAGTTGGTCGGGCTGTTAAACGGAACTTCCGACTGACGAATACTGCAACCTATTGATCTGGAACGACAAATTTCGTCCGGAGGCGGTCGCTACTGGCTACACGGTGACGTCGAGGAGGTCGAGCGCTTTGAGCTGGATCGGCGTGGGCCTGGTGACGATGGTGAAGTGGTGGTTCGGCGCGATTGCGGTCGCCACGGTGTTGCGGGCAAGCGTCGCGAGATCGGCGATCAGGCTGTGGAAGCTGTGCACGGGCAGCCCGTCGGCGGTGCGTCCGGTGGTCTGCTTGGTCACGGCCGCCTCTGACCGCTGCGCCTTGGCCACCGGGCTGGAGCGCAGCGCGTCGGCGGCTTCCTTGTCGGTGTCGTCGTAGAGCATCGGGGCGAGACGCTGGCGCATGTGGAATTCAAGATAGTAAGCCAGCATGCACAGGAAGACGTGGGCGCGGACACGATCGGCGCGCCAATGATGGACCGGACGCACCTGCAGATCGACGGTCTTGATGCAGCGGAATGCGCGTTCCACCAAAGCCAGCGATTTGTAGCTGCGCACCGTGTCCGCGTCGCCGAGCCGTTCGGCCGGCAGGCTGGTGCGCACGACATAGATCCCGTCGGTGGCTGCCTCGGCGGCGATCGCGGCGTCCTTGCGGGCAAAGCTGAAGCCGGTGTCCGTGATGTCGAGCGTGAAATGCTTCGCCATCTTGTGCTGGTCGAGCACGGCGCCGACCTTGAGGGCGATTTCCGCCGTGCCACGCAGTGGATCGCGCTTGCGCGCGGCGGCGGCTTGGATGCGGCGCAGATCGCGCTCGGTGGCATCCAGCAGGTCATTGCGCTTGCGTTTGCGTTCAGCCGCGAGATCGGGGTTGCGGCAGACCACCAGGCGCTCGCCCGGAAAGTCCGGCGCGGTGATGCTGGCCATGTCGCGGTCGTCGAACAGCGACAGTTGCAGTGCGCCGCTGGCAAGGAGGTCCTGGATCGCCGGCGCACGCAGCGCGGTGATCCAGTCCAGGCCGGCGGGTTTGATGTCTTCGGTGATGCGGGCCTGGGTGATCATGCCGCGGTCGCCGACCAGGACCACATGATCGAGGCCGAAGCGCTGCTTGAGTTTCGCGACCTGGGCGGTCAGCGTGGTCGGATCGCCGGTGTTGCCCTCGAACACCTCGATGGCGACCGGGCAGCCATCGGGCGCGCAGAGCAGGCCATAGACGATCTGCAGCTTGCCCCGCTTGCCATCGCGGTTGTAGCCGCGCAGCGCGAGCGGGCAGCGTCGGCCTTCCAGGTAGCTCGACGACACGTCGTAGAGCACCAGCGTGCCGTTTTGCAGGTGGCGCTTTGCCAGCGCGGTCTCGATCGCCGGCTGGCGTTCGTGCAGCCAGTCGAGGGCGGTGTAGAGTTCGTCCTCGTCGAGTTCGCCGATCCCGAGTACCGCGCCGAGGCTGCTCGTGGCGGTGGCCGGCGCCAGCGCGCGGGCGGCAGCGAGTTTGGAGGTCGGATCGAGGATGCGGCTGACGACGAGGGCCAGCACGAGGTCGCGACAGCGATTGCCCTCAGGGCCGAGAAGCGCGTCCAGCCCGATCTTGCGCGCCGTGCCGAGGGCGGCGGCGACGTGGCCGTGCGGCAGCGACCGCTCGATGCGGATGGCCTGCTGCTCGGCGGGGATGACGGTGCCGCCCTTGAGCACCGCGCGCAGCCCCTCGACGTGTTCCTTCGGCCAGTCGGAGAGATTGCAGAGGGTGCGTTTGCGAACCTTGCCGTCCTCGCGATAGCTTTCGCGCAGCAGGATGGCGGGAGGCGAGTTCCGGTTCGGGACGGCTTCGATATACATGGCGCTGGTATGAGCACATCTGGCGCCATGGTACAAGTCTAAAATGTTAGATTACATGGCTACATTTTAGACGGGTGTCTCGCGCGTAGCGTGTGAAATCAATGGCTTGGGTAAAATGAAAGTAGGAAGTTCCGGTTAAACCGCGCCTCCGCCTTGATCTATGCTCCCCGGTTGGAACCCTTCGGTTTCGCTCCGATCGAGGCCGGTGCCTGCGGGCTTCCTGTCATCGCCGTCGCAGAGGGCGGCGTGCGGGAGACGGTGATCGATGATGAGACTGGCTTACTGGTCCATAACGCGCCGCGCGCGGTGGCCGACGCCGTGGCCCGGCTGCTCGCGGACCCCGCGCTGGTTCACCGCCTCGGCACAGCCGGTCGCGCCAACGCCGAACGCCGCTGGTCGCTGGATGCCGCGACTGATCGGATTGAGCAGGCGCTGCTCCTTTCGACCGCAGCCTTTCGTTGAAAGTGGGGGGGGGGAGCGGTGACGGGTATCTCAGTAGTTCGCACACAGAGGGGCGACAAGCCGGCTCTCGAGCGGACTGGGATGGTCGTTTAGGGGGTTACCCGCTGCGGCATTTCGATCGAGATCAGCGGCGTTGTCTAAGCCGGGCTGATGTTATTTCTTGGCTTCAACATATAGACTTTCGGCCGCGCGCCCTTCTGAGTCAATGGACAATTCTGGATTAGCCGATTGGCGGAACTCTCGCTTTGTCACTTCGTTAAATCCATGACGCTTTAACAGAAGCTCAATGGTCTCGAAATCATATGCGAACTTATGTTCCTGCTCTTGACGAAATATGACATTGATCAGTTCCATTTTTGTATTATAGTCGTAATGGAAATATGGGTCCCGCACATCGTCGCGAAGCTGCCGGACTGCGGCTATTTCTTGCCAGCCGTCCTGTACATACGCTTTTATATACTTCCCGGCGTCTGGTATTATTATTCTAATAATACCACCTTCCTTAAGAACCCTATAGCACTCTGCGAGAAAACTTGGGACCTCCTCCGTGTAATCTAAGTGCTCAAGAAAGTGCTCGGTGAATATTCCTTTTACCGACCCGTCTGGGAATGGGAGGCGCTTTCGCGCGTCATAGTTACAATTAACGCCTTTAACCTTTAATCCGTCTATGTTGACCCAGCCATCCCTTCCAGTATCTCCTGCCCCAATATTCAAAAGTAAGTTATGCTTTCCTCTATAGGATAGATGGGTATGGCGGGATCTAGTTCTGACAAATAACATATAGAGTTCGAATTTTAGCTGTACCAAAAGATGGTCTGGCAATAAGACTGTCGCGAACCTTCTAATTGCACCTTTCTTTTGGCTTCTTTTGATCCATGACATACAGAAATTGTCGGCTTCGTTCTTTAGCATACTGATTCACACCTCTTGGTTAACTGCAACCGGTCGGCTGCCATATCACCCTGCGGTAACGGCGCTCTCCTCGTTCTCCGATTGATGCGCCTTGGCAATTAGCGCCATGCGCCTTGGATAGTTCGGTTCGGTCTCCGTCAGCTGGTAGTAGGTCGACGCCATTCCTGTAGCACGACCGTTGAATTGCGTGCTCAGGATGCGAAAGACATTGCGGTCCGCGTCCCAGGCGGAACCGCTGTGCCGCGTCGGGATTGCCCACCAACGCAGCACCGCTTCGCAAGCTAGTTTGTCGATCGCCAAACAATTTGGGTCCACCCAGCCTCCAAAAACGCCCGCCCCGGGCCCAACCGATTCCCAGACGTCTTCGGAGAGTGCTCGGCGAGAGTGTGGATCGACGAACCAGCGCCGAGACCACGCCCAATCGTGCCCCTCCATCGCCGATGCAAGGGATGAGAGATGGTTGGGCGCCCACCAGTTGTCGTCGTCGAGATACGCCAGCCTCCGGCTTGCAGCCAAGTAGCTTAATATGGTGCGCAGAACCCCCCCGTCCCAACACGGATGCAACCCGCCATGGCGTTGCGAGGTCGAGTACCCGGGATCAAACAGCAGCACACTATGGTTCGGCGGGCGGTCTCGGCAGGCTGCCTCCACCAGTGCTGCGTCGCCGTACGGCTGGTCTACACCGATCAAAGTCTGCACCGTGCCGGCAAAATCCTGCGCGAAAATCGAGCGTAGTGCCTGCGTAATGGTAGGACGCAGTGTGCTCGGCATAATCACGGCGAAGTCGAATGTCGTAGCGCCGTCATCCGGACCAAAAGCCCGAGCGAGCGGCGCGCGCGCCGGCTTCGCTGGACCCGGCAACGGCCGCCGGCCGAGAAAATCAGTGATCCGCCACAGTTCGGACGGTCGCACTAGCGCGATATCGAAGCGTTGGAGTCGATTATTAAGGAAAGTAGCGATTTCGTTCTTAGGTGATGCACGGAAACGGGCGAATAGGTTGCCACGGCCTCCGACTCCAAAATGGCTTGGCGGTGCTTTACTGACCAAAGTCCACCTCACGTAACATAAGCAGCGTGCGGTATACCGCTACAGTATACAGCATGCCCTCGTAACATTCAAGCTTTACGCGAAGATGCGCCGCATGGCGAGCGCAACACGTGCGCCAACGACGGCCATAGACATGCGCGGCACGCTGGGTCCTTTCGTTTGAGGCGCATGGGGTCCTTGCCGAAAACCTTCCACATCACATACTGGGCTATATGTTTGCTGGTGGTCAAACCAGCCGGAGCGTGACCGATCCGGACGGGAGCGCCTGCCTTGCAGGCACGCGGCATCGTCGGCGCCGCGGTGGGCTGGCGGGCAGTGCAGCCTAGCTGGCGGCGTTCGGCATAACTGCTCCCGCGCCGCCGGCCGTCGGGTAACCCGCCGCGCCGTCCGGGGATAGGCATCCCATGCCAAGTTGCCCCCGGTGGTCCCAATATCTGGCTCGCGCCGGTACGCCATGACTATAATGCACTCTGGGCAGCAGCCGGCCCCGGCGAGATTGGGCGGGCGGCGCGTTCCATTCGCGGTCGCCGAGCAGCAGGACGATCCCACAGACACGGCTACGGGCGCAGATTGTTGCGGCGATAGAAACCCGCCATTACGATATCTGCGTTACGCCCGAAAGGACATCAGCGTGAGAGTCAATTGCCTGACAACCGGACGGGATGATGGGCAGCGGCGCAACAACCGCCGGGCTGCCCGGCATCGTCCGCGGTCACGCCGTGGTTGAAGCCGCCATGACCCCCGCCAGCGTTACCATCATAACCGTGCTGTACAACAGCGCGGAGCAGTTGCCGGCCTTCGTGGCATCGCTCGCCGGCCAAACGCTGCGCGACTGGCGGTTGATCGCGATCGACAACGCCTCCCGCGACGGCTCTCGCGGACTGGTCGCGGCCATGAACGACCCGCGTGTGTCCATCATCGACAACCCCACAAATCTCGGCTTTGCCCGTGCCGTCAATCAGGGGCTGCGGGCCGCGGTTCAGGCAGATGCACCGCTGGTCCTGTTGATGAACAACGACACGGTCTTCGCGCCCGAGTTCCTGGCCACCTTGCTGGCGACCCGCGCGCAGCTTGATGCCGCCGCGCTGACCCCGCGCATCATGAGCATCGGCGACCCGAACGAAGCCTGGTATGCCGGCGGCCATCTGGATTTCGACTGGGTGTTCCGCAACGTGCACGAGACCTACGACGGCCCGGAAGCCGTGGCGTCGCGCCAGGTCGATTTTGCCAGCTTTTGCTGCCTGCTGCTGACCCGGACGGTATTGGAGCAGATTGGCCTGCTTGACGAACGATTCTTCGTGTACTGGGAGGATACTGATTTCTGCCTGCGTTTGAAGCAGAAGGCCATCCCCATCGCCTACGTCCCCGGCCTGGTGTTGCACCATGAAGGTGCCGCTTCGTCCGGTGGCGACTTCAGCCCGCACTATATCCGTCTTTATTATCGCAGCTATATCCAGCTTCTGCGCAAGCATTTCGGCATGGCGGTGGCACTTCGCTCCGGCATCCGGATTCTGATGAAGGAGGCTGGCCGCCGCGGCCGCGATCTCCGGCAGGTGGCTCGCACCGGCGCGGCCATGTCCCGTGGCGTCGTGGCGTGGCCGCGACGGACCCCCCCGCTCAGCCCGGCTCACACGCCGGGGTAAGCCGGGCGGCGGTCAGCCGCCGGTATCCGCCGGTCATCCTGCCGTCCTCGCCCGGCAAACACCGCCTCGAGCTGGGCCTGGACGGATGCCGCGTCGTAGCTGCCTTGCATGATCGCCCGGGCGGCCGCGCCGATGCGTCTGGATGTCTCGGGGTCGGACAGAAGCTCCAGGCACGCTTCGGCGAACGCCTCGTCCGTGTCCCGAAGCAGGATGTGCGTACCGTCCGCGAGCGATAGGCCCTCGGCGCCCATGCGGGTTGAGACGATCGGCAACCCATAGGCCGCCGCGTCCAGCAGCTTGATGCGCGTGCCCCCGCCATTCAGCATCGGGCAGACAAAAACCGCCGTGCGACGATAAAGCGAGGCGATGTCTTGCACAAAGCCGCAGTATTCGACGCCAGGCGGATCGCCGGCACGCGACGGCAGGCGATCGCTGTCCAGCCCGGCAACCAACAGCCGGGCGTCCGGACGCCGCCGTCGGATGATGGGAAAAATGCGCGTGACCATGCGCTCCGCCGCTTCGTGGTTCGGCCCGTGGCCCATCCCCCCGACGAACAGCAGCGTCGGCTCCGCGGCCGGGCCGGGCGCCTCCGAGGGCACGCTGGCGGCATTGGGCACCACCAGCAGGCGTGGCAGTCCGAGCCGGGCGAGGTGGCGCCGGTCAGCCTCCGAACAGACGAATGTTGCTTCAGCCAGACGCGCCGCCGCCCGCTCCGCCAGGATCAACGCCGGGACGTGGGACAGCATAAGCAGCCGTCCGGGCGTGCGGGGCGTCTGCCGGCACCAGCGCAACCGGACCAGGTGCTGGACGTCGTCGAGATCGACGAACAGTCGGCGCGGGCGCCGCCCGGACCGCAGCACGGCACTGGTCGCGTGCAGGTTGTTGACCACGACCAGATCGGGATCGGTATCGAGCAGATCACCAACCGCGGCTGCCTGCTCCGGACCAGCCCAGGCCGCCAGCGCCGGCTGCTCGGCAGCATTGATCATGCCGTGCAGGTAATAGTTCGCGAAGGTCTGCGGGCGCCGCCGCCGGCGAATCAGATGGACGCGCGCCGGAAACCCCCAGTACCGGGTCTCTTCGCTTTCCTGCGCCAGGGCTGCGGCGCCGAGATCCGTCGTGAGCGGCACATCCTGTTCGGTGACGTAATAGACGATCTCGATGGCGGCGCCGAGAGCGTGAAGTGCGCGAACGTGCAGCGCCATGCGCTTGTAGGTGCCGTGCACGTCCACGCCGGGTCGCGGCGGCTGCAGCAACGAAAGAACCAGAGCGCGCATATGTGCAACTAGCGGCTGGGACGGGTGGCAAACAATGAGGGAAGACCCATGCCTCTCACCGGGCTACCCGCGCCGAGTCCGCCAGTTCGGGCCGCGCCCCGCCAGCGACCAAGGCTCGCACCGACCCCACGGACAGCAGCACCTCCGCCGCGATCCGGCCCAGCGGCGCCGGCAATGCAGCGACCGCGCTCTTGACCCGTGTCCCGCCAGAGTGTCCGGCCGCGCCCAACAGCGCGCCGATCGTCCGCACCCCCGCGAAGTCACGCCGCGCGAACGCGGTGTCGAGCGCTTCGCGCCGGCGTCGGGTGATGCTCGCCCTGATAGCGGGGGCGAACCGCGCCAGCTCGGGCCGCGTTGCCAGGACATGCTCCAGAACCAAGCTGTCACCCAGGTTCATCACCTGGACATCGCCGGAGATATTGGTGCCATGCTTGCGGATGCCGACCATGGGCCGGTCCACGACGCCGAAGGGCGCCGATGCCGCAAGCCGCAGCGCAGTGGCGAAGTCGCCGACCGCGATCCGGCTGACCGCTTCGTCCCACCCGCCGGCCTGCAGGAAAAAGTCTCGCCGCACCACGAGGCAAGACGGGAAGAACGGCTGGAACCGGATCAGCCGATCGACGATGGGTTGATCAAAGACGCCCAGGGCCGGCGCAATGGCGCGAAGCCCGTCCCAGAAGCCGGTCGGAGCCGCGGCGAACTTGCTGGTTGGCTGCCACTGGTCGTCGCGCACGATTTGGAAGTCGGCATAGGCACAGTTGAGCTCCGGCGCGGCGGCCCACAGATCCAGCATCGTCTCAAGATGCGCAGGCCGCCACAAATCGTCGCTGTCGCAGAATGCGACCAGGTCGCCGGCGGCGGCGCGCAGCCCCACGTTGCGGGCTGCAAGGTCGCCCGAGTTGTCGATCCGGATCGCGCGCACGGCCGGTTCATACCGCCTGAGCACCGCCGACGTGTCGTCGGCCGACCCGTCATCGACGACGATCACCTCCCGCGGCGGGCGCGTCTGCGCCAGAATTGCGTCCAGGGTGAACGGCAGCAAGGCGGCACGGTTGTATGTCGGGACGACGACGCTGACGGTTGGTCCAGGGTCTGGCATGCGCGGGAACCTTGCGAGTATCGTTTCAATAGCAAAGCCCGGAGGCCGTGGACAGAGGCCCCTGAAGTCGCGGCCTCGGTTGGTGCTTCCCGATTGTCTTGCAAACTTGTGACAGCGCTAACCCGCGACGTTTCAGCTTTCTGTCAGCAGCCGCGCCGCGGTTGATGGAATCGCCCCGCTGGGCTACTACCGCGCCGCATGGCGACGGTCGCGGGAGCGTTATGGTACGGATGGCAGCGTGATCGGCCGGCGGGCTGTATTGTTGGCTGGGGCAACCCTGGCCGCCCGTCAGGCGGCTGGTGCCTCCGCCGTGCCCGCATCCGACACCCTGGCCTACCGGCTGGTCCGGCACGGCAGTGAGATCGGCCGCCACACGCTGCGTTTCGACCGGCAGGCGGATACGCTCACCGTCCGGATCGCGGTCGATGTCCTGGTCAGCCTGCTCTCCGTCCCGATCGTCCGCTACACCCACCGCGCGGTCGAGACCTGGCAGGCCGGGACGCTGGTCGGCCTGACCGCCGAAACCGACAAGAACGGCCAGCACGAGTGGGCGAAGGCGCTCCGCACCAGTGAGGGCCTGCTGGTGACCGGCAGCAAGACCGCGCGCTACGTCGCGCCGGAGCCCGCGATCGCCACCAGCTACTGGGACCGGCGGATGGTGGACGGGCCGATGATCAGCCTGGAGGATGGTGTCCTGCTTCGCCCCAAGGTGGCGATGCACCCGGCGGACAGCATTCGGCTCGCGTCCGGCAGCATGATCACGGCCGATCACTATAGGCTCAGCGGGGCGTTTGCGGTCGATGTCTGGTACGACCGGACCGACACCTGGGCTGGGCTGGCGTTTGGCGTCGCCGACGGGTCCACCGTCACCTACGAGCGGTTGTGACCCGCCCGTGACGCTGGACGGCTTCCTGATCGCTCACGGCAGCGCCCTGATCCTGCCCCTGGCGGTGATCGAGGGGCCGTTCGTGTCGGTCGTGACCGGATTCCTGTCCGCGCAGGGCTATTTCGCCTGGGCGCCGGCCGTGTTGCTGCTGGTGTGCGGCGACCTGATCGGCGATGTCATCTACTACTGGATCGGCCGCAGCAGCGGATCGCCGCTCTCGGGCCTCGGCCAGCGCCTCGGCATGCGCCGGGTCGTGACCCCGGAGCTGCAGCGCGGCCTGACGCAAAACGCGGCCAAGATGCTGTTCATCGGCAAATGGACGCATTCCATCGGCTGCCTGGTGCTGATCGGCGCCGGCATGCTGCGCGTTCCGCTGCCCCGCTTCCTGCTGATCAACCTGGCGGCGACCGTGCCGAAAAGCGCGCTGCTGTTCAGCGTGGGCTATTTCGCCGGCGACCACTATTCGCGGCTTTTCGAGCAGCACACCCTGCTGGCCATGGTCCTGCTGTGCGCCGTGGGCGTGGCGGCCATGGTGCTGGTCCTCCGGCGCGCCGACGGCACCTGGGCGGATGGCACCGGCCGGTGAGGATCGCGATATTCACCGACTACTTCTACCCGGAGCTGGGCGGGATTCAGGACTCGATCGCCACCATCAGCCGGACCCTGGGACGGCGGGGGCATCAGGTGGACATCTACGCGCCGCGCTATTCATCCCGCGACTACCGCCGGATCGGCGCCGCTTCCAGGGAGCGCGGTCTGGGCGCCAACGTCCGTGTCCGCCGGCGGCCGTCCCTGCCGTTCCCCAGTTCCACCCGGCAGTCTCGCGCGGCCCTGCCCTCGCCGATCGGCTGGGCGGCCCTGGCACTCCGGGCCAAGCCCGATCTGATCCACACGCATTCCTTTTTCGGCATCGGGCTGGAAGCGCTGCTGAACGGCGCCTGCCTGCGAATCCCCGTGATCGGCACCAATCACACGACGATCGCCGGCTTCGCACCGCATATCCCGGTGCGCGCGGAATGGGCGGCAGCCTACGTGATGTGGTTCCACAACCGGTGCGACTACGTCACCGCCCCGTCCCACTCGGTGTTCGCGGAACTCGGCGCGGCACGGCTGTGCCGGCCGCATCGGGTGATCTCGAATCCCATCGACATCGACCTGTTTACGCCCGTGCGCGCCGAAGACCGCGACGCCCTGCGCGCGCGGTTCGGATTGAACGGTCACACGATCACCTATGCCGGCCGGCTGGGGCCGGAGAAGAATATCGAGGTGCTGCTGCAGGCGGTGGCGCTGCTGCGAGATCAAGGCGTCGCGGCGGAGCTGGCAATTGCTGGACACGGCTCCCACGAACCGATACTGCGGGCGATGGCGGCGGAGCTTGGAATCGTCCGGCAGGTTCGATTCCTTGGAACGTTGCTGCAAGAAGACCTCGCGCAACTGTTACAAGTCAGTGACACATTTGCGATCATGAGCACAAGCGAGACCCAAAGCATGGTCCTGCTACAGGCGATGGCGTCCGGCATTCCGGTCGTCGCCGCCGATACCAGGGCTTTGCCCGAGTTCGTCGGCCCGTCGAATGGGGTGCTGGTCGACCCGCACGATCCAGCGGGACTGGCGCGCGTGCTGGCGGATCTGCTGGCCGCGCCGGAGCGGCGGCGGCAGATGGGGTCGGGTGCCCGGCAATCTGCCGAGAAATATGGCGTTGAAGTCGTCGCCGATGAGTGGGAAACGCTCTATCGGTCGGTGCTCGATGGGAGTTCAACGGAGTGACTAATTCTGTAACAATCAGTTTTGTTGTGCCGGCCTACAATGAAGAGAGCCGTTTGGCCCGGACCCTGACCGCGATCATCACCGAAACAAAGCGGTCCGGCTGCACGGCGGAGGTCATCGTGGTCAACAACGCCAGCACCGACGGGACCGCGGAACTGGCGGCCTCGTTCCCCGAAGTGATCGTTGTCGATGAGCCGGAGAAGGGCCTGGTGCAGGCACGGCGGGCCGGCTTCCAGCGCGCCACCGGCGAGCTGATCGCGAATGTGGACGCCGATACGATCGTGACCGAAGGCTGGGTGAACCGCGTGCTGGACGAGTTCCGCCGCCGTCCCGGCCTGGTCGCGCTGAGCGGACCTTATATCTACTACGACGTTTCGAAGCGTGCGCGCGTCGCGGTGCGCGCGTTCTATGTCATGGGATATGGGTTCTATGTCCTCAACCGCTTCGTGCTGCGCGCCGGCTCGATGCTGCAGGGCGGCAATTTCGTCGTGCGGCGGACGGCGCTGGAACAGATCGGCGGCTACAATCCGCTGTTCAGCTTCTATGGGGAGGATACCGACCTTGCGCGCCGGCTGAATGCGGTGGGCGCGGTGAAGTTCACCTTCCGGCTGCCGGCCCTGTCATCGGGCCGCCGGCTGATCGAAGAGGGGTTCCTGCGGATCGGGACGCGCTATGCGATGAACTTCGTCTGGGCGACGTTCCGGCACCGGCCGTTCACCGACGAGTGGATCGACGTCCGCACCTGATCGGCAGCGCACGACGCCTGCACCAGCCGAATTCGCAAGCCCTCGTCCCCGGGGGCTGCCGGACCGTATGTTTGAGCGCTGGCGGAGCGCTACGGGCTTTCGACGTACGACGCGATGATCGCCGCGTCCGCCGGTTTGTGCGTTTGCGACACGCTCTGGTCGGAAGACATGCGGCATGGGCTGGTGATCGACGGACACCTGCGTATCGTCGATCCCTTCCGGCCACAGCCCCGACCTGCCGCGTCCGGTGCGTTGTTGCGGACCGGAGCTGGCGGTCAACATCTTGAGGTTCCAATATTTTACTGGTCAGCGTTGGTCGAATTCGGCAGCATAACGAAGGTTATATGAAACGTGCCCCGTCGGACGTTCCGATGGCCCAGCTTCAAGAAGGCAGGCGGGAGAAAGCGACCATGCGTTCAAGTTGCTCGCTGCGCGGCGCAGCATTCGCTCTGGTGACGGCCGGCTTTGCCGGCCAGACGGTTCCGGCCTTCGCGTCGGGCTTCGCGCTACGGGAGCAGACGCCCGACCTGACGGCGAACGCGTTCGTCGGCGGTGCCGCGAAGGCCTACGATGCCGGCACCGTGTATTCCAATCCGGCCGGCATGACGCGCCTCGATGCCAACCAGGTGGAGGGCGCCGGTTCGTTCATCGCTCCCTATTCGTCGTTCAGCGGCGCCAATTACTTTGGACCGGGCATCACGACGCCCGGCTCGCAGGGCGGCAACGTCGTTGAACCGGCGGGCATCGGCAGCGCGTTCGGCGTGCTGGGGATCAATCCGGACCTGAAGATCGGCCTGGGGGTCACCGTTCCGTTTGGCCAGCGCATCTCCAATCCCACCGACTTCGTCGGGCGCTACCAAAGCCTGGTCTCGTCGATCACCGACGTGCAGACCACGCTCGCCCTGGCCTACCGCGTCAACGAGCACCTTTCCATCGGCGGCGGACCGGTGGTGGACTATTTCCAGGCACGGCTGACGCAGGCGCTCAATCTCGGCCCGCTGAACCAGTTCGGCAACGCCACCGGCGACGTTAACGGCAGCGATGTCGGCATCGGCTACAACCTTGGCGTCCTGTATGAATTCAATGCCGATACGCGCATCGGCCTCGACTACCATTCGCGCATCCAGCATGGCATCGCCGGTAACGAGACCATCTCGCCACCGCCCTTGCTGGGGGGCGCCAACCCGGCGCTCGCCGCCGCGATTGCCGCGCAAAGCAGCAACGCTCAGACCAATATCACGCTGCCCGACAGCGTCAGCTTCGCCCTGTATCACAAGATCACCCCGCGCCTAGCCCTGGTGGGCGAGGTCGAATGGACGCATTGGTCGCTGATCAGGGACATCGTGATTACCCCGGGGTCCGGCGCCCCGCCGACGGTCATGAACGAGAACTGGCGCAGTACCATCTTCGCCGGATTGGGCCTGAACTATCAGCTTCTGGATAACGTTGTTCTGAAAACCGGGTTCAGCTACGACATGTCTCCGGTGACCGACAGCAACCGTACCACGCGCATCCCGGACACCGACCGCTATATTCTTGGCATCGGTGTGGCCTACGACGTCACGCCGCGGGTTCGGCTGGAACTCGCTTACGCTCATATCTTCTGCGAGCCAGCACCGATCAACAATGCGGCCAACGCCACATCGGGCCAGATCATCGGCACCTACTCGGATCACGCCGACACGCTCAGCGCCGGCGTCACCGTAAAGTTCTGACCTGCGGCACGGCGATCAGGCGGGGATGCCGGTCGGCGTTCCCGACCGCGCATTTCGGGCACATCGTTACCCGGCGTTCACCACTTGATGGTCGAATGCCTGGGTGAACGCCCCCGCCCGCTCCTCCACCATCGCCCGTATGCGAACCTTCGCTTTCGCCGGCATCGAGGCGGTGCCGGTGGAGGTGCAGGTCCAGATCACCGGCGGCATGCCGGCTTTCCTGGTCGTGGGCCTCGCCGACAAGGCGGTGGGCGAGGCGCGCGACCGGGTGCGGGCGGCGCTCGCCGCGATGGGGCTGTCCCTGCCGCCCAAGCGGGTGCTGATCAACCTGGCGCCCGCTGACCTGCAGAAGGAAGGCTCGCATTTCGACCTGCCGATCGCGCTGTGCGTGCTGGCGGCGATGGATGTGCTGCCGCGCGACGAGATCGGCGGCTATGCCGCGCTGGGCGAGCTCGCCCTGGACGGGTCGTTGCACAAGGTGACCGGCGTACTGCCCGCCGCGATCGGCGCATCCGCGCTGGAGCTTGGGCTGATTTGTCCCGCCAGCCAGGGTGGCGAGGCCGCCTGGGCCGGGCGCATCGCTGTGCTGGCCGCGCCCGATCTTTTGGCCTTGATCAACCATTTCCGCGGCACCCAGGTACTGACCCCGCCGGAGACTGCAGGCGTCGCGGAAGCCGGCCGCGGGCCGGACCTGTCTGACGTAAAGGGGATGGAGACGGCGAAACGCGCTTTGGAGATCGCCGCGGCCGGCGGCCACAACATGCTGATGGTGGGTTCGCCCGGCGCCGGCAAGTCGATGCTGGCGGCGCGGCTGCCCGGCCTGCTGCCCGACCTCGCGCCGCGCGAGGCGCTGGAAGTCAGCATGATCCACAGCGTGGCCGGCGTGCTGGAGGGCGGACGGCTGGTGATGCGGCCGCCATTCCGCGAGCCCCACCACTCGGCGAGCCAGGCGGCGCTGACCGGCGGCGGCCAGCGCGCCAAGCCGGGCGAGGTATCGCTGGCGCATCGCGGCGTGCTGTTCCTGGATGAGCTGCCCGAGTTTCCCAAGCAAGCGCTGGAATCGCTGCGCCAGCCAATGGAATCCGGCCGGACCACAGTGTCGCGCGCGGCCGCCCACATCACCTATCCGGCGCGGTTCCAACTCGTCGCGGCGATGAACCCGTGCCGCTGCGGCTATCTCGGCGACGCCTCGCGTGAGTGCGGGCGTGCGCCCCGCTGCGGCGAAGACTACCAAAACCGGATCAGCGGCCCGGTGCTGGACCGCATCGACCTGACGGTGCAGGTGGAGCCTGCGTCGGCCGCGGAATTGGCGCACGCTCCGCCCGGCGAACCGTCCGAGGCCGTGGCCCGGCGCGTGGCGCAGGCGCGGGCGGTGCAGCGGGCGCGCTATGGCGAGAACGGGCCGTTGTGCAATGCCGAGGCGGACAGCCGGGATGTTCGGCTTGCCGCCGACGCACAAGCGCTGCTGGAACAGGCGATGGACCGGCTGCGCCTGTCGCCGCGCGGCTATACCCGGATCGTGCGGGTGTCCCGCAGCATCGCCGATCTCGCCGGCGCGGCCATCGTACTCCGCCCGCACGTCGCCGAGGCGCTGGCGTTCCGGCACCGGATGCCAGGGCGAAAGCTGTCATAACGGGATGGGCGGGCGTCCCGCGCAAATGTCCTTCCGTCTGGGCGTCCCCACCGCCGCGCTGGGGCCTGCATCCGGCGTGGCGAGAGAAGCCTTCGTTACGCCCGACGGCTCCCGCCAAGTCCCGGCCGGATGTGGCCTGCTAGAAGCGATACCCGATGCTGGCCGATACAACCAATGGGTTCAGTGCGGTGGACGCTTTGATCTCCGTGCCGCCCACCAATCCGAGCTTCGCCGTCGTGTTGACGAAAATCTGCATCACATCGAAGTTGGCGAACCAATGCCCGGAGAAATTGTAGTCAACGCCGGCCTGCACCGCCGCTCCGACATTCGATGAGTAGCTCAGACTTTGGATGGCGGCACTTCCAGAATGCCACGCATAGGGAATCGTGTAGTTGATGCCGGCGCCCAGGTACGGGCTGAAGCGCTCGTGCGGCAAGAAATGGTATTGCAGCGTGAGCGTCGGCGGCAGCACCCAGGTGTCGCCGACATCGACATCGCCAACTGCCGTGTTGTTGGCGGTGACGTAGTGGCGGGTCGTGCCGGCGATTACCTCAAGTGCGATATTGTCGTTGAAGAAGTAGGCAAGTTTCAGCTCGGGTGCCGCCTGCGCGGTGGCGCCGACACTGCCGCCGATAACACTGATTGAACTGGACGAGGTTAGCGGGATGACCCCCATCGCCCCGATCCTGATCATGAAGGTCCCTGCCTGCTTGCCGACCGGCGGCGCGGCATCCCAAGGCAGCCCTTGGGCAGAGGCGGTTCCCCCGAGCGCTACCGCGCCCAGCAGGCCTAATGTCAACAGAGCTCTATTCATTGTCTTCTTGCCTGTCAGCCCGGCAAGCGAGGTCGGGCAAGGCGGACGCATGCGCCTGCGCAGCGTGAGTCACAATACGGTAACACGCCCTCGAACCGCGTCCGCCAAGTCTGCTTCGCGATGTGATCGATTCGCCACAGACGCGGCTTGCCGACCTGGCGCTACCGTCTGTCGGGACTGTTATTGTTCCCACGCCAGCCTGCGTGCCACGGTGACCAAGAACCGACCGGCAACAGCGAGGAACATCCGCGCCATGGAATCCGGGTTCAGCCGATACGGGCTGAACGGGCTGAATTTCTTTTCGGCCGCGATGCAGACCAGCTTCGGTCCGTTCGTCGCGATCTATCTCACGGCTGCTGGCTGGAGCCAGGCTGGCATCGGGTTTGCTCTGAGCATCGGAACCGCCGCCGCGTTGCTCTCCCAGCTTCCCGCCGGCGCCTTGATTGATTACACGCACCATAAGCGCGGCATTGTCGCCGCCAGTCTGGCCGGGATCGCCATCAGCGCCGCCATGCTTGCGGCCGAACCGACACGCGGCTTGATTTGGGGCTCGCAGGTTCTGCACGCGCTGGCCAGCGCCGCCATCACGCCCGGGATCGCGGCCATGACCCTCGCGCTGACGGGCCACGAAGACTACAGCAAGCGGCTAGGCGTGAATGCGCGCTGGGCATCACTGGGCGCCGCGGCCACCGGGGCGGCGCTTGGCGGGTGTGCCGCCTATTTCTCACCACGCGAGATCTTTCTCGCCAGCGCCGCGCTCGTGCTTCCGGCGCTTGTCGCTCTGTTCGCGATCCCCAGCGTCGATCGCGTCGAGGTGGACCATCCCGCGCTGTTGCATCCGCGCGAGCGAGCGGCCGTCAGCCGTGAGCCTTGGAGCATCCTGCGCGAGCGTGGACTGGTCGTGTTCATGGCGGCGGCGGTGCTGTTCCAGGTGGCCAACGCGGCAATGCTGCCGTTGGCGCTGAACGCTCTGGTTGCCAACAATCGGGTCGCCGGCGAGCTGATCGCGAAGGGCCTCGCGGCGTGCAGCCCGCATACTGGTTACATCGTCTCGGGCGTGATGTTCGGACCGCAAATCGTGGTAGCCATCGCGTCGCCATGGCTTGGCCGCGCCGCGCAACGTTGGGGAAGGCGGCCCCTTCTGCTGGCGGGTTTCGCCGCCGTGCCGCTGCGCGGACTGCTGTTCGCAACCATGCCCGACGGCAACACGCTGCTCGCGATGCAGCTTCTGGACGGGATAAGCGCCGCCGTATTCGGTCTGATGCTGCCACTGATCGCCGCCGACGCAACGCAGAAATCCGGGTTTCTGAACCTCGCCATCACCTCGATCGGGCTTGCCGCCGGGATCGGTGCCACGGTCTCTACCACCATGGCGGGCTGGATCGCGGATCGGGCGGGCATGCAAGCGGCGTTTCTTGCCCTGGCCGCCGCGGGTGCACTGGCGTTACTCGTGCTGTTCGTGCTGATGCCGGAGACGCGGCCGGTGCGCCCCCCGCGCCTGCCATCTCCCGTGGCGACGGTTTGATCGGACGGGCGGAGGCTGGCCGGCTGATCTTCTTGTCCGCCAACATCGTCCTCTGTGCTTTTGCTGGCTGCGCAGCTATGGGCGGACGACGCCATGGCAGGAGGGACTTGCATCCTGCCGGCCAGGTTGTCCTCATGTCCCCCGAAGTGGGGAGGCCCTGATGGCGCAAGGTGGCTGGCAGTTCTGGATCGATCGCGGCGGCACCTTCACCGACATCGTCGCGCGGCACCCCGACGGCCGGCTGTCCACCCACAAGCTGCTGAGCGAAAACCCCGGCCGCTACCGGGACGCCGCCATCGCCGGCATCCGGTCCGTCCTCGGCCTCCCGCCCGACGCGTCCATCCCGCCCGGCACGATCGAATCGGTGAAGATGGGCACCACCGTCGCCACCAACGCGCTGCTGGAGCGCAAGGGCGAGCGCACCCTGCTGATCGTCAACCGCGGCTTCGCCGACGCGCTGCGGATCGGCAACCAGGCGAGGCCCGGCCTGTTCGACCTCAAGATCACGCTGCCCTCGATGCTGTACGAAAAGGTGGTGGAAATCCCCGGCCGTATCGGCGTGGACGGCGAGGAAATCGAACCGCTCGACGAGCACGCCGCGACGCTGGCGTTCCAGGAGGCACGCGCCAGCGGGATGACCGCCTGTGCCATCGTGCTGATCCACGCCTGGAAATACCCGGATCACGAGCGCCGTCTGGCGGACCTGGCGCGGGCCGCGGGCTTCGCCCAGGTCTCCGCCAGCCACGCCGTCAGCCCGCTCCTGCGGCTGATCCCGCGCGGCGACACCACGGTGGTGGATGCCTATCTGTCCCCCATTCTGCGCCGCTACGTGGACCAGGTCGCCGCCGAGCTGCAGGGCGTGCGGCTGTACATCATGCAGTCGAGCGGCGGGTTGGCCGAGGCGAGCAACGTCCAGGGCAAGGACGCGATCCTGTCCGGCCCGGCCGGCGGCATCGTTGGCGCCGCGCGTACCGCGGCGATGGCGGGTCTCGACCGGATCATCTCGTTCGACATGGGCGGCACCTCGACCGACGTTGCGCTGTATGAAAACGCCTTCGAGCGCTCGTTCGAGACCGAAGTGGCCGGCGTGCGCATGCGGGCGCCGATGATGGCGATCAACACCGTGGCGGCGGGCGGCGGCTCCATCCTGCAGTTCGATGGTGCCCGGATGCGCGTCGGACCCGACAGCGCCGGCGCCGATCCCGGCCCGGCCTGCTATCGCCGCGGCGGCCCGTTATGCGTGACCGACGCCAATGTCTGCGTGGGCAAGATCCAGCCGCGGCACTTCCCTGCGATCTTTGGCCCGGACGGCAACCTGCCGCTGGACGCCGCCATCGTGCAGGAAAAGTTCGCGGCGCTCGCCGAGGAGATCACCCAGGCCACCGGCGAGCAACGCACACCTCAGCAGGTGGCGGACGGATTCCTGCGCGTCGCCGTCGCCAACATGGCGAACGCAATCAAGCAGGTCTCGGTGCAGAAGGGGCATGAAGCCGGCCGCTTCGCGCTAAACTGCTTCGGCGGCGCCGGCGGCCAGCACGCCTGCCAGGTGGCGGATGCGCTGGGGATGGAGACGGTGTTCATCCATCCGTATGCGGGCGTGCTGTCCGCCTACGGTATGGGCCTCGCCGACCAGACGGCGATGCGCGAGCAGGCGGTGGAAATCCCGTTCGAGCCCCACGCGATGCCGGAGCTGACCGAAGTCGCCGACCGGCTGGCCGCCGCGGCAACCGCGGCGCTGGCGCAACAGGGGGCCGATCCGGCACAGGTGACCGTGCAGCGCAGCCTGCACCTTCGCTACGCCGGCACAGAGGCCGCCCTGGTCGTCGCGTTGCGCGAGCCGGATGCGGTCGTCGCCGATTTCACCGCGGCGCACCGTGCGCGCTTCGGGTTCGCGACCCCGGAACGACCGTTGGTGGTCGAGGCGGTGGCGGTGGAAGCGCTGTCCCCAGGCGAGCCGGTCGAGGAGCCGGCGCTGGCAACGCGCACCCACGGCGAACCGGCGCCGATCGACACGGTGCGCATGTTCTGCGGCGACGCGGAGCACGACACGCCAGTGTTCGACCGCGATGACCTGCACGCCGGCGACCACATCGCCGGACCGGCGCTGATCCGCGAGGCCAACGCCACGACGGTCGTCGATCCTGGCTGGATCGCCGAAATCACCGCCCTCAACCACGTGATGTTGCGCCGAACCGTGCCGCTGGCCACCCGCGTGCCGGCCGGCAGCGAACGGCCGGACCCGGTGCTGCTGGAGCTGTTCAATAACCTGTTCATGAATGTCGCCGAGCAGACCGGCGCGGTGCTGCAGAACACGGCGATGAGCGTCAACATCAAGGAGCGGCTGGATTTCTCCTGCGCCATCTTCGATGAAGAAGGCTGCCTGGTCGCCAATGCCCCGCACGTGCCGGTGCATCTCGGCGCCATGGGCGAGAGCGTGCGCACGGTGCTGCGCCATCGCCGCTTCACGCTGCGGCCGGGGGACGTCGTCGCGCTGAACAATCCGTTCAACGGCGGCACGCATCTGCCCGACGTGACGGTCATCACGCCGGTGTTCGACGACGCCGGGCGCGACATCCTGTTCTTCGTCGGCAATCGCGGCCATCACGCCGATATCGGCGGCATCACCCCCGGCTCCACCCCGCCGCACTCCCGCACGCTGGAGGAAGAAGGCGTGGTGATCGACGATTTCCTGCTGATCGACGGCGGACATTTCCGCGAGCCGGAATTTCGCGCGCTGCTCGCCGGCGCGAAATATCCGGCGCGCAGCCCGGACGTGAACGTCGCAGACATCAAGGCCCAGGTCGCGGCAAACGAGAAAGGTGTCCAGGAACTGAAGCGGGTGGTCGCGCTATACGGCTGGGACACCGTGCGCGCCTACATGCGCCACGTGATGGACAACGCCGAGGCCAGTGTCCGCCGCGTGATCGCTCGGCTTGGCAACGGCGCATTTTCCTACACGATGGACGATGGCGCGCCGCTCTGCGTCGCGGTCAGCGTCGATCGCGCGGCCCGCAGCGCCGTGGTGGATTTCACCGGCACAGGGCCGCAGCGCGCCGACAGCAGCTTCAACGCCCCGCCGGCGGTGACGCGCGCCGTCGTGCTGTACGTGTTCCGCTGCCTGGTGGGCGACGATGTCCCGCTAAACGAGGGTTGCCTGAAGCCGTTGAAGCTTGTCATCCCGCCGCACAGCTTCCTGTCGCCCGAGCGCGGCGCGGCGGTGGTCGCGGGCAACACGGAAGTGTCGCAGGCGGCGTGCAACGCGCTGTTCGGCGCGCTCGGCGCCATGGCGTGCTCGCAGGCGACGATGAACAACTTCCTGTTCGGCGATGCGCACCGGCAATATTACGAAACCATCTGCGGCGGCACCGGCGCAGGGCCTGGCTTCGACGGCACCTCGGCCGTGCAGACGCACATGACCAACACGCACATGACCGATCCCGAAGTGCTGGAGCTGCGCTATCCGGTGCGGCTGGAGCGCTTCGCCATTCGCCGCGGTTCCGGCGGCGCCGGACGCTGGCGTGGCGGTGACGGCGCGATCCGCCGCATCCGGTTTCTGGAGCCGATGACCGCCGTGATCGTTTCATCCCGCCGCACGGTGGCACCGTTCGGACTGGACGGCGCCGAGGATGGCGCGGTCGGTCGGCAATGGGTGGAACGCGCTGGGGGCACGCACGACATTCTGTCCGGGACCGACAGCGCCGAACTCGCGGTCGGCGACCTGTTCGTTATCGAGACCCCCGGCGGCGGCGGCTACGGGGAGGTGGTCTGATCGCTGGCCGGCGCGGATTATCCCCGCGGCCAATACAGGTCGCCGCCCAGCCCGTGGCTGGTGCGGTCGCCATCCGCGTCGCTGGCGGTGCGTTCCGGCGACACGGCGTAGCGAGACTGGCGCGTGACGACGCCGCTGGAGCTGATTGTAATGCCGACTGCCAGGATGGCCGTCGCAGCGGTAGCCAACAGGATCTTTGTCATGGCGATGCTCCGAACCGGGCCTTGTCAGGAGGCGAGCAGGTCTCTGGCGTCGGCGTAGTCCTGAAACGCGTTGCCGGCGGCGAAGACGACGAATCCGGCCGGCTTGGCCGCCGGCAGGCAAGCGGGGCGCGGTTGCCAAGCGGCGAACAGGAGAACAAATGAGGCGGCAAGGCAATTTAGTTTCATCGCGTTGCTCCCTGGGTCCGACGCCGGCATGATCCAGGCGCACCAAAGCAGCCAGGCGCCGCCAAGGGTATGAAGCGCTTCGCACCGGACGCTGCCCCTGCCGAAACAGCGTCCTGGAACGTCACGGGATTGGCGCGCGTGGTCGCGATCCCCGGCAGCCCCGGTGCCCCGTGTCTGGACAGCTTCAGGGTGGCGCGCAACGCTGCCGCATCACACCCGCCCGGAGGTTTCATGCTGTTCGACCTGGCCGCCATCACGGCCGAGAACGCCTACAAGCTGCTGGTCTCGACCGTTGTCCCCCGGCCGATCGCCTGGGTCACGACGCGCGACGTGGACGGCACGCTGAACGCGGCGCCGTTCTCGTTCTTCAACGCCATGTCAGGCGATCCGCCGGTGGTGTGCCTCGGTATCGGCGGCCGCGCACCGGGCGACATCAAGGACACCGGCGGCAATATCCGCCGCACCGGCGAGTTCGTGGTCAACCTGGTCAGCCATAAGCTGGCCGAGCAGATGAACATCACGGCGATCGACTTTCCCAAGGGGATCAATGAGCTGGCGGAAGCCGGGCTGACCGCCGCGCCCTCGGTCAAGGTGCGCCCACCGCGAATCGCCGAAGCGCCGGTGTCGATGGAGTGCGAGCGGCTGGTGATTGTCGAAGTCGGTATCGCCCGTGCTGTGATCTTGGGCCGCGTCTTGGCCATTCACATCAGGGACGAATACGTGCTGGACGCGGAGCGGTGCTACGTCGATTCACCGAAGCTGGATCTGATCGGCCGCATGCACGGCCGCGGCTGGTACGCGCGCACGACCGACCTGTTCGAGATGCCGCGCATCATGTTGGATGATTGGGAAAAACAGAAGCAGCATGGGCTGTAGGGCGGATAAGCCCTTGCGCCGTCCGCCACACCGCAACGGCGGATGACGCTGCGCTTATCCGCCCTACACTTCAGCCAGCGCCTGGCCCCGAGCGTCAGGCCCCGTCGGCGCCCAACAGACCGCTGCGCGGCGTGGCCGCGTGCTCCTTCAGCACCGACTCCGTGGTCGGATCGATCTCCTTCATCAGCACGTCGTAGCCCCAGAGATCGGCCAGGTGTTGCAGCACATGACGCGCGTCGCGCTCGTCCAGCGTGATCTGGTTCAGCGCGCGGTGATGCAGGATCAGCTTGCGGTCGCCGGCGAGGTTCACATCCACCACCTGGATGTCGGGCGCTGTCCACGCCACGTCGTATTGCCGCGCCAGCGCGCGCTGGATTTTGCGGTAGCCGCGCTCGTCGTGGATCGCTTCGACACTCAGGGTCGGCTCGGACGCGTCGTCCATCACGTGGAACAGCCCGAACTGCCGGATCAGCCGAGGGCTGAGGAACTGCAGGATGAAGCTTTCGTCGCGGTAGTTTGCCCAAACATCGCGCAACACCGCCATCGCATCGCCCTTGCCGGCGATCGCGGGGAACCAGATTTCGTCCTCGGCGGTGGGCTCGGTGCAGATGCGCTGAATGTCCTGCATCATCGCAAACCCCAGCGCATAGGGGTTGATCCCCGAGTAGCGCGGGTCGTCGAACTCCGGCTGGAACACGACGTTGGTGTGCGAGCGCAGGAACTCCACGTAGGCGCCGTCGGTCAGCAGCCCTTTTTGGTGCAGCCGCTGCATGATCTCGTAGTGCACGTAGGTCGCGCAGCCCTCGTTCATCAGCTTGGTCTGCGACTGCGGATAGAAATACTGCGCGATGTGCCGCACGATGCGCAGGATTTCGCGCTGCCACGGCGCCAGCCGGGGCGCGGTCTTCTCCAGGAAGTAAAGGATGTTCTCCTGCGGAAGCTGCAGCAGTGCCCGGCGGCGTTCCTCCGCGGATGGGTCGGAGCGCTGCGCCCCCTTGCCGGGGACGGTGCGCCAAAGATCGTTGAACACCTGCTCGTCGTGCAGACGGCGCTCTCGCTGGCGATCCTGCTCCATGCGCAGATTGATCGTGCGAGGACGCGGGTAGCGGTGCACACCGTGGCTCATCAGCGCGTGCGCCGCGTCCAGCAAGCGCTCGACCGCCGCCTCGCCGTAGCGCTCCTCGCAGTCCATGACGAAGCCGCGGGCGAATTCGAGGTAGTCCAGAATGCCGTCGGCGTCCGTCCACTGCTTGAACAGGTAGTTGTTCTTGAAGAAGTGGTTGTGGCCGAACGCGGCGTGGGCGATGACCAGCGCCTGCATCGTGGCCGTGTTCTCCTCCATGATGTAGCTGATGCATGGATTGGAGTTGATCACGATCTCATAGGCAAGGCCCTGCATGCCGGTACGATACATCGCTTCGTGCCGGGCGAAGTGCTTGCCGAACGACCAGTGCTTGTAGAACAGCGGCATGCCGATCGAGGAATAGGCGTCCAGCATCTGCTCGGCGCCGATCACCTCAATCTGGTTGGGGTAGACGTCCAGCCCCAGCTCGTCCAGCGCGACACGCTGGATCGCCTCATGCGCGCGCTGGATGGTTGAAAATTCCCAGTCCGCGCCTTCAAAAATCGGATGCTCGGCGCGTCCCGCCTCGCCGCCGAGCTCCGTTTGGGTTTCGATGCCGGTCGTGCTCATACCGTCTCCGCCTGGTTCTTGCGGGCGAACAATTCGCGGAACACCGGGTAGATGTCCCGCCGGTGGCCCACCTTGCGCATCGCCATCGGCACGCCGCTACGGCAGATCGCGGTGTAGGTCTGCCACAAATCCGAATCGCGCCGGATGAAGCCAGGCGGGAAGTGCTCCGAATCCCGGCCAACCTCCAGATAGGCATAGTACTGGCACGCCGGAAGGATCACGTTGGTCAACAGGTTGGCGGTGCGATCGTTATCGGACGCGGTGTTGTCGCCGTCGGAGGCCTGTGCCGCGTAGATGTTCCACGCATCGGGGCTGTAGCGTTCCTCGACGATGCGCTGCATCTCATCCAGCGCGGTCGACACCACGGTGCCGCCGGTCTCCGGCGAGTGGAAGAATGTGTCCTCGTCCACCTCCTGCGCCTGATGGGTGTGGCGGATGAACACCACGTCCACGTTCTTGTAGCGGCGCTTCAAGAAGATATAGAGCAGCACATAGAACCGTTTGGCCAGGTCCTTCATGTGCTCGGTCATCGAGCCGGACACGTCCATCAGGCAGAACATCACCGCCTGCGCCACCGGCTTCGGGTGCGACTCGAATCGCTTATAGCGCACGTCCAGCGGGTCGATATACGGGATCAGGCTGGTGCGGCGCAGCGCCCGGCGGAGCTGCTCCTCCAATTCCATCCGCTGCACCGCGGCGTCCTCGTCGGCGCTCAGCGCTGCGATCTCGTCGCGCAGGCGCTGGATTTCCTCCGCCTTCGGCCGCCGCAGCGCGATCCGCCGCGACAGGCTGTTTCGCACTGTCCGGTTCAGCGCCAGGTTCGTCGGCGAGCCGCTGACGGAGTAGCCGGCGCGATGCCAGCTCAGTTGCTCGGCGTCCACCACCTTGCGCTTGGCCAGGTCGGGAAGCTCCAGATCCTCCAGGAACAGATCGACGAACTCGTCGCGCGACAGGGCGAAGCGGAAATCGTCTTCCCCCTCACCGTCCGGCGCGCCCTCCGCCCCGCCGGCGCCGCCGCCGCCCGGCGGCCGGGGGATCGTGTCTCCCTCGATATAGCGCTTGTTGCCGGGCAGCAGGTGGTCACGGATACCGCCCGACGAGCTGCGGCGAAACGACGGCTCATGCACCCCGTGCGCCGGGAGGGAGACTTCGCCCGCCTGGTCGGCGTCCTTGATGCTGCGGCTCGCCGAGCTTTCATGCACCGCCTTGCGGATCAGCGCCTTGGCACGGCGCATGAACCGCTGGCGGTTGGCCAGGTTCTTGCCACTGGGATTAAGCCGTCGGTCGACGATATTCATCGAGTTCCCTCTGCAAACCTCCGCTCAGCCGGCCTGCTTCACCCGCATGTACCACTCAACCAGACGGCGAACCTGTCGCTCGGTGTAGCCGCGGGACGTCATGCGTTCCACGAACTCCCCGTGCTTCTTCTCGCTCTCGCTGTCCTTCTTCGAGCCGAAGCTGATCACCGGCAGCAATTCTTCAACCTGGCTGAACATCCGCCGCTCGATCACTTCGCGGATCTTCTCGTAGCTGGTCCAGGAGGGGTTCTTGCCGTTGTTGTTCGCCCGGGCGCGGAGGCTGAACTTGACCACCTCGTTGCGGAAATCCTTCGGGTTGGCAATTCCGGCGGGCTTCTCGATCTTGGTCAGCTCCTGATTCAGCAACTCGCGATTGAGCAACTGCCCGGTGTCGGCATCCTTGAAGTCCTGGTCCTCGATCCACGCATCGGCGTAGGCGACGTAGCGGTCGAACAGGTTTTGTCCGTAGTCGTGATAGGATTCCAGGTAGGCTTTCTGAATCTCGTTGCCAATGAACTCGGCGTAACGGGGTGCCAGCTCGCCCTTGATGAATTCCAGGTAGCGCTTCTCGGTTTCCTGCGGGAGCTGGTCACGGCGGATCGACTGCTCCAGCACATACATCAGGTGGACCGGGTCGGCCGCCACCTCAATGGTGTCGTGGTTGAAGGTCGCCGCGAGCACCTTGAAGGCGAATCGGGTGGATGCGCCATCCATGCCCTCCTCGACGCCGGCCGCGTCCTTGTATTCCTGCAGGCTGCGCGCGCGGGGATCGGTCTCCTTCAGGCTCTCCCCGTCATAGACCCGCATCTTGGCGTACACGGTCGAGTTTTCGTGCTTGCGCAACCGCGTCAGCACCGAGAAGCGCGCGAGCATATCCAGCGTGGCTGGCGCACAGGGCGCCGCGGCCAGTTCCGAACGCGAGACCAGCTTCTCGTAAATCTTGATTTCCTCGGTCATCCGGAGGCAGTACGGGACCTTGATCACATAAATGCGGTCGATAAAGGCTTCGTTGTTCCGATTGTTCTTGAAGGTCTGCCACTCCGCTTCGTTGGAGTGGGCCATGATGATGCCGTTGAACGGGATGGCGCCGATGTTCTCGGTGCCGATGTAGTTGCCCTCCTGCGTCGCGGTCAGCAGCGGGTGCAGCATCTTGATCGGCGCCTTGAACATCTCGACGAATTCGAGCATGCCCTGGTTGGCGCGATTGAGTCCGCCCGAGTAGCTGTAAGCATCCGGGTCGTTTTGCGAATGCAACTCCAGCTTGCGGATATCCACCTTGCCAACCAGCGAGGAGATGTCCTGGTTGTTCTCATCACCCGGTTCGGTTTTGGCGATGGCAATCTGACGCAACCGGGACGGGACCAGCTTCTTGACGCGGAACTTGGAGATGTCTCCGCCGAACTCGTCCAGCCGCTTGAGGCACCAGGGGCTCATAAGGCCGGTGAGCCGGCGGCGGGGGATGCCGTACCGCTCCTCCATCGCCTGGCCCATGCGCTCCGGGTTGAACAGGCCGAGCGGGCTCTCGAACACCGGGCTGAGCTCCTCGCCGGCCTTCAGCACGTAGATGGGGTAGGTCTCCATCAGCGCTTTCAGCCGCTCGGCGAGAGACGATTTGCCTCCACCAACCGGACCAAGCAGATACATCATCTGCTTGCGCTCCTCGAGACCCTGCGCGGCGTGGCGGAGGAAACCGACGATCCGCTCGATCGTCTCCTCCATGCCGTAGAATTCCGAGAACGCCGGATAAACGCGAATCGTCCGGTTCATGAAAATCCGGCCGAGACGCGCGTCCTTGGCGGTATCCACCATTTCCGGCTCGCCGATGGCGGCGAGCAGGCGCTCGGTGGCGGTGGAGTACATCATCGGGTCGTCGCGGCAGGCTTCGAGGAATTCCGCGAGCGACATCTCGACTTCGCGAGTCGCCTCGAAGCTGCGGGCATAATCGGAAAAAATGTCATCGACCGGGTTCATCGGTCTCTCCGTAATGAGAGAGGTCTTCATAACGTGCCATTTGGCAACATGGGGCTCAGCGTAGCGTATCGGGCTGGCGTCGCGTGAAGTTTTTTTCGCTGTGACGTGATATCCACAGCGGGCGATCGGCAGTTTCCGTCGCGCATCCTAGGCCTCCTTTTGTGGCACCCGTTGCCCGGGTGCTGAGCAAGTCGAAGACGCAAGTCTGGTCGTTATGCGGCGTAACGCGGTGGCGCTGGGCTCCGATTTGCGCTTCTCACACTTAGTGTCGGTTTGCCAACTGGCCAGTTGCAACTTGCGTGCCGCGCGGCTGCCATGCCGGGACTCATCCGGACGGCAGCCAAGGCCGACGATTGCTGCCAATCGCCTCGCCTCGGCGTCCGGCCAATCCCGGCGCTGGAACACGGTGCAAATGATTCGAACTGTCGATCTTGAAACCCGACATGGAACGCAGCCAGACGGGATCAGGTCGATGATGTTAACGAAAAATTGCAAATACCGATAGCCATGTGACTCCGGCCCTTTGGTCATTGCCCGCCTGGACTCTTTTTTGGCAGCGGAGAACGCAATCGCAGCACGAAGCCGTCGGCTTGGGCGCGCGTCAGCTCGCAGGTGGGCGCCCGCGTAACTTCACCAACGCAGCGTCTTCGATCTCCGGCGCGGGTGGCCGCGCCTCACCTCGGGCAAGGAGCCCCACCGTCTTGCGCACCTGCTCGAAATACCGCCGGCAGGCCGAGCACCGAAACAGGTGCACCCTCGCCGATAGCCGCATGCGGCTTGGCAGCGCGCCTTCCATATAGTCGGTCACCAGTTCGCTCATGTCGCGGCAGGTCGGCAAATCGCCTCTCCAGTTGCAGACGGTTCCACAAACATGCGACTCGATTCGCGGCGCCGCGTGACGGCGGTGCTCCGGGGAAGGAAGAATGCGCCAAATCGGCCGGGAAAGGCGAGCGCGTGCACCAGACCGAATTCGACGCGCCGGCCTTCCTGGCGCTGCTGCGCCAGGGTGACGAAGCCGCGTACCGGCGACTGATCCGACGCTTCCACGGGTCGCTGGTCGGCGTCGCTGCCTCGATCATCGGCAGCCGTGCCCAGGCTGAAGAGGTGGTGCAGGATTCCTGGCTGGCGGTCTACGCCGGCATCGGCCGGTTCGAGGGCCGGTCCAGCCTGGTCACCTGGCTGTTCAGCATCGTGCTCAACCGCGCCCGGACGCGGGCGACCAGCGAAGGACGCACGGTCGGGCTGCCGGCGCTGATGGACGGCTCCCCGCCGGGGGAGCGCGCCGTACCGGCCGGTGCATTCCTTCCCGATGGGCACTGGATCGACGAACCGCGGCTTTGGGACGAGGTCAACCCGGAGCGGATCGTTGGCGGGCGGCAGTTGTTCGACCACGCGATGGACTGCATCGAGCGCCTGCCGGCCGGGCAAAAGGCGGTGATTATCCTGCGCGACCTGGAGGGGCGTGCAGCTGAGGAAGCCTGCGCCCTGCTGTCTATCAGCCCGGAGAACCAGCGGGTCCTGCTGCACCGCGCGCGCGGCCGGGTCCGCCAAACGCTCGACGCATTGATCGGCGCCGCGCCGGGGGCATCGACCGCGCGTCAGGGGGTTAGCGCGCCCGACGCGAAGCACAAGCCGCCGCCCAGGGGCGCATTGTGGCTGTTGCTGGCCTGCTTCGGTGGCCGCGCGTCGCCGCGACGCTCCGGGGCTGTTGACAGTTCGTGCCGGCGTTTCGACCATCCGCAGCGTTACGCGCCGGCTTTTTTCTGGTAGTTGTGTTCCGGGTCGCGAATACCCAAAGGGGAAGGTCATGGCCAGCAAGAAGCATAAGTCGGCAAAGGGTGGCGGCGAGACAGTTCTGGACGATACGCCGCAGCACCTGATCGAACCGTCGGATGAAGCTACCGCGCTGACGGCGGAGGCGATCACGGACACGCGCTGGATCATGCGCGAAGCTGCCTGGGGCCGGATGTTCGGGCGGATCGAAGCGAAAAATCCGTTCGCCCGCTGAAGGTTCAGCTCACCAGTTGATTCGGCTTTAGGCCGCGTTGAACTTCACAGTCAGCCCGATGCGGGGCGGACGGCTGTGCTTCCAGCCTTGGTCTGGAAGCACAGCCACTCGTCGTGCCCGCTCTCGCCTAACTGCCAGGTTTGATCACCTTGCCCAGTGCCATTCCGGCGCCGATCACCGCCGCGCTGCTGGCCATCGTCTGGATGGTCAGCCCGATGACGGCGGCGGCGAACCATGGCGGCGCCGGCGGCCGATGTTCTCCCGATGCCCTGCTTCTATGTTTCATTTGATAGTCCTCCCGTCGTTGTAAAATGGTGCTTCGCTTGTTCAGCTGCAATGAATTCTTGCCCGACCGGCATCGGGTCAGGTCCACCCCTTGAACGGCAGCTCAACCTGTGTCGAAGCTGCCTTGTGGGGCCACACCGGCACGTAAGCCTTCCCGCGAAGCTGCACCAGCAGCGTGGCGGCCAGCGCATTCTGCCCCTTGGCATCGTACCTGATCCCATCGTACCCGATCAGAAGCTGCTCCGGCTTGAGGTCCTGCGACCGCAACGCCGCCTGGATCTTGGCGGGGTCGGTCGAGCCGGCACGATTGATTGCCTCCGCCAGCGCGAGAAACGCCTGCATGCCGCGCGCCGGCGTGTCGTCCAGATCGTGGCCGGCGCGTTGCCTGAACAACGCATTGACGCCGTAACTGTTGCTGCCGGGCTTGCCGACGTCGTAGCTGCTGCGGTCGATTGTCCCCTCCGCCAGGTCGCCGACCGCCTGCACGAAGGCGGGATCGGAGAACCCCGCATCGTCGCCGATCAGGATCGGCGGCTTCCAATCCAGGTTCTTCATGGTCTTCATGAACAGGATGGCGTCGGAGGTGTAGCTGGCGAAGATCACTACGTCCGGCGCGGCGCTCTTTAGTTGCAGCACCTGCGAACTCACGTCGGTCGAGTTGGCGTTGTAGACGATCCGTGGATCGACAGTCAGGCCCTTGGCCGCAGCAACCTGGATGATGGCGTTGCCGGTGGAGGTGCCGTACTCGGTGTTCTCGTTGACCAGCGCGATCTTTTCGACCCGCACGCCCCTGGCTTTCTGCTCGATCAGGAACGCGGCATAGGCGGCGGCGAAATCGGTGCCGACCGGCGAGATGCGGAAGAACCATTTGAACCCGCGCTCGGTCAGGCTGGGCGCCGAGGACTCGCCGTTCAGGAACGGAACCCCGTAGCGCTCGGCCACCGCACTTGCGGTCAGGGTGCAGCTTGATTGGTAGCAGCCCAGCAGGGCGACCACGTTGTCCTGGGTGATCAGCCGCAACGCCTCGCTCTGCGCCGTGGCCGGATTGCCCTGGTGATCGGCGAACAACACTTCGACCTTGCGCCCGCCGAGGTTCGGCAGACCGGCCGTCGCCGCCAGCGGCAGCGCCGCAAGCTCGGGGTGGGGGTTGTTGACGATGTCCACGCCGACTTCGACCGCCTGCTTCAGCGCAATGCCAACCGACGCCGCGCCGCCGCTCAGCGGATACGGCACGCCGATGCGCACCGGCTGGTCCGCGGCACGGCCGGCGCGGGGCAGCAACGCCAGTGCGGGCATCGCGAGGCCCAGGCGAGCCAGATGGCGGCGCGTGGTCGTGGGCATCGAATCCTCCGCGAATCATCCCCGCGATGCAACGCGCCAGGTGGCGATCCGTCAATCTCACCTATGGTATAGGTCGCCAATAAGGCCGGAGGAGGCTCGCGTGAAAATCGGCGTTCCCAAGGAGATCAAGACGCATGAGTACCGGGTCGGCCTGACCCCGGCCGGCGCGCGCGAGCTGGTCCTGCTGGGGCACCAGGTCGTGGTGGAGCGCAATGCCGCTGCCGGGATCGGCATTGCCGACGACGCCTATCGTGCCGTTGGCGCCGAAGTGCTGGGCAGCGCCGACGAGGTTTTCGCCGCAGCCGACCTGATCGTGAAAGTGAAGGAGCCGCAGCCGGTGGAAATCGCCCGGCTGCGCGAGGGGCAGGTGCTGTTCACCTATCTGCATCTGGCCGCCGACAAAGCGCAGACCGAGGGGCTGATGCGGTCCGGCGCCATCTGCATCGCCTATGAGACCGTCACCGATGCCCGCGGCACCCTGCCGCTGCTGGCACCGATGAGCGAGGTTGCCGGCCGCATGTCGGTGCAGGTCGGCGCGCACTGCCTGGAGAAGGAGCCCGGCGGCGCCGGCATTCTGCTGGGCGGGGTGCCGGGCGTCGCGCCCGGCAAGGTGGTGGTGTTGGGCGGCGGCGTATCCGGCACCAACGCCGCGCGCATGGCGGTGGGGCTGGAGGCGAGCGTCACGATCATCGACAAGTCTCTGCCGCGTTTGAAAGAACTGGACCTGCAGTTCGGGCCGCGCGCCACGACGCTGTACGCGACGGCCGAGGCGATCGAGACCGCCGTGCTCGCCGCCGACCTGGTGATCGGCGCGGTGCTCGTTCCCGGCGCCGCCGCACCCAAGCTGGTGTCGCGCGAAATGGTGCGCGCGATGCGGCCCGGCTCGGTGCTGGTGGATATCGCGATCGACCAGGGCGGCTGCTTCGAGACCAGCCGACCGACGACGCACTCCGCGCCGATCTATGTGGAGGAAGGCGTGGTGCATTACTGCGTCACCAACATGCCAGGCGCGGTGGCACGGACCTCCACCTTCGCGCTGAACAACGCGACGTTGCCGTTCGTGATCGCGCTGGCGACGAAGGGTTGGCGGCAGGCCCTGCGCGACGATCCGCATTTGCTGCGCGGGTTGAACGTGCATGGCGGGCAGGTGACGCATGAGGCGGTGGCACGCGATCTTGGTCTGGCGTTCACCGCAGGGGAGCTTCTGGTCGGTGAGCCGGCGGTTCCGACGCTGCGGTAACCGGCTCGCATCAGCGACTGGCGGTCTCCAAGTCGCCGATCCAGTGGACCGGACTGTTCTTGCGGGCCGTCGATGACGCGCGTTCGTAGAGCTTCCGGTCAGCCGTGACCAAGGGCAGGTTCAGTCGTTCGGCAAGCGCCAGATAGAGCGTGTCGTAAATCGTCAGCCGCAGGTCGATCGCGAGGACCCCGGCCGCACCAATCAGCTCCGGCAGCGGCGCGACGGTGATCGGCAGCGACGCCAGGAACGCGATCCTGGTCTGGAAATCGGCCGGCGTTATTATGTGATGTACTGCCGCCAGCGCCCATAGCGCGGTGGCCGCTTCGGCCAGCCAGTGTGCGGGCGCATGCAGCGACATCACGTCGCGCAGCACGGCCAGCGCGCGGTCCGAGTGATCGTCGGCGACAACCCATTTGACCGCCACGCTGGCGTCGATGACGGCTGCTCTCACGCATCGTTCCAGCGACGGGTGTCCCGGGATTCGCGCACGAGGGCAGCACTGTCGGGCCCCGGCTTGCCCGCCGTCTCCGCCTGCAACGCCTGCGCGACTTGCCAGAACGGCTTGCCGTTGCGGCGCAGCGCCTGTTCGAGAATGGCGCGATGCTCGGCCTCGGCCGACCGCCCATGGCTGGCGGCCTGCCGCTTCAGCAGACCGACCAGTTCCTCGTCGAGATCACGCACCAGAAGTTGCGGTATGGACTTCCTCCGGTCTTGCTAGCACGGATGATAGCAAGACCGGCCGGTCAGTGCAAGACGAGGCTACTTCTTGAACAGCCGCTCCCAGAATCCGACGCTGGTGCGCTTGCCCTGCGATACGTGCGGCGTATGCGCCGGCGGGGGGACGGCGCTGCTGATCAGGTGCCGGCCGATGTCGCGCGCGGCGATGCGAGCCCGCTGGAACGCGATGATCTGCGCCGCGGCCTCGTTCAGGTCCTGCTTGGCCAGCGCGTCCGCCCGCGCTTCGGCCGCGGCGAACTCGCCGGCGCGGCGCAGCACGTCGATCAGCCGCACCGCGGTCTCCTCGTCCGTCGGCTCACCCCAGAGCCGTGCCACTTCGCGGCGCAACGACGCCGCCCCGGCAGTATCGGCGGCATCGTCCGCTGCCCAGGCAGCTTGCAGCGTCGCCTCGGCGGCTGTGGGCGCATCTCCCGTTTCGCGGCAGATCATCGCCCAGCGCAGGAACGGCAGCGTCTCCTCCGACACCGCGCCGGTCAGCGCGTGATAGGCCTCGGACTTCACCACCGGACCGGCCGCCGCCGGCAGCGCGGCCAGGTCGGGCGCGGCGGCCCGGCAGGTGCCGCAGGTCTCGATCCAGTCGGGCAAGGTGGAACGCGCCGGCTCCCCGGGACGCATGTCCAGGTCCGGCGCGATCTCCGGCTGCGGCGCGCGGAACGGCGCCCGCACCGGCGCGCCGCACACGGCGCAATGCCCCTGTTTAACCTCTGTCATACCGCTCGCTCCATTTGTAGCGCCTCGCGCAATCGCCCCATCGCCCGCTCCAGCCGTTCCGGCGACTGCGCGAAGCAGACGCGCAGCCAGCCCTCGCCGGCCTGGCCGAACGCAACGCCGGGGGCGACGGCGACGCGATGACTGACGACCAGCCGCTTGGCGAAGTCCAGGCTGTCGGTCAGCCCGTCCACGCCTACGAACGCGTAGAACGCGCCAGGCGGCGGTGTGTAGCGAACCCCATTCAGCCCCGCGAGCGCGTCGCTGGCAAGCGCCCGGCCCTGCGCGCAATGCTCGCGGAATCGCTCCACCGCGCCCTGATCGTGCAGCGCGGCGAGGCCGGCGTGCTGGATGAAGGGGGCGACGCCGGAATGTGTGACCTCGACCAGTTCGCAAATCGACTCGCGCGTGCCCTCCGGCACCACGAGCCAGCCGAGGCGCCAGCCGGTCATGATCCAGGTCTTGGAGAAGCTGTTGCAGACGATAACCCGGTCGTCCGGCTCGGCGACGTCGAGCAGCGAAGGCGCCGCGTGGGAGCCGTCGTAGATCAGCCGGGAATAGACCTCGTCGGAGATCAGCCAGACGCCGCGGCGGCGGGTGATCTCCAGGATGGCCGCCAGGTCCTCGCGTGTGGCGGTCCAGCCGGTGGGATTGTTGGGCGAGTTCAGGACGAAGGCGCGGGCGCCGTCCAGCAGCGCGTCCAGCCGATCGAGGTCGAGATGGAACTCGCCGTCCGGCAGCGCTTGCAGGCCGAGTTCCACCACCTCGGCGCCGCGCAGGTGGGCGGCGTTGGCGATGTTCGGCCAGACCGGGGTGTGGATGACGACGCGCTCGCCGGCGCGCACCGTGGCGGCGAGCGCGATCGAGACCGCCATCATGCCGGAGCCCACCACCTGGATGCGGGTCTCGGCGACCGGGCGGGCGTGCAGCGCGGTGAGGTGGTCGGCGAGCGCCTGGCGCAGCACCGGGACGCCGCGCACGTCCGGGTAGCGGGTGTCGCCGGCGTCCAGCGCCGCGATGGCCGCGACATGGGCGGCGCGCGGGCTGGGCTGGTCGGACTCGCCGAAGCAGAGCAGGTCGACGTCCGGGATGGCGAACGCGACGCGGGCGATGTCGAGAATGCGTGAGCCGGAAACGGTGACGATGTCCATATGGATTATGTGGGATGGCGGGGCTGGGTTGCTATTCCGGGGGCGCGGGGGATGGGGGCTGGGCAGTCGTTTGGCGCCGATTGGGTGGCGATGGGGGGCTTGGCACGGCCGGGGCGCTGGACGGATACGTCCCTGCCATGGAAGAAGAGTCGCGGCGTTTGTGCCGCGTGAGACCGCCCCATGACCGTGATCACCACCCGCCTCATTGTCGCCCCCGACGGCACCATTTCGGCCGCCACGCCGCTCCCTGCCGGCGAGCACAGCGCGACGATCTCCGT
>Ga0302320_10001232_pt1 | contig 61477 bp, 64 predicted proteins | sample Bog_T0_3_FD_202130 | JGI IMG/M metagenome (GOLD analysis project Ga0302320, IMG submission 202130) | Peat permafrost microbial communities from Stordalen Mire near Abisko, Sweden - Bog_T0_3 | ecosystem: Environmental > Terrestrial > Soil > Wetlands > Peat | place: Sweden: Abisko, Stordalen Mire... | reverse complement strand
AGGGCTCATGGAGTTCCTGCGAACCCTCTAGAAGGCAAATTATGTGGTGTCCAGCACAGCGCACACCCTCAACATTCCGAGGACCCGTGTTGGACGCCACATAATCGAATGCGCCACATAAGGCGTGTTATGTGGTGGACCACATAACACGCCCACGAAGATCGAGGGAGCGCTGGTGTAGGCGTTTCTTCGTCACCGCGAGGGCCTGCCGGTGCGCAATCGGCGCGCTGGCAGGCCCTCATCCACTTGCTCAATTGTCGAGGATTGCCATGACTCCCACCAACAAGGTTGCCATGCGGGCTGCGGTGCTCATCCACGAGCAACAGATCGGCCGCCAGAGCCAACACGCGCCGGTCAGCCTGCCCGAATACTCCTGGACCCGCATCCAACAACTGCAACGGCAAATCGTCTTGGCCCGCCAGCGCGGCTGGCAGGGGGCGGCAAAACGGCTTACCGAAGACCTGGTCCGCGTGCTGGAAGACTGCCGCCGCGACCTGGACAGCGCCCTCCGCAACCTCCACTTCTCTCCGCCTCAGTGCCCCGTTTCGTCGGCCTCGAACATCTACGCGGACCTCGTGGCCCTCCAAAAGGAGTTCGACGAGGGCGAGATCGACCTCAACGAACACACGATTTCGGTCACGACCGATTCCATCGAGCTGGAGGGCATCGAGCTTGGCGCCTTTCAGATTCGCCTGGATTGGCACCGCCTGGGCGGTTCCTGCGCCTATCGCGTGGTGGCCTGCGATCCCAACCGGGCCGCCCGCAACGATGGCGTTACCCATCCGCACGTCCAGGACGAAACGCTCTGCGAGGGCGATGGCCGCTCGGCGATCCAGGCGGCCTTGGCACAGTGCCGCATTTTGGACTTTTTCCTGTTGGTTTCTCAGGTGCTCCACACGTACGCGCGGGGAAGCGCGTACGTGGAGATAGACGCCTGGAACGGGATCGCGTGCAGCGACTGCGGCACCACGATGTCCCCGGACGACTCCTACGGCTGCCAGCGGTGCGGCAGCGAGTTGTGCGACGATTGCCGGCAGCTGTGCACCGCCTGTGAAGAGTCCTATTGCTCCGGATGCCTCTCCCAGTGCCCGGAGTGCGAAATGGACTTCTGTCGCGGCTGTATGGAAGCCTGTCCGGGGTGCAATCGAAGGATCTGCGGCCATTGCATGGAAGATGGTCTGTGCCCGAGTTGTCGGGCAGAACAATCCCAAGAGGAAGAGGAAAACGATAACCATGACGACGAAACCATCGATCGAGCCGAAAGGCAGCCTGCTGGCCGAGCGGGCACTGGCGAGCCCTTACAAGGGGCTGGCCAAACCGACAACTTTTCGGCCCCCGAAAGTGTGCCCGGCGCTGCGACTGAGCCCGACCGCCTGGGCAAAACTCTTGTTCCTGCGTGACCTGGGCGAAACCGAGGTGGGCGGTTTCGGCATTTGCGCGGCCAACGACCTGCTTTTCGTTGAGGACGTCCAACTCGTAAAGCAAGTCTGCACGGGTGTTTCGGTTTGCTTCGACGACCAGGCGGTGGCCGATTTCTTCGACCGGCAGGTGGACCTGGGCCGCGGACCTCACCAATTCGCGCGCGTCTGGTTGCATACGCATCCGGGAAACTCTCCCGAGCCCAGCATGACCGATGAGGAGACCTTTGCCCGGGTGTTCGGACGGACGGACTGGGCCGTGATGTTCATCCTCGCCCGCAGGGGCCAGAGTTACGCCCGCCTGCGGTTCCACGTCGGCCCCGGCGGAGACCTCGATCTGCCGGTCGAGGTCGATTACAGTCGCCCCTTCCTCGGCAGCGACCATGCCGCGTGGCGCGAGGAATACCTGGCGGCCGTCGAAGTCGCCGACTTGTCACTTTTCGAGCGGCGTTCGCAGCCCGGCGCGGCCGCCGCATTGGACCCCTGGGACGATGACTTGTTCTCGGACTGGGACCGTGACTTTCTGGAATTGGAGCCGGGGTTTGCCGAAGGAAGGGAGTCCCATCATGCCGTCTGAACCGAACCGTTTCCAGCGGCAAGAGGATCTGGTGCCCCGCGACCGCTTGACGGACATCAAGGCCACGGTAATCGGCGTGGGGGCCATTGGAAGGCAGGTTGCGCTCCAACTCGCGGCAGTCGGTGTGCCGCAACTCCAACTTGTCGATTTCGACGTCGTGGACCTCTCGAACGTCACCACCCAGGGCTACTGCGCCGCCGACGTGGGCATGACTAAGGTCCTTGCCACCCTGGCAGCCATCCACCAACTCGATCCGGCCATCAGGGTCGAAGTCATTGAGGATCGCTACCGCCCGAGGATGGAGATCGGCCAGGCCACGTTCTGTTGCGTCGACTCCATCGAAGCCCGTGCGGCCATCTGGCGGTCGGCGAAGATGCGTTGCCACTTCTGGGCGGACGGCAGGATGCTCGGCGAAGTGCTGCGGGTGCTTGTCGTGGCGGACGCCAAGGGCGTGGACTACTATCCTACGACGCTCTTTGCCCAGGCCGAGGCCCAACCCGGTCGCTGCACCGCACGCGCGACAATCTACGCCGCAAGCATTGCGGCCGGAATGATGGTCCACCAGTTCACCCGCTGGTTGCGGGGAATCGCGGTGGATCGAGATACATCGCTCAATTTGCTGGCTGGGGAATGGAGTGTTGGCTGACGCTTTACCCCAATTCGATGCCGGCTTTACCCTGTTGCGGAAGGAGATTTGCCATTGATTACCATTATGTGCCGCGTGGCCCCATGACTGCGGGCGGCATTGCGGTGGACGCCCGTTACCGGGCGTGCCCCAGGCCCTGCCCTGGTTTTCACCGCCGCTGCGGTGAGGCTCAGTATGAAGGCAAAGCCCGGCGACTTCGCCGACGGGCGCAACGACGGTCCCGAGAACACGTGCGGCCCACCAAATCGCCGTGCCGTGTGAAGTCGTTGCTCAGCACCAAGACGAGAGCGAAGTCCTTGGGCATCTGAGTCTCGATACGGTTAACTCAACCCCCACAAGATGGAGGTAACATGGGAGAACTCGTCGTTCTCGGAATCCTGGTTAGCGTAGGCGTCTGGCTGTACAAGTCCGGCAAGCGCATTGGCAGTCGTAAAGGCTTCCATGTTGGCCGGAGCCGGGGCCGACGCCGCTGATAACGTTGTTCACTTTCAGAAGGAGAGAATCTGTGCGCAGACGCACACTTGATTTCTTGGAGGATAACTCGATGCTCGTTCTCTGCATCCTCGGTGGCGCCATCCTGACCATTCCGATACTCGGTTATGGGCCGCTGATCGCTGTAATGCTTGGCTTGGCAGTAAGCACGGTCGTGATGGATCGGCTTGCCAATTGGGCAACGTAACGCCACTGCCAACTTACTTGAGGGTGTCCTGAAATTCACAGACAGTCCATGATCCACTTGACTTGACCGTTCTTATTGCCGCGACGGTAGTTGTAACGCACGAGCAGTTGGTATGCGAAGATCGCGGCCAGCATTTGGGTACGGTTGTTGTCGAGGCCACGATGCCACACTTGTTGGTCCAACTCGAAGAGCCCTTTGAACCAGTCGTTGAACGGTTCGACGGTCTGCCCCCGACGGGCATAGAGCCGTTTCCCTGTGGGCCCTTTCAGGAACTTCCTGCGCTGCAATCGGCGGCGGTGATGTTCATCTCGCGGCTCAGGTGCCGATGCTCCTCGCCCACGTTTTCTGCCACGGCGATTTTCCGGGCAGAGAAATCGGCGTCCGGTACGCCGGTCTTCCTCGTCATATTCCACCTGCTCCGCCAGTTGGTTGCTGTCATAGCCACTGTCGGCCAAGACATAGTGGACGTTCTCCGGCAAGGCCACCAGCTTATCCCGAGATGTTTGTGTTTCCTTGGCACTGGCTGTATCCGCCGAGGCGGCCAAGGGGTACACCGTGCTCCCGGCGGTGGCCGTTACAAGGACTTCAAAGCTGTATCCCTGCACCCAGCCGTCATGCTGCGAGCAACCCCACGTGCTGTCCTGATCAACGCCGTGCAAACCCTTCGGGATTCGCCCGGCTTGCCGGTCGCGTTTGTGCCACAGCGGCCCGCGGGCGGCAATCAGGCTCTTGTCCACCGCAACCACTTCGGCGTTGGCCACCCCTTCTGCAATTCCCTTTTCACCTTGCAGGCGGATGGCCGTGCGGAAAAGTTGGTGGGCCCGCTTGTAACGGCGGAAAAAAGTGCTTCGCGAGGGGAAATCGTCACAACCAGCCGCTGCGGCGATCCGTGGCTGGGTGGCCTTGTCGCTGAGAAAGCGGAACTGCGCCGATTTGCTCTTTCTTCGTTTCAGCACAGCGACCATAATCAACATGCCGATCAACCAGTCCGGAATATCCGGCTTTGCTCCAGGCCCCGTCCTTGGGCATCGGCGTTCCGCCTCCCGCAACAGCGGCGCGGCCATTCTCACCAACGCCTCCAAGCACGTGCCTGCCGTGGCACATGCACCCATCCTTGGGTCCTCCTGGGACGTTTAACTTCTTCTTGGCAGAAAAAGCATAACGCCCGGAGGCCCTTGCGCTTACATCAATCCAATTTCAGGACACCCTCACTTACTTTCGTGCTTGTCGGTCGTACCTGGATTGGGCTCACCATGGCCCAATCCAGGGCGCGACCGGCCGCACGCCATCCATCACAATTGAGTGGGCTGCATTTTTTTAGGTATGGCAACCCTTCGGTCAATGTGCGCCGCGGTTTGCACAAATTGGTCAGGGTCTGGCCGTGTTGAACTTCGGTTCCCTCGGCGTATCGGATAGAATACTTATAGAGGTTGCTTATGCGGACGTCTGCATCGCATAAGGTTACACAGGACTGGGGCGGGGAAGCCCTGGTAGCAGAGCGAGACGCTGTGCCCGGCGGCAATGGCCAGTTCATGGAGGGCCAAGTTGACGGGCTTCGGCGGGAGGGGGAGGGCAGCGATGAGACGACTCGTGGGTGGGCCTCCTGGCAGGACTTGGAAAACGCTTTGCTCGGCGTGCAGCAAGACCGTACTCCGCTGGTTGAGGGGCGATCTGCAGGAGTCGGAGGACTGCTCGCCGTGGCCGCCGAAACAGGGCTTTCTCGCAAGTCCTTGCTGTTACGGCACTTCTGAAATGCCTCCCAAATGATTGAAACCAGCATAGTCGTGTCCACGACTATGCCCAATTCAATCTTTCTGGAGCACTTCTCATTTTGAAAACGCCGTCACACGCCGAAGTCAGGGTAATCGCAGCCACTGGGGGCATACACCGCGAAGTGGGGTATCCCAGCTTGACTGAGTTTCTCGATTTCACTGCACAATGCCCACCGAGGCCATCGCCGTTCAGCAACGTTCGTGCCAATTGTCAGCATCGGAGCCGCGCTAGGCCCTCGTCGCCACTATATGGCGCAGACTTCTGTCCAACCTCATGGTTCCGTAATCGAGTCCTGAATCCCCTCGGGAGTGACAGGTTTTCCTCTAGCCAGGCCCGGCGGAAAAAGAAGCCGCAGGAGCGGCGGTGTGAGGAAGGTGGTGAGCATTACCATCAAGGTGAGCGCACTGAAGACCCTGCTGCTAAAAATGCCAGTGGTTAGGCCCATTTGGGCAAAGATCAGTCCTACCTCGTTCCGTGGAATCATCCCCACGCCAACCACGAGTTTCCGACCTCGAAACCAAAATGGTGCGTAACCTGCCAGGAACTTCCCCAACACGGCGACGACGAGCAGCAGACCGCCGATCCACAAAGTGGGCCGGTTTGCCGGGACAACCGGATTTCACTGCATCGGCGGGGAGCCGCTGGAGTCCTGCGATGTCAGGCTGTCCAGGCGGGGCAAGGTTGCCCAGCAACTCGGCGGCATCACAACGAACGTTGCTTTCCTTGTCCGCCAACATCTCCACCGCCACCCACAAGGAAGTGTCGGTGTCACCAGAGATTTTCCAGATCGCTTCGGCCGACGACATCCGATCAGACTGCTAACTTGGTTTCCTGCCCCGCACAATCTCTACGGGAACCCACATGGATTCTGTCAGCGATTCGTCAATGACAAAGCCCGTCGCCTCTAATGCGCGGCGAGAATAGATCGGCCGGCAATCCATAAGATTCGGAAAGTGGCGATGTGTCCACTCGAAGGCTTGAATGACGAAACCCTCCTTGCCCTCCTTGGACACGGCCACGACCACGATGCGCCCGCCCGGCCGCAAGACCCGCTTGCATTCTGCCAACACCTTGGGAATATCGGGCGTGTCGAACAGTTCCAGGGTGAAGCACATGAATATTCCGTCCATCGAATCGTCGCCGTAGGGGAGGCGTTCGGCATCGCCGCAATCGAGGGAAGCTCGGTCACTTAGCCCCTGGTTACTCAGAACGTCTCTTGCGTGGGTTAACATATTCGCCGAGATGTCGATGCCGAAGACCTTCCCGGGTGGCCCAACTGCATCCGCAAGTTCGGCCAAGATATGGCCCGTCCCGAAGCCGATTTCCAGAACGTGTTCTCCTGGGGCAGCAGCGAGTAGCCTCAGCCCGGCTTCACGCATGGGACGCTCAGAATGCTCTGACAAGAGGTCATAAACCTTGGCGATCTTGTCGTAGAAGGCCCTGGTCTCGCTCTTGGTCTGCAAGACCCGCAAGACGCCTGGTTCATAGTCAACTGCGACTTCATCTGGCATGGCAACATTCCTCCGTAAACGACGTACAGGTGGCTCGTGGATATGGCGCAAGTGGGCACTGGCGATCCCGTGCCCTCACGACAGCTTTCTGAGTCTCGACAGTGCGGCATAGGCAGCCGGAGGCACGGCAACTTCGGGCTCAGACTGTCCCAGGGCTGTGAGCACGGGCCGAAGAATCGGGCCAAGCCTCTTCCTCGTGACCAAAGTGTGACAGACGTGGTGTGCGCCCTCATAGAGCCAAAACGGCTTAGACCCTTCGAGTAGTGCCGCCAGCAGAGGTTGCAACGCATTTCGCCCCAGAGCGGCCAGACCCTCGGCCGCCAGCCAACGAACGTCGCCATCACGGTCGTCCAAGGCGTTGACCAGCGCAAAAGCCGCCAGTGGATCGGCGATACCACACAGCGACTTGGCTGCTTCCCATCGTACATGTGGCTTTCGATGCGAAAGGAGTCGAATGAGTGAAGGCACGGTGCGTTTTCCAATGGCAACCAGTGCCTCTCGTGCTTTCGTCCGCACCACCGGATCGGGACTTGCTAGCGCGGAAACCAATTCAGGGATACCCGTCTTCACTTTCTTCGGGGCGATCTTACTGTTACCCCTGATTGATGGCGTCATGGCTGATCCTTTCGTGTTTCCGGAAACCGATCCGAAAGAGGATTACTCGGCGTCACCAGTTGCCGTAAGAGGCTTCCTGCTCGCCGATCTTTACCCTTTTCGCATCGTCTTCCTATTGGTACAAGCGAAACCGTGATCCTAGATTATTCTAAAGTTATGGGATATTGGTCAGTAATTCTGCCTTCAGAGCTGTTTGCGAATGGATTTCAACTCCCGCCGACGTTTGGCGGTGGTCTTGGGATATGCCATCTTAAGTCCATCGAGCGCATCAAGGACAATTTTGGAAACAATCAACCGGGCATCGTCCTTATCGTCGGCGGGAACCACGTACCAGGGCGCGTGATGGGTGCTTGTCGCGTTCAGGCAAGCCTCATAAGCCTTCATGTAATGCTTCCAGTATTTCCTCTCGTGAATATCCGCGAGGCTGAATTTCCAATTCTTGTCCGACTCATCAATGCGCTCAATGAATCGCTTTCGCTGTTCATCCTTCGACAGGTGGAGGAATATCTTGATGACCTGCGTGCCGTTACGGTGGAGATGCTCCTCCAAGTCCACGATGGAACGATACCGCTCCTTCCAAATGGTTTTCTCGTCGCGCAACTCTTCCGAAAGCCCCTGGCTACGGAGAATCTCCGGATGCACACGAACGACCAGCACCTCCTCGTAGTAGGAACGATTGAAAATGCCGATCCGCCCGCGTTCCGGCAGACAGCAGGTCGTGCGCCAAAGAAAATCGTGCGTCAGTTCCTCGGCACTCGGCTGTTTGAAGCTGAAAACCTGGCAACCTTGCGGATTGACCCCGGACATGACGTGCCGGATGGCGCCGTCCTTGCCGGCAGCGTCCATCCCCTGAACAATCAGCAGCAAGGCGTAGTGGCTGGATGCGTAGTGAAGGCATTGCAGCGAGTTCAACTTCTCAACGTGTTCTCCCAGGAGTTCTCGATACCGCTTCTTCGACCTGCAAAAGGGCTTCACAATTGTCGGCCACTCCCCGAGGGCAACCTTTGTTCCGGGCCGCACACGGAAATCCTTGGAATTGATTTTCATCTTCATCCCTTCGGTATCAAGATCAGCGTCGGTTGCGATTAGCATTCATGGGGCTCAGGATGGACGGAGGTGGACAGATGCTGTCGAAGAAGTCTCATTCACCGTTGTGAGTCCTGAAGTGGAGCGGGTTACACCTTTGCTTCGGGCGGGTCGGCGACTCCTACCGGCGGCACGAACTCCGGCACGTCAAGACGTACCACGCCAATCCGGTCGTCGGCCATACCATAATAGACGTCGAAGCGGTCTGGTGAGCTAAGATCATCGCGCCGGTCAATGCCGGTGGGGAACACGACGTTGGCGATGATCCCGCGACGTTCTTGCGGCAACATCGGCGTCAACACTGGCTCCGCCGAACGATAGCGGATCACGCGCGGGTGCTCCTTCGAGAGCACCATCACCCCGGCCGAGTAGCATAGGTCGTGTCCATCGTTGCTCGGTTCCGGCATTTCGCTCACGCCGTGGTAAATTATCAGCCAGCCGTGCCGGGTTAGGACAGGCGGAGTGCCGCCGCCGATTTTGAGCCGCTCCCAGGGCGATACCGGAGTCGCCAGGCGGTGATGGGAGTTAAACAGGCCGAGGTGATGCGGTTCGAGGCCCTCCAGGGCCATCGGGCAGTAGGAAAGCCAGATACTTTCGTGATTCAGATTCACCACCCGCGACGCTGCTTGGCATGCGGTTTCTTCGGGACGAGTGCCGGGGAAAAGCGGTCGATGGAGCATGGCCATCTGCATTTTCCCGGCGTGAGTGGGAATGGCGACGGGGAAGAGGCTGGCATCCTTGTCGTCCACATGGACGAAATCGATGCCTTGAAACGGATCAAAGGTCGCGAGCCCCAGTCGCTTCCAGTGAAACAAGTCCTCCGATAGGGCCAAGGCGATTCGTGGGCCGTTAGGCGAAAGCGCCGTGTAAGTCATCACGTAGTGCCGAAGCGGTTCGACAAACGTGACACGAGGATCCTCGCAGCCACCGCTGCCGTCGGCCCGCCGCTCATAATCGGCTTCCGGCTCCAGTGCGATGCCCAGCCGCTCGACGCCTGCCGGATTGCCGGCTTCATCAAACCGTACTCGCACAATGCCGATGCGCGAGTAATTGCCCCGCGCGACGAGCCGTGGAAACAGGTAGAGCTTACCGTCAGGGCCACGAACGGCAGCCGGATTCAGGACGCCTTCGACCTCCTGGGGATTACCCGGCTCCGGCTCCATGACTAGCCCCAGGCGCTGCAACTTGAATCCACTCATCAACTCCTCCGCCAATGCCACGTCTGCTGATCGTGATCTACACAAGCGATGATTGCTTCAGTAACCCGTTTCGTCTCACTGGGACCTCGAACGGGGATAGAAACAACACCTGCTTCTTCGGCCGGATAGTCGTTCCCGCCGGGGAACAAGGCATCACCTATGAAAATCATCTCTTTCAATGAAATGCCCAGGATATCTCGCAGCTTTCTGATTCCGTAGGCTTTGTCGATGCCAGGTTTGGTGACGTCAATGGATGTCGCGCCACCCAATTGGATAGAAAACTCAGGAATAGAAGTGTCAAGTATTGCCTTGATCTTCTTCCGCTTGGCGAAGTCTGGGTCCCATTTTTCCTTTTCTCCCAAGGGCGCCTGCTGGCCCAATGCGGAAAATGTTACCTGGCTTCCCCGGTCTTCAATGACCTCTCCCCAGACCCTCTCCACCTTGAAGCCCGTTGCTCTGATCGCTTCTTTCAGAGAACTGATGATGTTCTCCCTTTCATCCGCGGTGAAATCTTCTGAATAGATCCTCTTCCACCCCCCTGCGTATTGGAAGAACTTTGTTCCACATGTGGGAAGGAGGGATAGATTCACTAGGCGTTGGTCATGGGGAAGATTGGAGAGCACTTGTTTCTCGAACTGCAGCCAATCGCCTCCGGAAATTACGGCCACCTTGACGATGCCGAGAAGGTCATGGAGCAGTGCCGACATTTCGGCATCGAGAGACGATTTACTTTCGGCAAGTGTACCGTCCAGATCATAAACAATCAGCTTTTTCATTGCGTCATGTTCCTTCGGGCAGCGCAAGTTCCAACAAGCTCACCGCACTGCGCGGCCGAAAAGCACACGCTCCGACCACCGCCGGCAGGAGCAGCACGTCGCCCTTACCGACGGCATAAGTGTCGCCATCGTGCTCCAACTGACCATCGCCAGCGATACACACCAGCACACGCGGCGTTCCGGCTAGGCCGACTATAAACAGCGATTCTCCACGGAGTCGCCATAATCCAAAATGTTCACAACGAAAGAGCCGCTCTCGCAGCACCGGCTTCACCTCTTCCAGCACTGGCACCACTGGACCTACCCCACCTTGGGCAAAATCAATGCAGGCAATCGCTTGATCGACTTGCAAAGCTCGGCGCTGGCCTGTCGTGGCGTCAACATGGTTCCAGTCGTACAGGCGAAATGTCACGTCGCTGTTCTGCTGAACCTCGAACACCACGACGTCGCCGCCCAGAGAGTGAACCGTCCCGGCCGGCAGGAAGACGCCGTCGCCGGGCTTCGGAATGAAAGATACGAGATGGTCCGCCACCGTGGCGTTCGCGATCGCCCGCCGCAGATTGTCTGCCGTGGTGGCTGGTTTCAAGCCCGCGTAGATGCGGCTTTCCGCCCCCGCCTCCAGCACGACCCATGCTTCGGTCTTACCGGTCTCGCCCGCTGGCAGCAGGTCTGTATGTGCATCCGCGGGATGCACCTGGACCGAGAGCATTTCACGTGCGTCGAGGAACTTCAGCAGCAAAGGGAACCGGCAGAAGCGCCCAGCCAGCTTTCCCAGCAACTGCTCCGGCCACTGCTTAAGCAATTGCCCGATGGTCCGTCCTTTGAGCGGTCCATTGGCGACGCGGCTCGGATGGTCATCGCGGTCGCTCAGTAGCCAAGCTTCGCCGATGGGGCCATCGCCGGGCAGTGGGGCGGTGAGCACTTCGGCCAAACGCCGACCGCCCCAGAGCCGATACTGATAGATCGGTTCGAATCGCAGGGGATACAGTGGTATTTGGCTCATGGTATCCATGTTGTCATGCTTATGTCCCTTCCATTGCGGCATTGTACTGGCCACGGCGCGCAGCCCGGTTGCACCTGGCTCGGTGAACCAGTGCTTGCTGTGCCGCCAACACATGGGCCTCCTCGCCTCGCCAAATCTCCAAAGCCGGTTGCTGGATGGCGCGGGCAAACGAAAACGCCAACGCCCACGGCAGTCGCGACTTGAATCGAACATTCATGGCATTCAAACGGGCCGAGGCCAGCTCACCGGGTTGGCCGCCCGACAAGAAGGCGACCCCCGGAACAGCAGCGGGGACGGCGCGCAAGAGACATCTCACCGTGGCGTCGGCCACCTCATCCACCGATTGTTGTTTGGGGCAGGTCAATCCCGGAAGCACCATGTTGGGCTTCAGGATCATGCCCTCCAGCATTACTCGTTGGCTGTAAAGCTGGTTGAACACCGTTCGCAGGACTTCCTCCGTTACCTCGCCGCACCGCTCCTGGGCATGCTCGCCGTCCATGAGCACTTCCGGTTCGACGATGGGGACCAGTCCGGCTTCCTGGCACAACGCGGCATAGCGAGCCAACGCCTGCGAGTTGGCCTCGATGCAACCACGGCTGGGAAGGCAATCGCCCACGGTAATCACCGCGCGCCACTTGGCAAAACGGGCACCCATTTGAGCGTATTCAGCCAGGCGGTCGCGCAATCCGTCCAGACCTTCGGTCATTTTCTCACCCGGATGACCTGCCATGTCCTTTGCACCGGTGTCAACTTTGATGCCGGGAATGATTCCCGCATCGGTGATGGCTTTAACGAGGGGAGTGCCATCTTTCTTCTGCTGGCGGATCGTCTCGTCGTAGAGGATTGCGCCACTAATGCACTCACCGAGACCAGGCGTGGTCACGATCAACTCCCGATAGGCCCGCCGGGCCTCCTCGGTCTGGGGAATCCCCAACTTGGCAAATCGCTTGTTGCAGGTTGGATTGCTTTCATCCATGGCTAGCAACCCCTTGTCGTCAGCGACCAGCGTCTGAGCTGTGGCTATAAGCTCTTGTGTACTCATCTCGGATACCTCCCTAAAGCAACTCGTGCGCGCCGAAGTCCGCCGAGTCATAACCAACAACCGTGTAGTCCGCAGTCAGTTGCGCTTTCAACTCGACCCCACCATGGTCCGCAGCTATGCCAATGCGCATCATTTCTCCTCTATGCTCAGCGCTTCGAAGCCGGAGATGACGTCGAACAGTTCCTCGTCGATGCCACCCTGGCGCAAAAGATGGAATGTCCCATTGAGATCCTCCAGCAGTTCGTCGATGTTTTTGTCGGCGCGTTGCATCGCCGCCAGGCGGCTGGCATTCTCGCTCGCGAGGGATTCAGCGCACGCCCTGAAGAGCGAGATGAAAAGATATTCGTGGATCAGTGCCCGCAGAGTCGCGGTGCCGCCGCACAGGATCTCGGGCAAGTTTCCGGTCGGCCAACGGACTTGGGCCAGGCCTTGTTGCCATTCCGCGTCGAGCGGCAACAACCGCTGACTGACCGGTTCGTAGAGCACCCCGGAGCACGGGCGGTTATGAAAGACGTAAACGCGCGAATACTGGCCTTTGGCGCGATGCGCTTCACTTTCGATTTGAATCTGCCCGACGAGGGGGGTGATGGCCTTGACGGAATTCGGCACGGGGAAGAGTCCCATCAGCGGCAGGCCCGCGTCCGCTAGGCGGGCACGAACCCGTTCACCGACGGCCCAGACTTGAGGTTTGCCGGGCAGAGCCGCGAGCGTCTTGACCGCATACTCGGCCACCACATCGTTGAACTGGCCCACCAGCCCCTGATCGGAACCGAACACGACCGCGGCAATCGTACCCGCAACGGCTTGTTGTTTCCCCGGAGCCATCCAGGGCGAGGGTCCGCTTTCCCGGAAGCATACGCCCAACCCCAGTTCCACCGTGCGATAGTAGTCGGCCAACGCGGACACTGATTTCTCGTATTGTCCGATGCTCGATGCGGCCACGGTCTTCATCGTGCGGACGACGGATTGGAGATCCCCGGCTCCGCCAATCTTTCGGCGCAGGCTCGCCGTGGTGTCGCTCATGACTTCTCCTCGGGTTCAGGCTTAGGCGTGACCTCCGTTTGAACCCCCGGCTTGGACTCGGCTTCAGGCTTGGGCTGGAAGCGAGCAATCGATTTGATGGCGATTTGGATAATCGTTTCACGATCCGCGTCGCTCAATTTGTCGGCGGTATCCAATCGCTCGCGCACCTCCGCCGGGATATCCGCCGCCGCCTCGTGCAGGGCGTGCTCGGCGTCTGCCATCTCGTCCAGCGGTACGTGGTCAAAGAGTCTTGCGTTCAACGCCAGGAGCACGGCAATTTGTGCGGGCACGGACACCGGGGCGAATTCCGGCTGTTTGAGGCAGGCGCGAATTCGCCGCCCGTGTTCGATGGTCTTGCGGGTGTCTTCATCCAGGCGGGCTCCGAACCGGGAAAACGTTTCCAGTTCCTCGAACTGTGCGAAGGCGAGCTTGAGGTCGCCCGCGACCACGCGGTACGCCGCGCGTTGCGCTTTACCGCCAACGCGCGAAACGGATTTTCCGACATCAACTGCGGGCAGCATGCCCAATTCGAATAGTGACGGCGAAAGGTAGATTTGCCCATCCGTGATAGAAATCAAGTTGGTTGGAATATAGGCGGAAATGTCCTGCGCTTCGGTCTCGATGATGGGTAGCGCGGTGAGGGAGCCGCCACCGAGTTCCTTACGCAAGTGCGTCGCACGTTCCAGCAGCCGCGAGTGGATATAAAAGATGTCGCCGGGAAACGCTTCGCGTCCGGGCGGACGGCGCAGCAAGAGAGAGAGTTCGCGGTAGGCACGCGCGTGATGGGTGAGGTCGTCGTAAACGATCAGCACGTCTCGCCCTGCTTCCATGAAAGACTCAGCGATGCTGGTCGCGGCGTAAGGAGCGATGTAAGCCAGACCCGGCGGGTCGTTGCCCTCGGTCACGACAACGACGGTGTAATCCATCGCACCCTTTTCCCGCAAGCTTGCCACGGCCTTCGCGACGGCAGATGCTCGCTGACCGATGGCACAATAGACGCACAGGACATTCTGGCCGCGCTGGTTGAGGATGGTGTCGATAGCAATGGCGGTTTTGCCCGTCTGGCGGTCACCGAGAATCAACTCGCGTTGGCCCCGGCCGACGGGAATGAGCGCATCGATGACTTTGAGGCCGGTCTGGAGAGGCACCGTGACAGGCGCGCGGTCCATAATGTGCGGAGCGGGACGTTCGACGGACAGACGCGGGCTGGACGTCACCGGCCCATAGCCATCCAGTGGCTGACCGAGCGGGTCGATGACGCGTCCCAACACTCCGTCGCCCACGGCCACGTCCATGACCCGACCCGTGCGCTGGACTTCATCTCCCGCGTGCAGATGCCAGTATTCTCCAAGCAGAACAACGCCAATGTCCTCCGCGTCAACATTGAACGCAATGCCCAGCACATCGCCGGGAAACGTCACCAATTCATCAAAGCCCACGCCGGGAAGCCCCGACACCTTGGCGATGCCGGTGGCGATACTGGTGATCGTACCCACCTCCCGTGGCCTGAGTTGCGGCGTGAATGCTTCGCGCACTTGCCTTATCCGAGCAAACGCTATGTCGAAATCGTTCTGGAGGCTCTCAGGTTCCATGTTCACTGGCTCTTTGTTTCGGGCTTAGGCTCTTCAGGTTTAGGCCCAGCCTTGGCTTGAGGTTTGTCTTTCTCTCTTAGAAGATCGTCGACGCCCTTTTCTAGCGACACCAGATAATCCGCGATGCTCCACGCCACCTTTTGTCCATTCGTGGTGAGTTCAATGCCGCCGATCAGGTCTGGTGCGGTCTCGAACCGGATGTGGATTTCAGCCGAGAAGGTTTCGTTGATCGCATTTTGTATCGCCGCGTGCTGCTCCGCAGGCAGGTCAAACGCGCTACGCACGACCGCGGGGTCAGACGCTGTCTTAAGGGCCTCGCGGAGGCTTGCTTTCGCCTGGCCGTCCATCTCTCGCAATCGGCGAGTGAACACCTCGCTCATGCGTTCTTCCAAACTCGTCGTGGCAAGATCCGTCAGCGCCTTTCGTGCGATGGCAAATACTTCGTGCTGTGTCCGGCGGCTGATTGCTTGATGTAAGTTCTGTTCTTCGTTTCTCAACGTTGCCTGCCGTTTTGAACTGAAAGTTGCGGCGGCCTTCCGCGCTTCGTCGAGGAGCCGCTGACGTTCGGCCTGCACCTCGTCTGTCGCTTTGGTCAAGAGCGAGGCGTGCTGTTGGTCGAATTCCTCGTTCTTGTGCTCGAACTCATCGTGCTCCTTTTGGGCTTCGGCCTTTGTCGCGTCGGCGTCTGCGAGTTCCTTGGCGATCCGTTCCTCCCGCGCGTCGATGGCGTGGAGGGTGGGCTTGTAAAGAAATCGCTTCATCAACCACACCAGGATGAGAAAGTTGAGCGCCTGCGCAGCGACGGTGAACCAATCGATTAACATGGGTTTACTTTCCCGTGGCTTGGGCGATGACGTGGTTCCAGAATGGGTTGGCGAAAATAAGAATCATCGAGACCACGAAGCAGTAGATGGCTGTGGACTCGATCATCGCCAAGCCCACGAACAAGGTCCGGGTAATGGTAGCCGAGGCATCAGGCTGCTGGGCCAGCGAACTCAGCGCCGTCGCGACCGCCCTGCCTTCTGCCAACGCAGGCCCCATGCAGCCGAAACCGGTGGTGAGGCCGGCGATGACAATTGATGCCACCGCGATAATGGTCATGCTATCCATGGTATCTCCTTTTGGTGTTGTAGTTCATCTGTTAATGGTTTGCGGCGGGTTCACGCTTAGGCTTACGGACTCGCGTGGCGGCTGCAATGTAAACCGCGGCCAGGATGCTGAAGATGTAGGCCTGCACCATGCCGGTGAGCAGACCGAGCACTATCATGATGATCGGGAAGATGAAGGGTGTAATCGTGAGTAGGATAGCGATAATCATCGCCCCGCTCATCATGTTGCCGAACAAACGGATGGCCAGGGCCAGTGTGCGTGAAAGTTCGCTGATGATGTTGAACGGCAACATGATGAACGTCGGCTTGGCATAGGACTTGAGATACTCGCCCACCCCTTGCTCCTCAATGCCGAACAGCGGCACGGCCACGAACACGCACAGCGCGAGTGCCGCCGTGGTCGAGAGCGAGCCCGTGGGCGGCTCGTAGCCGGGAATGACGGTGCAGAGGGCGGCGGCGGCGATGAACAGAAAGAGCGTTCCCAGAAAGCCGAGATACTTCTGCGGCTGACTCAAACCCACCTCTTCAATTTGTTTCTTGATGCCGGTGACGACGATTTCCAGAAGGTTCTGCCAACGAGAACGTTCCAGACCGATGGAGAGTTTGCGAGTGATGAGCCATGAACCGGCGGCCAGTACGAGCATCAGTCCCCACGTAAACACAATCGTGGCATTGAGTTTGAGAAGCCCGTACTGCCAGAAGATCAGTTCATCGGGACTAAGTCGCATGGCTGGCCTCCTTTGCCAGGGAAGTCGGCCTGTTCGCCGCTCGGGTGAGCCACGTCACGATAAGGCGCGCCATGACAAATCCAAGGAGGCATACCAGCAGCCTTTCCCAATGACCGCGGGCGATAAAATAGAAACCAACCAGGACAATGCTCGTTCGCAGCAACAGGCTACCGAGAAACAAAAACGCCGGCTGTTTGGAGGAAATGCTCTTACGAATCGTCCACCAAAGGCCGCCGAAGAACATCCCACCCAGCAAAACGCCCGTCGCCAAAGCCAGCACCAGAGTCACAGTTTCATTCATCATTATTCTCCTGTTCCTCTCGCATTTCCTTGTCTTCCTTGGCCACCCAATGCCAGGCATTGCAACAGCCGATGACCAGGCCGATGACCAGCAGCATCAGCGTCCAGGAATGGCTTCCTGGATGGCGATTGTCCAGCCAGATACCCAACGCCGCGCCGAGCAGTGTCGGAACCACCACCGACCAGCCGACAAGCCCCATCATGCCCAAGCCAAGCCAGACACCCTGCGTAGAGTTGCGCCGCGCGTTGAGCTTGCGTGCCGCCTTTGCGCCAACCTCTCGACTGAACGCAGTCTGGTCTTTCTCGCTTTTGCTTGCCGATTGGTCACTCATGGTGAAACTCCGCTAAGCGGCGGATGAAACCGCTCTCCATTTTCGCCATCACCGAGCGGACAGTCTGCTCCCGTTCGTTCAGGTTGAGAAACTCCTGCTCCACCGCCGCACGCAGTTGGCCGAGGTCCGTTCCGCCAATTGCGTTACGCACGGAGACGAGCACGTTCAAGCCGGTTTTGACCAGTACCCCTTCGTCGACAGCCACGTAAACCTCGCCCTCCGCTTCGTCTTCGTAGATCAGAATCCCGGGCGTGAGCGCTGCAACGCAGTCTAGTCGGTGTGGCAAGAGTCCAAACGAGCCCTCACCGGTCTCCGCCACGATGCGTGAGACGCCGGTTTTCTCGGCGTAGATTCGGAACGGCAGGAGAACCTTAAGATTCATGAGTGTCGGCGCCTGCATGTTCGACCTCCGGTTCAGGTTTGGGCGTGGGCTGCGACTGCGGTTCGGACCTGGCTTTGGGCTTGGACTCGGCGGCGGGCTTCGGGGCAGCTCTCGCCGCAGGTTTGGCCCCGCGTTCGGTCTTGGCTTCTGGTTTGTCTGGTGGGGCCTTTTTCTTTGCCTGATCAATCGCCCCAATCATGTAGAGCGCGCTCTCCGGGTAGTCCTTGAATTCATCGCGCAGGATGCGTTCGCAGCCATCGAGCGAATCCTTAAGGCTGACGAGTTGTCCCTTGATCCCGCTAAACTGCTCGGTGGCGAAAAATGGCTGCGTGAGGAATCGCTCCAGCCGCCGGGCGCGGGCGACTACGTTGCGGTCTTCTGGCGCCAGTTGTTCCAATCCGAGCATGGCGATGATGTCCTTGAGATCTTCGTACTGCGCGAGCGTCCGCCTAATTTCCTGCGCCAGGAGATAATGCCGCTGGCCGACGATGCCGGGCGTGGCCATTTTCGAGCTGGATTGCAGCAGATCGATAGCCGGGTAAAGTCCTTCACTCGCCCGCTTGCGCGAGAGCACGATGGACGCCGAGAGATGCGAAAACGTATGCACCGCCGCCGGGTCGGTCAAGTCATCCGCTGGCACATACACCGCCTGAATGGACGTGATGGCTCCGGCGTCGGTATTGGCGATGCGCTCCTCCAACTGCGACAACTCCGTGCCCATCGTTGGCTGATAGCCCAGGCGCGAGGGCATCTGCCCCATCAAGCCGGACACCTCCATGCCGGCTTGGATAAACCGGAAGATATTATCGATCAGCAGCAGCACGTCGCGATGCTCGTCGTCCCGGAAGTATTCGGCCATCGTCAGCGCCACGTGGCCTACGCGGAACCGGCTGCCCGGCGGCTCGTTCATCTGCCCGAACACCATCACCATGTTCGGCAGTACGCCTGCCCCCTTCATATCACGGTAAAGTTCCTCCCCTTCACGACATCGTTCGCCTATCCCGCAAAAAATGCTTACGCCCTTCTGGTGCCCGATCATGTTGTGAATCATTTCGGTGAGCAGTACCGTCTTGCCCACGCCCGCCCCGCCGAACAGGCCCGCTTTGCCGCCGCGTTCCAGCGGTACGAGCACATCGATGACCTTGATGCCCGTTTCAAAGATTTCAGACTTGGTGGATCGTCGTGCCAGCGGCGGCGGAGCTCGATGCACGCTGCGCCATTGGACATCGGACAACGCCCCCTCGCGGTCGATGGCGTTGCCAAACACGTCGAACATACGCGAGAGAACCCCTTTGCCCACCGGTGCTTTTAGCGGCCCGCCTGTGTCCTCCACTGCCATGCCCCGAGCGAGACCTTGCGTGGGCGTCAACGCTATCCCGCGCACGCAATGCGCATCACGCTGCGCCAGCACTTCGATGACGATCTGTTTGTCCACACCCGCGCGGAGGACTGAATAAATGGGCGGCAAGTGCTCATCGAACCGAATATCCACGACACTGCCACGCACCGAGACGACCACGCCGCAATTCGCTGAACTGTTCTTGTTGTCCATGTTTGCTTCCGCGTATCCGCCGCCAGTTGATTTCAGGCACCCGCGTCTTCTCCTCCCGCAGTTTCTTCTTTTCTCGTTTTGCCCCAACTCCACCTCCAATTCTGAATCTCCGGCAGGTCTTCGCCGTATTTGTCGATGTATTGCTTGTGCTCGATCAGCTTGTCCTTGAGCTGCTGCTTCAGGTAGACGCCCTTGTCGCCGGTCTGCGGCAGACGGTCGATGGTGTCCATCACGAGATGGAAGCGGTCCAGATCGTTCAGTACCGTCATGTCGAAAGGCGTGGTGATGGTGCCCTCTTCCTTGTAGCCGCGAACGTGGATGTTGTCGTGGTTGGTGCGGCGGTAGGTCAGCCGGTGGATCAGCCACGGGTAGGCGTGGTAGGCGAAGATGACCGGCTTGTCCTTGGTGAAGAGTTCGTCAAAATCAATATCGCTCAACCCGTGCGGGTGCTCACTTTGCGGCTCCAGCCGCATGAGGTCGACGACGTTGACCACCCGGATTTTCAGGTCCGGCAGATGCTCGCGCAGAATGGAGACGGCGGCGAGCGTCTCCAGCGTGGGCACGTCGCCACAGCAGGCCATGACCACGTCCGGCGCAACACCCTGGTCGTTGCTGGCCCACTGCCAGATGCCGATGCCTTCGGTACAGTGCTTGACGGCGGCGTCCATTGTCAGCCACTGTGGCGCGGGGTGTTTGCCTGCGATCACGACGTTGACATAATGGCGGCTGCGGAGGCAGTGGTCGATCACCGACAGCAGGCAGTTGGCATCCGGCGGAAGGTAAACTCGCACGATCTCGGCCTTCTTGTTCACGACGTGGTCGATGAAACCGGGATCCTGGTGGGTGAAGCCGTTGTGGTCCTGGCGCCAAACATGCGACGCCAGCAGGTAGTTCAGCGACGCGATCTTTCGCCGCCACGGCAGGCCCGACGTGACCTTCAGCCACTTGGCGTGCTGGTTAAACATCGAATCGACGATGTGAATAAACGCCTCGTAGCAGTTGAAGAGCCCATGCCGCCCGGTGAGCAGGTAGCCCTCCAGCCAACCTTCGCATTGGTGCTCGCTGAGCATTTCCATCACCCGTCCTGCGGGCGCCAGAAATTCATCGTTGGGCACGGTCGCGGCGTCCCATTGGCGTTTAGTCACTTCAAAGAGGGCTTCCAGGCCGTTGGAGAGCGTCTCGTCAGGGCCGAAGACGCGGAAGTTCCGCTGCTGGCCGTTCAGCTTCGCCACGTCGCGGAGGAAAGGCCCGAGCACATGCGTGTCGCCGATGCCGTGCGTCCCCGGCGAGGGCACGTCGGCCGCGTAGTCGCGGAAATCCGGCATTCGCAGGTCGCGGAGCAGCATGCCGCCGTTGGCGTGGGGATTCGCGCCCATGCGCCGCTGGCCCTTGGGGGCAAGTTCGGCCAGTTCCGGTTTCAGGCAGCCCTGCTCATCGAAGAGTTCCTCCGGCCGATAGCTCCTCAGCCAGTCTTCCAACAGTTTCAGGTGTTCGGGATGGGTGGCCGGATCGGAGAGCGGCACCTGGTGCGAACGGAAGGTGCCTTCCACCTGCAATCCATCGACCATTTTCGGCCCCGTCCAGCCCTTGGGAGAATTGAGCACGATCATCGGCCAGCGCGGACGCGTCAAGTTGGCATGGACCCGAGCGTCCTGCTGGATTTGTTGGATCTGCTCCACCGCCATGTCGAGCGTCGCAGCCATGGCCTGATGCATCAGTGCGGGCTCGTGACCCTCGACGAAGTAGGGCGTCCACCCGTAGCCGCGGAGCAACTGTTCCAATTCCTCATGCTCGATGCGGGCCAGGACGGTCGGGTTGGAAATCTTGTAGCCGTTGAGATGCAGGATTGGCAGCACCGCTCCGTCGGTGGCCGGATTGAGGAACTTGTTGGAATGCCACGCTGTGGCCAGCGGTCCGGTTTCCGTCTCGCCATCGCCGACGACGCAAGCGACGATCAGATCGGGATTGTCGAAGACCGCCCCGAACGAATGGCTGAGCGAATAACCCAACTCGCCGCCCTCGTGGATCGAGCCCGGGCACTCCGGCGATGCGTGGCTGGGAATGCCTCCCGGAAACGAAAATTGCAAAAAGAGTTTCCGCAGCCCGGCCTCATCCTGACTGATATTGGGATAGATCTCGCTATAAGTGCCTTCGAGGTACGTGTTGCCTACGACGGCCGGGCCGCCATGCCCAGGTCCGGAAACGTAAATCATGTCGAGGTCGTATTTCTTGATAACCCGGTTCAAGTGCACGTAAATGAAGTTCTGCCCGGGGGTCGTGCCCCAGTGTCCCAGCAGCATGTGCTTCACATCCGCGAGCGTCAGTGGTCGCTTCAGCAGCGGATTGTCGTAGAGATAGATCTGGCCGACCGACAAATAGTTGGCGGCGCGCCAGTAGGCGTCGATTTTGGAAAGCAGTTCGGTTGACAAGTGTCTATTCGTTGCATTATGCATGATCACTTTCCTTTTCAGATGGATTTCCCCACACATAAATCCCGGACTATAAATACGGCGTTAGTAATCGCGCAATGCCGTCGCGTAGGCGAGCCGGCAGGGGGCGGCCATCGATCTCCTCCATCGTCACAGGATGGGCGCTACTGCATTTCGTTTCGATCCACTGATCAAGCTGCTGAGCGAGTTCGACGTCGTAACATTCCAGATTGAACTCGAAGTTAAGACGCAAGCTTCGCGAATCCCAGTTGGCTGATCCCAGGAGCACCCAGCAGCCATCCACCAGCATGAGTTTTGAGTGATCGAAGGGAGGCGGGGTTAGCCAAATCCGGCATCCATGCCGGAGCACTTGCGACCACATCGCCCGGGAGGCCCACAAGACGAGCGGCAGGTTGATCCGCGAGGGCAAAATGATATCAACCTGCACACCCCGCATCGATGCTAGATTCAGGGCAGATACTACGGCAGGGTCCGGCAGAAAATAGGGAGTCATGATCCGGACTGAATAGCGGGCAATCGAGAGGGCTCCCAACAGCGTCCAAAGAAGCTTCTCGAAATTCTCATCCGGGCCATCGGTCACGCCTCGCGCCAACACCTGCCCTGCGCTTTCGGTTTTGGGAAACCACGAATCACCACGCAAAGCCTCGCCAGTCGTGAACAGCCAATCATCGACGAACACTTCTTGCATTTGGGTCACCACAGGGCCCTTCACTCGGAAATGGACGTCCTGAACCGGTTTTGGCGGTTGACGTTGAAGGCAGTGTCCCACTCGAATATTCATGCCGCCGGTAAATCCCACGCGCCCGTCCGCCACCAGGATCTTCCGGTGTGTGCGCATGTTCAGCGACATCAGATGCCACAAAGCAAACGACGGAAGAAACCGTGCATGCTTTACCCCCTCTTGTCGCAGCGTGTGGAGAATGGTGGGCCAGGAATACCGAGTCCCCGTCGCATCAATCAGCACCCGCACTTCCACGCCCCGCCGCGCGGCCTCGCCAAGCGCATGCGCAAAGGCCAACCCGACTTCGTCCCGATCGAAGATATAGGTCACGAAGGAGACCGTCTGGCGTGCGTGTTGGATCGCTTCCAGCATGGCCGGATAGGCTTCATCTCCGTTCACCAACAGATCGATCCGATTGCCCAGCAGCAAAGGTCGTTCTACCACACCCCCGACGACCCGAGCCAGCATCTTGAGATACCCGCCATGATCCGGTAGATGACGCTGCAACTCTTCCGGCAGGCACTCGGGTTGCTCGGCTTGTGCCCGGTACCGCTCAAGGTTCCTTCGCAGCAGAGCGGCCTTATGGCGAACGCGATTGACTCCGAAAATGAAGTACATGACAGCCCCAACCAGGGGCACGAGCCAAACGAAACCCACCCACGCGATGGCGGCGCGCGAATCGCTCTTGTTGAGAACTACGTGCCCAGTCGCCAACACAGAGAGAAGCAACCCGAGTCCGATGACAGCGATATGCCAGACGTCGAGCACCAGATTACCAACGGCCATCGTCATTGCGGTCTCTTCCTGAGGTTAGTCATCTTCGTCTTCATGGCACATTTCCTTTCCACCCTGGAGGCCGAGAACGTGGCAAACCGTTTTGGCGATCATCAGTTCTTCGTCGGTGCGAATGACGCGGACACCGACCCGGCTGGCATTCGGGGAAAGTACGCCCTCATTCGTCGCGTTTTGCTTTTCTTCGAGTTCGATTCCAAGGAATGCCAGCCCATCGCAAATCCGGGCGCGAACTGCGGGCGAGTTCTCTCCGATGCCACCGGCGAACACCAGCGTGTCGAGTCCGCCCAACGCCGCCGCGAATCCGCCGATCCACTTCTTAACCTGGTAGCAAAACAGCGCGACCGCCTCAGCCGCCCGCACGTCCTGCGTTTCACGGTCGAGCAAGTCACGCATGTCGGAGCTGGTCTCCGACACGCCGAGCAGCCCCGACTGGAAATTGACCATCTCGTTGAATTGTTTCCCGCTCATGTGTTCAGTGCGCGCCAGATACCAAACGAGTCCGGGATCGAGATCGCCGGAACGGGTACTCATCGGCACGCCGGCTGTCGGGGTGAAACTCATGCTCGTGTCCACGGGTTTGCCGTGATGCACTGCCGCCAGGCTCGCCCCATTGCCGAGGTGGGCGAGGACGACCCGGCCTTGTGCCGCTTCCGCTCCGGCCAGGCGGGCCAGTTCTTCCATCAGGAACGCATACGACAGCCCGTGAAACCCGTACCGCCGCACCCCCTGCGCCTCGTAGCGGCGCGGAATCGGCAATAACTGAGCCACACGTGGCAAGTCATGGTGAAAAGCCGTATCGAAACAGGCAATTTGCGGCAGGTCAGGGAATCGGCGATGAAACGCCTCCGTCAACTGGATTTCTTCCGGAAGGTGCTCCGGATCGAATGGTTTGAGTTGACACAACTCCTCAACCATTTCTTTGGTGATCAATGCCGGCTCGCTATACTTCGGTCCGCCATGCACCACGCGATGCCCCACCGCGGTCAACGCATCACGCCCGCTGTGTTGCTCGATCCAATCCATCAGGGCGCCGACGGCCGACATGTGGTCCGGCGCGGCAATTTGCCGCGAGAAGGTTTCCATCTGGCCGAAGCCATTCACGCGCAAGGTCGCCTCCGGCAGTCCAATCCGCTCAACTCCGCCCTCCAGAATCCTTCGGAGTGAGTCGCCGCCCTCGAACAGCGCGAACTTGATGCTCGACGAGCCGCCGTTAATCGTCAGAATGCGTGGGCTAGCGGGTTCCATAGCTAATTCTCTCGTCATGTTGCAAGCCGAACGAGGCCAGTTGTGCGCACGTGGACTGGAAATCCGTGTGACGGATGCCGCGTATTCCCAAACCGTCCGCGACCTGGACGAACAGTGGCTGGTCATCGATATAGACGACCTGCTCGGCTGGTACCTGGGCGATGTCCAGTGCAAGCCGAAAGATGTCCGCGTCGGGTTTGCGGAAGTGGACAAAGCAGGAGGAGATAAAGAAATCTACGAACCCATTTAGCTTGAACCTGTGAATCCGATGTGAATTCAGTTCACGCGCTTCGTTGTTGACCACGGCGATTCTCAGTTTGTGCTGCGCCTTGAGATTGCGGACCAACTCGATCATCTCAGGATAAGGCTGCGACTGCGAAAACATGAATTCCCGGAACTGATCCCGTGTGAACAGCCGCTTTTCATAGAAAACCGTCCGGCTCAGGTATTCCTCCAGCGTGAGTTTGCCCACTTCGTATGTATCAAAAGTCAAGTGATGCCGGTCTTCCATCTCATCCAGATTCAGATCGAACGTTTTCGCAGCCAATGCCCGGGAGTGATGGCCCCAACCGTTGGTAAGCAACACGCCACCGACATCGAGAAACAACGTCGTTATTGTTGCTGAGCGCTCCATTATGATTCGGGCGTTTCCGTCGTGATGCAGCTCACTTTCATGGCACCTCGCTCATCGGACGTGGCGACGTTGTCGCCAAGGTCTCCATCAACTTGTCGAACGGCTTCTTGAATTTCTCGACGCCTTCGTCCTCAAGCTGCTGCGTCACCTTGTCGATGCTGACACCGAATTCCGACAATCGCGCCAAAACCCAGCCGGCCCGTTCGACATCTTGCTCCAAGCGGGCCTTCGGCTCTCCGTGGTTGCGGTAGGCGTCGAGGGTTTTGACCGGGACCGTGTTGACCGTGTCCGCTCCGATGAGCGATTCGACGTATTTCACGTCGCTGTAGTCCGGATTCTTGGTGCCCGTGCTGGCCCAGAGCAGCCGCTGCGCACGAGCACCCTTGTCGGCAAGTTTCTTAAACCGGGCGCTGCCGAAGATTTCCTTGTACATCTGATAGGCCATCTTCGCGCTGGCGACGGCAACCTGCCCATGCACTTGTTTCTCGACGTCTGCCTCTTCGCCACCCTTCGCGATGCGTTTTTCCAGCAACGGATCCACCATCGCATCAATGCGGCTCACAAAGAAGCTGGCCACCGAGGCCACATGCTTCACGGGCTTTCCTTGGGCTGCCTGTGCTTCGATGCCAGAAATGTAAGCGTCCGTCACCTGTCGATAACGCGGCAACCCGAAGAGCAACGTCACGTTGACGCTGATTCCCTCGCCAATCAGTTGCTGGATGGCAGGCAGCCCATCGGCCGTCGCCGGGACCTTGATAAAGACATTCGGCCGGTTCAGGGTTCCCCACAGCCGGCGAGCTTCCTGTATCGTGCCCTGCGTGTCATGCGCCAGGTGGGGATTGACCTCCAGGCTGACATACCCGTCCTTGCCGTCCGTACTGTCGTAGAGAGGCCGGAATTCGTCGGCGGCGCCCTGCACGTCGCGCTGGCTGAGGGCTTCATAGATTGCCTCAGCGCCTTTTCCCTCAAGGGCCATGGCCCGAATGTCCTCGTCGTAATCGTGGCTCTCTGCAATCGCCTTCTCGAAGATGGCTGGATTCGAGGTCATCCCTCGCAGTCCATCTTCCTCGACCAAACGCCGCAGTTCGCCGCTGACGATCAGATTGCGTCGGATGTAGTCCAGCCAGATGGACTGGCCGAGGGCTGCCAATTCTTTCAAAGGATTGTCTTTCATCAGAGTGTCTGCTGGGTTTCGAGTTTTGCCACTGTGCTTCGCTTGTCGTGCGCGATCGTGCTAGCGGCCTCTCGTAGGATTCGGGCGCTATGCGTGATCGCCTGGTGCTCTTCCTCCGACAATGCTGGATGCAGGGTCGTCTCGATTCCGCGGGCTCCTAAAACGCGCGGAAGCGAAATACAGGCATCGCCGACATATTCCAGTTCGGGAGCAGGCGCAGAAAGTGTCATGACGGTCCGCGAATTGTCGCGGATGCTCCTCACGATACTGGCGATTCCCGCACCGATTCCGTAGTTCGTGGCCCCCTTGCCGTCAATAATGCGAAACGCGGCCCGCCGCACGCCGTCATCCATGTGGCATTTCACTTCTGGCGTGAGGGGTCGGCCTATTTGGGCGGCGAATTCGTTCACGGGTACACCCCCTACCACAATGCTCGACCAGATGAGCACTTCCGAATCGCCGTGTTCGCCCAGCACGTAGGCATGGACCGATTGCGGTGCGATGCCAAGATGTTCGCCCAGCATCGTACGGAACCGGGCTGTATCGAGGATCGTGCCCGTGCCAAAAACCCGGCCAGCCGGCAATGCCGAGAGCCGGCAGACGATGTCAGTCATGATGTCGACGGGATTCGAGGCCACGATTAGGATCGCATTCGAAGCATGTTCCAGAACCTGCACAACCACCTGCTTGAAGACAGTGGCATTGCGGGCCAGGAGTTCAAGGCGGGGTTCCCCAGGACGCTGTCCCACGCCGCAGGAAAGGACCACAGCCTCGGCCTCTGCGAGCTGTGGATATCCGCCGGCGGAAATGCGGACCGGAGTCGCAAAGGGCGTGGCATTCAGGATGTCTTCCGCCTGCGCTTGCGCGAGCTTCTCGTTCAAATCAACGAACACCACCTCACTGGCCACGCCGCTCATCACCATCGCATAGGCCGCGCTGCTTCCAACGGCCCCGCTCCCTACAATGCCTACTTTCATGGATGCGATCCTTCCTTCTCACTCATGAAAGCGGTTTTCCTTGTTCCAGTCGCTTTCCCCGTGTCGCAAGAGACCACCTGTCGGGGGTCGCATTTCGGCTTGTCCTTCATGAGGGTGTCTCCCGGCCTTCGAGTTCCGCGACTTTGGCCAAACGGCGACGATGACGCTCGGCTCCGCTGAAACGGGCCTCCAGGAATGTCTTGACCAGTTCCCAGGCGAGCGCATCGCCGACCACGCGTCCGCCCAGGCACATCACGTTCAGGTTGTCATCCTCGACCCCTTGGTGCGCTGAAAACGTTTCATGGATCAGGCACGCCCGTACGCCGGACACCTTGTTCGCAACAACGCAAGCGCCTACGCCACTTCCACAAATGGCCACGCCGCGATCCACCTCCCCGCGAGCGACTGCATGGGCCAAAGGCACAACATAATCTGGATAGTCGTCGCCCGGCCTCGGCTCACCGTCGCCGAAGTCGAGCACTTCGTAGCCAGCCCCGCGCAACATCTCGACCAGTTGTTCCTTTAACGCAAAACCTCCGTGGTCGGCAGCGACTCCAATGCGTTTCGGTATTACCGGCGATACTGTTGGGCGATCAGGCATTGTTTCTCTCCAACAACGCTCCTGCTCGTTTGCAGACGTTCTCCGCGGTAAATCCGAATTCGCGCATTAACACCGGCCCGGGTGCGGAGGCACCGAAATGGTCGAGGCCAATCACGTCGCCCCCTTCGCCGATGTAGCGATGCCACCCCTGGGTCGCTCCCACCTCCACGGCGAGTCGTGCGCGGACGGATGGAGGAAACACTGAGCGGCGGTATTCCTCCGCTTGCTTATCGAACAATTCCCAACTGGGCATAGATACGAGCCGCGTTTGAATACCCTGCTTCTGAAGCTGCTCGCGTGTTTCGACGATCAAAGCGACCTCCGATCCGGTCGCGATCAAAATGACCTCGGGCCGACCGTTCGCGGCCTCGGCCAGGGTGTAGGCTCCGCGTCTTAATCCCTCAGCGGAGGCGTAGCGATTACGGTCCAGGGTCGGTACGTCCTGTCGGGTCAGGACCAGCGCCACCGGCCGGTCCCGTGTTTCAATCGCCACACGCCATGCACAAGCGGTTTCGTTCGCATCACAGGGCCGGATCACGATCAGATGCGGAATGGCCCGCAAATTGGCGAGTTGTTCCACCGGTTGATGCGTGGCCCCGTCTTCCCCTACTGCAATGCTGTCGTGTGTGAAGACATAGATCACGCGCTGCTCCATCATCGCCGCCAGGCGTATGGGGGGCCGCATGTAATCGGAGAAAATGAAGAACGTCGCACCGTAGGGTATGAAGCCCCCATGCACGGCCAATCCGTTCAGTATCGCGCCCATGGCGTGTTCGCGAATGCCAAAGTGCAGGTTGCGGCCAGCATAAGTCCAGCCGCCGCCGCTTGAGCCTTGAGTGTCGCCCGAGGCTCGATCCGGAGATTCAAAGTCGCCCTCGTCTTTCAGCGCTGTGTGTGTCGAGGGATCCAAATCCGCCGAGCCGCCAATGAGGGACGGAAGTTTTGCCGCGATGGCGCTCAGCACCTTCCCTGAGGCCACACGTGTTTTCATCCCCTTCGGGTCCGCCGGAAAAACGGGGATGTCCGCGTCCCAACCGTCCGGCAACTCACGGCGCATCGTTTGTTGCAGTTCCCGGGCCAAATTGGGATGTTTCCGGGCATAGTCCGAAAACTGATCCTGCCACTGGGCTTCCGCATGCTGACCGCGTGCAAGGGCCTTGCGAAAATGGACGAGTGCTTGGGGTGGGATATGGAAGGGTGGCTCAACGGGCCAACCCAGGTTCTGCTTCGTCAGATTGACCTCTTCCACACCCAGTGGTGAACCGTGCGCCTCGAACGTGTCCTGTTTGTTCGGGGAACCGTAGCCGAGGTGGGTGCGGACGAGAATCAGCGAAGGACGCCTCGTTTCGCTCCGGGCCACGCGCAGGGCATGGTCGATCGCGTCCAAATCGTTCCCATCCTCCAACGATTGCGTGTGCCAGCCATATGCCTTGAAACGCTGCGCGCAATCTTCGTTCGACGTGATGTTCGTGCCGGCGGAGAGCGTCACGTGGTTGTTATCGAAGAGGTAAATCAGCTTGCCGAGTTCCAATTGCCCGGCGAGTGAACCTGCTTCGGAAGCCACGCCCTCCATAAGATCCCCGTCGCTGACCAACCCATAGGTGAAATGATTGATGATCTCAAATCCCGGCCGATTGTACTGGGCGGCAAGATGTGCTTCACCTATCGCCATTCCCACACCATTGCCGAATCCCTGACCGAGCGGGCCGGTGGTTGTTTCCACACCTGGCGTCAAGTCGCGCTCGGGATGACCGGGCGTGATACTGCCCCATTGGCGGAATTGCTTGATTTGCTCCAGCGGCAAATCATAGCCGGTGAGATGCAGCAAGCTGTACAGCAGCATCGAACCGTGACCGGCAGACAGGACAAACCGATCCCGATTGGACCATTGCGGATTGGCTGGATTGTGCTGGAGAAATCGGGTCCAGAGCACATAGGCCATCGGCGCGGCACCCAGCGGCAAGCCCGGGTGGCCACTGTTGGCCTTTTGTACAGCGTCGACCGACAGGAAACGGATTGTATCGACGGACAGTTGATCCAACTGCGCCGCACTAAGAGTTGTTGTAGTGGCTGTGCTCATGATTGGTTTGTCCTGGTTTGCACCTCTGCAATTTGGATAACGCGCGAAAAGTGAACTGACCAGTCGAGCCTCAAGAAGCGTCAAGGGAATTCTGGTCAGTGTGCTGAAATGGATTGATTGTCGCGTGTGTGTTTCCCTTCGGACATGTCCTCGGTAGTGGGTGGGGCGGCCTCGGTCAGCTTTCCGCCGGAAAACTCCATCTCCTCCAAAGAATGTTTGAGAACAAGAGTGTCGGTCGCCCCCGAAATCTCGCTGACAGGTACGTGTACGGTCTGGGTACCGAACCACGGTCGCTTCAGTTTCAAATCATCCAATGTTTCTCGGTTGAGCTTGACTTCCAAGCTCTGCAGCTGCCATGTTTCGACGTCAGCAAACATGTCGGTGATTAGGCCGACCTCACGACCGTGCTGGCCGATGATTCTCATTCCCAGCAGACTCATTACCTTCGATTGGTCCATGTTCAGTTCCTCACAATAGGAAGGTTACGGTTGGGCTTCTTCATCACCGGCGGCCAAGAGACAAATGGTGTTCACCCGAGGCGCAGTAGCTGCTCGCTTTCACACGCGGGGGCAACACGCCTCTCGCGACTGCCGAAAGCATCATCGCACGCCCTCCTCCAGCAATGTTCGTTTCATACTTTCTCCCGATGGCCATCGCCTGTCTTCTGCACTACCCAGCAGCCTGGTAGCGTGTTCCATGCCAATTCGGTCAAGCAGATCTTCGTTGCGAAGTGGCGTCGAGAAGCAATTGCACGGCGCCACCCCGGTTCGCGCAGAGAGCGTATCCGCACATGTGTCTCCGATGACGAAAACAAGCGGCTTTCTCTGGACGCACAGGCCGTCGTTTAAGCGCGCGATCACCCCGTCGCCGCCGCCCCAGGGAATCTCCAGCGCGATCACGAGTACGTCCGCTTCCATCACCACGAGCTCTGCCAGGCATCCAAGGCCATCTGCCGCCACAACCACCAGAAAGCCGCTACTGGAAAAGAAACGCCGGAGTTCTCCACGGCGGCGAACGTCATTGTCGGCGATAAGCAGTATCGGAACTTCCACGCTCGGATCGAGCTTTCCCATTGGATTCCCCTTCTTGGTTGCAGACATGCCGCACTACGGAAAACAAAAAAAGCCGACGTGACCGAATACCCAGCGGTATTCACCCACGTCGGCTTACTCGTCAACGAGCCCCCCGCGCAAGCGGTTTGCTCTTCGTCTAGTCATCCGACAACATCATCCCCCCTATTCTATGGCAATGAACTGGAAATGCAAGGGTGGGGATGCGGCAAACCACTGATTGTGAAGCAGTTGCGTCGCCTGGCAAATGACATTTCGGAGGCCAGTTGTCCGCTTGTTCTCTTTGAGAGATTCCCTTGGCATCATGTTCGCTGGATTGTCTAGAGGCACTTCCATCGCCAACCAGCCAGCGAGCGAACCGCAGCGGCCGGCGATAGTACAGAGCATCAAGTGCCACTTATCCCAGCGCGATCAGCAGCAGCGCCACGCCCACCCTTCATGTATGACTCAACGCCGAGAAATCTCCAATAGCGAAATAATGGTGTAAAACTACCTCCGAGGAGGTCGGGCATCACATCTCCCACGTGCTTGACTTTCAACGAGTGCGGAGTCTCTAATCGGCACAGGTGTGCGGCTGCGGCCTGATTCGCCGCCCTCATAACGACTGTGGCCCTATTTCAACCGGCTGCTAACCGACGCACTTTCCCCAACAAGGTTTCGAGGCGTGATTCGTTGCCCGCGACCATTTCACGGTACTGGGCCGAATCAGTATGGCGCTTCTCATCGCGAGTTTCCGTGACGCACTCCTCTAAAACCTGTAAGAGTTCCTCTCGCTCTTCCTCATCGAGAGCCAAGTTGTAAATGCGAGATTGTTGAATAGTCATCTGTAATACTCCTTACATTTGAATGAATGGCATAACCAGAAGTTGTAGCTTACTTCCAGCGTCAGTAAATGGCTTGGTATTCGCCCGCCAGTTCACGGTTGAGGCGGGCACTAATGGCCTTTCGATCCGCTGCTGTCGGAGTCGGCCTGTCATTCCCCGCGATGCGAACGAGCGATTCGGCATGAACGGTTGTTGTCTGCGATTGAGTCTGGTGCAGGATGTCCTTGGCGTGTTCGACTTCCTCAGGTGTGCCGTTGGCAACCAAGAGGAGTTTTCCGTTCTTCACCTCCGTCTCGTATTGCACAACGCTGTTTTTCGGAATACCGATGCTGAACAGCGCGGCGCCCAGGGCGCTGAGCCCGCCGAACAGGGCGGCCTCTTCGAGCGCGCCGACGATCCACATAACGAGCGGTCCCGCAACGAGCAACTGACCAATGCCCGGCACCCAGAAGAACGCGGAGCCTACCAGCAACCCCCAGAAGCCGCCCCAGAAGGCCCCCATCTTGCCCCAGTACATCATGCGGTCACCGGTGGTATAGTAGCCGACGACATGCTCTTCTGTGTGGTAATCCTTGCCGACGATCGACAGCTTCTTCATATCGAAGCCGTCTTTCTGAAGTTCGCGGATGGCGTCTTCAGCTTGCTGGTGAGACGCGAAAACAGCGACAATGGAGCTGTTCTCGGACATGATTAGGGTCCTCCTTGGTTGAGAACTAGGTATCACTTGTGCGGAACCGCACTCACTGGCGTGCCACCTGTAGGTTCATTCAGCAGGCGTTTGAGCGAATCTATCACTTTTTGAAGTTCCCCAAGCTGAATCCTGGCTTGATCCAACTTGGTATTGCGTATCGGCACCTGGGTTCCGCTCTGCTGGACTCCTGGCACGCCGAATACAGCGTTCAGTGCTTCATCCAGCGTCGGTTCCATTACGACCCTGTTTCCTGCCGCTGCAATGACCCGCATGAGTTGGGGAAAGTTCGTGCCCTCGGCTCTGAGATACAACGGGATGACGTATAGGAAGGAATTCTCAATCGGAATCACAACAAGTTTCCCCCGAATGACTCCTGAACCTTTTTGATCCCAAAGCGTCAGTTGTTGTGAAATAGTCGTGTTTTGATCGATCATTGCTTCAACCTGGTTTGGCCCGAAGATCAGCTTCTCTTTTGGAAGCTCATAAAACAGCATTTTCCCGTAATCGGGGAAGTCGCACCTCGCGGCCAGCCAAGCGATCATGTTGTCCCTGTTTTGCGGCGTGTAGGGACTCATAATGAGGTACTCCAACTGGTCGCTTCCGGGAAGCTTCATCAAGATGTAATAGGGTTCCATGGGAGCCACTGTGCCATTGTACTTCTCCAGTGGTGGCACCCAGAGATCCTCGCGGTTGTAAAAGACCTGAGGATCGGTCATGTGGAAAGCCTGGTATTGCGCCGCTTGGACTGCGAAGAGATCCTGCGGATAGCGCAGGTGGAGTTTTAGATCGGGTGAGAGTTGATTCAGATCCTTGAAAACGCCAGGAAATGCACGCTGATAAACGGCCAGTACGGGATCATCGGGATCCATGACATAGAAGGACACGGTGCCGTCGTACATGTCCACGACGACTTTCACGGAATTGCGGATGTAGTTCAGTCCAGAAGCGATGCCGACACTGTGAGGATTCGAATAGGGAAAGTGATCGGAGATAGTGTAGGCGTCCTGGATCCAATACAGTTTGCCCTCACTTACCACGGCATAAGGATCCGCATCGAGTTGCAAAAACGGGGCGATCTGCGACACGCGTTCCTGCACGTTGCGCCAAATTTGAATCCGGCTTTCCGGCCTGAGATAGGAGGTGAGCAATATATTAATGTCGCCTTGCGTCCAGGCGAACAAAAGCCTCTTGCCGAGGCTATTGAGCGGGATTCCACCCTTTCCGTCGTAGCTGGCGTAGACATTCTGATTACCCTTGGGGTAATCAAATTCCTTGACACCTGTCGCCACGATCTTGGAACCCGGCATCGCCTCCCCAAAGTAAATGGCCGGCCGAGTGATGTTCAAACCGTATGAGGATTCAGGTGGAACATTCTCAATAAGATACTGCGGAAATCCTCCCCGCGTGATTTTTGACACAAAGCTCATTGCGACACCCTCGCCATGGGTGAATTGCAAGTTTTGATTCACCCATGTTTGCGCCTTGGCAGGGAGGTTCGCCGATAGCTCGCGGGTCGCAAGCATCACTTGATGATAGCCATCCGCCAAATGGTAGCGATCCACGTCGACGTTGTAGAACTGGTAGTAAAGACGTATGGCTTGAGTCTGCTGATAGGTCTGAAGTAGTGGACGCGAATCCCAGAGGCGAATGTTTTGAATGGTGCCTTGATTCCTCGCAATCGCTTGGGGCGTTAGATCCTCCAACGCCGGGTAGGACGTTTCCTGGATGGCGTCTAGTTTGTATGCTTTTCGAGTGAACGCGATGTAACTCTCCAAATAGGGAGTTTCCAGCCTGAGCTCGTTCGGCTGCACCACGAACGTTTGAAAGATAGCAGGTACTAGCAGGATGCCGATAACGTACAGCGCCGCGTAGATGCCTGCTCCTGTTGCCATGGCTTTCCATCGCGGACGGAAGAAATTGAGCACGAGAAGTGCGCAAGCCGCTGCCGAGACGCCGATCATGATCCAGAGGGCAATCATGGTCACATGACCCGCCGTATACCCAACTCCATAGACCACGCCCGTGGTGGAGTACAGAAGGCCGTAGCGATCCAGGTAATAACCCCATCCAAAGGCAGCGGCGAGGATGAAAAGGAGGGCGGAAAGATGCGGAACGGCGTTCCCCCAGGTTTCGATTTGTCGAACGCCATTGAGTCGCACTGTCTCGATGTACGCGTATTGGGCAGCGACGCCAACGGTCGCAAGCACTGTCACGAATACGAGACTGTTCTGCAGAAGTTGATAGAACGGAAGCGTAAAGAGATAAAACCCCACATCGACTCCAAAGACCGGGTCTGAAAGCCCGAAGGAACCGCCATAACGAAAGCGGAGATAAGTGTCCCATTGCGCATAGAAGTTAATCGCAAAGATCGCCGCGACTGCAGCAGCGGCGAGTGCCATGGTTTGCGTCACAACACGGCGGGAGATCATGAGACCCCCGATTTCGATTGCATGAGTATTCTCGACAGAGCCCGCTTTCTTTGCCGTGCCGGATTCAGCCAGCGCGAAGCAGTTTCTGGCTGCCTGACGGATATTGATCCAAAGGAAGAGAAACGTGGCGATGAAAGCAACGCAAGTCATTCCGCACTTGACGGAGAGCAGCGTCCAAAAAATACCCGCGTAGTTGAGTTGCCGCATCCAGAACCACTTCTGTAGCAAGTCTGGGATCACCAGGGCGCCCAGAAGCAGGACCGCAACGGGAACAATCCAGTTCAGCAGCTTGCCCTGCCAGGGATGCTGCTGTCCGGCCACACCGGGAGCTTCAGGGAGAGAAATACTGTGCTGAACGGCTGGGGTTGAGGTGTGGATTGGGTTTTTGCCGGTGCTTCCAATCATTGTTTAACCTCCTCTGTCGATTGCTTAAAATACTACCAAGTTGGTGGAAAACGCCGGCCATCCGTGTGATCGCCGCCAAGAGGCCGCCGCCATCGGGTTATCGCATAAAGGTCAGGCCGGGGTCGCTGGGGTTGTCGCCCGTCAGCTTGAAGGTGAAGCGGTCGATGGCAAGCGAAGCGACCTGGCCCGCCATCATGGGATTCGCACCCTGCTTGAGGACCAGGAGGTTGTCGGCAACGGTATACGTTCCGCTGAACTGCCGCGGCTTGCCGTTCTGGTCCAGCCCCCAGGTGAACTTTCCATCGGCGGCCAGGGCCAGTTTGATGGTGGCGCTATCCGCACGTGTTGCGGTCCAGTTGCCCACGAGGCTCGACGCATCGACCGGCTTCGTAGGCGCCGCCGGCTGACTCGTTGCCACCGGCTCGGCAGTGCCCGATGCTGGTATGCTACTGAGCAATTGAGCGGATAGCTGGTCCTTGGGATCCAGTCGCACGACGTCCTTGAGCTGTACGGCGGCAGCATCGGTGTACCCGCAAGTCAGGTAGTGATAGGCCAGCAGGAATCTCGCCTCCGATGCCGCCGGGTGCGACTTTGCGTACTGCTCCAAGGCGCGGAGTTGCTCGGTGTAGACATCCACGCTCGGATAGAGGGCGCCCATCGTCGTCCAATCCCAACCGGGACCGGCCGACAGCACGGCATAGTCGGCGGCAGCCGCTTCCTTGTAGCGCCCCAGCGCGAAGAGCACCAGGCCGCGCAACTCGTGGAGCACGGTGTCGTTGGGCACTTGTGCAATGGCCTGGTCCACCTGGGCCAGCGCGGTCTGATAGTCGCCCTGCATAAAGGCATTCCGCGCCGCGTCGAGCAATGGCGTCGCCTGTTCCTCGGCAGTCAGACTCCCTTGGGCGATGGGCGGCGAGACGGCCGCTTGAGCCACTGCGATAGGCTGCGAGTAATCGATGGTTGCACTGCCGTCGACGATCGGACCTGCATAGTAGGGGTTGTAGTACGGCCAATATCCCCAGGACCATGGAATCGCGGAAACGTCGGCGCCGGCCCAGTAGCCGGCCGTCCACCAGCCCACCGGCCGCTGATACCAAGCGTTGTTCCAGTTGCCGTGCCAATCCCCGTGATACCAGTCGCCGCGGTTCCAATCGCCATGCATCGGCCCGCCGAAGTTGTTCATCCGGTTGTTGATGTTGACGTTGTTGTTGCCGATGTTGGCACGGTTCTCGAAGTTGGACCGGTTCGCAATACTCGGACGATTGCCGATGTACGGACGATTCCCGGCGTTAACGCGGTTGTCCCAATTGGGCGTGTTGGCCATTCCAGGCCGTACGCCGATGCCCGACCGGTTGGCCGGAAAACTCTGTGACGGCGAAGACCGAAAGGTGTTGACACTCGGGCGCGACACGTTGAAGTTTTGACGCGGGGTGCTGAAAGAAGGCGAGTGGAATCCGCCACCGCCCCCGCCGCTGTGGAATCCGCCTCCGCCACCGCCGCCGTGATATCCGCCACCGCCGCCATGGCCGCCCCCACCGCCGCCATGGCCGCCCCCGCCACCACCTCGGCCACCACCGCCACCACCCCGGCCTGCCATAGCCAGACCTGCCGACAACACAACGACCAGTGCAAGACCCACAATCGTTTTCAAGCTCGTATTCATTGGTATTTCTCCGGTCCAGACTAATAAAGGTGCGTCGCCGGCATATTACATGGGCGGGGGTGGTCTTCGTGTGATCGGAAGTTCCGCAATGTCGGGCGTCTTCTCCCCGCCGACGATGCGATCCCGCTGTTGCCACGTCATGCGGTCCTTCGATACCCGGGTGGTGACGTTGGTCGCAGAAGCGATCTTCCCGTCACGCGTCACGCCGGTCATTTTCACGATCCAGTGGTTGCCCTCTCGGGTCCAGATCCCTTCGCCGAACCCACCTTCCGAGTCGAAGACCCAGGAGCGGATCTTCTTGGCCAGGGGGTCCCAGCCGATGCGCTGTGTGCCGGTCATCAGCGGACGGCCGCCGACCTGAATCTTGAATTCGCTCAAGATATAGCATTGATTGTCGGTCCAGCGGTAGGAGGTCATAACCAGGGCTTCCGGGCTTTCGTCCACCCAGTCGCCGATCATCCACTGGAGGTGCTTGAGCTGTTCCTCGGGCGTCGGTGTGTCATCGGGAAGGTCTCTCGCGCTGGCCATCAGCCACTTGCCGCTGAGCCCGGCGTGGACCACCGTGTAGGGACTGCGTTGGGCCGGCTCATCGGGCGCATGGGTCACGGTCGCCACCCCGTCCTCGACGGCCATGTTCGGACCGATGAAACCAATAGACTCGACAGCCAGATCCATGTGGGTCTTGGGATGCTCTTTGAAGATCTCCGCGAATACTTGTGCGATCCCTTCACGGCCCTGAGTGGATTGGCCCTCTTCACTGACGATCTGTCCGTCGGCTACAAACAGGGACGCGATCGCCTTGGCATCTCCCGCGTTGTAAGCCTTGGCAAACGCCTCGGCGGCGAGTCGGATCGTCTTCTCGTCCTGCTGATGCGCTAGGCCGGGGGCGGACGCCGCGATTGCCGTGTCGGGCTTGGCGGGCGACTCTCCCGATACGGTCTTCTGCGGTCCTGTGGCAACCGCCATCGCGACCAGCGCGAGGGCCGCCGCTGCCATGGTCAAAATACTTCGCATAGGTTGCAACCTTTCACGTTAGGAGTTTGAATTTACGACGCTCGTATTACAACGCCGGGCACAAGCATCCTACCGGCCATTCCCCCCAACCGTCGTCGGTATTGCTCGCGACCCGGTGGCCTGCTCGGATTGGACCGACTCCTTCACTGCCAGGGATGCGTCCTCGGCTCGCCCACTGGTCAGCGCGGCGTTACTCGCGCCGTCCCGGCCGCTTTTCAGGAACGGTGCCAACAGTTCAAGCGGTAATGGGAAGATGATGGTCGAATTTTTTTCCGAGGCCACCTCCGCGAGGGCCTGGAGGTAGCGCATCTGCATCGCCATGGGATAGGGCGTCATGATCTGGGCGGCTTGGCGGAGTTTATCCGCGGCCTGGAACTCCCCTTCTGCATTGATAACCTTCGCACGCCGATCGCGTTCGGCCTCCGCCTGATGGGCCATAGACCGCTTCATCGGCTCCGGGAGGTCCACATCCTTGACTTCGACGACGGAGACTTTCACTCCCCACGGTTCGGTGTGCCCATCAATGATCTCTTGCAAGCGGTGGTTCACTTTATCCCGCTCCGTTAAGAGGTCGTCGAGTTCCGCCTGCCCCAGCGTACTGCGCAAGGTCGTCAAGGCCACTTGGGATGTGGCGAACAGGAAATCGGCTACCTCCAAGACGGACCGCATCGGATCCACAACCCGGAAATAGAGCACGGCATTGACACGGACCGAGACGTTATCCCGGGTGATGATGTCCTGGGGCTCGATGACCCTGGCTATGGTCCGTAAGTCCACACGCGTCATGGTATCGACCGGCGAGAAGACCATGATCAGCCCCGGTCCCTTGGGCGTGGGCATGGCCCGGCCCAGGCGGAAAATAACACCGCGCTGGTATTCGTTGAGAATACGGATACAACTCGCCAGGTACAGGACAACCAGTACCAAAGCGACCCCCAGGCCAATGGCAGTATACTGAATCCACATAACTTGAACCTCCGAAAACAGTTTTGTCGAAAACGAAGGAAGGGCCAAGTTCCCCTGGCCCTCCGCAGCGGGAGACGACTTCGCGACGTCCCCGCCGAAGCCCGAGGGCCCACCGCCGGGATCGACCCCCGTGAAATACCATGCCATGACGCCGAAATAGATCGCTCCGCCGACGACCAGCCCGATGAGGATCAGGATCGCCGGTTTCGCCCTGTACGAATGGTGTTTGGGAGCGTGTGTTTCCGGTCTAATCTCGTTCATCCGATCTTCTCCCACCTGCCTCCACCACGATCACGGCATCGCCGGGACGGACGGGGAAGCCTTTCCCGTACCTCGTCCCAGACCGAATCGCTCGTTGTCTGACAAAACGTACATGAGCATCGCGGCCAGCATCAGGCCGACCACCAACCACAGGCGCCAATCGTGATGCAGTTTCCTACGCGGCGGCCCGTGGTGGTGGCCATGATCGTGTTGTTCTTCCATTGGCACGGTTACACGCCAACGGCGGCCGGTTCGCCATGAACCGTTGCTGCCTCCGCGCCAGTCTGATGCAAGACGTCCCTGGCCCGTTCCACCTCGTCGGCCGTTCCGTGAGCAACCAGGAGAAGTCTGCCGTTCTTCACCTCGGTCTCGTACTGCAGGACGCTGTTCTTCGGAATGCCGATACTGAACAATCCCGCGCCAAGAGCAGTGAGGCCCCCCGTCATAACAGCGCCTTCGAGCGCGCCGACGATCCACGTCACGAGCGGTCCCGCCACGACTAGCGGACCAACGCCCGGCACCCAAAAGAAAGCGGAGCCGAACAGCAGTCCCCAAAAGCCACCCCAGAACGCGCCCAGTTTTCCCCAGTACATCATCCGGTCGCCAGTGTTGTAGTACCCGACGACATGCTCATCCGTGTGGTAATCCTTGCCGACGATCGAGAGCTTTTTCATGTCGAAGCCGTCTTTCTGAAGTTCGCGAACAGCGTCCTCGGCTTGGTTGTGGGACTCAAAAATAGCAACAATGGAGTTCTTTTCCGACATGACTGGGTTCCTCATTGGTTAACAAGTGGATCTTGGGACAAAACTAGCACAATGTATGGCCCGATATTGAATGTACCCACGGCGGGAAAGCCATCCCGCCGCACGCGTCCTCCCTCCCCGCTGTGATTGCAAACGTCTCAGACAACCAAGAACAGAAAAAGCCGACGTGGCAGAACACCCGGAGGTATTCCACCACGTCGGCTTACTCACTAACGAGCCCCCCGGCAGAGCCGAGTTGCTCTCTATCTAGTCATCCGACAATTTCTTTGGAGAGTCGCAACGAAGTGCGCTGCGACCCTTTCACTAGCCTAATCGTAGGCCGCGGGTCGGGAAATGCAATAGAACTTCTTCCTTCGTACGCACTTGGTGTCGTTGTTTCCCGTGCCGCTCAGTTCTACGACACCACCTGTCAGACTAGGTAAGCTGGCGACGCCGCGGAAGACGACTTGCGGCGGCTCGCGTTCGCGTTCTTCATCCGTTGGTCGAGAATTACCGGCGTGTTGCCCCTCAGGCTTTGCCCACGGTGAACGACTGCGCTACGCCAGGAAAGCCTCCATCATGCCCGCGGCTGGATTCGGAATCACAAGGCTCCTCACCAATTCGCCGACCTGACCGACCACGTGGACGCCTGCTTCGACAGCCGCACGCACACTGCCCACATCGCCGCTGACGATCACGGCATCAAAAACTTCCACCGCCCTCAACGATCATGTTCTTACTGTCATCCTGATCAGCTTGCAACTCTTCATCGAAAATCTTGGTTTGTTCGGGCGAAATGGCCTGGACCATCGCCTTCAGTCTCTTCAGCGGCATGAGCTTTACCACATTCGTGGCGGGCTTGGCCTTGATGACCATCTCCTCCTTCGTGAACGGGCTGATCCCCTTGCGTTCCGCAGTGGCAGGCTTGCGAACTACTTTGATTTGCAGAAGATCGGGGATGGCAAAAACGCCTGGACCGCCTTTGCCCAGGTTTTTGCCGATCAGCATGGCAAGCTCATCGAGCAACCCGCTGACTTGCTGCTTGCTGAGGTCCGTTGCCTCGCACAGAGCGGCGATGATCTCGGTCGTGTTCATAGACTTTTTGCGTGCAGTTGCGGGTTTTGCTTCCATAGCGATTCCTTTTGGTCAACTGAATAACAAAGGGTGTTTACTGCCTTCGGAAGATAGACGACGCGAACCGGAAGACTGCGCCGTTTTCATGTAACTCCTGGTGGCCCGACTTCGATACGTTGCCCAGAGTCGCCTTCAGCATGCTCGATAGGTCACTTGTCCTGGATACCATGGTTGCGGCCTTCGGCACGATCTCTCCGGTTTATGGAAGTTAAAAAGCTTGTCCACCTGTCGGGCAAGTGGTACTTCAGCGCAGCCTTATGCGTTCGTGCCCTTCTCAGCCACCAGCTTGCGCAAGACCTTATAATCCGTCTTTCCGGTGCCTAGCACGGAAATCGCGTCCACTCGCTCTACCGCATCCAACCGCATCACGCCGCGGAAACCGGCCTCGGCCAGGATGTCGTTGCCCTGCTTGAGCGAAATGTCCAACGTCGTGAAGAGCACAATCCAGCGGCCGGGGGCATCGACGCCTTCGACCGCCACCTGCGGGCCGTTCTTCGTGGGCGGGTAAAGCCGGCTGAGCGGCTCTTCCAGGGCCGGCAGGGAAACCATCTCACCACCAATCTTGAGGAACCGTTTCAGGCGTCCACAGAAATAGATGTAGCCGTCATCATCCAGTCGCACGAGGTCGCCCGTTACGTACCACCGCTTACCGCCAACCTCAGTGAACGGCTCCGGGCCTATATAGTCCCAATAGCCGTTGAAAATCGATGGGCCGCGGACCAGCAGCATGCCGGTGGTCCCGGTGGGCAACCGCTGATGCGAATCGGGATTGACGATGCACACTTCCACGCCGGCCACCGGCGGCCCGACGGACCCCAGCTTAGGCTTGCCCGGCGGATTGCCCGCCACGACCGGCGAGCATTCCGTGATGCCGTAACCTTCCTGGATGAACGCATGGGGAACCATCTGTTTGGCCCGCTCGAACAGGGCCTCGGGGCATTTCTCCGCGCCGGTGACAATGATCCGCAGTGAAGCCAGCTCCTCGGGCTTGGCCGCGTTGAACAGATAGCTCAGGAACGTTGGCGTGGTGACCACGATCGTCGTCTTGTAGGTGGCCACGGTGCGAACCAGTCCCGCCGCGTCGGTCGGGTCGGGATAATGCGCCACGCGAATGCCGGCGAGGACCGGGGCCAGGACGTTGGCCAGCAGGCCGAAACTGTGAAACGACGGTAAGAAACCCAATAGCACGTCGCCGCGGTTGGCCTGCAATCGTGTCAGCGAGGCCCGCACGTTCGAAACCAGATTGCGGTGCGAGAGCGGCACGGTCTTGGGCGTACTCTCGGAACCCGAGGTGAACAGAACGACCGCTGGGGCGTCGACGTCCGGCTGCGGCAGTCCATGTAGCAACCGGCTGGACAGAACGTAGGTGGAAAGCAACGTTAACGCCGCTTCCAGCTTGCCGATACCACCGCGGACATCCTCCAGGAACAGGTATTCGGTCCCTTCGATCTGGATGCCGAGCCGGTCGATCAGCTTCTTCGAGGTGATCACGTGGCGGATGCCCAGCGTCTTCACCGCGTGCACCAGGCTGGCGGGGCCGGTCGTCCAGTTCAGCAGCACTGGCAATTTACCGGCCAGGTGCAGGCCGAAGAAAACCACGTCGGCCGCTACCGAACCGGGAAGCAGCACGCCGATAATGGCGTACCCATCACGCTCCCCGTGATGCAAGCCCTCACGCGGAGCGAGAGGAGCACTTTGCAATTCCCGAAACCGTTGCGCCATCAGCCGCGCACCGACGTACAACTCGCGGTAGCTCAGCACGCCGGAAAGATGATCGGCGACGGCAACGTCGTCAGGAGTTTTCAGCACTCGGCGAATAAATGCCTCGGGCAGCGTCTCGCCGAGTACGGCCAGCTGTTCCTTGTCGCTCGGCGGCACGTTCCACGCCGCCGGTGCCGACTCGGAGTTGTTTTCGCTCGTGGAGAGTTGCCCTTCCGCCAGGGCCCAAAGCTCGCCGAGCGTATCGGCCACGCGATCGCTGCGGAAGCGAAAGCGGTCTTCGATGTGCAGAGCCAGGTCCATCCGTTCCAGGCTATCGAGCCCGAGCCGGTCCAGAGGCATTTCGGCCGAGTTCTCTTCGGCCGAAAGCGGCCGTTTCAGCCGTTCTTCGACCATCTCGTTGACCGCGCGGATCGTGACCGGCCGGATCTTTGCCAGGTCGATCCGGCCGGTCTTGATCAGCACGGGGTACTCGTATTGTTTAGCGCCGAACAGAAAGCTGAACGGCACGAAGGTCGGCTTCTCCGGTGCGCCGCGGTTGTACCACTCTTCCAGGAACGGATTGAGCTTGTCGCGGGTTATGCCCGGCAGGTCGCGGCGATCGATTTGCTCGACGGTCATGGTCACATTCCGCCGTGGCAGGAAGATGCACATCGCCGCGAACACCCAGCCCAAGGCGCGCACGACACAACGTTCCAGGCTCGGGTGGTCGCCCGTGTAGGCCGTCGTGAAGATGCTGCCCCAGATGCCGCGGGTGCGGACCAGTACGATGTTGGCCTGTGGGCAACGTTTCAGCAGATCGGCGACGGCCCGCGTGGCGCCGATTTCCTCGATTCCCCGCCGCTCGGTCCGGCCGGCCGGATAGATCAGAAAATTCTCGCCGCGGTTCAACCCCGCGGCGATGGTGTCGAGCATCGTCAGCGTCTGTTCGCGGGCACCGCGGCTTTGCTCGGCCAGGTCCGGCACCTCGACTGCGTTAACCAGCCGCATGAGCGGATAGAGCAGCGGCTTGCGATACATGCTCGTCGTTACGATCGGTCGCAGCCCGCCCCGAATACGGACGTTTGACAGCACCAGCGGCGGATCGATCAGCCCGGGGTGATTGGGCATCACTAGGGTCGGGCCGCGGAGGTCGTGGAGTTTTCCTAGTCCTTCCACGCGAACCCTGTAACGGAACCGGGTCAGAAAGCGAATCAGTATCCAAAAACAAGCCCGCACCCAATGCATAACAATGATCCCCTTAGGAGTGCGTGGCTTGGGGTCTCCTGGCGTACTGGTTCGCCCACTGGATTAAGCGCGGTCACTCTTTGTGCCCCGACGGTTCTGGCGGAAAGGCCGCGTCGATCAGCCGCTCGCGAATCCCTGCGGCATCGAACATGACTAGATCCTTGTCGATCGTCGCGTTGAGATGCTTAGCGGTCTGCTTGGCCAATGTCCCATGCAACATTCCGAGAAAGTGCGGTGGGGCTACCAATACGAGCGCATCGAATGCGTTCGTGCCGATGGCCTCTTCCAGGTAATGGGCAAGCAGCTCGGCAAATCGCTCGGCCGAGGCCTCCTTGGGCCAGGTATGGGGTTCCATCGAGGTTCGACGTGCCCCCAATCCTTCACTCTGCTGCATGCGACCCGGGGGGGCCGACGGACTGATGTCCTTCGATAGTTTCCGGCCTTCCGGATGCTCGAAATCCTTTAGCAGCGTCCAGTCATCCTCGCGCTTCTCGGCGGAAAACAACTTCGCTCGGCTCGTGTCGCTTACCAGGATCCACGTGGCCACGGTATGGGCTCCTTTCCCCTCAATATCTTTCACAATCGTGTGCAACTCCAATCTGCCTCCCAATTTCGTGCAGATGGGCCGTATCGCTCGAAGTATATCCCAGCGGCAACGAAGCAGACAACAACCAGCACGACCAGACCGAGCCGGGGATGCCTCGGGACGGCCGCAGACATCTTCAGCCTTCACGCTCTCATCCGCAGACGCATCAGCCGAGAGATACGGGATCGCAAAGGTATTTCTTGTCGGCTGCCACGCGACCACATGCCTTGCAGATGAACTTCGGGTTTCTCACCAGGGGTTTCAGCTTCTTGATGTCGAGATGGCACGGGCAGCAGGTCATCGCGCACATCTTCTCGCAGCAGTGGTGCTCCGCTTCCATTTTCTTCGCCATGACGCTATCTCCGGTAACGGTTCTGTTACTTGACAAATCCGAATCGCCTATTCGTTGCCGATCAGCGAACGCACGCCCTCGATGTGGAACTGAACAAGATACTTGCCTTCCTCCTCGCTGATCGTGGGGATGTTGCGGTGCCGAATCGTCTTGATCTTTTCAGGATCAGTCTCCTCCCCGATTACCGTCAGTGAAAGCCGCTTGCCGACGTAACCCTCGCCTTTCTCGATGAAGAGATATGACGCACTGGGGTTGTGCCCCACGTTGTCGTGGGACAGCCGGTTGCTCATGATGAACGAGCAACTTTCGTTGCCGTCATCGTCATCGTCTGGGAAGTGCGGTCGGCTATAAATCGCCTGATTCACTTGCCCGCTTGCATCGGTCGTTGCCAAGACGCCAATGCCTTGGGTCTTCTCAAAGTATTCGCTGAGTTTCATACCCTTGCCCATGATTTGGTCCACGGGTGATCTGAGCGGTCGTTAAGGCAATGCCACGTTTGCGCTATTTCGTGATAGCTTCGTGGCCTTCTTCCTGTTGAGAAGCACATCGCACGCAATCTGCGGCATAAGGGATGGCGTCCAAGCGGGTCTTGGGGATTTGTTCACCACACTCCTCGCACCGGCCATAGCCGCCGTCTTCGATCCGTTGGATTGCTGCTTCAATCTGATCGAGGATGTCCTTGTCGCTGCCGAGCAGATCAAGCGTGACTTCCTGCTCGGCATTGTCGCTCCCAAGCTCCTCCATGTCGGTCGGTATGCTGGTGGTCTTGCTGTGGTCCTTCAAGGCATCATCTTCTATCTTAGTCATGTCACCCAGAAGGTGTGCCCGCAGAGTCAAGAGTTTTTCTCGATGAAGCACAAGGTCTGTATTCGTCATTTCGTGCAACCTACAAAATAGTACAGTAGCGCAGGAGTCCCGTCAGTGTAGCGGGGAAGTATTCCGAATCAGGTACGCTCCCGAGAGGCCCTTTTCCGTCTTGCCACCGTATAGTATATGCCAAGTCCCAGACAAGCCAACGTCAGGAACCCAGTCACTGAATTGCCTAACCACGATTTATCGCCGAGGAGTAGACCGAGACCTTCTGCCATGCCGCTAAGTAGCAACCAACTTGCCATGAGAATCAGCCCGCCGACCGCGACAAAACCCAACGCGGCCAACGCAATCGAACGGGATGCTTTTTGCACGGAATGATTGGTGCTGTCGGTCTTGGCGTCCACATAACACGACAAGAACTCCCTCGATGCGCGGGGTTGTCTGGGCAGTCGCTTTAACACATCAGGTTCTGTCACCTTCGTCTGCTTGTGATCGCCATTTGTCTTCGGCGCTGGATCGTGAATCATCTCTCAGTTCTCCTCCAGAAAGGGCGAACAAAAAGAATCGTTGCTTATGTCAATGAAGTTAGGCGTGGACGGCAACTGGCTCTGAATGGATTGTCGTTCCCGTCGCCTGAGTGTCATCCAAGCAGTTCTTTGCTCGATCCACTTCCTGCGGAGTTGCTTGAAGGACCAGAAGGAACTTGCCGGCTTTCAAGTCAGCCTCGTATTGCAGGACGCTGTTCTCCGGAATGCCGATACTGACCAGCGCGGCACCGAGGACACTGATTCCGCCCATCATGACAGCACCTTCGAGTGCGCCGACGATCCACGTCACGAGCGGTCCTGCGACGAGTAGCGGACCAATGCCCGGTATGAAGAAGAACGCCGAACCAAAGAGCATTCCCCACAAACCGCCCCAGAACGCACCGAGCTTTCCCCAGTACATCATACGGTCGCCGGTGTTGTAATACCCGACGACATGCTCGTCCGTGTGGTAATCCTTGCCGACGATCGAGAGCTTCTTCATGTCGAAGCCGCTCTTCTGGAGTCCGCGAACAGCGTCTTCAGCGCCGTTGTGAGATGCAAAGATAGCGACAATGGAGTTCTTCTCGGACATAATTCAGTTCCTCAATGGGTAACAGGTGGGGCTGGACAAAAGCCAGTCCAAAACGAAAAAAGCCGACGTGGCGGAACACCCGGAGGTATTCGACCACGTCGGCTTACTCTTCAACGAGCCCCCCGGCAGAGCCGAGTTGCTCTCTATCTAGTCATCCGACAACTTCCTTGGAAAGTCGCGGTCAAGTGCGCCGTGACTTCTCGAATATCGCCATTCTACGCCGCTAAGGGGCAAAGGCAATAGGCCGAAGGTTATTGCTTTACGCTCACGTGAGAGTCACTTGCTTTCCCTTGGCATCCCGGACCGCGACCTGATGCGGGCCCGCCTTGGCATCCTTGGCGGCCGATATCTTCACGCTGTTGCCTTCCAGGGTGGCCGTCAAACCCCCAAATCCTTGGGAGTCTCCACGCATTCCGCCTGGCTCCGTATGTTTCCAACGTCTGGACATCGCACCTGCTATTGCCAGAAAAAAGCGCCCTCTCCGGGAAAATCGCACGCCAATTCACGGAGAACATGGCTGCTCGGCAACCTCCAGTCGGTTGTTGACCTCTTCATCGCCATCCAGTTACCCTCTGGCTAGGCCCGGCCGCCTGGTCGCGACGAACATGTTCCGATGCTCGACCCTTGCTTGATCGCGCTCATGGCACGAGAACTGCTGCGCCTTCGAACCGACCAGCGCGGAGATCGGCGAGGGCTTGATTGGCCTGATGGAGTGGATAGCTGGTGGTCTCGGTGACGATGCCGATCTCCGGTGCCAGACGCAGGAAATCGATTCCATCCTGTCGCGTGAGATTGGCAACTGATACGATCTGCCGTTCCTCCCAAAGGAGCCGATAGGGAAAACTGGGAATGTCGCTCATATGGATACCTGCGCACACGACGCGACCACCTTTGCGCACCGCCTTGAGCGCCTTTGGCACGAGATCGCCAACGGCCGCAAAGATGATCGCTGCATCGAGAGGCTGTGGCGGCATTTCGTCGGATCCGCCCGCCCAAATCGCGTTGAGACGCCGGGCGAATGCCTGGGTGGCCACATCTCCAGGCCGCGTGAAAGCAAGTACTGATCGCCCCTGCCACGTCGCGACCTGCGCCACGATATGGGCGGCGGCACCGAAGCCATAGAGCCCCAGTCTCTTGCCTTCGCCAGCGATCACCAAAGAACGCCAGCCGATCAGGCCGGCGCATAGCAAAGGCGCGAGTGCGACGTCGCTGCCGGCCTCGCCGAGTGGGAACGCAAAGCGCGCATCGGCGATTGTTGCAGTCGCGAAACCTCCGTCGCGCGTATACCCGGTGAAGATAGAGCGATCGCAGAGATTCTCCCGACCGCCCATGCAATAGGGGCAGACGCCGCAGGTATGGCCGAGCCACGGAATGCCGACGCGTTCACCCACGCACAGCCCATCGACGCCAGATCCAATCACGTCAATCCGCCCGACGATCTCGTGGCCAGGAATAATCGGCACTTGCGGGTCGGGCAACTCGCCATCGACTACATGCAGATCCGTGCGGCAGACGCCACAAGCGGCCACCTTCACTCGAATCTCGCCCGGCCCAGGTTGTCTATCGGCGAGTTCCGTCGATTCAAGAGCAGTACCAAGCTTCTTTAGCACCATTGCATTCATAGCGTTCTCCGTTTCTTAAGGAAGCCGGCGGTCGGTGCGAAACGAGGGATTCCCCGTCAGCAGCCGACTATTTCATTTGCACTCATACAGGCGGCGGAGCACGCACGGCAACAAATCTGGCAGATCCTCGGCGATGAGGCCAGGCCCGAACTCGGTGGCTGCGGCGCCGTGCAGCCACACCGCCGCGGCCGCGGCAAGAAACGGATTCATGCCCTGCGCGAGGAGTTTGAGGCCGATTCCGCTTAAGACATCGCCCGACCCGGCGGTTGCCAATGTCGGAGGCGCGTTGGCATTGATAACCACCCGACCATCGGGGGCCGCGATCACCGTGTCGCTGCCTTTCAGAACAATGATGGCCCCACTGCGGAGGGCCGCGCGGCGCGTGCGTGTGAGCTTATCGCCGCTTGGATCGAACAAACGATGGAACTCACCTTCGTGCGGCGTCAGGACGCAAGGCCCGACGATTGCCCGATCAAGCGCAGGAGGATCGTCCTGGAATGCCGTGATCGCATCTGCGTCGAGCAGCGTGGGGCGGCCGGTCGCCAGCATCGCAAGCACCCGAGTTCGGGTCTCCTGGCCCGCGCCTGCACCAGGACCAATCAGTAAGGCGGAAAAGTGCTGATCCTTCAGAAGGCGGTCAAAATCTTCGGGCGTGGCCAGGGACTGCACCATGATACTGGTCAGGGCTGCAGCGTAGATGGGTAGGGCGATCTCCGGCACGGCAAGCGTCGTCAGTCCAGCGCCGGCGCGGGCCGCAGCGCGGGCCGCCATCCGGGCGGCGCCGGTCATCGGGTAGCCCCCGAAGATCAGTGCGTGGCCGCGGGTGTATTTGTTGCCGCCGTCACGTGGCCGCGGCAGGTCCGAAATCCAGAGTCTCGGATCGTTTTCGAACGTGTCCGGGACAATCTGCTCGATTACGGAAGGCGGGATACCAATGTCCGCGACGACAACCTCGCCGCACAGCAATCGGCCGGGCAACAGCAGGTGGCCCGGTTTTTTGCAAAAGAACGTGATGGTCAGGACGGCCGCAACAGCGCCAAGAGCTTCCCCGGTATCGCCCATCAAGCCGCTCGGAACATCGACGGCAACGATCATGAGGCCTTTGTGGGCTGCGGCAGCCAACGTTTCTTGGGCGGGGCCTGCCAGCGCGCGGCTTAGTCCCGACCCGAAGATCGCATCCACCACCAGCTTTGCCCCGTCAAGCGCCGCGGGCGTGAGCGGCTCGACGGTCCCGCGCCACTGCTCCGCGTTGTGGCGTGCTTCGCCCGCCAGATGGCTGGGTGCGCCGAGCAGGGCGATCCGGACAGGCCATCCGGCTTCGGCGAGCAGTCGGGCGGCGACGAAACCGTCGCCGCCGTTGTTTCCAGGTCCACACAGCACGGTGATAGGACGCGCGTGCCAGCGCCGCTCGATCTCACTCGCGACGGCCTTGCCCGCACTCTCCGTCAGCGTTGCGGCCGGCGTACCGGCCGCAACCGTCAGACGATCGGCATCGCCCATCTGCCGGACACTAAGCAACGCTTTCTGGAGTTTCAGCACTGCGCTCATCCGCTCGCTATGCGATGAACAGCAAGCCCAACGCCCGCAATCGAGCCATGTTTTCGGTCTGGTCCGTCAATCATGACTAGTCTCTCGGTAGATTCTGTTGTTCTCTGTTCCTCTTATGCCAATCCGCGTAAGTCAATCTTGGGATGTGGAAAAACGCGCCTTCTGTTCTCACGTACGCGTCCAAACCGTTCATACGCCCAATGGCATGCAGTTCCTCGGCACGGATGCAGGGACCAGCCTGATCGACGAATTCATCTTTCACATGAATCGCCACGACTTGCCCCAGAATGATCCGGGAACGACCGATTTCCATTGTCGTGATTTCGCGGCACTCCAGGCTCGCCGGAGCTACAGCAATGCGCGGGACCTTCACGAGCAGTGAAGGCTCCGTTTTCAAATGCACGATGTCCAATTCGTTGATCTCCGGAGGAAAGTCGATGCCGCTGACATTCATGGCCTCCGCGACCGCTTCGTTCACGACATTGATGACAAACTCGCCCCTGCTCCGAATATTCTGAGCCGTATCTTTTCCAATCCCACCGGGCCCTGGTCGATTGCCGACTCCGACGGCCACAATCGGCGGATCCATGCCCATGTAATTGAAAGCGCTGAACGGTGCAGCATTCAGTTGTCCGGCCAGATTCATGCTCGTAATCCACGCGATCGGGCGGGGCGCGACGAGGCCGTTCAGCAAACTGTAAATCTGCTTGGTGTCGGCGTTGGCAAGATCGATATCCATAATGCGACGCCCGTTTACTTCCGATTCTTAGCCCCTGGCGATCGAGGGTGTTTTGCCAACCGCTGCGCCCATGCCGCCACCATCAGCGGTGTGAAGAGAGGTCGTCATGTTGAGTGTCTTGTCTTGAATAGGACTGGCAGGATGCGCCGTGCTTCGGGACCCGTGTTTCTGTACTTCCTTCGGGAAATCGGCCCCGCGAGAAACCGCTTCCCATACAGAGAACTCCCTGCGCAGGTCTTCGAGCTTTGCCGTGGCGGCTTCGTAAGCATCGTTGCCGAGAAGAAGATGGTGCGGCGCATTCGGGGACTCGATCGCTTTTACGATCGCGTGTGCAGCGCTAACTGGATCACCCGGTTGTTTGCCGGAGATGGCGCGGACTTGACTGCGCCACGCACCAGCCGTCGCCGCATAGTCGTCAATCTGCCGCTTGCTTTCGTTAGCCGAACGCCCGGCCCAATCGGTACGGAAGCCGCTCGGCTCGACAAGCATCACCTTGATGCCCAGGGGCTCCACCTCTTGCCAGAGTGCTCCGGACAAACCTTCCACTGCGAATTTTGTCGCGTTGTAATAGCCGAGTGACGGGAATGAACAAAGGCCGGCGATGGAAGAGAAATTGACAATGAATCCTTTGCGACGCTTGCGCATGCCAGGCAAAGCCGCATGAATCATCCGGCTCAGACCGAACACGTTAATCTCGAACATTCGCCGCACTTGATCTTCTTCACTCTCTTCAACGGCTGCGAAATAGCCGATGCCCGCGTTGTTCACGAGTACGTCGATGCGATCGAATTTGTCTTCGGCCGCCTTGATGGCCATGTCGATCTGGCCCTGATCGGTGACGTCGAGCCGGAGCACCAAAGCCTCTCCCTTGACGGCCAGATCGTTCACCTTATCGGGATTGCGTGCGGTTACAGCCGTGCGGTAGCCTCGCTCAAGCACATATGTGGCAAGCGCGCGGCCGAATCCGGTCGAGCAGCCCGTAATAAACCAAACGGGCTTTGTGCTGGTCGCTGAGTTTCCATTTGTCGTAGCCATTGTCATATCCCCTTGGAGGTACTCGCGGATAGGATCGTCATGCCGGCGAGTCAATCGATGTAACCCGCACCAGCTTCTTGTTTACGAATTCCTGAATACCCAGGCTGGAGAGCTCGCGTCCGTAGCCAGAGTTTTTGATGCCGCCGAACGGCAGGTCCGAAGCGGTCCAGGTTGGGTGATTGATGAATACCATGCCGGTGTCAACGTGACTCGCCACGCGTTTGCCGCGAGCAACATTCTTGGTGAAGACCGAGCCACCCAACCCGAAATCCGAATCGTTGGCAAGCGTCACCGCCTCGTCCTCGTTCTTGATCCGGAAGAAGAGCGCGACCGGCCCGAAGAATTCCTCCCTGAAAGCGGGATTGCCGGGCTTGATATTCGTTAGAATCGTCGGCTGCATGAAAGAGCCAGCTCGATCAATCCGTTTGCCCCCCATCACCAGGGTGGCGCCGTTGGCGACGGCTCGTTCGACTTGGTTCAGGAGTTGCAGCAGGGCCGCTTCCGTGGAAAGGGGGCCAAGCGTCGTCGCCGTGTCCATCGGGTCTCCTGGCTTGAGTGCCGCCAGCGCGGTCTGAAACTTTGCGAGAAAACGGTCAGCCAGTTCTTCGACGACGATGAGACGCTTCGCCGCAACGCAGCACTGGCCCGTGTTGTTCATCTTGGCCCAGATCGCCCACTTCACCGTCTTGTCGAGGTCGGCATCATCGAGTACGATAAAGGCGTCGCTGCCGCCAAGCTCCATCGTCGACTTCTTGAGGTTGTGTCCCGCTCTCGCGGCAATGCTTCTTGCGGCTTCCACGCCGCCGGTCAGCGCCACACCCTTGATTCGTGGATCGTCGATCACGCGGTTCACCTGGTCATGCGAGATCAGCAGGTTGGTGTATGCGCCTGCGGGCGCACCGGCCTCCAGCCATAGATTCTCGAAGGCGATGGCGCATTGCGGAACGCACCCCGCGTGCTTCACCATCACGACGTTGCCTGCCATCAGGTTGGGCGCGGCAAAGCGTGCGAGTTGGTAGTAGGGAAAGTTCCAGGGCTGGACGCCGAAGAGCACTCCGAGCGGGGTGCTTACGACCTCTGCTTCGCCATCGCTCGGCTTGAGGTGTTCGGGTGCAAGAAAGCGCTCGGCGTTCTTGGCGTAATAGTGGATGATTTCCGCGCTGAGCGCCACTTCGCCGCGGGCTTCTTCGATGAGCTTGCCCATCTCAAGCGTCACCAGACGAGCAAACGCACCCGCGCGCACATGCAGGATCGCGGCGGCTCTTGCGGCCACGACCGCCCGCTCGGCGAACGTCGTGCGCCGCCAGGTCTCGAAGCAACTTGCGGCGGTTTCGATGGACGTCTCAAGCTGCTTGTCGGTCAGCTCCTCGAACGTCTTCAGGATTGTGCCGTCGTAAGGGTTGATGCTTTGGTAAGCCATGGCCTTGTTCTCTTCTATTGCTGCTAAAGGATTACGAGAGAGTGGCAAACGCCTCTTTGCTGAAATCGCTCAGTTCAGAGGAACGCCCGTCGCGGATCTTCCGAGCCCACCCGGCGTCAGCGAGCAGAGGGCGACCTACTGCCACCAAATCAAAATCCCCCCGGTCGAAACGTCGGAGGAGTTCATCCAAAGAGTTAGGTGTCGAGGTTTCTCCGCTGAAGGCTGCCAAAAAGTCCCCTGAAAGCCCAATTGAGCCCACCGTGATGGTCGATTTACCAGTCAGTTTCTTGGCCCATCCAGCAAAGTTCAAATCAGAGCCGATGAACTCGGCGTCCCAGAACCGGCGCTGCGAACAATGGAAGATGTCAACACCGGCGTCCGCCAATGGAGCCAGCCATGCCTCCATCTCTTGTGGGGTAGTGGCGAGCTTTGCCGCATAATCTTGTAGTTTCCATTGTGAGATACGAAGACTGATCGGAAAGTCCGGGCCGACAGCCTTGCGAACGGCACGAATAAGTTCTGCTGCGAATCGGGATCGCTGCACCAAAGTCTGGCCTCCGTAACCATCGGTACGCTGATTGGTGGGATGCCAAAAGAACTGGTCTATCAAATAGCCATGCGCTCCATGAATCTCGACCGCGTCAAATCCCAGCGATTTTGCCTCTCCCGCCGCTTGCGAGAACGCCCGGATTGTTTCGGTGATATCGTGTTCCGTCATCGCGACGCCGCCGATTTTCCCGGGTGCGACGTAGCCCGAAGGGCCTTCGAACGCAGCGGGCGGCAGCCAACCGGCGTTCCCAGGCTTCACCACGCCCATGTGCCACAGTTGCGGGGCCATGACGCCGTCGGCGGCATGCACTATATCAATCACGGCCTTCCATCCATGAAGTGCTTTCTCGCCAAAAAAATGGGGAATATTCGGGTCATTGGAGGAAGCCGATCGATTGACCACAGCACCTTCCGAGATGATCAGGCCGACTTCCTCCTCAGCGCGGCGGGCATAATAGTCCGCCACGTTTGAAGTTGGCACACCGCCGGGGGAAAACGAGCGCGTCATGGGAGCCATGACAATCCGGTTCTTGAGTTCAAGAGACTTCAACCGGAATGGCTGAAAGAGTTGGTGAGCAGTCATATTCATTGTATTTCCTCAGCCACGAACCACACCAGCAACTCGTTCGTGCGGATGGCCACCACTGCGTCCTCGGGCTTCTCAGCCAAAAGCCAGAGGTATGCCGGCAGATCTTGCGATCTGCCGGCATTACCTGTGGGATCGCTCCTTACACTGAGACCAGGAGGTCGTTTTCGACCTCAGTCACGCCGGGAGCGCTCCATGCGGCTGACCGGGCCTCGTCGCGCTCATCCCAGGACCGGACCGTTCCGGCGAGGGTTACCTTGCCGCCATTCGCCGACACTTTGATGTTCTCGGCGTCGATCTCGGCGTTGCGTTTGAGAGCCTTCTCGATGGCATCCTTGACCGCAGTCGGCTGGGCGCTCGGTTTGAGAGTGATTTTGTTGGAAATGCCTTTGACCCCAGGCAGATACCTCACAGAGTCCTCCGCAGAGTTGCGTTGGTATCCCCACTTGACGCTACCCGTGAGCGTCACCCAGCCGTTCTCGACCGTTGCCTGGACGTGGCTCGGCACCCATACGTGCCACCTGAGAGAATTCACGACCGCTTCGGCGATGTCCGAATCCTTGCGTTCAAAAGCCCCCGTGGGATGAACTTCCATCTCTTCGGCGATCGCCTTGACGCCCTCCACGCGCTGAGCCGCCCGTTCGGCAGCCAACTTGTCGGCGTAATGCGGAACCGTGCCGCTCAAGGTCACGACCCCATCATGGGTAGCGACGTTGATATCGCTCGCCGTCACGCTGGGTTCCCACCGCAATTCCTCGATCACGTCCTCTTTCAGTTGTGCATCCGTCTTCATTTCAAAACCCTTCTTCGCCAAAGGCGAAAAAAGCCGACGTGATCCAACACCGAAAGGTGTTCAATCACGTCGGCTTACTCGTTACCGAGCCCCCCGGCACAACCGGGTTGCTCTTTATCTAGTCGTCCGACAATTTCGTTGGAGAGTCGCCACGAAGTGCGCCGCGACTCTTTCCTAGCCCAATCGTAGGCCGCTGATCGGGAAATGCAATAGAACTTCTTCCTTCTTACGCACTTGGTGTCGTTGTTTCCCGTGCCGCTCAGTTCTACGACACCACGTGTCACACTGAGTAAGCTGGCGATACCGCGGAAGACGACGTGCGGCGGCGCGCGTTCGCGTTCTTCATCCGTTGGTCGAGAATTGCTGGCGTGTTGCCCCTCAGGCTTTGCCCACGGTGAACGACTGCGCTACGCCAGGAAAGCCTCCATCATGCCCGCGGCTGGATTCGGAATCACAAGGCTGGTCACCAATTCGCCGACCTGACCGGCCACGTGGACGCCTGCTTCGACAGCCGCACGCACGCTGCCCACATCGCCGCTGACGATCACCGTCACCAGTCCGCCACCGATGTCAATACGCTTCACGATCTTGACATTTGCGGCTTTTGCCATGGCGTCGGTGGCGGCCACCAAAGCTACCAAGCCCTTCGTCTCCACCAATCCCATCGCTTCCATGGCATCGCTCTCCAAAAGGAGTTCCTCAGTGTTTTCCACCAGCGCCATCCGTTTACGGTTCCGCCTCGTTCCCCGACGCACCGACGTACGGCCGACTGTGTGTCCACTGCTTAGATGGCCGCCTCGACGAGGGCCGACAGCCGACCGATTGGCGGGAGCCACCATGCCGCACGCGGCCCCCTTTTCCGTTTGGCCCGTTCTCGCGGCGATCGGCTCCGCTGAATCTCTTTACGCGCCCGCCGAATGTCTTCGCGTGTCGGCTCGTAGACCCCGCATCCTAACTCCTGAGTTCTCCGTGTCGCGATCATGTTCCTTCACCTCCTCCTCTATGTGACCTCGAACTCGGCGTCGACAACGTCGTCCTCTTGGCCATCAGGGGCAGTGCCGCTGGGCTGGCCGTTCGGTCGGTGACCGTTGCCATTACCGGTCCCGGCACTCGCAGACGTGGCCTCCGCTTGGGAGTTGGCTGTCGCGTAGAGTGATTGGCTTAGCGCGTGCGAGGCTTGCTCCAACTGATGGATCGCCGCCTTGAGGGCTTCAACGTTGGTGCCCTTCGCTGCCGCACGGGTTTGCTCGATGGCCTTGGTCACGGCTTCCTTGTCGGAAGCACGGAGCTTGGCCTCGTGTTCCTGGATGAGCTTCTCAAGCTGCCAAGTCATGGTGTCGGCCTGGTTCCGCAGTTCTGCGAGTTGCCGCTTCTGCTTGTCCTCCTCGGCATGCACGTCGGCATCGCGCCGACGGCGCTCGATTTCCTCTTCCGACAGGCCGGCGCTCTGCTCGATGCGCACTTTCTGTTCCTTGCCGGTGCCCAGATCCTTGGCCGAGACCTGGAGAATGCCGTTGGCGTCGATGTCGAATTTGACTTCGATCTGCGGCAAGCCGCGCGGCGCCGGCGGAAGACCTTCCAGATTGAACTGGCCAAGCAAGCGATTGTCGGCGGCCATCTGCCGCTCGCCCTGGTAAACCTTTATGGTCACCGCCGTCTGATTGGCTTCGGCCGTGCTGAACACCTTTTTCTGCTCGGTGGGAATCGTTGCGTTGCGTTCGACCAGGTTGGTCATAATACCGCCGAGAGTTTCGATGCCCAGGGACAAAGGCGTCACGTCCAGCAGCAGAACGCCCTTGACTTCTCCAGCCAGCACGCCACCCTGGATCGCCGCGCCGACGGCCACAGCCTCGTCCGGGTTGACACCCTTGTGCGGCTCCTTGCCAAACATCTTCCGCACAAGCTCCTGAACCTTGGGAATCCGCGTTGAGCCGCCCACGAGAATCACTTCATCGATTTCGTTGACGCTGAAATGCGCGTCCTTCATCGCCTGGTTGACCGGCCCGCGGCAGCGCTCGATCAGGGGATCGACCAACTTCTCGAACGTTGACCGCGTCAGCGTCAATTGCAGGTGCTTCGGACCGGTTGCGTCGGCCGTGATGAACGGCAGGTTGAGGTCGGTTTGTTGCAGCGAGCTGAGCTCCTTCTTGGTCTTTTCACAGGCTTCCTGGAGCCGTTGCAGGGCCATCGGATCCTTCCGCAGATCGATGCCTTGCTCCCGTTTGAACTCCTCGGCGGCGTAGTCGAGCAGCACGCGGTCAAAGTCGTCACCACCCAGGTGCGTGTCACCATTGGTGCTGATGACGTGGAACACGCCATCGGCAACATCAAGGACCGAGACGTCGAAGGTCCCGCCGCCCAGGTCGAAGACCAGGATTTTCTCGGCGGTTTTCCGCTCCAGCCCATAGGCCAACGAAGCCGCGGTGGGTTCGTTGATAATGCGCATCACTTCCAGGCCGGCGATCTGTCCGGCATCCTTGGTAGCCTGCCGCTGAGCGTCGTTGAAATAGGCGGGGACGGTAATCACCGCCTTGTTGACCTTGTGGCCCAAGTAGGCCTCCGCGGTCTCTTTGAGTTTCCGCAGGATCATCGCGGAAATCTCCGGAGGCGTGTATTGGCGTGCGTCGATCTGAACCTTGACGTAATCTTCCGGTCCCCCGACGACCTTGTACGGAACGATCTTCTCTTCGGAGGCCACTTCGCTGTGACGGCGGCCCATGAACCGCTTGATCGAGAAAACGGTCCGCCGGGAATTTGTGACGGCTTGCCGCTTGGCCAGCTCGCCGACGAGCGTTTCGCCCTTGTCGGTGAAAGCCACGACACTGGGTGTCAGCCGGTTTCCCTCTTGATTGGGGATGACCTTGGCTTCCTTGCCCTCCATCACGGCAACCGCCGAATAGGTCGTTCCCAGGTCGATCCCAATGATTTGTTCTACGTCAGCCATTGAATCATCTCCTATTACACAACCAAGAACAAAAAAGCCGACGTGGCGGAACACCCGAAGGTATTCGACCACGTCGGCTTACTCGTCAACGAGCCCCCCGGTACGCCCGGGTTGCCCTCTATCTAGTCATCCGACAATTTCGTTGGAGAGTCACGACCAATTGCGCCGGCACTCTTCCAGCACCAGCATTGTACGCGTCCCGGGGGCAAAGGCAATTGGACTCTGTGCGTAACCAGGCTTCTTGGCGATCTTAAACCGTGACAGAGCATGCCTTTGGCCAGAATTGACGCCATTGGCCGTTTCGATCCAGCGTGTCTAGGGCCGCAACGGCCGTGGCGTTGGGCCGGTCCCAGCGGCGGCCGTAGCCTTTAAGGCGTTTTGCGCAGAGTTTGCACTGGGACTCCGCGGGACCACTGCCGATCTGCCAGCCATGATCTCGGAACCACGGATACCATTCTCACCACCGCAGTTTGGCCCGGGGATTGGCAGGATGCCGCCGGTCGACGTCCTCGATCGCCTTCCGATCGGCTTCGGAGAGATCCTTGGGCAACACGATCAACACTTCGGCCAGGAGATCGCCGGCCGAGCCGCCTTTGGCCGGAACGCCCCGCCCCTTGATCCGCAACTTGGTGCCGCTGGACGTTCCCGCCGGAACGCGGAGGCTGACCGTGCCGGTGGGCGTGGGCACGTCGATCTTGGCCCCCGAGGCCGCCTCGGCCAGAGTCACCGGCACGCGAACCTGCAAATGATTGCCTTGCCGATGGAAGGACGCATGAGCCGCCACGTGGACCGTGATCAATAGGTCGCCGGGCGTGCCCCGATGCGGCCCGGGCCCACCCTGACCGCGGAGCCGAATTCTCTTTCCGTCCTCGATCCCGGCCGGAATCTTCACGGTCAACGAGTCAACTTTGCCCGAGGCCCGGGGAATATTGAGTTGCACTTCGCCGCCGGCCACGGCGGTCTGAAAGGGGATCTGAGTTTCCGCCTCGATGTTGGCCCCTTGCCGGGACGCACTCCCCCCACGACGTGATTTTGCGCTGGCTCTTTCTTGAAAATGACGAAAAAGATCGCCCGCTCCTCCCTCCGAAGCACCACCGGCAAAGTGATCGTCGAAGAACTCGGCAAAGGCGTCGTCGCCGAATTCGACACCCCCTCCGGCCTTGGGGCCTCTCGCGCCGCCTGGCCGCGGCCCACCGGCCCCCATGGACTCGAAGGCACTGCCGTATCGATCGTACATTTCCCGCTTTTCGCGGTCATTCAGCACGTCAAAGGCGGCCTGGACCTGCTGAAACTTGTGTTTGGCGCTCTTATCGTCGGGATTCAGATCCGGATGGTACTTGCGCGCGAGTTCGCGGTAGGCTTTCTGGATCTCGGCCTGCGAGACATCGCGGCGGACGCCCAGTGTCTTGTAATGGTCCTCTGTCATGGCCGGTCAGTCACGTAAGCCGATATTTCCCGTTTGGACTCCGCTCGGATACGCTCCGAGCGACAACTTCCCCCAAGTTAGCCAAGAGCTGCGTAGAATTCCGGTTGGCTCGCTGATTCTCCCGCCGACAATCTGGTTTCACAGGGCCTCCTGATGCCCGACGCGCCTCTGCAAGCCGGTTCGGGCATGCATGTTTCCACGTCCCTCAACTCCATGAGTAAGGACATCGAACCCCTCGGTGCCTGGATTCCGAACAACTCTCGTGGCCAAGAACAAGAAAGCCGACGTGGTGGAACCTGAACATGGTCCAATCCTTCGCTAATGGTAAGCCCGGAACTGACGCCCCAGATCGGATATGACATTGGGCGTCCATATTGCCCGGAATCCAGCCTTCAGATCGTCGCTTGCCCTTTCTTCTGCCATCAGCAGGCCCTCCAGGAATGCCTTCTGCTCCAAACACTCCGATTTTGACAATAAATCTCTGAACATGGACTTCTCCGTTGCGTGGTCGTTCATTGTCCCCAACAGATTCTCGAAGATCGCTATCTGGGGATAGAGCTTCTTTCGGAAGGCCGGGGCAAATGCCACGGCCACAATCTCCATCGTGTACCCGAGCTTCTTGGTACGGATACGGAGGCCGTGCAACGATTTATAGGTGCTGAGGTCAGACTGGGCGGCCTGAAAAAACTTCTTGACGACGGGCCGGAGATACTTACGGGCATGCCGTACAAACCGCCGTTTGCCTTCGCCATATCCATGCGACTCGACGTCCTGAACCAATTTCTCGAATTTCTTGCCACACGCCTCGGTTCTGTATTCCTGATAGGCCGTTGTAATAGGCTCCTGGACTTTTCGGCGCCCGACTTTGATTTGTTCCAGGAGCTTGGCCGGGATATATTCACCGTGGGATACTCGCCCGCACAGGACATCCCAGTTTCGGGCATCGTCAGCGGCGAGCCGGATGCGTCGCAACTTCTCCCGCAGTTCATCATATTCCGCCTCTTCAATCAGCCCGGAAAAGATCCGCGCTGCCTCCACGGCCCGGCGAACCGAGAGTCGCAACTGATGAACATACTCGATGTCTTCGTCGCTGTTCTCGGCGGCAAGCGGGAGCCAGTGGCAGACGGCCATGAGGCGTGTGTCGAGGACTCGACTTGCCACTTTGCATACGGGTTGGTTGGGCGAGATGCCTTCAATCCAATTGCTGTCGGTGGGAATGACTTGGGTTAGTTCGGCAACGAGAGTGTTCTGTTTGGTCATGGGGGTTTCTCCCTCAACAAAGCGTCTCTTGTCGCCAAGAACAAAAAAAGCCGACGTGGCGGAACACCCGTAGGCGTTCGACCACGTCGGCTTACTCTTCAACGAGCCCCCCTAGCAGAGACGGGTTGCTCTCCATCTAGTCATCCGACGACTCTAGACGCAATTGTAGAGCCTGAAATGGGGAATGCAATGGCCCTTGACCAACACCCCCCTCGATTGGTTATAATCTGGTCCCATGAGAAGCCATGGAGAGATCGAAGCCGCCATCTGCGAGGGAATCAGCCGCTTTGAGCAGGATTACATGGGCCGTGGCCCCAAGGACATCCACGCCCACCTGCTCGGGGATTTCCTCGTCGTGCGTCTCCAAGGCGTTTTGACCGCAGCCGAGCAGCACTTAGAAATTATCTCAAAAGGGGGCTTTTTCTGCCGATAATCATCCGCGACCCCAGGAAAGGAGCCACGGATGGCCAGGCAAAAGAAGCAAGTTAAACAGCTTCCCACAATCTGGGAAGTCAGCGA
>Ga0302320_10001231_pt1 | contig 61502 bp, 50 predicted proteins | sample Bog_T0_3_FD_202130 | JGI IMG/M metagenome (GOLD analysis project Ga0302320, IMG submission 202130) | Peat permafrost microbial communities from Stordalen Mire near Abisko, Sweden - Bog_T0_3 | ecosystem: Environmental > Terrestrial > Soil > Wetlands > Peat | place: Sweden: Abisko, Stordalen Mire... | reverse complement strand
CCGCGTCCGGTATGACTGGGCTTTGGTTGACATTCCCCGGCCCGAGTTTTTGGGCGCGAGGACTTATTCCGCGGTCCCGCTTGCCGACCTGGTCCCCTTCATCGACTGGGGGCCGTTCTTCAGCGCCTGGGAACTGCACGGGCGCTTCCCCGACATCCTCGCGGATCCCGTCGTCGGCGCCGAGGCGACGCGGTTGCTCGCGGATGCGCGCTCCCTGCTGGCCCGCATTGTGGGGGAGCGGCGATTCACGGCCAACGCCGTGATGGGGTTCTGGCCATGCAACGCCGTGGGCGACGACATCGAGGTGTACGCCGATGAGACCCGGGCCGGGATTCTCACCACCTTTCACACGCTGCGGCAGCAGCTCGGAAAGCCCGCCGACCAGTTCAACCAGGCCCTGTCTGACTACATCGCACCCAGGAGTGCCGGCCGCCTGGATTACATCGGAGGCTTCGCAGTCACGGCGGGCCATGGAGTCGACGCCTTCGCAGGAGAGTTCCGCTCCGCGAATGACGACTACTTGGCGATCATGGCCCAGGCGCTCGGGGACCGCCTCGCAGAGGCCATGGCGGAGTTTTTCCACAAGAAGGCCAGGGAGGCCTGCGGTTTCGGCAGGACGGAGAACCTGAGCCATGAGGACCTTCTTCGCGAGCGATACCGGGGAATCCGGCCGGCGCCAGGGTACCCTGCCTGCCCGGACCACACCGAAAAACCCCTGTTGTTCAACTTGTTGAATGCGGGCGAGGCCACCGGGATTACGCTTACGGAGAGCTGCGCCATGCAACCGGCGAGCAGCGTGAGCGGCTGGTATTTCAACCACCCTGATTCCCGCTATTTTGGCGTGGGGAAGATCGGCCGCGACCAGATCGAGGACTACGCGGGACGGAAGGGCTTCAGCGTCGCCGAAGCCGAGCGGTGGCTGGGACCCTATCTCGACTACGATCCGAGGTGACGCTCAATCCTTTTTCAGGACCGGGTCCCACGGGAGGTCGACCTTCAGCTTGGGGTGCTTCCATGTCCTGAAGACCGGGAACATCTTTCCCGGATTCAGGATCCCCCGCGGGTCGAGGGCGTCCTTCACCGCCTTCATGGCCCGGATCTGCGCCGGCGAATGCTGAACTCGCAGGAACGGCGTCTTTGTCAGCCCAATGCCGTGTTCGCCGGAAATCGCGCCCCCGAGACTGACCACCGTCTCCATGAGTTTCCGCACCGCCTTCTCCGCCGCCCGGCACTCGGCGGGAATCGCTGCGTGATAAACTATATTCACGTGCAGGTTTCCGTCCGCAAGGTGCCCGAACGTCGGTATGGGCAGGCCCGAATCCTTGCTGAGCCTGCGCAGGAAGCGGCTGAACCGGCCGTAGCGGCTCATGGGAATGACAACGTCCTCGTTGAGCTTAGAGTCCCCCATCTGGAACATGGCGCCCGAGCAGCGGCGGCGCACCGCCCAGAGGCGCTCCGCCTCCCTCCTGCTCCGCGCGGCCCGAAATCCCGAGGCATGCGAGCGCGCCCACGCGGTCAGGGCACGGCGATCCCGCCGGACCTCGCTCTCCGTCCCAGCCAACTCCAGTAAAATGAGCGCTCGGCCGGGCTGCCCGGCGAAAATCGTCGTCTTCATCGCCCGCTCGGTGCACACGACCGCGGCGCGGTCGAGAAACTCGCAGATCGCGGGCTGGATCCGTTGCGCAAAAAGGACGCGGGCGGCCCTGAAGGCCGCGGGTTCGTCGGGAAAGGCCGCGAGCATTGTCCACCTCGCGGCGGGCCGCGGCACCAGCTTGAGGACCGCGTCGGTCACTATTCCCAGCATCCCTTCGCTGCCGATCCACAGGTCGCGCAGGTTGAACCCGGCAGCGAACTTCTTCGTCGGCGTTCCCCATTCGACCAGCTCCCCCGTCGGCAGGAACCCCTTGAGGGCCAGGACAAAATCCCTGGTGACCCCGTACTTGCCGCCATGCATCCCTCCCGCATTGCACGCTATGTTGCCTCCGATCGTGCAATACTCCTTCGACGACGGGTCCGGCGGGTAGAACCACCCCGCGGCCTCGGCCGCGGACTGCAGTTCTGCCACCGTCGCGCCCGCCTGCGCAAAGGCCAGCCCCGCCTCGGCATCAATCCTCACCTTGTCCCAAGCCAGCATGTCGATCACCCATCCGCCCCTCACCGGGGCCGCCGATCCTGTGAGCGAGGTGCCGCGGCCCCGCACCGTCACCGGCACGCGTCTCCGGTTGGCAAGGGCCAGCACGGCGCCGATATCTTCGTAGCCCCGGGGAAAGATGACCGCGGACGGAAGAAACTGGAGCCGGCTTCCATCGAAAGAGGCTCCGAACAGGTCCTTCCCACCGGTGCGCACAACGCGCGCCCCAAGGCGCCTCCTCAGCACTCTCGTGGCCGGCCGGAATGGATCCATGCGGGTACTTCACCCCCACGGCCGGAATCTTCAACCCGATAAAGAGCTTCCCTTTGGGTATTCTCCGACTTGGAATTGAGCCACCGATGGAAACGTACCATGTCGTGCCGGAATCGCTCCACGAGGCCCTGGTTCGCGCCACCTACCTCAACAGGGGATTCGATGATCAGGAGGCTTCCGAGGCCGCGCGGGGCTGCGCCGAGGCCGCGCGCCACGGCATACGCACCCACAACGCAATCAAGGCGCTGCATCTCGACAAGCTGATCGGCAGCGGATCGAAGGGCTGCGTTCCGCGGGCGAAGATCGAGGAAAGGCCGTCCAGGTTTACGGCCGCAAGGGTTTGGAACGCGAACCGCAAGCTTGGGCAGTCTGTCGCCTACCGGGCCATGGCGGCTGCCATGGACCTTGCCGACCGACATGGAGTTGGGATCGTCTCCGTGGACAATGCCTACCATTATCTTTGGGGCGGCGGATATGTCATGGACGCGGCGAGGAAGGGCTACATCGCGTATACGAACTGCACCGCGGGGCTGGCGGAGGTCGTTCCCTTCGGAGGAAAGTCGGCAACCCTTGGCACCAATCCCCACAGCTGGGGATTCCCGACCACCGACGCGGTGGGCTTCCCCGTCGTCGTGGATTGGGCGACGTCGGTCGTGGCCATGGGCCGGGTCCAGCAGTTCCTTCGCGAGGGCCGCCCCCTCCCCCCGCTCGCGGCGGTCGACAAGGAAGGCAACCCGACCACCGATCCCGCCGCAGCGGTTTCGCTCCTGCCTTTCGGCGGGCACAAGGGATACGGCCTTGCGCTCATAGATGAGCTGGTCGCCGCATTTATTGGCGGGTCGCTCCCAACCCTTCGCAGCCGTTGGGCGGACGACGGCGAGAAGCACACTCCTTCGTTTTTCTTCCAGGTCGTCCACCCTGAAGCCGTCAGCGGAGGGGCATTCGCGCGGGGTCGCAGCCAGATCCAGAACGTCCGGGCCGTCCTCGAGAACATCCGGGGCCCGGGAAACGAGAAGGTGTTGCTGCCCGGCCAGCCCGAGGCTGAGTTCGCGGCGCGCACCAAGGCCGCGGGCGGCCTCCTTTTCACGGAGGCCGAGATCGGGGCCTTCGACGAGATCGCTGCCGAGTCTAGGCAGCCTCGATGGGAACTTGGCTCATTTCCGAAGGAACGCCCTTGATCAACCTTTGGCAGGCCGGGTAGTCGACCTTTCCCGTGGCCAGCACGGGCACCGCATCGACGACCACCACCTCGCGGGGGAAGCACAGGTTGCCAAGGCCCTTGGCATGGATCGCCAGCCGCATGTCGGCCAGGGTTAGCCTCGCCTCGTTCGTCACCGCAATCAGGGACTCGCCCCGGTCGGCGTCGGGAACGGCAAGCACGGCGACCTGGAACTTCGGCCCAAACCGGGGAAAGGCGTCGGAAAGCGCCGCCTCAACCGCGGCCAGGCTGACCATCTCGCCGCTCACCTTTGCGAAGCGCTTCAGGCGACCGCAGATGTACAGGTATCCCTTGTCGTCAATCCGGACGACGTCGCCTGTGTCGTACCATCCGCCCTGGGCCTTGAACCTCTCGTTTGCGTCCTCGTTCACATATCCCTTCATGATGTTGGGACCGCGGACGAGCAGTCGCCCGCCCTCCTCGACGCCGTCGATGGGTTCCAAGCGGCACTCCATCCCGGGAAGGAGCCGGCCCACGGAGCCGTACGACGGATGGATGCGGGTGTTGACGCTGACAAACGGGCTGCACTCCGTGGCCCCGTATCCCTCGAGGATCCGGACGCCGAACTGCTGCGCCCAGGTGTCGAAGGTGGCCGGCTGGACCTTCTCCGCACCGGCAAAAAGGAAACGCACGGTGTTGAAGTCGTAACAGTGGGCCTTCCTCGCGTAGCCGTTCAGGAACGTGTTCGTGCCGAGCAGCACGGTGCATGCGCGTTCGTACACGAGTGCCGGCACGGTCCTGTAGTGCAGCGGCGACGGATACAGATAGGTGGCGCAGCCCCGGACCAGGGGAAAGAGCGTGCCGGCCGTCAACCCGAAGCAGTGGAAAAGCGGCATCGCGTTGAAGAAGCGGTCGTCGTCCGTGAGGTCCACAATGGACATGGCCTGCCGGACGTTCGCATTCAGGTTGCGGTGGGTAAGCTCGACCCCCTTCGGTGTCCCTTCGGAGCCGCTGGTGAACAGGATGACAGCCGTGTCGTCGGGCCGCAGGCCCGCCTTCAGCGAGCGGATGCCCGGGGCGATGAGGTTTCGGACAAGGGCTGTCACCTTGGAGCGCGTGGGAATGCCCGCCCTCACATCCTCCAGGAATATCAGGTCGAGACCGGCCGCCACCATGGGACGCGGATCGATTCCCGCCTTTTCAAGGAAACGCCGCGACGTGACCACGCGCGTCAACCCCGAAAGGCGGGCGCACCGGAGCAGGGAGGGCGTGCCCGATGAAAAATTGAGGAGGGCTGGAACCGCCCCGGCTCCCCAAAGGCTGAGAATGGTCACCGGCAGGCCGTTCACATTGGGAAGCATCACGCCGACACGCTCTCCGCGAATGCGGTTGAGCCGCCGGAAGGCTCCGGAAAGCAGATCCACTGCGACCATGAGCCTCCGGTAGCTCAGTGTCGTCCCAGTCGAGTCCTCGAGGGCCGTCCGGCCGGGAATATTTCCAGCCGTCTGGGCAACTGCGGAAAGCGGGTTGGATGGCCCGAACTCCATCTCCACGTCGAATTGCTGCAGGACCATCCTGTCGCGGACCCAGTCGGTCAGCCTGTGGCGCTCCTCGGCGTGCGGAATGCCGGCAAACTCCGGGGGCCGCTGTACATCGCTGAAGTGGGCGCTGACGCGCGGGAAAAACTTCCTCCAGCCCCGGTGCTTCACAAACCAGATCCTGTTGGCACCACGCAGGTAGCACAGGATCACCTTGGCGTCCGCCTTCCGGATTAGGAATCCCGTGCCATCGTAGAGCCTCATCAGGGAGCCCGTGGCCGAGATCTGCCCTTCGGCAAAAAGGACGAGCCTTCCGCCGCTTTCCAAGTGCTCCTCCATGGCGCGCACTGCATAGGGCGAGTGCGGGTCGATGGGAATGGTCCTGCTGCCGGTCATGATCATCCGGTGAAGGAAACTGGTGTTTGCAGTCGCCTTGGACGTGACAAACTTCCAGTCCCGGTCGAGCACGGCCCCGAGAAAAAGCCAGTCCAGCCACGAAACGTGATTGGGGATCAGGAGGACCGGCCCGGGAGTGCGAAGCGGCTCCAGGTTGTAGGCCCGGAAACCGAAGAGCAAACGTAGCAGGAGTCTCAGCAGGACCATGGCAGGGGTATTACCAAGTCGGTAGTATGGACCCAAAAGGTCAATCCCCCAAACCTTTTTTTAAGACCCCTTACCGTACCAGCTTTTCGAGGGTCGTGCTGAAGTCCTCCATGTCCGGTCGGGCAGACGTTCCGCCGATGTCGAACGGCAGCGTGCACTCGGCATAGCCAAGGTCGTCCTTTGCCGGACCGAGCAGGCCCGCGGTGCGCAGAAGGTCGGCAGTATGGCCCCTGGCTGCCAGCCTCAATTCAAGGGCCAGAGGTTCGGCCAGCAGCGACGAGTCGGGTTCCGAAAGGACGGCCCCGGTCCCATCCATGCGGATTTCCGGGGAGATCAGGGAGAATCCCCCGATCGCAAAGTTAAGCGAATCGTCCCTCGTGAGAAGGATGTCGATCCTGTCGTACCGAATGCCCGTCAAGGCCTTCGAGAAGTCCGCGACTGCTCGCGACACCTTCTCCGCGTTCTTGGCATCCTTGCGAAACGTCACGGTATCCGCGACATTGCCGATGAATTGTCCGATGGCCGCCATCTTGTCCGGCGCGGCCGTCTTCGCCTCGACCGGCTCAGCGAGCGGTCTGAAGACCCCCCCCTTGCTGGTGAGATGCCACTCGCCCCGAAACCGCCCGGGAAGGTGCATCAGGTCCCAGCCGGTGCCCGTCACCCGGCCCGTGACGTCGAACCTGCCCTCAAGGGTCGGGGGCAGGCCGGGTTCGAGGGCATTGAAAAACGGCGTGAAGTCGAAGCCCTCCAATTTCACATCTGCCGCCACCCCCAGGCGGCCCGTGGACGCCGATCCAGGCGTGAGGACCCCGTCGAGCCCTACGCTTCCGCCGTCGAGCCTGGCGTGGACAGCCTGTAGCTTGATGGATTCGGGTCCAAACAGGAGGCTGCCCTCGATGTCGCCGACCTCAAAGTTGCCGGGCCAGGTGGCTCGCTTGACTGCAAAAGCGAGGCGGCCGGAGATCCCGCTCCAAAAGGGTCGCAGGCGGCCGGCCCCGCCCAAGGCGAAAGGAGCCGCCAACACCTTCATGTCGCTGACAAAGACCCGTGCCCCCGCCGCCTGCAGGTCCACCGCGAGCCCGCCCCGGAAACGGCCAAGGTCTCCCGAAAGCGTGAGATCCGAGTTCTGTCCCTCCGAATCGATGCGGATGGGCGCATTGAAGACCACACGGCCCTCAGGATCGAAGTCGGCCCGGATCTCGGCTCTCACCGCGGGCAGCTTTGCCGAACCCGCTTGCAGCCCGGCGAGAGCAACCCGCGCTTCAAGCTCGGCTGAAACGGGGCCGCCGTCCCCAAGGGTTCCGGTGAACGCGCACTCGAGCGTTCCGGCGCTGAGGGGCAGGGGCCGGACCGGCGACGATTGGGCCAGAAGCGCAGGAAGGTCCGCTTTCAGGTGTCCGGCAACCTTGAGGGGTTGCCGCTCTCCCGACAGGCGGCCAAGTTTCGCCTCGAGCGTCAACAGGCGGGCCGGCCCTGCGTTTGCGCTCAGCGGAGCGAGTTCGACCTCCCATCCTCCGGCCCGGATCTGGGCCGAAAGAACGGCCGAAACATTGAGACCATGAGCAAGCAACCGCCCATACCCCGTCGCCGACAAGCCGGCAATCGACAGGGGCGATTGCGAGCGGAGTTCCAGGCCCCCAGCCCGGGATTGCGCGACCAAGTCTCCGCTGAGCCCGCTCCCGGACAGACCGATGGGATGCAGCCAGGGTCCGACCCACGCGAGGGGCAAGTCCCTGATCGAGATTCTTGCCAGGTCTTTGGAAGGGTCGGCCAGCCTTGCCTCCCGGGTGGCGGGATTGAATCCAAATGGCTGAAGGGCTGTCACCTTGAGGACCGGGTCGCCTTGGTCCAACTCCGCCTCAAGCCGGTCCACCCTCCACGCCATTCCCTGGCCAACGATGTCGAACTCAGCGGAAAGGCCCATCGAGGCGGGTGGTTCCCTCCCCAGCAGCGCCCTAGCGAGTCCCGTGGCCCCAGCCTTGAGCCTCCCCTCGACGCGAAGCCCTTCCGGCGTTGTCGCAAAACTTCCCTCCCCCACAGTGGCAAGCGGCCCTCTTCCTTCGACGTCGAGATCGAGTTTCCACCTTCCTGAAAGCCTGCGCGTCGCATCCGTCCAATGCGCGCGGATCATGGCAAAGCGCCGGCCCCCGCCGTCCAAGTCCAATAAGTAGGCCGCACCGGTGGTCGTCGGGCCGCCCCTAAACCCGACTGCCACCGGTCCGCCCGCGGGGAGATTCCCCGGGACCGAGGGGAAGAGCACGCTTCCCTGCAGCTCGATCGGACCCCACGCGGAAAAGCCCGACACGTCAAAGCCCCTGACCGTTCGCGGGGCCTCCCCGTGGAAAGCCAGGATGGAACCCAGCATCTCGACCTCGGGGCTCGCGAACGGCTCGCGAAGAAGACTCTTCTCGGCCGGGCTCAGCGGGGCACCCGTGGCATCGAGGGTCCACCCCTTCGCCGTCACGCCGCCGATCCGAAGAGCGTGGCTCCAGATCGCCGGGATGACGGGAATGTCAATGTCCGCCGAGGGGACCGTCAGCAGCGTGCCCCGCCGCGCGAAGCGAAGATCCTCAACCCTCACATGCTCGAACCCGATGTCGATCCTGCCGATGGACACGCCCAGCGACTGCCTTCCGGCCAGGAACCTCTGCAGGGCACGGGTCTGCACTCCCGGATTCAAGGCGATCGCCGCCAAGGCCAGCAGCAACGCGGCCAGCACCCCACCTCCGATCAAGGCAAGGCGGAGAATTTTCATCGTTTCCGGATGTACTAGCCTCCCGCCAGGGCGTCGCTGAACCCCATGGCATCGCGCAGGGCCGCGACCGCGACGAGGTAGGTGTAGTTGGCCTGAAGCTCGTTGGTCCGGGCCTGGGTCAGCGAAACCTGGCTGTTGAGGACGTCCAGCTGAGTCGCGGTTCCAGCCGCAAACCTTGTGTTGGCCAGTCGAAGGGCCTCCTCGGCCTGTTCCACCGTCTGCCGCGAAGCGGCCACGAGTTCGGCAGCCTCCTGCCACGAGGAGAATGCCTGCCTGACCTCGACGTCGATGGCGAGCTCCTCCTGGGAGCGCTGGAGATGGGCCTGCTCAAGCAACGAGCGGGCCTGCCGGACCTTCCCTCCTGTCGCCCGGCCATCGAATATGGCCCAGGAGGATTCGACGCCAAAAAGCCACCCGTTTGAACTAAAATTGCCGCCCGCGGGAAGCCCGACACCCCCGTATTCATAGCCGCCGAAGGCCGACAAATTCGGATAGTAGGTCGATTGCGCGACCCGCACGGCCTTCTCGGCGGCCTCCTCCTGCTTGGCCAGCGTCAACAGCTCGGGCCGGTGCTCGTGCGCCGCCGTCAGGGAGGCATCCAGCCCGTAGTCCTCGCGCTCGAAGTCCAGCGTGCCCTCGGCCTCAAGCGCGGATCCTTCGGCTTGGGGTCCCGACGGGGCGCCCAGGGACTGCCGCAGCTGCTCGACGGCAATCCGGTAGTCATTCCGCGCCGTGATCAGGTCGGGCTGGGCGTTGGCCAGCGCGACCCGCGCCCTCAGGACCTCAAAATTGGAGACGGTCCCTGCCTGGAACTGGTTGCCGGTGTCCTGGAGCTGCCGCTTGGACAATTCCACGTTCTGTTCCTGCACCTTGACCTTGTCGCGGGCGAGCAGGACGTTGTAGAACCTTGTCCGGACATCGAGAAGGGCCGCATTGACGGTCGCCTGGAGCTCAAACTGTGCGGCGTCCTTGGCGAGTTCGGCGCCCTCAACCGAGGACCTGATGCCCCCGCCAGCAAACAGGGCCTGGGTCGCCCTGACGCCGGCGCTCCAGGTCTCGTTTGACGCGGGATAGGTCTGGGAAATGGCCGTGGCATTCCTCTGGTAGGCCCCGGTCGCGGAAACATTCGGGATCGCCGCAGCCTTGACCTGGATGACGACTCCCTCCTGCTGGCGAATCTGCTCGCGCGCCTGCAAAATCGCATAGTTGTGCGCCAGCGCGTACTGGAGGGCGCCCTTCAGGTCCAGTTTGGTGGGAAGCCCCGGCGGTGCCTCGGCGTGGGTAGCCGAGGCAATAGCGAGGGAGGTGAGCAGGATGCGTACAGTCGGTAGTTTCATGCGGTAATGGGCTTGAGGCCGGCAATGGCCTGTTCGGTTGCAACGTCCCTGGCGTGATCCTTGGCGATCAGCATGTACAGTGACGGGAGAACAAACAGCGTGAAGACGGTGCCAATGCTCAGGCCGCCGACCAGGACAAGACCGATGGAGTTCCTTGCGGCGGCCCCGGCGCCGGTCACCAGGGTGAGCGGGAAATGACCCGCAACCGTGGCCACGGTTGTCATCAGGACCGGGCGCAGTCGCGTGAAGGCGGCGCCGCGAACCGCATCGAGCTTGGACTTGCCCTCCAGCTGGAGCTTGTTCGCAAACTCCACGATCAGGATGCCGTTCTTGGCGATCAGGCCAACGAGGGTGACCAGGCCAACCTTGGCGTAGATGTTGAAGGTGGTCGTCCATCCGTCGGTCCAGAAGTGAATGTTGGGGTTCGGCATCTTCAGAAAAATGAAGATGGCCGCCCCGAATATTGCCAGCGGCACCGACCCTCCAAGTATCACCAGGGGATCCCGGAAACTGTTGAACTGGGCGGCCAGCACAAGGAACACGAGCGTGATCGAGAGGGTCATCATGGTCCAGAACTGGCCATTGCCCCCTTCCCTGCGCAGCTGCCTGGATTCCCCCATGTAGTCGATCCCGTAGCCCTTGGGCAGGATCGTCGCCCCCTCATTCTCAAAGAACTTGAGGGCGTCGTCGAGCGGCCGAAAGGCAACTCCGCTGATGACGACCGCGTTCAGCTGCTGGAACCGGTTCAGGGACCGCGGGACCGTGGAACTTCGGATCGTCGCCACCGTGCTGAGCGGCACGAACTTCCCGTTGGGCCCGGTGACATAGATCTTTTCGAGCTGCGAGGGCGTCAGGCGGTCGACGCGCTTGACCTGGGGGATGACCTTGTAGCTGCGTCCCGAAATGTTGAACCAGTTGACGTAATTCCCGCTCATGGCGGCCGAAAGGTCATCCCCGACCTGCTGGAGGTTGAGGCCAAGCGCGGCGACCTTGTCGCGGTCGATCACGACCTCCGACTGCGGCTGGTCGAAACGCACGTCCAGCTGCGGCGGAAACGCGAACATGCCGCTCTTCGCCGCGTCATCGGCGATCTTCTGCGCAAAGGGCAGGATCTGGGTGAGGTCGGACGTCGAGGTGATCACGACCTCGACCGGGAAATTGTCTCCACCAGGAATCGGCGGCGGCTGGGCCAGGAAAAACTGAAGTCCGGGAATCTTGGACACCTTGCCCTGCACCAATGGTACGAGCTTGCCGATGGGCTCCTTGCGAAGGCCCCACGGCTTGGCGACCAGGCCCGCGATCGCCATGTTGGGCCCGGTGACCTGGAACACGAAGTCGGTCTGCGGAAAGCTGAAGAAAGCCTTGTTGACCGCCGCGGCGTACGGTCGGTTCTGGTCGAGGGTCGCGTCGGCTGCGGTAGTGCCGAACCCGAAAATGACCCCCTGGTCCTCGGCCGGGGCCAGTTCCGCGGGCGCCTGCGTGATCATCAGCGTACCGAAGACACCGACCGCGATCCACAAGGCATATACATACCCCCGGTTTGCCAGGGTCACGTCGAGCAGCCTGACGTAGCCGTTGCGCAACTTTGAAAACAGGTGGTTCACGATGCGTGCAAATCCCCTTTCATCCTCGCCCGGCCTCAGCAGGTGAGCCGACATCATCGGCGACAGCGTCAGCGCCACGATCCCCGAGATCACGACCGCGCCGGCCAGCGTGAACGCGAATTCCCGGAAGAGGGAGCCCGTCAGGCCTCCCTGGAGGCCGATCGGGGCGTACACGGCCGCGAGCGTTATGGTCATTGCGATGATCGGGCCGACAAGTTCGCGGGCCGCCAACAGCGCGGCCTGGACCGGGGACTCCCCGTTCGACAGGTGGCGCTCGACGTTCTCCACGACGACAATCGCGTCATCGACCACGAGCCCGACCGATAGCACGATGGCCAGGAGGGTCAGCAGGTTGATCGTGAAGCCGAACGCCTGCATCAGGAAGATCGCCCCGATCAGCGACAGCGGTATCGCCACCACGGGAATGATCACCGAGCGGAACGTCCCGAGGAAGACAAAGATGACGACTACCACGATCATCAGCGTGTCCGCTAGGGTGTGGAACACCTCGTGGATCGCGTCGTGGATGTAGGCGGTCGCGTCGTAGGCCACCCCTCCGGTCAGCCCGACCGGGAGATCGTGGTCGATCTGGGCCATCGCGACCTTCACCCGGTCGATCACGTCCAGCGAGTTCGCATTGGGCAGCGGGTAGATCCCCATGAACACGGCCGTCTCGCCGGAAAACCGTACCTCCGTGTCGTAGTCCTCGGCGCCAAGCACGACATCCGCGAGGTCCTTGAGGCGCACGATCGCATTGTTCTGCTGGCGGACGATGAGCTGCCTGAACTCCTCCACGGAGCGCAGGTCCGTGTTCGCGGTCAGGTTCACCTCGATCAGGTTGCCCTTGGTTGTGCCCAGGGCCGTCAGGTGGTTGTTGGCCATCAGCGCCGCGCTGATCTGGGAGGGGCTGAGGTTGAGCGCCGCGAGCTTGTCGGGCTTCAGCCAGATGCGCATGGCGAACGTGCGGCCGCCGAGGATGTCGGCCCGCTGTACGCCCTCGATCGCCGAGAGCCGGGGCTGCACAACCCGGACGAGGTAGTCCGTGATCTCATTTTGGTGCAGCACGTTTGAGGTGAAGCGCAGGTAGGCCGACGCCAGCTGGCTGTCCGCCGACTGGATGTTGAGGACCGGCACCTGGGCCTCTGCGGGAAGATTCCCCCGGACCTGGTCCACCTTGGAGGCGATCTCGGAAAGGGCCCGGTTGGCGTCGTAGTTGAGCTTGAGCCGCGCCGTGATGACGGAGACCCCCTGCGAGCTCTGCGACTGCAGGTAGTCGATGCCGTCGGCCGCCGCAATCACGCGCTCAAGGGGCGTTGTGATGAAGCCGCGGACCAGGTCCGCGCTTGCGCCAACGTACACCGTCGTGACGGTCACCGAGCCGTTTTCGCTCCTCGGGTACTGCCGCACATTGAGCGTCCGGTAGGCTTGCACGCCCGCGATCAGGATCACCAGGTTGACCACCAGGGCGAGGACCGGGCGGCGGATGAAGAGGTCTGTGAATTTCATCGTGCTTGGCTGGGTTGCCTTCAGGGCCGCTCAGGAGTCGCCGGGCTGCGGGGCCAACTGGGCATCGGGTGCCAGGTCGTTCTGGGAGCTCACGGTCATCCCTGGACGAAGCTTGAAGACGCCGGTCGTCACGACCGTTTCGCCGGCCTCGAGCCCGGACTCGATCGCCACAAAGTCACCCCGCTGCTCCCCGACCCGGACCACCTGCTGCCGGACCACCTTCGCCCTGACGCCGGTCACCGGGTCGGCCTTCTCCTCGACCACGTACACAGTGTCGCCGTAGGGCTGCGAGAGAACGGACGTCGCCGGGATGACCAGCACGTCCCGGGTGCGCGGCAGCTGCACCTCGACGTTCACAAACATGCCGGGCCGGAGCGCTCCGGCCGGATTCGCGATCGTGGCCTGGACACGCACGTTCCGCGTCGCCGCGTCCACATCGGGGTTGATCGCCGTGATCGTGCCCTCGACCGGACCGGCGCCGATGGAGTCGCCCGCCAGGACCACCTTCAACCCCGTCGACAGCCCTGCCAATTCCTGCTGCGGAAGGTAGAAATCCACAAAGATGGGGTCGAGCGCCTGCAGCGAAACGATGGGATCTCCCGCCTTCAGGATCTGTCCGACGTTGATCAGGCGGACGCCAAGGCTCCCCGAGAAGGGTGCGCGGATCGTCTTTTTCGCAATCGTCGCCCGGATATTGTCCGCCTGGGCCTCGGCCTGCTTGGCGGTCGCTTCATCGGAGTCGAGTTGGGACTGGGAAATTGCGGACTTCGCAAGCAGCTCCCGCGAACGCTCAAGGCTGATCCGCGCAAGCGCGACGCCGGCCTCCGCCGCGCGCAACTGGGCCGCCTCAACGGACGTATCCTGCCGGACGAGCAGGTCCCCTGCCCGGACCGGGGTGCCGGCCACAAACGGAATCCCGACCACTTTCCCGTCGAGCTCGGCCGACACGGTGACCCCCTGCACGGCCGCGAGCGAGCCCACGGAGGCGAGCTCCAGGCGCCAGTTCTCGACGCGCACGGTGTCGGTCGTCACCGCGGTCGGCGGAGGCGTGAACTTCGCGGTCTGGCCGACCATGGTGGTGATCTGGAGGACCTTGACGCCGACGATTGATCCAAGAATTACGAGAAGGCCGAGGGCCGTGAGCGTGATTTTTTTGAACATGGTTGGTGTGGAGAGGGTTCTAGGAAGAAGAGTTCTTGGCCTCCGCCAGGGCAGCGAGCGCCGGCTCCGGCCCGTCGTCCGGCTTCATGGCCGCAGCCTGCACGTGGATCTTGCTCAACAAATGCACGAGCATCTTGCGCTCGGGGACCGACAGGGGGCGCATAAGTGCCGCCATGCGTTGAAAGTGCTCCGGCAACACCTGGCGCAACACTTCCTTGCCCCGCTGGGTCAGCTTCACGGACATCATCCTGCGATCGACGGTATCGGGCTCCCTCCGGACCAGGCCGTCCTTCTCCAGCGTGTCGATCAATCCGGTCATCGTTGCCCTGGCGACACCGGCGAGATCGGCCAGTCCCGCTGGCGTGCTCGGATGCGGGCCGTTGCACCCCTTGTCCATCAAAAGCATCAACACCGTGAAGCGGCCCTGGGAGAGATTGTGTGCCGCCAGGTATTCATCGCATCCATGGAACGCCTCGTCCCCGGCGCGGAGGACGTGCAGGAAAGCCTCGCAGGCCGATGGATCGAGGTCGGGAAATTGCTGCGCAGCCTCAAGGAGGCACTCATAGCGCGGCAGATTCTTGAGCAGGAACATCGGCATGACCAGAGACGGTAAGGAGGCTTATAGTTAGGAAGCTAACCATATCTCCGCAAGCCGAAAATGCTGATTTTCCCCAACAGCCTGTTAGGACAGCGCTCGGGCTGCATCGACCACTGCCTTGGCTGTAATTCCCAGCTCCTGGTACACGGCCGGCCCCGGCCCGCTCAGGCCAAAGCGGTCAATGCCAACCACCGCCCCGTCCAGGCCCGTATACTTTCTCCAGAGGCCCGTGACGCCCGCCTCCACTGCAACCCGGCGCCGGCAGCCTGATGGAAGGATGCTCTCACGGTACTCGGCCGGCTGGCGGTCAAAGCGGTCGAAAGAGGGCATGGACACAACCCGCGTTCCGACTCCGAGCTCAGCCGCCGCCGCGAGCGCAAGCTGCAGTTCGCTGCCGGCCGCAATCAGGATCAGGTTCAACGGCACCGTCTCCTGGAGCGCGACGTAGCCGCCCTTGAGCACGCCTGCCCGCCGAACGTCGGCGGGAATCGCCCCCAAGAGCGGAACAGTCTGCCGGGTCAACGCGATCAGGGTGGGGCCATCCTCGCGCCCAAGCGCCGCGGCAAACGCACCGGCCGTCTCCTCGGGATCGGCCGGGCGGATGACGTCGAGGTTTGGGATCAACCGAAGCGAAGAGACGGTCTCGACCGGCTCGTGCGTGGGGCCGTCCTCCCCCACCCCTATTGAGTCGTGGGTGTAGACATAGACCACCGGAAGCTTGGCAAGCGCAGCAAGCCTCATGGGGGGACGCGAATAGTCGGCAAAGACAAGGAAAGTGGCCACGGACGGCCGGAAGAGCCCGTCATACGCGATCCCGTTGGCGATGGCCGCCATGCCGTGCTCCCGGATTCCAAAGCGAATGTTGCGGCCCGCGCGATTTGAGGAGTCGAAGTCGCTGTCGGCCGCAATGTAATTGAGTGTCGAGCCGTAGAGATCGGCGCTCCCCCCGATGAGCAGGGGCAATTCCGCTGCCAGCGGCTGGAGGACATCCCGTCCCGCGGCTCGGGTGGCCAGCTTCGCATCGGCTGGAAAATGGGGGATCTTGGCCAGGAGGTGCGCCTCGCCAGGCGCGCGCGACGCCGAGTCCAGTAGGGCGGCCTTGTCCGGATTCGCGCCGCGCCACGCCTTGTAAAGCTTGTTCCACTTGTTGAAGCGGCGAATCAGGCGCTGCTTGTGCGCGGCAAAGCCGGTCCGCACCGAGTCGCTCACGTAAAAAAGATTATCGGCCGGCAAACCGAGGCCGGCGCGGGCCGAGACGGCGAACTTTGCGCCGCCCTCTCCGTGGGCCTTCTGCGTGCCCTGAACCTCGGGGATCCCCTTCCCAATGATCGTGTGCGCAATGATGAGCTGAGGCCTTCCGCTGCGGGCCTTCTTCGCCCGGTTGAAGGCCTTGAGGAAGAGCGGCATGTCGTGTCCGTCCACCGTCTGCACGTCCCACTCGGCGGCCTTGAATCGGAGGGCCGTGCTCTCACTCTGGGTCTTGATCGCCATGGCGTCCAGGGTGACCTTGTTCGAGTCGTAGATCAGGATCAGGTTGTCGAGCTTCTGGTGGCCCGCGAACTCGATCGCCTCCATGGCAACGCCTTCCTGCATGCAGCCGTCCCCGGCGAGGCAGACGACATGCGAGTCAAAGATCGGGTGCTCGGGGGTGTTGAAGCGGGCGGCGGCCATCTTGCCGGCGACGGCCATTCCAACGGCATTTCCCACGCCCTGCCCGAGCGGCCCCGTGGTCGCCTCGACCCCCGGCGTTTCCCGGAACTCGGGATGCCCCGGGGTCCGGCTGTGGAGGGCCCTGAACTTCCTGATCTGCTCCAGCTGCAGGTCGTAGCCGCTCAGGTGCAGCCAGGCGTAAAGGAACATGCTGCCGTGGCCGGCCGAGAGGACAAAGCGGTCCCGGTTGATCCACCTCGGACGGTCGGGGTTGTGCGAAAGCGCGTGCCCGTAGAGCACGGCGCCAATCTCGGCGCACCCCAGCGGAAGTCCCAGGTGCCCGGAAGAGCAGGCACAAACTGCGTCGATGGCCAGTCCCCGGGCCTGACTTGCGGCCTCGCCGAGGAGATGGACATCGAGGCTCATGCGGGCGCCACGACCGTCTCCTCAGCGCGTTTCTCGCGCTCGCGAATGGCGACAGCGGCCTTTCCGGTGCGGTTGCGCAGGTAGTACAGGCGCGCGCGCATGGGCTCGGACTGGCGCTCGATCTCGATCTTCTCGATATTCGGCGAATGAACCGGGAACACGCGCTCCACGCCCTCGCCGTAGCTGATGCGCCGGACCGTGAACATCTCATGGATTCCACTCCCCTTTCGGGCGATGACGATGCCGGAGAAGATCTGGATGCGCTCCTTGTCACCCTCCCTCACCTTGGCGTGCACACGCACTCCGTCGCCGACTTTGAAGGGCGGGATGTTGGTCCTCTCCTGGGAGGAGGTGATTTCCTTGATGATCGGGTTCATGGTGGTGCTTTTATTCTAGTAAATCCGGGCGGACCTTGCGGGTCTTCTCCAACGAACGCGCCATCCGCCATTTTTCAATCTCGGCATGGTTGCCGGAAAGGAGCACTTCCGGCACGGACATGCCTCGAAACTCCGCGGGACGCGTGTATTGAGGGAAGTCGAGCAACTTGCCGCTGAAAGATTCGTGCGTCAACGACTTTTCCTCGCCGAGAACGCCAGGTATGAACCGACAGAGCGCGTCGATGACGACGGCCGCAGCCAGCGTCCCGTTGGTAAGCACATAGTCGCCGATGCTAACCTCCTGGTCGATCAAAGCCTCCCGGATCCGCTGGTCAATGCCCTCGTAATGCCCGCTGAGCAGGATTATGTGCTGCTCCCGGCTCAGGTCCTGGGCAAGGGCTGGCGACAGGGGTGTGCCGTCCGGGGTAAGGTAGATCCTCCGGCAGGTCGGCGTCCGGAGCTGCTCGAGCGCCGCAAACACCGGCTCGGGCCGGAGTACCATGCCAGCCCCGCCCCCAAAGGGCCGGTCGTCGGCCGTGCGATGCTTGTCGACGGTCCAGGCGCGAAGGTCGTGCACGGTCACGGACAGCAGGGATTTCTCAACGGCCCTGCCCAGGATGCTCTCGGTGAGGAACCCCTCCAGCATCCGCGGAAACAGCGTCAGGACGTCTATTCTCAACATTGGCAACCCTCTCCCTGAAAGGCCGTTGCCAAAACCCGCCGAATCAGGCTGCCGGGGTCTCCGGGGCTGCGGCGGTCGCGCGACGGTTCCTCTTGATCATGGAGTGAAGCGTGTCGGTGGGCTTGGCACCCTTCGAGAGCCAGTAGTCCACGCGCTCGAGGTTGAGCTTGACCGTCTCACCCTTCGCCCGGGGATCATACGTGCCCAGGACTTCAACCGGGGCGCCGTCCCTGCGCGAACGCGCCTCGGCGACTACGACGCGGTAGTGCGGCTGATGGGTGGTGCCAATGCGGGTCAGACGAATTTTGAGGGCCATGCTGGGTCGTTCGGAACGGGTTATGCTTGGAAAAGCCGAACAGGAGACGGCCCGACATAGGGCTTGTCAAGCATCGAGCAACGGGTCAGCTCTCGGCCTTCATGCTCAAATCCGGCATCGTCGGCCTGCCCAACGTGGGCAAGTCCACCCTTTTCAACGCCCTGACCCGCTCCCGCAAGGCCGAGGCGGCCAACTATCCGTTCTGCACGATCGATCCAAACGTCGGCGTGGTGTCCGTCCCTGACGATCGGCTCCCTGTCCTCGCGAAGATCGCGAAGACCTCCGTCCTGATACCGGCGGCGATTGAGTTTGTCGACATCGCGGGGCTCGTCGCGGGCGCGAGCAAGGGGGAGGGTCTCGGCAATCAGTTCCTTGCAAATATCCGGGAGGTCGACGCCATCGTGCACGTGGTGCGCTGCTTCGAGGATGCCGACGTAGTCCACACCATGGGGTCAGTCGACCCCGTGCGCGACATCGAGGTCGTGGCCACCGAACTCGTCCTTTCCGACCTCGAGGCCGTCCAGAAGCGGATTGAGAAGAACCAGAAGAAGGCGAAGGGCGGCGACAAGGAGGCCCAAGCGGAGCTTCTCCTGCTCGAGCGCCTGCTCCCCCACCTGAACGCGGGAAAGCCGGCCAATGTGCTCCCGGTCCATGATGACGAGGTGAGGCTTCTCAAGCTCTTTCAGCTGCTGAGCGCAAAGCCCGTCCTCTACGCCTGCAACGTTGCCGAGGGCGACATGGCCCGGGCCGAGGAGAATCCCTTTGTCCGCAAGGTGGCCGAGTTTGTCCGCGCGCACCATGACGCGGCCTACGTCCCGATCAGCGCCCGCATAGAATCCGAGCTGGTCGACCTCGCGCCGGACGAGGCGATGGCGTTTCTGCGGGACCTTGGCGTCAACGATTCCGGGGTGTCGTCCCTGATCCGCGCCACCTATTCGCTCCTCGGCCTCATCACGTATTTCACGGCCGGTGAGAAGGAAGCCCGGGCGTGGACCATCCACAACGGCTGGAAGGCGCCCCAGGCGGCCGGCGTGATCCACAGCGACTTTGAAAAGGGCTTTATCAAGGCCGAGATAGTCTCCTACGAGGACCTGGCGCGCCTGGGCAGCATCGCGGCGGCGCGCGATGCCGGCAAGTACAGACTCGAGGGCAAGGAGTACGTGTTTCGCGACGGCGACGTGGCCCTGTTTCGGTTCAACAATTAAGCCCGATTCGACGGAAACGAGGTAGGGACGCGCGGCTCGCGCGTCCGGGCAAGTCTTTGGGCCCATCCGCAGCGCTTCATAATGCCCTTACCTCGATCCCCGCGGCGCCCAGCTCCATCCTCAGCCTCCGGGCGAATTCAACCGGATGCGGGCCATCCCCATGGATGCAGACCGAGTCGACCGAGACGGCAACATCCGTCCCGTCGGTCGCCCGCACCCTGCCTTTCCCAATGATCATGAGCACCTGCCGGATCGCCGCGCCCTCGTCGGTGATCAGCGCATCGTCGTGGGTTCGCGGGGTGAGTGAGCCATCGCGCTGGTAGGTCCGGTCCGCAAACACTTCGCTGGCCACTCGCAGGCCCCTGACCCGCCCAGCCACCAGCAGCTGGCTGCCGGCAAGACCCACCAGCACCAAGGCAGGATCCGCGTCCCAAACCGCGGCCGCAATCGCTTCAGCGAGCGCAGCCTCGCGCACGGCCTGGTTGTAGAGCGCCCCATGCGGCTTCACATGGCGGATGCGCGCGCCGCATGCCACGGCGACGTCCCGCAGCGCCGCGATCTGCCCGGCAACCATCTTCGCGGCGTCGAGCGGATCGATCGCCTGCTCCCTCCTCCCGAAATTCGCCCGGTCCGGGAATCCAGGATGCGCCCCGATGGCGACCCCATGGCGGATGGCCAGCAGGACAGCGGCACGCATCGACTCCACGTCGCCCGCGTGACCGCCGCAGGCGATGTTCGCCGAGGTGATCAGGGGCATCAGCCGGTCGTCATGGCCGGCGCCCTCGCCAAGGTCGCAGTTGAGGTCTATGTTCAAAGTAAGGGGTCAGGTTGTACATTGTACCCTGGGTTGCCCAGGGTACAATGTACAACCTGACCCCTTACACCGCCCGTCCCGCCGGTTGGGCGCTGAACCGGTACTTGCGATCCAACAGCCGCGAAATGAACGGCCAGGGCATCACCCTCTCACACGCGTTCGTTCGCCTCACCCGCAGGTTCTTCAACAGTTTGAAACGAATGATGTCCGTCCACCCCAAAACCCTGCCGGGATGGAAAGGCTCAAAGCCACAGGCCGTCATGGCCAGCGCCAGCGATTTCGGCGTGAAGTAGCTGACGTGGATTTCCGGCTCGACATAGGCCCACGTGCAAAGGTCCCCAGGGGCCGCCGCGGCGTTTCCCGTCGTGACGAAGAGCAGGGCCCCCGGCTTCGCCATCCGCCTCAACCGCCGCAGCGTTTCCAAGGGATCGACCACGTGTTCCAGCACCTCGATCGCCGTGATCACGTCGAAGGTCCCGGCGTGCAGCTCCAGCTCCGAATCGTCCAGGATCGGAATCCCCGCGGCCCTGGCCTTGGCGGCCCATGCACCATGGTCGTGGCCAAAGGCATGGTCGTAGCCGCGGGCCCTCAAGTGACGGACCAATCCGCCGTTTCCGGACCCAAAGTCGAGCCACGTAACGGGCCCCGGCGCCAGCGAGCCCACAATCTTCTCAATGCCAGCCCACTCGTACCGCCTGATGGTCCTATCGGGATCCGACATCTCAAACTCATAGTCGACCAGGGGATCGGATCCCCCGCCCCGGTAGTATGCCTCGTCGTAAATCCGGGCGTAGTCTGTCCACGGCTCCTCGACGAAGGCGAACCCGCAGCCCCCGCATTTCCGAAGGATAAACATCCGGCCCGTGCGCCGGCCGCGTTTTTGTCCGGCCGGCGCCGTCGGAGCGCCGCAGATTGGGCAGGGCTTGGGCTTGTTTTGCACGGGTTGTGCCACCATCTGAGAGTGTATGATTGCGTCCGTTCACGATGCAATCCGTACGCGACGCGTTCGGGCCTCGTAGGTCAGCGAGCTTGCTCGCGCTCAGGGAGGGCGCGAGCAAGCTCGCTGACCTACAATCTACCTTCCCAGCAGCGCTGCATGGGCGTCGGCGAGAAGGACTTCCTCGAACCGAACCGTGTCGCCGGGGCGGAGTTGGGCGAGGATCGGGAGATCCGCCGAAATGACGTGGGCCGCCTGCGGGTAGCCGCCGATAGTCTGCGCGTCGGCCGCGAGCACGATCGGCTGTCCGTCGGGTGGAACCTGAACGGTGCCCGGCACCACCGCGCCTGACACTAGTTCTTTCCCGACCTTCCTCTCGAGCTGCGTGCCCGAGAGGCGCAAGCCCATCCGGTCCGACTGGGGCGACACCTTGAACTCAGGCCCAAAAAAGGAACCACTGAATTCATTTCCCTGGGCACCCCTGATGGCGCGGATTGTTGGAGAAGGTGTTGGAGAAGGGGTCAGGCCCTGTATTATTTACTGCGTACATAATTAAGGGGCTGACCCCTTATCATTTCCCCTTGCCAATCGGTCTCCGGCCCGCAACGCCCGGCCCTGGAAACCGCCGAAACCGCCGCGAAGGTACGTGCTCCGGCTGCCAAGGACCAACGGAACCTCCACTCCGCCCGCAATGGCAAGATAGGCGCGGCAGCCGCGAATGCAGGACCCCATCTTCAGTCTTTCCCCGGGTCGCATCGTCCGCGCCTCGCCAGGCTTCATCCCCTCGAATTCGGCGCCTGCAACGGCCAGAAGCGTTTCCTGCAGGAATTCCAGCTCGGGGCCCAGCAGCGTCACCTCAAGCGCCGCTGCTCCCTCCGTGTTTCCCACCAGCAAATTTGCGGATCGGAGGGCCATGGCATCCATCGCCCCGCTCACCGGAACGCCCGACGCCCGGAATCCCGGGCGGCCGAGGTCTTGGACCGTCGTCAGCAACCCGGGCCGGATGACTTCAAGACAAGGGGTCGCGCTGTTAGATGTTAAGTCCGCGACGGACTTAACATCTAACAGCGCGACCCCTTTCACCTTATCGAATTCCTCCCTGGTTATCGCCCGGAACTTCACCCGGTCGCCCGCCCTCAAAAGGGAGGGTGGCGTCCGCTCCACGGAAAAGAGTTCGATCGGCGAACGCCCGATGATCTGCCAGCCACCCGGCGTCACAACCGGGTACACGCCGGTCTGGGCCCCGCCGATTCCCACCGAACCGGCGGCAACCGCCAGCCGAGGGGTCGGGCGCCTCGGCATGTGGAGTTCGCGCGGCAGCCCGGCCAGATACGGAAAGCCCGGCACGAATCCAATGGCGTGCACCACGTAGCCCGCACCGCTGTGGCGGAGGGAGACTTCATCCTCCGTCAGGCCGCAGTGCGCCGCGAGCGCCGGCAGATCGGGACCACACTCACCGCCGTAGCACACGGGAATCTCGATCAAAGGGGTCAGGTTGTTCCCTGTACCCAAGACCTGGTCTTGGGTACAGGGAACAACCTGACCCCTTCCCGCCCCTTCCGCGCAGTCCTTCACAAACCGACAGATGTTCTCAAACGGCTTTTCGGCAAAGCCCGCGAACCGAAGGGGATCGTAGTAGACCGCCACCGTCGAGAACGCGGGAACGACGTCCAGGACTGCAGGGGCGCGAATTCGCTCGATCGCCTCCGCCAGGGCGCGAACCCTCGGCAGCGCCGATTCGTCGATGCCGGATCCGAGGGAGACGACAACGGCGGAGTCGCCGAGCGCCTCAATGGTCATGGGGTGCGGGCTTTTCGCCCCCGTTGCCCTTGTCCCCGGCAAGCCTCTCAACAAAATGATACGCCATCGGGATAAGGAAGATCGCAAATGCACTGGCGGCGATCATGCCCCCGATCACGGCCGTGCCCATGACCCGGCGAGACGCCGCTCCCGCACCCGACGCGATCCACAGCGGCACGCATCCGAATATGAAGGCAAGCGAGGTCATCAAAATGGGCCGGAGCCGGACCCTCGCACCCTCGAGCGCGGCGTCGAGGAGCGACAGGCCGTGCTCCCGCCGGACCCGGGCGAATTCCACGATCAGGATCGCGTTCTTCGCCGAAAGGCCGATCAGCATGATCAGTCCGATCTGGGCAAACACGTTATTCTCCATGTGGCGCGCGAACAGCGCGGCATAGGCCCCGAACACTGCGATCGGGACGGTCAGCAGCACGCTGAACGGCAGCGACCAGCTCTCGTACAGCGCCGCAAGGATCAGGAAGACGAAGAGCAGCGAAAGCCCGAAGATGGCCGCGGGGGGGACTCCCTCCTGGGCCTTTTTCTCCTGGAAGGACATGCCGATGTAGTCGATGCCCATTTCCCGCGGCATCGTCGCGGCAAACACTTCCTCCAGCGCTTTGGTCGCCTGGAGCGAGCTGTACCCCGGGGCCGCGGCGGCGTTGAACTGAGCGCTTCGGAAAAGATTGTACCGCTCCGTGAACTCAGGGCCCAGTCGGTTCTCGACCGTAGCCAGCGCATTCAAGGGCACCATGTTGCCGTCGCGATTGCGGACGTAGTACTGGTTCAGGTCCTCGGCCCGCCTCCGGTAGTCGCCCTCGGCCTCGACGTAAACCTGCCACTGGCGCCCAAAGCGGTTGAAGTAGTTCACGAAGTACCCGCCCATGTAGGTTTGAAGGGTGCCGTACACGTCCGAAAGCGCGACACCCTGCTTGAGCACCTTGTCCCGGTCCACGTTGATGAACACCTGGGGCACGGTCGGCAGGAAGGTCGTGCTCAACTTGGTGAGCTCCGGTCGCTTTCGCGCCGCCGCAAGAAACTTGTTCACGTTGTCGTTGAGGAATGCGATGTCCCTGCCCGCGCGATCCTCGAGCACGAACGTCACGCCACCGGCCGTGCCCACTCCTGGAATCGACGGCGGCGAGAACGAGGTTGCAATCCCGTCCGGAATCCTGCGCAGCTCGTGGTCGATGTGCCTCTGTATCCCCTCCCGACTCTCCGCCGGGCCATTCCGCTCGGACCAAGGCTTGAAGTTCACGAAGAAGAAGGCGCTGTACGTGTTGTAGACCGTGCTGAAAAGGTTGAAGCCAATCACCGACGTGCAGCTCTTCACCCCGGGAGTGTGGGTGAGCACATCCTCCACCTTGGCCGCCGCCGCCGCGGTCCTCTGGAGCGAGGATGCATTGGGGAGCTGCAGCTGCACATACACGTAGCCCTGGTCCTCCTCCGGCAGGAAGGCCGAGGCCAGGCGATGCCCGAACAGGCCCGCCGCCCCGGCAAACGCCAGGAGGAGAAGCAGGCCGAAGACGGACTTGTGGATCAGGACCCGGGACACGCCGACGTAGCCGTTTGTGGCCCGCCTGAACATCCGGTTGAATGCGTCGTAGAATCTTCCCAACGGGCCCCCGCTCCCTTCCTTCCGCGGCCTGAGGAGAAGGGCGCACAGGGCGGGGCTGAGCGAGAGCGCGTTGAAGGCGGATATGATCACCGAAATCGCGATCGTGAGGGCAAACTGCTGGTAGAGCCGGCCAGTGATGCCCGGAATGAATGCGGTCGGCACGAACACGGCGGCGAGGATGATCGCAATCGCGATGACGGGCGCCGCGACCTCCTCCATGGCCTTAAGGGCTGCATCGCGCGGCGAAAGGCCCTCCTCGATGTGGCGCTCCGCCGCCTCAACAACGACGATCGCGTCATCGACCACGAGGCCGATCGCAAGCACAAGGCCGAACAAGGAGAGCGTGTTGATGGAAAACCCGAATGCGGGGAAAAAAATAAACGTTCCAATCAGCGACACCGGCACGGCAAGGAGGGGGATCAGGGTCGCCCTCCAGCCCTGCAGGAAGACGAAGACCACCAGGACGACGAGCAGCAGGGCCTGCCAGAGGGTCTGGGAAATCTCCTTCACGCCCTCCGAAACCGCCAGGGTCGTGTCGAGGCCGATCGTGTAATCGAGGTCGGCCGGGAAGCTCTTCTTCAGCTCCGCCATCTCGGCCTTCACCGCCTTGGCGCCGTCCAGGGCATTCGACCCGGGAAGCTGGTACACGGCAATATTGGCGGCGGGCTCGCCGTTGAGCCGGCCCATCACGTTGTACACCTGCGCGCCAAGCTCGATCCTGGCGACATCCTTGAGGCGCACCGCCGAGCCGTCCGGATTCTCGCGAATGACGATCCTGGCGAAGTCGTCCGGGGAGACCAGCCGTCCCTGGGCGCGGACGGAGTACGTGAATTCCTGGCCCTTGGGGGCCGGCTCGGCCCCGATCTCGCCGGCTGGATTTACCGTGTTCTGGCTCTGGACGGCCTTGATGACGTCCGAGACGGTGAGGTTAAGCTTGGCAAGCTGGTCCGGCTTCACCCAGCAGCGCATCGCATACTGGCCTGCCCCGAACACGGAGACGCTCGCGATTCCCTTGAGACGCGTCAGGTGGTCGTTGATGTTGATATAGGCGTAGTTCGCCAGGAAGGTGCTGTTGTGGGTCCCGTGGGGTGAGTTCAGCGCGATCAGCATCAGCGGCGCGGAGAGCGCCTTTTGCACCGTCACCCCGTAGGCGGCGACGTCGGGTGGAAGCTGCGGACCCGCCTGGGACTCGCGCGCCTGCGTCAGGATCAGGTCGGTGTTCGGGTCTGTGTCGATGTCGAAGTTCGTCGTCAACCGGAGCGATCCGTCGCTTCCGTTGATCGAGTACATGTAGTTCATGTTGTCCACGCCGCTCATCTGCTGCTCGATGGGCGTCGCCACGGACTGCTCGACGGTCTGGGCGTCCGCCCCGACATAGCTCGTCGTGGTGCGGACCTCCGGGGGGACAATCTTCGGAAATTGGGCTATGGGCAGCCCGAGGAACGACACCAGCCCGACGATCACGGTCAGGATGGAGATAACCATGGCCACAATGGGCCTGTTGATGAAGAAGCGGGACATGCTCGCAGTTTCCTCAATTCGGGCCGGACCGCGCATCCCGGGGGAGCGGGTTCACAACAGCCCCTTCCTTGACCTTCTGCACCCCCTCGGACACGACCCGATCCGAGGCGTGCAAGCCCTGGGAAATGACCCAGGAGGAGCCCACCCGGTCCCCCACCAGCACATTGCGTATGTGGGCGTGGTTGTCGTCGTCGACGACCGCCACCTGGTAGCCGCCTTGCAGCTCTGACACCGCCCTCTGCGGCACCAGCAGCGCACCGCGCAGGACGCGGACAACCGCCCTGACCCGCACGTACTGACCCGGACGCAGCAGGTGGGCGGGATTCGGAAAGACCCCCGCCACCCGCAGCGTGCCGGTGCCCGGATCGATCGCCCGATCCACCGCAAAAAGTTTCCCGCGAAGCGGGTACACGCTCCCGTCGGTGAGAACCAGCTCGAGGTCGACATCGCTCAGCACCCCAGACTTGCCCGGGTGCTCCTTCTTGAAGCCCAGGTACGACTGCTCGCTCACTGGAAAGTAGGCCTTGATCGGGTCGACGGTGGAAACGGTCGTAAGCGCCCCCGAACCCGGCCCAACAAGATCCCCAATCTGGGCCGACGCGATTCCGGCGATCCCGTCGATGGGCGAGACGATGCGGGTGAAATCCAGGTTCAGCTGGGCAGACGCCAGCGCGGCCTTTGCGGCCAGGTCAGCCTGAACCGCGTTGTCGTAGTCCTCCCGGGAGACGGCCTGTTTGTCGACCAGCTCCGATGCCCGCTTTAAATCGAGCTCCGCCTTGTCGAAGTTCGCCTTGAGCTGGTCGTAGCCTGCCTGGAATGTCCGCGAGTCGATTTCAAACAGCAGGTCCCCTTTCTTGACCGCGGCGCCATCCGAATAGACCTGCCTGAGGAGGTAGCCGGACACTTGGGCACGGATCTCGGCGTTCACAAGTCCGTCCAGCGTACCCACCCACTCCTCGCTGATGGGCACGTCGCGCTGGATGACACCGGTCACCTCGACACTGGGGGGGGGCGCAATGTCCTGCGCCGGGGTCTGGCCGCAGCCCGAAAGCCACGCGATGGGCGCAAGTGCCAAGAGGAAGGTTAGTGTGCGGGTAACTTTGTTCGAGAGCATCGTGTCGGCCTGCAAATTGTTAGAGCGAGCCGGTATTACAACACACAGCTGACGAAAACTCAAGTCGGGGCACGCGTCGTCCGAGTTGGGAGGTAGGGATGCGCGGCCCGCGCGTCCGGGCATGCTTTCGGGCCCATTCGCAATTCCCGGACGGGCGGGCCGCCCGTCCCTACCACTCCTGCTCCCTGAGGCTAATTCCCCGCGCCGAGCTTTGCCTTCAGCTTGTCGATCTTGGGCTTGATCACGATGGAGCAGTACGCCCGGTCCGGATGCTTCTCGAAGTAGTCCTGATGGTAGTCCTCCGCCGGCCAGAACCTGGCCAGGGGCACGATCTCGGTCGTGATGGGATCGCCCAGGAGCTTTTGCCGGGTCGCCTTGGACTTCTCGGCGGCGGCCTTCTGCGCGTCGCCTGAGAAGAGGATGATCGACCGGTACTGGTCCCCCATGTCCTCCCCCTGACCTCCGACCTGGGTGGGGTCATGGACCTCCCAGAAATAATCGATCACCTTGTCCAGGCTCACCTTGGCCGGGTCAAAATCCACCTTCACCACCTCGGCATGCCCGGTCGTCTCCGTGCACACCTGCTCGTAGTTTGGGCTGTCGACTTTTCCCCCGGAGTACCCGCAGGTCACATGGGTGACGCCCGGAAGCAGCTTGTAGGCGGCGTCCAGGCACCAGAAGCACCCGCCACCCACTACGATTGAGTCGGCCTTCGCGGGGGTCGTGGTCATGACTGCCATAAGGGCTGCTAAAATCAGGGCGTTTCGCATGGTGTCAACCCGGAGAGCAGCCGGTACTGGGTCCATTTGACTGAAATCGGGTAGGGACGCCCGTCCCCGGGCGTCCGGGCCTGCGAATGGGCCTGACGTATTCCCGGACGGGCGGGACGCCCGTCCCTACCTCGAAACGCCTGCATGAGTCAGCCGAATCAAATGAACCCTGCACCGCGCAACTCCTCACTTGGACGCGGTGACCTTCCCGGAGTGCGCCGCGAGCCAGGCCTCATACTCCGCCCGGGGCACAAATTTAAGGGAGGCGGAATTGATGCAGTAGCGGAGGCCGGTCGGCGCCGGACCGTCGTCGAACACATGCCCCAGGTGCGCCCCGTCGACCACGCAGTGCACCTCATTGCGCACCATACCAAAGCTGGAATCCGTTTCGGAGACCACAAAGTGGGGATCAACCGGCTTGGTGAAGCTCGGCCAGCCCGTCCCGCTGTCGAACTTGTCCCTGCTGTCGAAGAGCGGCGTGTCGCTGCAGACCGAGAAATATACGCCGTCCTGGTGGTTGTCCCAGTACTCGTTGCGAAACGGCGGCTCGGTCCCCTGGTTGCGGGTAACGTCATACTGGACGGGAGTGAGAAGGCCCTGCCACTCCTGGTCGGAGTGGGTCACCGTGGCCTTTGACATGTCAATGACCACATTGGAAGGCAGGCCGCATGCCGATTTCGGGCTGTCGATGCGGCAGGCGGCAGGATCCTGCGCCTTGTCCTTGGAGTGGGTGCTTTGCATGGAATTCTGGGCGGCCAGCGTGGCTGCGAGGGCCAGGGACACAAGGATCCAGGGGAGGTGCTTCATTCCCCTATAAGAGCTGCCAGGAGGGCAAATATTCCGTCAATGGACCAGATCGGCAAGACTGGCCTCGAGCTTCCCGTCGACGGGCGTGCCGCTCGCGAGCGCAGGGTAAAAATGCAGCCCCTGCAGGTAGGCCTTCACGTTGTCCGAAACGGCACCCTGGTTGGAATCGCTGGGCTCATACCCGGAAACCACGCCGTTGCTGCCAACGGCTATTCTGAACCTTCGGTTCAGATCCTCGGAGCTGACTCCCCTGCGCAGCCTGGGGTCGATAGCGGGGCCGATGGCGACGGGGGCGATGGTGGCTCCCTTGTGCGAGGCAAGGTACGCCTTCGTCAGGTACGCAAAGACCTCCGATCGGGTCATGTCGACGCGGCCCTTTACAACATTGGTGGCGACCTCGGAGCCTTTGTCGAATAGATGAACCTCGTACCCAACCAGTTGATAGCCCGGCGTTAGGCCGCCTTGCACGATCGTCACCTTGGATGGCGTGCTGTCGATCGGGTCCAGCTGCTTCATGTAAATTGCGCTGTCCGTTCCCTCCGATTTTTCGCTCTCCTTGAAATCGGTGATGATGATCACGTAGGGGTTCGAAATCGGGCGGGGCGAGGAAACCTCGAATTCCACCTGGATCGCGTCGAAAAGCTGCTTGTCCAGCTCCTGCTGGATCTTGTCCTGGGCAGTGCCGTCCTCGTCCATGTCGTTGTACCCCTCCCCGTTCAAGGAGTTTGCCAGCGTGCCCTGGGCAAGCTTCGGATTCGGGTCTATGAGAAACTGCATTTCGGCCAGGCCCGCATCCTCACTGCGCCTGTTGAGCATCGCGGACTGCGAGGAGCTCCACTTCGTGCGGGGATCGTTCCCAGGCGTGTACACACGCTCGGCACCCAGATTGGCGACCATCGCGTGGCGGGTGCGGATCACAAGCCCGCGGTCTGTCCGGTAGGCCTTGATCTGGCTCACCGGCACCTCCTTGATTTCCTGGTTCGCCCGGATCACGGCCTTCCCACCTGTTATCCCGACCAGGGGATAATAGGCATTATCCTGCTGGATGAGGAGATTGAGCCCCTCAAAGCGGCTAAACTCCTTCGCCTCCGTTCCCTGGCCCTGCGCGGCAGCGGGAAAGGCCGGAGCCATGGCCAAAGCGACCCAAAGAGCTGGGGCGCTGATGAATGTCTTGAGAGTACGGAGGGTATTCTTGTTCGTCATGACAGGGGACTACATCCTATGCCGGGCATTGAGAAACGGCAACCAGTTTTCCAACCATGACTAAACACCGCCGGCCCCGACCTTCCCGCATAAAATCCGCGGGCGCCCCCGGCTAGCGTGGTCCAAGCTCTGCCTTTACCTCGGCAAATGCCGCGATCGCGGCATCCAAGTCGCCGCGACTGTGGGCCGCGCTCACCTGGCTGCGGATCCGGGCCGCGCCCTGGGCCACCACCGGATGGAAGAACCCGGATGCATAGATGCCTTTGTCCAGGAGACGGGCGGCGTATGCCTGGGCAAGGGCCGCCTCGCCAAAGATGACGGGCACGATCGGGTGGGTGCCCGGGCGGACCTCAAAGCCCGCCGCGGCCAGGCCGGCCCTGAACACCGCTGCGTTCTCGCGCAGTTTCCCGCGCAAGCCCGGCGAACCCTCCACCAAGTCCAGGGCGGCTATGGACGCCGCGGCAATCATCGGGGCGACGGTGTTGGAAAAAAGATAGGGTCGCGAACGCTGGCGCAGGAGTTCCACGATCTCCCGGCGCCCTCCCACATAGCCCCCGCTCGCCCCTCCCAACGCCTTGCCCAGCGTGCCCGAGATGATATCCGGGCGCCCAAGAACTCCACAGTGCTCCGGCGTGCCCCGTCCGCGTCCGCCGAGAACACCCACACCGTGGCTGTCGTCGACCATAACGAGAGCCCCATGCCTGTCGGCCAAGTCGCAAATGCCCTTCATCGGCGCGATGAAGCCGTCCATGGAAAACACACCGTCGGTCACGACCAGCTTGAAGCGGGCTCCCAAGGAGGATGCTTCCGCCAACCGGGCGTCCAGGTCGCCGAGATCGCAATTCCGGTAGCGATACCGGCGAGCCTTGGAGAGCCGGATCCCATCGATGATCGAGGCGTGGTTCAGCTCGTCGCTGATCACGGCATCCTCGGCACCCAGGAGGGTCTCGAAGACGCCGCCGTTTGCGTCAAAGCACGAGGAATAGAGGATCGTGTCCTCCGTGCCGATGAATGCGCTGATCCGGGCCTCGAGTTCACGATGGAGCGACTGGGTCCCGCAGATGAACCGGACGGAGGCCAGGCCGTAGCCCCAGCGGTCCAGGGCCTCGTGCGCCGCGCGCACGACCCCGGGGTGATTCGCCAGGCCCAGATAGTTATTGGAGCAAAAATTAAGAACCTCGCGGGGCGGCGCTCCTGCCGCGCCGGGGACCGTCACCCGCGCCCCTTGGGGCCCCAGGATGGTCCGCTCGCGCTTGGAGAGGCCCTCCGCCTCGATGTTTCCCAGGACCGACCGGAGGTGCTGCAGGTACTCCTCGTGCATCGGGTCACTCCCAGTCGAGTATGACCTTCCCACACTCGCCCGAGCGCATCAGGGCGAAGCCCTCCTCGAACTCCGTGTAGGCCATCCGGTGCGTGATCACCGGGGAGATGTCCAGCCCGCTCTGGATCAACGCGGTCATCTTGTACCAGGTCTCATACATCTCCCTCCCGTAGATTCCTCGGATCGTGAGCATGTTGAACACGACCTTGGTCCAATCTATGGCCGCGGGCGGCAGTATCCCGAGCAGGGCGATCCTCCCGCCGTGGGCCATGTTGTCGATCATCTCTCCCAGGGCCCGCGGGCTGCCGGACATTTCCAACCCCACGTCGAAGCCCTCCTTCAGCTCAAGCTCCGACTGAACCGCCGCAAGGGAATCCTTCGAAACGTCAACCGCCCGGGTCGCCCCCATCCTGGAGGCTATGGCAAGGCGGTAGGGGTTCACGTCGGTGACCACGACCTTGCGCGCGCCTGCCTGCCTCGCGATCGCGGCAGCCATGCAGCCGATGGGGCCCGCCCCGGTGATCAGCACGTCCTCGCCCACCAGGTCGTACTGCAGGGTGGCGTGGGTCGCGTTGCCAAGGGGATCAAAGCACGAAAGGACGTCGCGGGAGATCGCAGGATCGACGTGGACGACGTTGGACGCGGGAATGCACAGGTACTTCGCAAAGGCCCCGTCCCGGTTCACCCCGACGCCCCTCGTGTCCTTGCACAGGTGCCGACGTCCCGCCATGCAGTTGCGGCAGACGCCGCAGACGATGTGCCCCTCTCCGTCCACCAGGTCGCCCGGCTTGAAGCCGCGCACGTGGGCCCCGACCGCCTCGACGTGACCCACGAACTCGTGCCCCACAACCATGGGGGGCTTGATCGTCTTTGCGGCCCAGGCGTCCCAGTTGTAGATGTGCACGTCGGTGCCGCAGATCGAGGTCTTGTTGATCCGGATCAGCACGTCGTCTCCGCCCGGCTCGGGGACCGGGACCTCGGTCATCTGGAGACCCGGCCCGGCCCTCAGCTTGGCGATCGCAGGCATGGTCTTCATGGGTGTGGGTGGGTTGGGTGGTGCTCAGGAGGGGAGTCGAACCCCTACGCCTTACGGCACACGCCCCTCAAACGTGTGTGTCTACCAGTTCCACCACCTGAGCAGGACCAACCGAAGGGAGGCCGGACTTAGAGGAATCCCCCCACCCTTGTCCAGCCCTGAAATCTCGGTGCTTGGTGCATTCGACTGAAGTCGGGTAGGGACGCCCGGCCCGGGCGTCCGGGCATGCTTCCAGGCCATGCGTAGTTCCCGGACGGGCGTCCGGGCATGCTTCCAGGCATTCGTAGTTCCCGGACGGGCGGGCCGCCCGTCCCTACCTCGAAACGCCTGAATGAGGCCGCCGGTCCAAACGCACCCAGTGCCGAGATTTCAGGCCAAATTGGACTTTGACCGTTTTCGACATTTGTCGGATGGTTCCGCGCTCCGGCCATGAACCTCGAAGCGATCAAGGCCGCCCTTCTCGCCTCCTACGAGACGGACGGCGGCATCAACCACCTCGATGGGGTCAACCTGCCGTCGCAGGAATCGATCAACGCCCTGGCGAGCGACTTCATGCACCTGCTTTTCCCGGGGTACTTCGAGGACACCGGGCTTGCGAAACGGGATGTTCCCGCGCACATCGACAGCCTGCTCGCCCGCGTCGAGGCGCGCCTGACCAAGGAGATCGAGAAGAGCCTGGGGTTTTCCCGCGATCCCGCCCCGACCTCCCGCGCCCGGGAGGTCGCCGCCCAGGCGCTTGGTCAGTTTCCGGAGCTGAGAAAGATCATCCAAACCGACGTCGCCGCGGCCTACCAGGGGGACCCTGCCGCCAGCTCGGTCGAGGAGATCATCCTCGCCTACCCCTGCGTCCTTGTGATCTCGCTCCAGCGGGTCGCGCACGTGCTGTATCACCTGGGCGTGCCGCTGCTCCCCAGGATGCTCACCGAGTACGCGCACGAGCGGACCGGCGCGGACATCCACCCGGGCGCGCGGCTTGGGACCCATTTCTTCATCGACCACTGCACGGGTGTCGTGATCGGGGAGACCGCCACCCTCGGGGACCACGTGAAGCTCTACCAGGGAGTGACGCTCGGCGCCAAGTCCTTCGAGCTCGACGCCGAGGGAAACCCGGTGAAGAGCGTGAAACGCCATCCCGACCTCGGCGACCACGTGACGGTCTATCCCGGCGCGACGATCCTCGGCGGAACCACGGTCATCGGGCGCAACTCCGTAATCGGGTCGCACGTGTGGCTGATGAAGTCCGTCCCTCCTGACAGCATCGTCTACTACCAGGGTGAGGCCATGTCGATCGTCCGCGAGCAGCGCAACAAGCCGAAGGGGTCCAGGTCGGCGCCCGTCAGCATCGAGCAGGGCGATTGGGTCATTTGATCCTCTGCCGCTCGGCCAGGCCGTGGGCGAGGTCCCTTGCGAAAAAGGGCCCCCCGTAGACAAGCCCCGTGTAGACCTGCACAAGCGTCGCGCCCGCGTCGAGTTTTTCGGCGGCGCCCGCCGCGTCGACCACCCCGCCCGACCCGATGATCGGCAGGCGGCCCAGCGTCGCCCGGTGGATGTAGCCGACGATGTCCGTCGATCGGGCCCGGAGCGGCGCGCCGCTCAGGCCGCCTGCCTCGCCCACCCGGGCGAACGCGCCCGGGCGCGCGAGGGTCGTATTGGTGGCGATGATACCGTCGAAGCCGTGGTCCGCGATCACCTGCAGCACCGAGTCGATCTGCCGGAAGCCGAGGTCCGGTGCGATCTTGAGAAGGAGCGGCACCCTGCCCCGCCCCGAGAACGCCATGCGCTCCCGGTTGCGCCAGGCCACCGCCCCGGCGAGCGCCCGCAGGCGCTCCTCGTCCTGAAGCTGGCGCAGCCCGGGCGTGTTGGGGCTCGACACGTTGAGCACGAGGTAGTCCGCCCAGTCCGCCAGGAGGTCGAAGCTTGCCAGGTAGTCCTGGACCGCCAGGCCGATGTCGACCGCCTTCGACTTGCCAAGGTTCACGCCGAGGGGAATGCGTCGCCGCCCGGGGCCCGGCATCCGCGCAAGCCTTGCGGCCACGGCGGCGGCGCCCTCGTTGTTGAAGCCCATCCGGTTGATCAGCGCCTTCTCGGCGGGATAGCGAAACACCCTGGGCCGGGGGTTCCCGGGCTGCGCGAGCGCGGTCACGGTGCCGACCTCGACATGCCCGAAGCCCAGCGCGGCCGCGGCCCGCCAGACCTTGGCGTCCTTGTCGAATCCCGCTGCAAGGCCGACCGCGTTGGGAAACGTCAGGCCGAAGGCCTCGATCGGCCGGAACCGTCCGGCCGTGAGGCGCGTCCACGATTCCAGGATCCGGCACGCGGGCGGCATGGCCCCGAGCACCGCAAGCGCCGACACCGCAAGCTCGTGGGCCCTCTCGGGGTCGAGCCGAAAGAGCGCCGGCTTCAACCACTTTTCATAAAGGACTCCCATCGGCGACAGCGTGGAAACCGGCCGGCAAAACGCAAGTGTTGCCCGGAACCCTGACGCCCGCTTTCAAGGGAAAAACCAACTCCATTTTAACCGACTCATTAGCATGGCATTGCAAAAAGTATTTTTGTGCTTGTTTTTTCAAACCCCACCCGCACGCTGCGCTCAAATTTTCCACCTTCATGGCTAAACCGTTATCGACCCTCGTTTGGTGCGTTGTCCGGCTCGGCGAGGACCACAATTGGTGGGTCGCTGAGACCAGCGATCCCGTGCGCTGGGACGTCGACGGGCTCAGCATCGTCGATCCCCGCCAGGTGGCCCACCTGATCGAGCTGGTCGACCAGCTGCGCGATTACGGATTCGACCAGGACATGTTTGAGGCGGCGTTCATAAGCTTCCGCATCGAGAAGGACCTCGACGGCGAGCGGGTCAGGCTCAAGCGCGTCAAGGAGTCGCTCTTTGAGTCGGACGAGAAGCTCTTTGCGCTGCCGGACATCCTCGACGAGGAGAACGGGCCGTATGCCGACCTCCTCGACCACCTCACCCGCTGCCGCGTGAAGATGCTGAATGATCTTTTCGACTTCGAGGCCAAGCTTTCTGTCGACGAGGTCGAGGACGAGATCCGCGAGGACCAGAACGCGCATTTCATCGAAGGCAAGGCAGTGCACACCTTCGCCGAGCTCACGGCCATCCTTGAGTACATGCCCGCCGGGCACGAGCACGACGAGGAGCATCCCTCCAAGGACATTGAGGACCACGGCGAGGACGACCTGCCGGAGCTTGACAAGGAGGAGGAGGAAAAACTGAAGAACGACGAGTCGCTCAAGTGGGACGAGGACGAGGACCGGCCCGACGACGAGGATCCGGACAAGGATCCCGATGAGGAAAAGGCCGAGGCCAAGGACGACGACGAGGAGGATTCCGAGGAGAAGCCCAAGCGCCGCCCGTCCAAGAAGAAGAGCCCCAAGGGCTAGCGCTTCGCCAGTACCGCGGCCATGTCGCGGGCAAAGTAAGTCAGGATCATGTCTGCGCCCGCCCGCTTGATCGCGAGCAGCGATTCGCGCCGGGTCGCGGGAAGGTCGAGCCAGCCCAGCCGCGCCGCGGCCTGGATCTGGGAGTACTCTCCGGACACCTGATAGGCCGCCAACGGCTTTGCCGTTGCTCCCCGGACCTCCCGGATAATGTCGAGATAGGGCCCGGCGGGCTTCACCATGATGATGTCGGCCCCTTCCTTGTCATCGAGGACCGCCTCGGCCAGGGCCTCCCTGCGGTTGGCGGGGTTCAACTGGTAGGTGCGTTTGTCGATCGCCTTGGCGCCCGGCCCCTTGTCGCTGCCCACGGCCGCCCGAAAGGGCCCGTAGTAGGCGGACGCAAACTTCGCCGAATAGGCCATGATGCCGGTCTGCTCGAAGCCCGCCTCGTCCAGACCGCGGCGTATGGCGCCAATCCGGCCGTCCATCATGTCGCTCGGCGCCACCAGGTCGACGCCGCTCCTCGCATGGAGAACCGCCATCCGGGCCAGGATCCCGACCGTTCGGTCATTGTCGACATCGCGGCCGTCCGCCGAAAGCACGCCGTCGTGGCCGTGGTCCGTGTAGGGGTCGAGGGCGATGTCGGTCATCACCGTCATGGCCGGGACTGCCTTCTTGATGGCCCGGACCGAGCGGAGGACCAGCGCATCCTCCGACAAGGCGGCGCTTCCCTCGGAATCCTTGAGCCTGGTCTCCAGCTTCGGAAACAGCGCCACGGCCCGTACCCCGAGCTTCAGCAGCGACCGGCACTCCTTCACAAGGTCCTCCACACTGCGCCGAAGGACGCCCGGCATGGAGGGCACCTCCTCAGGCCCACTGTCGCCGTCCACCACAAAAAGCGGCGCGATGAAGTCCGCAGGATCGAGTGCGGTTTCCTCAGCCAGCGCCCTAAGGCCGCCGGTGCGCCGCATCCGCCGGGGTCTTTGGGTGAGGTTGAGCTTGAACATGGGGAGAGGTTTCTAGGCATCCTGCCGGAAATCCCGCCGCATCACGAGTAAGAAAAAGCTACTCGCCCCCCTTGCCACTTACCTAGTACATCCTTCCCCTCCCGATGTCCCTTCGACTCTTCGACTCACTGACCCGCGAAATCCGGGAGTTGGTGCCGTCCCAACCGGACGGGGCCTTCCGCTTCTACAACTGCGGGCCCACCGTCTACGCCCCGGCGCACATTGGAAACTTCCGGACCTTCCTCATCAACGACGTGATCCGGAGGCTGCTTGAGCATGAATTTGGCCCGGCCAAGGTGAAGCACGTGCGCAACCTGACCGACGTCGACGACCGCACCATCGGGCAGACGCTGAAGGAGAAGCTCCCGCTCGGCGAAATCACGCGGAAATGGACCGCAAAGTTTCACGACGACTGCGCGGCGCTCAACTGCCTCCCGCCCCACGTCGAGCCCACCGCCACGGGAACGATCCGGCAGCAGGTGGACATGATCAATGTGCTCATGGAGAAGGGCAACGCCTACCGGGCCGCCGACGGGTCCGTGTATTTCAAGATCGCATCCTTTCCCCGCTACGGGGCCCTTTCACGCATCCGGGAGCGCGAGCTCAAGGTGACGAACAGCGCGCTGGACGCCGACCACAAGGATGACGCGGGCGACTTTGCGCTATGGAAGGCCTGGAAGCCCGAGGACGGGGAGAACAAGTGGCCCGGGCCGGCGGGCGCGGTCGAGGGCCGCCCCGGCTGGCATATCGAGTGCAGCGCCATGAACAAGGCCATCCTCGGCGACACCATCGACCTTCACACGGGCGGCGTCGACTTGCTCTTTCCGCACCACGAGAACGAAATCGCGCAAAGCGAATGCTGCAACGGTGCGACCTTTTCGCACCATTGGTACCACAGCGAACACCTCCTCGTGGAAGGCACGACCATGAGCAAGAGCAAGGGCAACTACTACGTCCTGGACGATCTCGTGGCGAAGGGATACCCGCCGCTGGCCGTCCGCTATGCCCTGCTCAACGGGCATCCCCGCAGGCAGCTGAACTTCGTGCTGGACAGCCTTCACGTCTCCCTGACGGCCTTGGATCGGCTCGAGCACTTCGATGAGCAGATCCGGGCCAGGGCAAAACCCGGTCCCGGGGCATCCCCCCACCCGATTCATGGCGGCTGGGGACCGTTCAAGCCGGCATTCGACTCCCTTTGCGACGACTTGAATGTGCCAGAGGCCCTCGGACACATTTTCACGGTCCTGAATCGGCCCATTCTCGGCTTTGAAGCGGCCGAGGCGATCAACGCCGCCGACGCATTCAGGCGAATCTGCTCCCTGCTCGGCTTTGAGTTTTGGACCGTCCGGAAGAAGGCCAAACTCGCTCCTCCGGAAGTCAACGCCGTCGCCGAGAAGCGCTGGGCCGCAAGGCAGGCCAGGGATTTCAAGACAGCCGACGCCTTGCGCGCCGCATTGACCGCATCAGGCTGGTCCATGCTCGACGGCAAGGATGGCTACAAGCTTGAGCCCTTGAAACCCGCCTGAGGGTGGTCTAACTACAACCCTTTGCATTCACCAGCCATGACCCCCCTCGAAGAGCTCCGCCACTCGTCCTCGCACGTCCTGGCCACCGCCGTCCTCCGGCTCTTTCCGGAGGCGAAGCTGGACATAGGACCGCCGACCGACACCGGCTTCTACTACGACATCGACCTCGACCACAAGCTGACCGCCGACGACCTGGCGAGGATAGAGGCGGAGATGAGGAAGATCGCCGAGGAGAACCAGCCCTTCCTTCGCAGGGAGGTCTCCCGCGACGAGGCTGCCTCCATCATCAAGGAGCGAGGGCAGGAGCGCTTCAAGCTGGGCCGCCTCGCGGACATTCCCCAGGGCGAGGCGATTTCATTCTACCAGAACGGGGAGTTCATCGACCTCTGCGCCGGGACCCACGTCCGGTACACGAGCAAGGTCAAGGCCTTCAAGCTGCTTTCCATCGCGGGCGCCTACCATCGCGGCGACGAGCACAACAAGCAGCTCCAACGCATCTACGGCACGGCCTTCCCGACCAAGGATGAGCTGGCGCGCTACCTTGAGCAGCTCGAGCAGGCCAAGCTTCGCGATCACCGCAAGCTCGGTCGCGACCTGAAGCTCTTTGTCATCGACGACGAGGTGGGCCAGGGCCTTGTCCTGTGGACACCGGCCGGGGCGATCCTCCGCCAGGAGCTCCAGAACTTCATCAGCGACGAGCTGCGGAAGCAGGGCTACCAGCAGGTCTTCACCCCGCACATCGGGAAGCTGGGCCTCTACAAGACCTCGGGACATTTCCCGTACTACAAGGAATCCCAGTTCACTCCTCTAGTGGAGAATGAGGCGCTCGCCGGCATCCTTCGCGAAGGCTGCTCCTGCGCCGAGATGTCCAACCGGCTCGAGGCCGTCTCCGAGCACTTCCGGCAGGAGATCAACCGGCGCACCGGCCGCGAGACCATACCGGCCGACAGGGTCCTCCCCGAGGACAAGCTCCTCGACGGCTTCCTGCTGAAGCCGATGAACTGCCCGCACCACATCAAGATCTTCTCGTCGCAGCCGCACTCCTACCGCGACCTGCCGGTACGCCTCGCCGAATTCGGCACCGTGTATCGCTGGGAGCAGTCGGGCGAGCTGAACGGGATGACCCGGGTGCGCGGCTTCACCCAGGACGACGCCCATCTCTTCTGCACCGAGGAGCAGGTTGCGGCCGAGGTTCTCGGATGCCTGGAGCTGGTGAAGATCGTGCTGACGACGCTCGGCATGACCGACTATCGGGTGCGGGTCGGCCTCCGCGACCCGGACTCGAACAAGTACGCCGGGACCCCCGACAATTGGGACAAGGCCGAGGCGGCGTGCCGCGCGGCGGCACAGACGCTGGGGACGGCCTTCAGCGAGGAGGCGGGCCAGGCCGCCTTCTACGGCCCCAAGATCGACTTCATGGTGAAGGATGTGATCGGGCGCGAGTGGCAGCTGGGCACCGTGCAGGTCGATTACAGCCTTCCGGTCCGCTTCGATCTCTCGTACATCGGGGCCGACAACCAGGCTCACCGCCCCGTGATGATCCATAGGGCGCCCTTCGGCTCAATGGAGCGCTTCTGCGGCGTCCTGATCGAGCACTTCGGCGGGGATTTCCCGGTCTGGCTGGCTCCCGAGCAGGTCCGCCTTGTCCCGATCAGCGACAAGGTGCTCGAGTATGGGCGCGACCTGCTGGCAAAGCTTTCGGCCGCTGGAAGCCGGGCAACCCTCGATACCCACAGCGACAAGCTGGGGGCCAAAATCCGCCGCGCGGAGCTCGACAAGGTGCCCTACACACTCGTCCTTGGCGGGCGGGAGGCCGAAACCCAGTCGGTGAGCGTGCGATCCCGCGCCCGGGGCGACGAGGGCTCCATGCCCTTCGCGCAGTTCGCCGACCGCCTGCAGGCGGAGATCAAGGCCCGCGCGCTCTCCAAGCCGCGCGCAGCCTCCGCCTGAGGACGGCTCGCCGGATCAGACGGCGGCCTCGCCGCGTTCGTCGGTCCGGATCCGCACCGCTTCCTCCAGCGGCACGACAAACACCTTGCCGTCGCCGATCTTGCCCGTCTTGGCGGACCTGATGATGGCGTCCACGGCCTTGCCGGCCATGTCGTCGGCAACGCCGATCTCAAGCTTAACCTTGGGGAGGAAATCCACCGTGTACTCGCTGCCGCGATAAATCTCCGTGTGCCCCTTCTGCCGGCCAAAGCCCTTCACCTCGGTAACGGTCATGCCCTCGATGCCCGCCTCGGCCAGGGCTTCCTTCACTTCCTCCAGTTTGAACGGCTTGATGACAGCAATGATGAGTTTCATCGGATCGGGTTAGGGCGTTTTCAGGGTTAAGGGAATGTATTGGCCCGCTTATAGTAAGCAAGCATCATGCCAAAGGTTCTCCATCCAATTCCGGCACAACCGTCTGGATGTGCAGCTCCTTCAGCTGGCGGGCAGTCACGGGCGTCGGACTTCCTGCCATCAAGTCCTGGCCCTTCTGGGTCTTGGGGAACGCGATCACGTCCCGGATGCTGACCGTCCCGCACAGGAGGGCCGCGATCCGATCGAGCCCGAAGGCAATTCCGCCGTGCGGCGGCGCGCCGTACGTGAAGGCCTTCAGCATGTAGCCGAAGCGGCTCTCGACAACGTCCTGCGGTATCTTGAGCACATCCTCGAACACTTTCTTCTGCAGCGCGGGTTGGTGGATGCGGATCGACCCGCCCCCCAGCTCCATTCCATTGAGCACGACGTCGTAGTGCTGCCCGCGAACCTTTTCCGGCGCGGTTTCCAGGAGGGCCGCGTCCTCAGGCACGGGGGATGTGAAGGGGTGGTGGGTCGCGAGATACCGCTTCTGCTCCGGATCGAAGGTCATCAACGGAAAGTCGACGACCCACAGGAACTTCCAGTCGTCGGGCCGAATCTCGACTTTTCCCCTCTTCTGCAGCAGGGCCGCGGTCTCGAGCCGGATGCGGCCCAGGATGGCGCAGGCCTGCTCCCACGGCGCAGCGGCAAAGAAAACCATGTCGCCCTCGACAAGTCCCAGCCTCTTGGACAGCTCCGCCTTCTCCGACTCGGAGAAGAACTTCACGATGGGCGACTTCCATTCGCCCCCCTCCAACTTGATGAATGCGAGTCCCCGCGCCCCCAGCGACTTGGCGATTTCCTCAAGGCTCTTGAGCTCGCCCTGGGTCAAGTCCGACAACCCCTTGGCATTAAAGGCCTTGACGACACCGCCTGCGGCGATGGTCGATTGGAAAACCTTGAAGCCCGAGCCCTTGAAGACGTCCGTGAAATCGACGAGTTCCAGCCCGAACCGCGCATCCGGCTTGTCCACGCCGAACCGGTTCATCGCGTCCACGAAGGCAACGCGCGGGAACGGCGTCGGGATTTCGACCCCCAGCACATCCTTCCAGACCTTCCTCAACATCCCCTCGAACAGCGCGTAGATGTCCTCGCGCTCGACGAAGGATGCCTCGACATCGACCTGGGTGAATTCCATCTGGCGGTCCGCGCGAAGGTCCTCATCGCGGAAGCATCGCGCGATCTGGAAGTATTTCTCCACCCCGGCGACCATGAGGATCTGCTTGAACTGTTGCGGCGACTGCGAGAGGGCGTAGAACTGGCCGGGATGGATCCTCGAGGGCACGAGGTACTCGCGCGCGCCCTCAGGGGTGCTTTTGAACAGGGCGGGCGTCTCCACCTCGATGAATCCCTCAGCATCGAAATAGTCGCGGACGGCCTTCGTGGCCTTGTGGCGGACCAGCAGGTTCCTCCGCATCCTCGGGCGACGCAGGTCCAGGTACCGGTAGGTGAGCCTCAGGTCCTCGTTCACCTTGTCGCCGCCCGCGTCGTCCAGCGGAAAAGGGGGTGTGTCGGAGATATTGTGGATCGTGAGACCGGTGACATCGACCTCAACCTCGCCGGTCGGGAGCGCGGGGTTTACCGTGCCCTCCGGGCGGGCCACGACGCGGCCGGACACCGCGATCACCGACTCGGGCTTCACCTGGGCTGCCCGCGCCGCCAATTCCACGTTCGCCTTGGGGTCAAACTTCGCCTGGGTGATGCCCTCCCGGTCCCGAAGGTCGATGAAGATGATCCCCCCGTGGTCTCGGATGGAGTCCACCCATCCGACGAGGGAAACCTCGGCGCCAAGGTTTGCCTTGGTGAGCTGGGCGCAGTGATGGGTGCGATGCATAAACCGCTAAAGTGAAGGCTGGGAAACGGTGATACCAGTCGAAAGTTGAGACGGGCCTGCGTAGAAGTATCTACCCTAAAATCAAACTCTGACCCGTCATCTCCGCCGGCTTGGGCAGCCCCATCAGCTGGAGCAGCGTCGGGGCGATGTCGGCCAGGCGGCCGCCCTCCCTCATCCTGGTCTTCCCGGCGACGAGCCCCTCCCCCACGACAAAGGTCTCGACCAGGTTCAGCGTGTGCGACGTATGGGGAATGTCGTTCACGTAGTCCCACATCTGCTCGCAATTCCCATGGTCGGCACAGATGAGCGCCTTGCCGCCGACCTGCGCCAACGCCGCAAGCAGCTCCCCCACCCCACGGTCCGTCGTCTCCACGGCCTTGATCGCGGCCGGCAGCGAACCCGTGTGCCCCACCATGTCGGGGTTCGCAAAGTTGACGACAATCAGGCCATACTTGCCCGAGAGGATGGCGGCCTTGGCAAGGCGCGTGACATCTCCCGCGGACATCTCGGGCTGGAGGTCGTAGGTCGCGACCTTGGGGCTCGCCGGGCATGCCCGGTCCTCCCCGGGAAACGGCTCCGCCCGGTAGTTGTTGAAGAAAAAGGTCACATGGGGGTTCTTCTCCGTCTCGGCGCAGCGAAACTGGGCGATGCCGGCCTCGGCCACAACCTGGCCGAGGATGTTCTTCAGCTTTTCAGGCTTGGGCAGGATCACGTGGACGGGCAGGCCCTCCTCGTACGCTGTCATGGTTGCGTAGTAGAGGTCCAGCTTTGCCCCGCGGTCGAATTCCTTGAAGTCGTCGAGCACAAAGGCCTTGGTGATCTCGCGGGGGCGATCGCCGCGGTAGTTGTAAAAGACCACCGAGTCCCCATCCCCAATCGTTGCAACCGGTTTGCCATCGGCGCCCACCACCCAGGTAGGGATCACGAACTCATCGCCGTTTCGCGATGTGTCCAGCGGGTGCCCATAGTAGGCCAGGACGGCCGCCTCGGCGCTGGAGGCGACCGCCTCGGATTTCTTCCCCGTGAGCATCCAGTAGGCCTTGCTGACCCGGTCCCAGCGGTTGTCGCGGTCCATGCTCCAGAAGCGCCCGCAGACCGTGGCGATGCGCCCGGCGCCGATTTTCCGGCACTGTTCCTCAACCTGCCGCACGTAGCCGGCACCCGCCGAGGGCGGTGTGTCGCGGCCGTCGGTGAAGGCATGGATGAAAATCCTGTCGGGGTTGACGCCGTCCTCCTTCGCCTGGCGGAGAAGGCCGTAGAGGTGCTCCAGCATGCCATGAACGCCGGCGTCGGACACGATGCCCATGAAATGCAGCTTGGTCCCCCGCGTCTTCACCCGCTCCACGGCCTCCTTCCAGACCTGGTTCGTCACGAGGCGCTTCTCAAGAAAGAGCTTGTTCAGCCGCACCAGCTCCTGGTCGACAATGCGCCCGGCCCCGATGTTTTCGTGTCCCACCTCGCTGTTGCCCATGACACCGTCCGGAAGGCCGACGTCCAGCCCGCTGGCCCGGATGAGGGCAACCGGGCACTTCGCATGCAGCATGTCATCGCAGGGCTTATGGGCCTGGACGGTGGCGTTGTACTTGTCCTGTTCGGGATGGGGATTCTTTCCCCAGCCATCGCGAATGACGAGCAGGACGGGCTTGCGAGGTGTGGTCATGGTCGCATTTAGCCATGCACAAACTGCCTGCGGGAGGAAAGGACAAAGGCGCCTCGGCGTTTGGAGGTAGGGACCGGCGGCCCGCCGGTCCGGGCATACTCTTGGGTCGGCGCAGCGGGACGGGGTGCCCGGCTTGGAGGCGTGTGTTCGCCTCAAGACACGGGCCCGGCGGGGCAGAACCGATCTGCGGCCGACCGCTCCTAGACACGAATCGACATTGGTCACGTGTCGGATTTGAGGTGCCCGCAGATCCGAAATCGGACCACCACCGCTCATGTCGTCCGGTCGCAACGCCGCAAGTCCGCCGATCCCGGGCGAACAACCTTCTCCAAGCCGGGCACCCCTGTCCCGATTCGCCTGGCCGAGCCTAGCGCAAGGGACCACTGAAGTCCTGCACGCATGTTGTGAATCTCACCTGTAATTCATGTCCAGGACTATTGCGTTTGCGACATGGACTCTCGTCGGGAGCGCCAATGTCAGCCTCCGGCACGCTTCCGCATCATGTTGTACCAGCACGGGACCGAGGTGCTTTACGGCAAAGACTTGAAACGATCCTGAAAAATACCTCCCGCCTGAATTGCCACGCCCAATGGCGACATCGCAACTGACCGTCACGGGCCTGAACAGCCTATTTGTAAATTGCACTGTGACGACCTCGTTCCTGCCGTCGCTCTCATACGATGTGACCTTCGCGGACACATCCGCCAATGCGTCGATTACATTGAGCGCCGCGATACAAATGCCACCGAGAACCGTCACTGGCAACAGGCTCTTCATCTCGGGCAAATGGGCCGGCGCGCAACTCCGTCAACTTTGGCCGAGGTCCTAAGTCTTCACTTCTTGCACCAACTCGTCGCGCCAAAGGCGACGCCGATGGCCACACCGATTCCTATGCCTGCGGCGACGCTGTGCAGGGCGGTTCCAAGCGCGACTCCGACTCCGATGCCAACAGCGAGCCAGATGCCCGCGTTCCTATTGCATTTTGTGTCATTCATGGGGCGTTGCCGAAAGCTTATGGAGGATGAACTGCTTCACCGCAAAGGGATAGTCCGTCGCCTGGCGCAGCACGACTCGGTGCCCGGACGCGGTGATGATCGTGAACCGATAGGTGCGCTGGGTGTCACTGGGCTCGTCAAGCCAGTCGGGCCTCCAACCGGTTGCCGAGAGCGGCCCCAGCCGCCATTCCCACAGCTTGGTGTTCAAGGAAGGATTTCCCGGATCGATGGCGAAGTTGGGGTGCTGGTCGTCGACAAAGATCTCCGGGCCCGAGTCCGAGGCATCCTCCGCCGTGATCGAGCGCGGCGGCACCCCTTTCTTGAATAGCACCCGAAACACCAGGTATAGGTGCTGCCCCGACGGCTCGATGCTCGCGATGACCACCCTTGCATCGGCGCTGTCGGCAGGAATGAAATTGTTGAAGACGAACGTGCCGTCCAGGTTCTGGTCCCACGCGAGAAGTTCTCCCCTGTGCGGATCCGGATGGTAGTGCGGCATCACGCATCCGGCCAGAAGAGCCACACCGGCAGTCAAGAGAGGGCGGCGCACGGTGGATCGTTTACTTTCACCTGGTTGCTTCCGTCCCGCAAAGGGCTTCGGGATCGCCTTTACTTTGGTGGAATATGAACGCGTTCCCGCAGGTAGTCGTTCAAACCCTTTGCCAGGCTGACGAAGTCAGACGGAATCATGATAACTGTTGTGCTGTTGTTCTCCGCGCCAACTTCGGAAATCATCTGAAAGCGGCGAAGTTCAAGGGCTGCCGGATTCTCGGCCATCTGCAGGGCCGCCGCCGACAGCTTTTGGGAAGCCTCCAATTCGGCTTCGGCCTTGATGATGCGCGCCCGTTTCTCGCGAATAGCCTCGGCCTGCATTGCCATCACCTGCTGCATCGCCACGGGCAACTCGACGTCCTTCATTTCAAAACGCTCCACCTCAAGGCCCCAGGCCACGGTTGAGGATGCAATACTCTGTTGAAGCAACCCATTGATCTTGTCCCGTTGCTGAAGGACCTCGTCAAGATCGTGTTGCCCGATGATGTTTCGGAGGCCCGTAAGGGCCAGCTGGTACACGGCCGTAACCGAGTCTCTGACGGCAATCACTGATTTTGCCGAGTCGACAACCCGGTACCAGAGCACCGCATTCACCTTGATGGTCACGCTGTCCCGGGTGATAGTCTCCTGCTGTTCGGCAGAGACAGTCCTGGTGCGAATGTCGATGGTTACTGATCGCTCTATCCCAAGGGGAATTATCCAGTATAGGCCAGGGCCGCGAAGACCAACATACCGACCGAGGCGGAAGATCACGCCGCGCTCATATTCTTGGGCTATTCGAAGCCCGGATAGTAGTATGACTGCGACGACTGCAGCCGTGATAAGGGCGACCATGTTGGGGTGGGTTAAGTGTGGCGGCAGGTGAATCTGCGGTGACAAGGTCCAATGCTTTCAATTCATGGGCTCACGGTAGCCGGGTTCAAGAAGTTAAACCGCGTTTGCCTACCCCTCCATCCAGATCCATGCTAGCCTGCCGGACATGAAGACCCTTGCGACTTACGGGAACCTGGAGGAGGCCCTCCTCGCTCGCGCAAGGCTCGAGGACAGCGGTATCGAGGCCTTCATACCGGATGAACTCACTGCATCCTCAGGATTTGGGGTCTTCAACGCGATCGGAGGCGTCCGCCTCCAGGTCGAAGACGAGGACCTCCCGCTCGCGAAGAAAGTTCTCGGAACAGATGACAACTCGGGATCGAGCCCTTCGTAGTCATCCCTAGCCGCAGCCTTCGGGATGTTCCACCCCTCGCTCCGTGAGGGCGAAATGGTGCGGGGGTGCCCGCTTCATGAGGCGGTTGTTCGCCCGGGACCGGCAGACCTTGTGCGTGGCGATCGGACGACAGGAGCGGTGACAGTCTGATTCCAGCTCTTTGGGCACTATCGATACCGACTAAGGATGAATCCCGTTCATATCATGGAGCGGTCGGCCGCAGATCGGCTTTTCCCCGCCGGGCCCGAGCTTTGTGGCGAACTCACGCCTCGGAAGCGGGCACCCCCACCCCATTTCGCCCCGCCCCCCATCCTCCGTGCGGTTTGACTTCCCATCGGTTTTGCCGACCAATCCCTGTCATGTCCAAGCGTGCGGTCCTGCTCGTAAACCTGGGTTCGCCCGATTCCCCCTCGGTGCCGGATGTGAGGCGGTACCTCAGGGAGTTCCTTGGGGACGAGCGGGTGCTGGACATGGCCGCGCCGCTGCGCTGGCTGCTCCTGGAGGGGATCATCCTTCGGACCCGGCCGAAGAAGTCCGCGCATGCCTACTCCACGGTCTGGACCTCCGAAGGGTCGCCGCTGGTCGTCACATCGCTGAGCGTGCAGAAGAAGCTCGCGGCCGCGCTCGGGCCCGACACGCCCGTGTACCTCGCCATGCGCTATGGGCGCCCGTCCATCGCCGAGGTCGTCTCGCAGATCTCCAAGGATGGCGTCGAGGAAGTTCTTCTTTTCCCGCAGTACCCCCACTATGCCATGTCGTCCTGGGAGACGGTGACGGTCCGGGTGTATGAGGAGACCGAACGCGCGACGCCCCGCCTGAAGGTGACCTCCGTGCAGCCCTTCTATGCAGACCCGGATTACATCGAGGCCCTTCATGCCGTCTCCGCCCCGTACCTCGCAAGGTCGCACGACCACCTGCTGTTCAGCTTTCACGGGCTCCCGGTGCGCCACATGCGCAAAGCCGACGCCTCCTGCGCGCACTGCATGAAGGTGACGGACTGCTGCAACGTGCCCTCGCCGGCGCATGCCACATGCTACCGGGCCCAATGCCTGGCCACGGCCAAGGCGCTCGCCCAAAGGGCCGGGCTGAAGCCGGGGAGCCACTCCTTTTCCTTCCAGTCGAGGCTCGCCGGCGAACCGTGGCTCGAGCCCTTCACCGACTACGAATTCCTGCGGCTGCCCAAGGCGGGGGCCAGGCGCCTGCTGGTCCTCTGCCCGTCTTTCGTTGCCGACTGCCTGGAAACCCTGGAGGAGATTTCCATCTCCGGGAGGAAGACCTTCCTCGAAGCCGGGGGAGACTCCTTCGAGCAGATCCCCTGCCCCAATGACAGCCAGCCGTTCATCGACTTCCTGTCCGGCCGGGTCCGGGCCTGGCTCGCGGAACCCCGCGGGTGAACGACGAACCATCACCTCCTTCCCCGGAAGCGCCCCGGCCCGTGCCTGGCGCCGATGAGGCGCTGTATGCCGCGCTGGTGAAGGCCGACAGGTCCGAGTCCTTCGGGCCGATGGCCTCCGCGATCGCGCATGAGCTGGGCGACCTGATGACAAGGATCGTGGGCGCGCTCTCTGCTGCCAGGGACCGGGGCGACCTGGCCGGGCTCGCCGTGGCGGAGGAAGCGGCGCGCTCCTCCCGCGAGCTGATCCAGCGTCTTTCCCTTCTTGCAAAGGGCGGACGCGGCGAACTCGTGACAGCCCCCGCCCGCGAGCTGCTCGCGGACGCAGCCAAGGCCGCTTCGGGCTCAAACGTCGAGGTCGAGATCACGGTGCCGGACGGGACAAACCCCGTGCGGGTGGACCGCGAGCAGATGCTGCAGGCCTTTCAGAACCTCGTGAGGAATGCCGTCGAGGCCATGCCTCCGGCCCCGCACACGGCCCGCATACAGCTGAGCGCGGCGAGCGCGACGCTTGAGGAAGGCAGGATTCCCGGGCTCACCGCGGGCGGGTACGTGGAGTTCGAGGTGCGGGACAACGGGGCCGGCATGGCCCCGGACTCCATTGAGAAGATCTGGGAGCCCTTTTTCACCACCAAGCGGCACGGGGCGGGGCTCGGGCTTCCCGCAGCGCTGGCCATCGTGCGCAGGCACCAGGGCCAGATCGGTGTCGACTCGGCGCCCGGCGGGGGAAGCGTCTTCACCGTCTTCCTGCCGCGCGCCCGGTCCGGGGACGAGGTGCGCGCCAGGCGACCGGACCTCCAGCGATTCGGCACGGGCCGCGTGCTCGTGATGGACGACGACGAGAGGATCCGCTCCTACACAGGTTCGATGCTCCAGAAGCTCGGCTACACCTGCGACCTCGCCCGCGACGGGGAGGAGGCGGTTGCGGCCTACCGCCGGTATTTCGAGGTGGGAAGGCCCCATGACGCTGTCATCCTCGACCATGCCGTCGCGCGGGGACAGGGCGCCGAGGCTGCCTTCCATGCGCTGCGCGAACTCGACCCCGATGTCCGGGCCATCGTCGCGGACGAGGATGAGGAGGCGGCGGACCGCTGCCTCGCCTTGGGCTTCTGCGGTTGGCTCATGAAGCCCTACGGCCCCGCCGATCTCGGCAAGGTGCTCAAGACGGTGCTGCGGTGACACCCCCGGCGTCCAGTTTCCCCAAGATGCGCAACAGGCCATCCAGAATTGTCAGCGGATGGGGCGGCCATCCCGGGATGTACAGGTCGACGGGGACGATCGCGGCGGCCCCTTTCATCACTTCTCCATTTGCGGCAAAGGGTCCTCCCGAGATTGCGCACGCACCCACGGCAATCACGATCTTCGGATCGGGCATCGCATCGTAGGTCTTGCGCAGCGCGAGCACCATGTTCTCCGAGACAGGACCGGTGACGACAAGACCGTCCGCATGCCGGGGAGAGGCGACAAACTGGATGCCGAAACGCCCTATGTCCCAGCCGATCGTCCCGAGGACGTTCAGGTCCGCCTCCGCAGAGCCGTCCCCGCCCGCGCTGACTTGGCGCAGGCGCAAAGACCGCCCGAGAAGTCTGCGTAACTTTTCGTCGAGCGCCCCGGCAAGCCGCACTTCCTCCATGCCCGGAGCCCCGAGGATCAGATCCTCGCGATGGCGGACCGCCATCCGGTGATCGCCTGTATGCGTGATCGCGCCATGCGGGCACGCGTGGACGCACTCCGAGCAAAACAGGCACCGTCCAAGGTCCAGTGAGATGCCTTTGCCTGCCTGGGGCGCTATTGCCTCGGTCGGGCACACGGAAACGCATTCGCGGCATCCCCCGGGGCACTTTGCAGCATCGACCCGCAATGCGCCCCCATGCCGGTCCGGGAGATCGGGCGCCGGACCGTCCGGATAGGACATCGTCTCGCATCCGCGCTCGAGCCTGTGCGTGAGGGTGTCGATGACGAACATGTGTGGGTCGGCTTTTCGCTACAGATCGAAGCCGCAGTAGGACAGGTTGAAACTCTTGTTGCAGATCGGAAAATCCGAGATGGCCTGCCCGCGCAGGGCGAGGGCCAGCCCCGTCCAATTGTGAAACGAGGGGTCGACGATCTTGTAGCGGCGAAAATCTCCGTTGGGGTTGGTCAGGGCGACGTGGCAGACCTCACCGCGCCAGCCCTCGACCAGCGCCGCGGCCAGCATGTCCCCCTGGGGCTTCGCGGTCTTGTCGCGGATATCCCCGTCGACGCCGGCGGCGAGCTGGTCCTTCAGGAACTGGCCGCTTCGCTGGGTTTCCAGCCAGCGCACCCGGGCGCGGGCAAACACGTCGCCATCGGGCCAGACGGACACCGGCACCTGGGCCAGCCTGTACCAACCGGCCGGGTGGTCGTAGCGGACATCGCGCACGATGCCGCATGCCCGCGCCGCGGGTCCCACCATGCCGAGTTCCGCGGCCTGCTTGGCGAACACCGGGCCCGTTCCCTCGAACCGCGACCGGACGGAGGGGGAATCCCACAACCACGCTGACGCGCGCTCGACCTCGGCGAGCGCCGTTCCCAGGCGCCCTGCCAGCTGGCTGAGTCGCCCCGGCTCCAAGTCATGACAGCATCCCCCGGGCCGGACCAGCCCCCGCCCAAACCGGTTCCCGCAGAGAAGGGCGGTGAGATTCAGAAAGTCGCCGCGGATCTTGCCGCACGCCGACGCGGTCGGCAGGAAGGCGACGTCATTGGCCAGGGCTCCCAGGTCTCCGGTGTGATTGGCCAGCCGCTCCATTTCGAGCGCGATCGCGCGCAGCCACTGGGCGCGCAGCGGAGCCTCGGCCCCCGCCAGGGCCTCCATGACGGACGCATAGGCGGTGGCGTGGCCGATCGTCGAGTCCCCGGAGGCTGCCTCCACCTGGCTCACCGTGGCCCTGTGCGGGCCTCCGACCAGCGCGGATTCAATGCCCCGATGCTGGTAGCCGAGGCCGATCTCCAGGTGCAGGACCTCCTCGCCGGCGCATTGAAACCGGAAGTGCCCCGGCTCGATGACGCCGGCGTGGACCGGCCCGACGGATACCTCATGGATTTCGCCGCCGTCCACGCGGAAAAACTCCAGTTGGGCCGGGGCCCCGCAGCCCGTCGCCCGGACGGGCTTGAGCCATGGATGCCCTTCGGGCATCAAGCCATGCTGCTCCCATACTTCGCGCTCGAAAAGATGCGCCTGGGGCTCCGTCGCCGTGAGTGCGGGATAGGCGCCCGAGCCGGGCGCGCTCCGGGCCACGGCCAGCGTGTTGTCCGAATCGAACGCTATGACCGCAACAAGCCGCGTCGCATCCCCCTCCGGCACGCCGAACCAGGCGCAGAGGCGGGCGCCCCGCCCCAACTCCACCGCGGTCTTTCGGACAAACTCCTCCACGGGCCACTCAGGCACGTCGGCCCAGGGGAGCGCGGTGCCGTTGGCCAGAAGGGCAAAAGGTGACGTGGAACTCATGGCGCCGAATTGAGCTGGGCAACGGCTGCCGTCCAGGCGTCGCGAAGCACCGCGGGCGTGAACAACCCGAGCCAGAGCGACAGCGCAAGAAGGATGGCCGGCGGCAGGATCACGCCATAGGTCTCGCGCACACGCTTTTCTCCCGACTCTCCGATGCCGGAAACAGCCGCAACCCGGGGCCTGCCGTCCACGATCGCGAAGACCAGCCGTGTCAGGCCGAAGAAGGCAAACAGGAGGCCGCCCAGAAAGAGCAAGCCAGCGACTCCATGGCCGGTTTCAAACGCGGCCCGCAGCACGCGCAGCTCGCTAAAGAACGGGCCGAAGGGAGGGCACGCGGTGACGGCGAACATGCCGGCCACAAAAATCACGGCCGACTTTGGGGTCACTGCAGCCATTCCGCTTACATCGTCGCTCGTGCGCGCCCCTGCGGCGCGCCGGATGTTGCCGGCGCTCAGGAAGAGCGCGCCCTTCGTCAGGCTGTTGCTCCAGACGTGAAACAGCGCCGCCCAAGTTCCCGCGGCGCCCAAGGACGCCCCGATCACGAGGATCCCCATGTGCTCGACGCTCGAGTACGCGAGCATCCGCTTGAAGTCCCGGGTTGCAAGGAGCAGCATGGCCGCCACGAGCATCGAGAACAACCCGATCGCCATGAGCGTCCGGGACGCAACCGCCCCCTCGCCAGCGGCGTCGACCACGGCCCGCACCCTCAGGATCGCCGTAAAGGCAACCGTGGTCACACCGCCCGCCAGGACCGCGCCCACAATGCCGGGCGCCTCCCCGTACGCGTCAGGCTTCCAGGTGTGCATCGGGGCCAGGCCCATCTTGGTCCCATAGCCCACGAGCAGCAGGACCCAGGCAATCAAAACCCAGGGCCTGGACAGGGCCGCGCCCTGCGCCGAGAGCGCTGCGAAAGTCAGGTCCCCGGAACCGCCGCCGCGCAGCGATGCATAGCCAAGGCAGAACGAGCCGAGCAGGGAGAGGGCGATGCCCGTGCCGCCGATAAGGAGGTACTTCCAAGTCGCCTCGAACGCCCGTGGCGTGCCGTTGAAGTGAAGCAGGGGAACGGCCGCAAGCGTGACGGCCTCGGTGGTGATCCACAGGAAGCCGAGGTGCCGCGCCTGATGTCCGGCGCTCACGAGCCCAAGCGTTGCGAGCAGCATCGCGACAAACACGCGATTCGGGCGTTCCGGCCGGACCCGGAGGTAGGTCACGCCGTAGGCGGCGCACGCCAGGAACAACAGGGACACGGCCGGAAGGACCGCGCGTGCGATCGGGTCAAAACCGAACCAGGCGCCCGGAGACACCGGCGGCGGGGCCACCAGCATCCAGAAGGCCAGCAGCGTGTGAAGCCCGGCGAATACCGGGAGGAGCAAGGGCCGCGTCCGTTCGGAGGGCCAGAGCAGCGCGAGGGTCGCGCCCAGGAGGGGTATGAAAACGAGAAGAAGTTCTTTCATTCGCGGAGCACGGTGAGTTTTCGGGTGTCGAGCGAATCGAACGCGCGCTGGATCCTGTCGACGATGATCCCAATGACGAAAACGCCCACGGTCACGTCGAGCAGTATGCCCGACTCCACCAGCAGCGGGGTCGAGCGGAGCAGCAGGAGGCCGAACAGGTAGATGCCGTTCTCCAGGATGAGGAACCCGCAGACCTGGGAAATGGCCTTCACGCGCCCTACGAGCAGGATGAACCCCGTGAAGATCGATGCCAGCGAGCCCGGGACGAGGAGCGTGTCGATGTGCTCGGGAAGAAGCGGCAGCTTGTGCGCCACCGCAACCGCGGCGATCGTGCCGACGGCCCCGAGCAGCAGCGAGGGCACAAACCCGATTACGGGCTCGATTTCGCGCTCGATATTCGCCGCTCGCATCGCGCGCAGCAGCAGGGTTGGGATCACGATCCCCTTCACCACGATCGTGATGGCCCCGACCACGGCGACGAGCCAGTGGAAGTCGCGCTCGATCACGAGCGGGAGCAGGCCGAGCACCACCCCCTGGGATGCCATCACCCGGACGACCGAGGGGAGTCGACTGCTTCCCAGAGCAATCAGATTGAGGCCCATCGCGATGCCGATCAGGAGGTTCATGGTGTCGTTCACCGCGCACCTCCCTTCCAGGCAAGGAGCAGCGCAAACAGGCAGAGCAGGAACGCTGCCGTAAGCAGCATGGGCACGCGGCGAAACGCGTAGCGCGCAAGCAGTGACTCGACCAGGCCGACGCCGACGGTCACCAATCCGACGGCCCCGGCAAGCGCTGCGGTCGCCATGACCGGACTCAGCCTGGCCAGCGGCAGCACGGCCTCGCAGAGAAGCACGGTGAAGATCATCAGCTTGACCGAGGCGCCATGCAAGATGACGGCCAGCGGCGGGCCGCTGTGGTCCAGGATCATGGCCTCGTGGATCATGGTCAGCTCGAGATGCGTGTTCGGATCGTCAAACGGCACCCGGCAGTTTTCCGCAAGCAGCACCGCGAACAGGCCGGCTGCCAGCAGGACCGCCCCGGCTCCGGAGGATGTGGAGAGCATGCTGTCAAGCACGACGCTGCCCGTCTGGACGCTCAGGGACAGGATCGCTGTGATCAGCGCCGCCTCGGTCAGCACCGCGTAGCTGACTTCCCGCGCGGCGCCCATGCCCTCGAACGACGAACCGGTTTCCAGCGCGGCCCACGCCATGCAAAAGCGCGCCGTGGCCATCAGGTAGACCAGGAGCAGCACATCCCCCTTGAAGCTAAACGCGCCGCCGGCGGGGCCGAGCGGCATGAGCAGCGCCGCACCCACCACCGCGACCCAGGCCACGGCCGGGCCCGCCACGAATCCCGGGGACGCAATCGTGCTCATCACCACGCTCTTCCGCCACAGGCGCGCCAGGTCGTAGTACAACTGCAGCACAGGCGGCCCCCTGCGGCCGGCCACCCAGGACTTCACACGATTGACGATGCCCGGCAGCATCGGCGCCAGAAGGAGCCAAAGCGCCAGTCGCCCGATCGTTTCCAGGATCGTGATCATGGGATCAGCAGGGTGAGGACCGCCAATGCCACGAGACCGCCCAAGAAATACACGATGTAGAATTGCACACGGCCGTGCTGCAGCCGACGGGTCGCGTCGGATAGGCGCATGACCAGCTGGCCCGCCGGCCCGAAGAACTTCTCCAGCGCCGTCTCGGGCACCCGTTCCATTCGAACCGCATGGTTCGGAAAAAGGCCCCGCGGCCTCCGCTGCCGGAGCTCCGGCCGCAAGACCCATGAAAACCAGCCGGCGGCAATACCCGAGAATGAACCCCCTGTGTACTGCATCCGCGCCGTCGGCATGGAATAGCCGCAGTCCCACGTCGGCGCGCGCCGGAGATTGGATTCGTGGACACGCCGCCAGAGCCATGCGGCTCCTGCGGCAAAAAGCCCGGCGAGTGCAATCTGGATCAGGCCAAGTTCAAGGAGCGGCGCCGGGATCTCTGCGCCATCCCAACGGGGATTCCACGCCCCCACGGCGCGTCCCACGGCGGGCCATACGGCAAACGGCGCCAGCCCGAGCACAACGCATGCGGCGGCCAGTGCGACCATCGGACCCCGCATCAACGGCCCGCCCTCGCGGGCGACGGCCGCCGCCTTCGTGCGCGGCGCGCCGAGAAAGACAACCGCACCCGCCTTGACGAAGCCAGCCAGCGCAAGTCCGCCCGCCATCGCCAGGACAATGGCCGCCGGCACGGCGGCCCAGGCGGACGGTCCCCGGCTCGTCGCCGCGCCGAAGAGCCCGAGGTAGATCAGCCATTCCCCGACAAATCCGTTCAGCGGCGGCAGGCCGGAGACCGCGGCGGCCCCCACGCCGAACAGCGATGCCGTCCACGGCATGGAACGCCAGAGCCCGCCCAGGCGGCTCACGTCCCGCGTTCCAGTCGAATGCAACACGGAGCCCGCTCCAAGAAACAACAGAGACTTGGACAACCCGTGGTTCCACACGTGCAGCAGCGCCCCCGCCAGCATGAGCCGGCCCCAGGACGCGTCTCCATGCCTTGCTCCAAGGAGCGCGCCCCCGAGGCCGATGGCGATGATTCCCGCGTTCTCGACGGAACAGTACGCAAGCAGCCGCTTCAGGTCGTTTTGTGCGAAGGCGAACGCGATGCCAAGCAGCGTCGTCACCATTCCGGCGCCGATTACGATCCAGCCCGCTCCCGGCGGAAGCGGGAGCCAGCCGCCGAAGCGGACCAAACCGTAGATGCCGAGGTTGATCGCCACGCCCGACATTAGCGCGGACACATGGCTCGGGGCGTTCGCGTGCGCCGATGGTAGCCAGATATGAAGCGGAAATAGTCCCGCCTTGACCCCGAAGCCCGCGAAAGCCAGCCAGAACAGCGGCGCCAGGTTCGCATGGTCGCGCATGGGACCGAGATCCCAGCTCCCGGTGCGGGCGGCCAGGGTCGAGAAAAACGCAAAAAGGCAGAGCGTGCCAGCATGCGACGCCGCGAGGTAAAGCCAGCCGGCAGCCCGGGCCTCGCGCCGCCCGCTGTCGAGGGTGACCAGGTAGAACCCGCTTACGGCGAAGGCCTCCCAGGCAATCAGGAAATGAATCCCGTTTGAGGCAAGCAGCACGAGGCCCATGCTCAGGATCATGGCGCACCACCACCGGCGGCCGCGTGCCGCCGACCCGACCGAATGCTCCTCCGACCAATACTCGCGGGAGTAGATGGCCCCCAGGGCCCCCACCGCGCCAAGCAGCGCCAGGAACATCGCGCTGATCGAGTCCAAGCGGAAGTGCAGCGGCTCGCCTCCGATCTGGAATCCGCCCCGGAACTCCCAGTCGCCCGCGCCGCAGAGCACCGGCAGCGCAGAGGCCAGGGCCGCCCCGCACCCGGCCACCGACAGCGCCAGCCAAGTCCGCGCCATCCGTCCCCCGAGGACGATGCCCGCGCCCAGGGTCAACAAGCCGAAAGCCAGCAGGCCTCCCAGGCTCACGCCGTCTCCTCCCCATGGGTCGAGCCGGCCGCGGACTTGTCCGCGAGCGCTACAGCCTGGTAGATCTTGTCGTCGGCCGCGCCGTGTAGGATAAGGTCGCGCAGGGGCCCCCCCGTGAGCAGGCGGCACAGCCTTCCCAGGAAATCGAGATGGGCGCGTGGGGACGGAGCCACAAAGAAGAATAGTCGTGTGATCGGGGCGTCGTCCGGCACCGGTTCCGCGACCGTCAGCGCATCCGCAAGCAGGAGGAGTGCAATGGTGCCTGAATCGCGGCCGAGCGAGATGCGCGCGCTGGGATGCGGCATTGCGAAGCCACCCCCGATCGGCGCGTAGGCCACGCCGCTTCCGGACCCCAGCCGCTGGGTGAGGAGCTGGCGAATTGCGGGAGTCGTGCCCGGCAGGGAACCCACGATCTTCTGAAGTGCGTCCGGAACGCCGGCCGCCGGCAGGTCCCTCCAGATTCCGCCGGCCCTCAGCAGGGGTTCGAGCCGCCACCCGGTTGAGAAGGTGGACACCTCGGGCGCCAGGAACCCGGCCTTTGCGGCAAGCCCCCGCGCCGCCGCCCAAATGACAACCTGCCCCCGGTCGAAAAGCAGCCGGCCCCGGTCATGCGTGTGGGGGAGCCCGTCGTTTCTCATCCAGTCATCGACCACCTTCTCCGACACTCCAAACGACTCGGCGATCTGTATGAGATTCAAGTACATCGTAATTCAAGTCACGGAGCGGATCCCCATAGCACAATGACCCCCAGCACGACGAGGCAAACCGCAAGGTAGAGCAGATAAGCCTGCGAACGCCCCCTCTGAAGCCTGCGCGCGGCATTGGACACCCGCATCACGGCGCGGGCCGCCGGCTCAAATGCAAACTCAAGCACTGTCTCCGGCGTTTGCTCCTCAAGATGAGCGCTCGTCGGGAACGCCTCCGCGGGCCTATCCTCGCTTCGCCGCGGGCGAAGGATCCACGAGAACCACTCGGTTATGATGCCGGCAAAAGAACCCGCAGTGTACTGCATCCGAGGAGTCGGCGCGGCGTAGCCGCAGTCCCAGGTAAGCCCGCGGCGCAGGCCGCCCTGGCGCACGCGCCGCCACAACAGCGTCACTCCTGCCACAGCCGCGGCCGCCAGGGAGATATGAAAAAGCCCCAACATGCGCAGGGAGACCGGCGCCCCGAGCGCTGCCCACGCGGGATTCCATTCGGCCGTCGCGCGCGCCATGGCGGGCCAAACAACAGCCGGCGCAACGCCGATGGCCACACAGGCGGCTGCAAGGGCCGCCATGGGAACGCGCATGAGGAGACCGCACTCGTGTGCGCGCGCCGCGGCAGCCGTCCGCGGGGCGCCGAGAAACACCACTCCGCACACCTTGACAAAGCACGCCAGCGCCATGGCGCTGGTCATGGCCAGCAGGACGGCGGCAAACACGGCCGCGAGCGCCGGCGTACCGTGGGAATTCACGGCGTCGAACAAGCCCAGGTAAACCAGCCATTCACTCACAAATCCGTTGAGCGGAGGTAGGCCTGAAATCGCCGCCGCTCCCAGCGCAAATAGGCCCGTGGTCCAGGGCATAGTGCACCACAGCCCTCCCAGCCGGCTCATCTCCCGGGTGCGCGTGGCATGAACCACCGACCCGCCGCCCAGGAAAAGGAGCGACTTGAACAGACCGTGGTTCCACACGTGCAAGAGCCCGCCCGCCAGCGCGATCCCGCCCCAGGCAGCGTTGCCATGTTCCATCGCGATTAGAGCGAAGCCGAATCCAATGAGGATAATGCCGATGTTTTCGACGCTGTGATAGGCGAGCAGCCGCTTGAGATCGTGCTGGCCAAGCGCAAAGGCGACTCCGAGCACCGCACTTGCAACCCCGAGCGAGGCAACCACCCAGCCGGCGCCCCCGGGCATTGGCAGCCAGCCGCTGAACCGGACAAGACCGTAGATACCCATCTTGATCGTGACTCCCGAAAGGAGCGCCGACACGTGGCTTGGTGCGTTCGCGTGGGCCGATGGAAGCCAGATATGCAGCGGGAACATCCCCGCTTTCAGGCCGAAGCCGATGAGCGCAAGCCAGAATAGGGGCGCCAGGCCCGGCTGGCCCCGCATGGGTCCGAGGTCCCAGCTTCCCGTCCGCCCGGCCAGGATCGCGAAGAACGCGAATAGGCACAAGGTGGCAACGTGGGAAGCCCCCAGGTACAGCCAGCCAGCCGCCCTGACCTCGGTCTTCTGGCGATCCAGCGTGATGAGAAAATAGCTGGCCACCGTGAATATTTCCCAGGCGATGAGAAAATGGAGTCCGTTCGACGAAAGCAGAACCAGGCCGATCGACGCCAGGAGCACACTCCACCAGGTCCTGCCCGGACGCGCCGAGATTGGATGGGCGTCATCGGCCCAATACTCCCGCGCATAAACCGTAGCCAGGCCGCCGACAGCGCAAAGGAGCGCAAAGAACAAGGCGCTGAGGGGGTCCATGCGTAGGTGGACTGGTTCCCCTCCCAAGGAGATCGCTCCATGCCAATCCCATGCGGAGCCCCCCAGGAGCACGCTTCCCGCGGCACACAGCCCCGCGACGGCTCCAACCACCGTCGCCACCAGCCACACCCGTGGCGCAGCGCGGCCACTGATCATGGCAACCAGCAGGCTGATACCGGCGGCAAGAAGCGGCGGTCCGACGTGCACGGCTAGGTCCCGCCCCTCCACGTGAAGGCGTGGCACAGGGCAACGCCGGCCGCGTCGGCCTCGTCCGGTGGCAGCGAGGACCCCGCATGGCCGAGCAGCATCTTGACCGTGCGGGCCATCTGCTCCTTGCTCGCCCGCCCGGCGCCGACCACGGCCTGCTTCACCCGGAGGGGGGGATATTCGAAGACCGGCAGGCCGAGGACAGCTGCGGCCGCGATCGCGGCTCCCCGCGCGGCCCCGAGGATCTGGGCTGTGGCGACATTCTGGACATAGATCGTCTGCTCGAGCGCCACATGCCGCGCATCTGCACCCGTGAGGATCTCCGTGACGGCCCGGTGGATCTCGGCAAGCGCGACCGACATTGGCCGCGAGCCCGGAACCCGGACCGTTCGGCAGCCAAGAAGGAGAGGCGGACGCCCCGGAACGAATTCAAGGAGGGCAAGCCCGGTACCCCGGAGGGAAGGGTCGATGCCGAGCACGCGTCCGCGGAATGGCGTGCGCACCACGGGCGAGGATGCCGCCGGGGAGACCGCCCTCCCCTCGAGCTTCGCCTTCCACATCTGCCTTACGGACATGCGCGCCATCTCAGTATAAAAGCATCCTGAGGCCGCCCACGACGGACAGCGCCAGCGCAACGCCCTCGAAAAGCCCCTGGTTCATCCGGATCAGGATCTTGCGGCCAAGCCACGTCCCGACAAGGACCGCCGGGGCCAGCGCAAGGTTCAACGTGAGGCTTCCCGGGTTGATCAGGCCGAGGTTCAGGACAAACGGCACCTTGAAGCAGTTGAGGAGCAGGAAAAAGACGGCGCCCGTTCCCATGAACTCCATCTTTGGGAGCCCGATCGCAAGGAGGTAGATCACCATCAGGGGTCCGGCCGCGTTCGCGACAAGCGTGGTGAACCCGGCCAGGACGCCCATCACCGCGGCGAGCCAGAACTGGCTCGGGGGCCGGATCCGGTCCGGCCGGAACCTGGCGAGCTCGTACAGCCCGGCCAGCGCGAGGATGATCGCCCCGATCAGCATGCGGGCCTGCCGGTCGTTCACCCGGCCCAGCGCGAGGTATCCAAGGACGACCCCCGCCGCGGCCCATGGGAAGAGCCTCCACAGGGTTCGCCATTGCGCATGGCCCCTGTAGCTCGCCACGGCGACAATGTCCCCGCAGATCAGGAGCGGCAGCACCACGCCGGTCGCCTGCCTGGTCGGAAGCAGGTTGGCGAAGATCACGATGAACAGGGGCGCCATGCCCGATATTCCCGTCTTGGCGACGCCGACGAGCAACGCCCCAAATAGCGCCAGCGCCCACTGCCAGGTTTCCCAATGCATGCCGGAGGAAACCAGCCCTTGCCGGCAAACTCACGGAAATAAGTTCGAATCACCGCCGCCGCGAGAGGAGGTAAAGCAGGTTGAGCAGCGCGCTGATGAATGCAGCAAGATACGTCAGAGCCGCGGCGTTCAGGGTCTCGTTCACCCCGGGCATTTCATCCGGCCCCAGGATCCCAAGGGAAACCAGCTGGACCTTGGCCCTGCGGCTGGCATCGAACTCCACAGGAAGCGTGATCAGCTGAAACAGGGTCAGCACCGCATAGCAGACGATGGCGAGGTCGAGAAGGTACAGCGAATGGATGCCGCTGACCAGGAACCAGCTCGCAAGGATCACAAAGGGCAGCACACCCGAGACAACCCGGGTCGCCGGGACAAGCGCCATGCGAAAATTGAGCATGGCGTAGCCGATCTTGTGCTGGATCGCGTGCCCCGACTCGTGCGCGGCCACGCCGATGGCGGCCAGACTCGTGCCGCGGTAGTTTTCGGAGGACAACGACAGGCGTTTGTTGAACGGGTCGTAGTGGTCGGTCAGGTGGCCGGGAATCTCCTCGATCGTGACATCGGTGATCCCGGCCTGGGCCATCACCGCCTCGGCTGCCTCGCGGCCCGTGATCCCGCCGCGCGAGGGCACTTGGACATTCTTCGAGTATGCGCTGGAGACCCGGAACTGCGCATACAGGGCAAACACCAGGGCGCCAAGGAACAGGAACAGGAATCCGCCTGAGGGATAGAGCATGTAGGCAAGGGAAACACTCATGTTGACTGCGCAAAGTTTGCCACAACCCGGCAAAATGCAATACCCGGGCTAGCCGCAATACTGTTCACTTAAGGATTGACAGGTGACAGAGCTGCCCTGAGAGTGGGGGCGTGGCGCGCACGGCCAAACGGATCACAAACGGACTGCGGATCGCAGAGTCGCTTAGCGTTGGTGTGCTGGGG
>Ga0302320_10001230_pt1 | contig 61520 bp, 59 predicted proteins | sample Bog_T0_3_FD_202130 | JGI IMG/M metagenome (GOLD analysis project Ga0302320, IMG submission 202130) | Peat permafrost microbial communities from Stordalen Mire near Abisko, Sweden - Bog_T0_3 | ecosystem: Environmental > Terrestrial > Soil > Wetlands > Peat | place: Sweden: Abisko, Stordalen Mire... | reverse complement strand
GGTTATTGGCCACGAGCTCACGCACGGTTTCGACGACCAGGGCCGCAAGTTCGATCCGCAGGGAAATCTGCACGACTGGTGGACCGAGCAGGATGCGAAGGAATTCGAAAAGCGAGTCAGCTGCGTGGCGGATGAATATTCCAACTTCGTCGCGGTTGACGATTTAAAACTGAACGGGCGCCTCACACTGGGCGAAAACACGGCCGACAACGGCGGCGCACGCATCGCCTTAATGGCGCTCGAGCACATGATCGCCGATGACAAGAGCGGAAAAGAAGGCCAGAAGATCGACGGCTACACGCCCGAGCAGCGTTTCTTCCTGGGCTTCGCGCGCGTGTGGTGCGAGAAGCGCCGCCCCGAGATCGCGCGCACCCGCGTGCTCACCGATCCTCACTCCCCCGGCAAATACCGCGTGGATGGCGTGGTGCAGAACATGCCGGAGTTCCAGAAAGCATTTGGATGCAAAGCGGGCCAGCCCATGGTGGCGGAAAACGCTTGTCACGTTTGGTAAAGCTTGTAAGCCGCAATCCAGAATGAGTTCGCAAAAAATAAGGCCCGGATTTTCTCCGGGCCTTTTTAACAGCAAAAATTTCTTAGTAGTTCGAAGCCTGGATGATCAGGTGATCAACGATGCGGTGAGCTTCATCGATGTGATGAATGGCGCGATCACGCAGGCCGCGCACCGAGGGATCGTCTTCTTCCCGGGCGATGTCGTTGTGAGCTTTATCCAGCAGTTCCTGGGCGCGGTGGAAGCGGCCGGCGCGGTCCATGCCGGCATCGACCGGAGGATGATCGTTCAGATTCTTGCCGTCATCAATCGAAGCGCGCTTGATTTCTTCGATGGCTTTATCGATTTCGTTGATGGCGTGCTCTTCTTCTTTATCCATGTGATGGGTGGGGGCAAGGTTTGCCAGGTGAGCGCGGGCATGGCGCAGATCGGTGAGCGCGTGCAGATATGCCGGATGCCTTCCTGGTTCATCGGCAAAACTTACAGCTGCGCAAAGGGCAATAACAACCGCAAGTAGGGTGCAATGTCGTGCAAGTTTCATGATTTTCCTCGAAGCCTTTCGGCAGAATAGACTCGATATCTATTAACCCGGAGTTTGAGGGTTAGACTCGGTTGAATTCTATCGGCTCGGCGAGGCTGGATGTAGTTACGGCAGTACAGAGCACGACTGCGTGCTTGGCAGGAAGTTTTGGTGTGTGTCCACGACGAATTTGCCCCCTCCCCGCGCCATTAGGAAGAGTGAAAAGTCTCTAGAAGCCCGTGTTTCAAGGCTTTGAGCGAAAAATTGACGCAAATTCAAGGGCGATGAAGATATACTGACTGGCGCTCCGCTCCGCTCGCCTCGCCGGTGGGGCGCGGGTTTCGAGGCGACGGCAAGATTTTGAGGTAGATTCCAACTGCGAACTTGACGACTATGCGTACTCGTGTAGTTCTCCCAGTTTGCCGCGACTTCTTTCCCCCAAAACAGGAGACGACCTTCATGTCCGTGATTCTGGTTAGATTGTTTGGTGGCCAAAGCAATTCCGAACGTGCGAATGGCATGGGATTGTTTCGCAGTCTTTTTTTCGTCTGGTTGGCGGCGCTGGCGCTGCCGGGTTCTGCAACTTCTTTGCTGGAGACGGTTCCGGTAGGCAAGTTTCCCGGCCCGATCGTGGTGAATCCTGCCGGGCATTTGGTTTACGTGGTGAACGAGAGTTCGAACAGCGTATCGGTGCTGGATTCCGAAAAGTTGGTGGTGAAGAAGACGATTGCTGTAGGCAAAGCGCCGGTGGCGATTGCCGCGAATCCAGTGGCGAACATGGTGTATGTGGCGAACTCCGGGTCGGGAACTATCAGTGCAATCGTAGGAACGGGGACCGCGGTTACCTGGACGGTGGGCGGCAAGCCGACGGTGCTGGTGGTTGACTCAGTTCTGGGGAAAGTTTTTGTCGGCGATCAAGCGCGCGACCAGGTGGAGATCCTGGATTCGACCAAAGGAACGCTGCTGGCAACGATTCCAACGAGCTTGCCGCCGAGCGCGATGGCGCTCAATATTGCCCTGCACCAGGTGTGGGTGGCTTGCGCGGGAGCTTCCGGTTCGGTGGTGGTGATCGATGGCACCGCCAATACGGTTGTGACCACGGTGAGTGGAGCTTCGATTCCAAACGGAATCAATTCCATCTCGGTCGATCCGGTCACCAATGTGGCGGTGGTTGCCAGTCCCACGGCCGCCGGCGTTTTGGGAGTCGCCGCCATCGCTGGGGCGAGCGGCTACTCCGTAACCGATGAGGGCAACAACGATGATGACGCCCCTTATGCCACAGCCTACGATCCGGGCGGGTTGTTTTTCGTTTCCAACAACAACGCCGCCGACGTCGCCTACGGCTCCGGGGACGGCTTGTTTTTTTCGGGGGATTCCTACTTCACCAACTCCCTGTTCATGACCTCCCTGGCGGTGAATCCCACCACCAATCAGATGGCCACTTTGGTTCCATCGAGCAATACCGCCTTCCTGATCGATTTGACCAATCCCATTTTTACGATTTACCTGCATGTGCTGACAACGGGGCTGAATCCCACACAAATGGCGTTCGATCCGGCGACCAGCCGATTTTTCGTGGCGAATTCCGGCGACAACACGGTGAGCGTGTTCGATATCAGTCCCCGATTCGTCGTACCGGCTTACGAAGGCTCTTACAGCGGAAATTCCATCGGCTACAACTACGTGGACATTAACCCGGCCACAGGAAATGTTTATACGCTGCGCTTGGGCAATCTGTTTGCGATCAACGAAAAGAAAGCGGCGGCGGGATATTTGATTGGAGATTCGGAAAATTCCGCCGGGGTGACGACGATCCCTCTGGGCAGTGTTTATTCGTCGGCGATTGCGGTGAATCCAGCCTCCAACAAAATTTATGTGGGAGATGGCACGGGATTGTTTTATTCGGTGAACGGCGCGACCAACAAGGCGACGGCACTCAGCGTGTTGCCCTCGTCCGCCAGCGTCCGGAGCCTGGCGGTGAACTCGGCGGGCAATCAGATTGTCGCCTGGGACTATTCGAGCGGCGACGTATTTGTGCTGGATAGCGCCAAGGATGCTTTGTTGAAAACCATCGTCCCGGGGCGGAGTTTCTCGCAGGCGTATGTGCTCACGGACCCGGGCAAGGACCTCGCGTACCTGGCAGGTGGAACCTTTTATGTGATGGATCCTACGGCGGGAACGGTGGTGACCAGCATCCCGCTCAGTGGAACGGCTACGGGGGCGGCGATCAACCCGGGCGCCAGTCGCTGCTACGTGATCGTGACCGGGGGGATTCTGTATGTGATCAATACCAGCACGAACGCGATTGCAACCACGCTGACGCTGCCTGCTACCGCCACGTCGATTGCAGTCAATCCGGTTACCGGGAATTATTACGTGGGATTCGACGATACTTCGAATGTGACGCACGTACAGGTTTATAGCGGCACGAGCAACACCCTGATTGCGGATCTGCTGAGCTCGACCTATCCGGAAATCGGGAATGCGGCGGACATCCGAGCGAACCCGCTGACCAATACGGTGTATGTGGGCGGAGACAGCGGACAGGCGTCCGCGGGCATTGCCGCCATCGACGGGCAGACCAACGTGGTTTCAGCGGTAACGCCGAACCCGTATGATGCGGCGGCGCACGCCCTGAAGGTGGATCTGGGGACCTCGACACTCGCTGGGGCGGGCTACAGCTATACCAGCTTATGGCTGCCGACCTCGGATCTCACGGGCACGGAGTCGGTGCCCATTTCGGTGGCGATTCAGGGCGTGAAGGATGCGTCCACCATTGCGACGGCGCCGCTATTCCGCACCACGAATACCAAGCCGAGTTTTAAGATTACGGCGACCAGCAACTTTTCTGCCAACGCGGCGGCGCTGGCGCCCACGCACGGCTTCTATCAGGTGGATGGATGGCAGGGAACGTGGACGCCGGTGGCGCTGACCGCGAAGGCCGGCAGTGCGACGGCCCAAGCGAAGATCAACCTGCCGGTCGCGCTGACCACCGGACAGCACATTCTTTACAGCTACACGAGTACCGGGGATGTGGCGACGGTGCAGAGCGGCAATACCGGGGCGAACTCGGCGGTGATCAGTCCGATTGGGTTTGTGGTGTTTACGGTGGAGAAGTAGCCGGGGGAAGTTCGCACGCCGAACTATTAATGCTTTCCGGGAAGATGGAAACCCTTGCGGCGCTGTTCGCTATAGCGGTGCAGGGCATCGAGGATGATCGGATAGGCTTCACCCGCCGGGCGAATCTCGTCGACCTCGACCGCTTTGCCTTCGAGCAGTTTGTAATCCTGAAAGAATCGCCGCAGCATGATCAGCCGGTGCGGCGGCATCTGCGCGGCTTCGGTGTAAGAGTTGAACTCCGGGTCTTCGGTGGCGATGGCGATGACTTTGTGATCGGGCTTACCGCCGTCGATCATGGTCATGAGTCCGATGGCGCGGGCGTGGATGATGGTGAGCGGTACGACGGTCTCCTGACAGAGCACCAGCACGTCGAGCGGGTCGTCATCCTCCGCGAGGGTCTGCGGAATGAAGCCGTAATTCGCGGGATAATAGACTGCGGAGTAGAGGACGCGGTCCAGTTTGATCAAGCCGCTGGCCTTATCCAGTTCATACTTCACGCTCGATCCGAAAGGGATCTCGACCACGCAGTCAAATTCCTGCGGGAGCTTGTCGCCGGGAGTTACGTCGTGCCAGGGATGGATCATTACTGGTCTATTCTAGCTGAGCTCGTTGCTAGGGTCAGTGGATAGTGGGTAGTGGTTAGTGGGCAGTTCTCGGTTCTCAGTTCTTAGTTCTCGGTTCTCAGTTATCTTCGTTGCGTTCCTGGTTCAAAATAAAGTTTTGGTGGGGGGCTTGGGATTGGAGGTTTTGGGGGCTCGGGCAGATCTGGGGCGATTTTTTTTTTATCTCGATGGCGTCGAAAGTCTTGTGGGGCGCGGGTTTCAGGAAACAGGCTCCGTAAAATCTGTTTTTCAAAGAACTTAGATACCAAAATATAGATAATCAAGGACTTAGTCCGAGTGATTCGGTCTCTCTGGACCGTCGCGGCCTCGACCATGATTACGCAGTTTGGTGGCGGGAACAAGGTCAGATGTCACAGGAGGCTGTGGAAATTGACTGGCGCTCGTGACCCCATGGGCACGGGCTTAAGGGATGTTGTCTGCAGGTTGAATCGACAAGACTGACCTGGTCTAGCGGTTGATGAGCGCTATCGCCTTGATTTCGACAGTTGGCACGGGCTCTGCTGCAAGTGGAGCAGCGGGTCAAATGAAGTTGGGGGCAATCCGTATAGAATCTTTTGCGGGTGGCCCCGCTCTGTAAGCCTTACTGAAGCGGACGCGGAACAACCAATAAATCATCAAGGGAAATGGCAGGAGGGCGAGGACGGTCAGGAAGATCGAGCCGCGCAGGAACGCGGGAAAGACTTGTTGTTGGCCTAAGAAAAAAGATCCCGTGGCAATAAATAATCCAGAACACATGCGCCAGAGGTGACGCGTGACGCGCGGCCGGCCGGTGATGCCTCCGGCAGCGAGCATACGAATGTCTCCAGCGGCGGCGAGCAAGAGAACGGCACCGAGGAAGAAGCTCATGCCGGCGGGGGCGTTTGGGTCGGGGTGGTGGAGGGTCAGGACGCCGAGGGTGATGACGGCGGCTGCTCCGCCGAGGCCGACAAGGAGTGCGGTCCAGTCCGCCGGGCCTATGTTCCGGCGGCGACCGGCGAGCCACGCGGTGACGATCATGTAGAAAGTGATAATACTGCCGATGACGTTGCCGCGCTGGGATTTCATGATGGCGAGAGGGAGGGCGCTGGAGGCCAAGGTCAACATCGCAATGGTGAATACGTTTCCAGACGCGCGATGCAGACGGCTGCCTTTACGAACGGCCATGGCAAACGCGCCAGCGAGGAGACCGACGGTGCCGCCGAGGATGTGCAGAATCAAGAGCGGGAGACGCATGGGAGCCCGATAGCGATACTAGCGGTCAGGGTCGTGGACGTCTGGTCTAGATTGCTCACTGTTGGTCAGCTTGGTAACTGACTTTAATTGGTGAAACACCCGCGGTAGCGCTCATGGTGGTCATGGCGCTAATGCCTGGTTACGAAATACTCCCCTCCATCGAACAGCCAGGCACGTGAGTTGTCGAAACATCAAAACAGCACTCGTTGGCCCATGCGAATGGGTTTGGAGCACTGGCCTAAGTCTTAGCCGGCCGGATGGGGATTGCCTGCTACGCCGATTGTTTTGCTGGCGCGAGCGCGAGCAGCGCGACACCGACAATTACAAGCGCAGGTACGTCGCCCATCAGGTGTCCGTGTTCGCCGGCATTCTGGAATGCCTGTACCGCCATGATGGCCGCGTGGACGAGGCTTGACCATGCGGTGAAGGCGATCAGGCTGCGATTCGCCGAGGGGTTACGCGAAGCGAGCAGCAGGAAGATGCCGAGGGTGGCGTATACGCCAAGGATCATCTGCTCGTATTCCGGCTGGTTCGGCTGCCAGCGCCATCCGCTGGGCCATAGGAACATCATCAGCGGGTAGACGCCTAGTAAAAAGATGAGGCCTACCAACACCAACACAATCTTCAGTATCTGCTCGCGACTCATGGTGCCTCCGGGAATATCGACAAGACGTTTTACGTCCGGCAAATCTTACGGAAGGCGAGAAGGGCAAGTCAATTGAAGAGCTGAGTCGGGTTGGACTCAAGGAGAGTTGCCGGTCAGGCATGCCGTAGCCACGACCGAATTTCCGATTTGGCCCAGCCTCCAAGACACATGTTCCTCGCGCGGTGTTGGATGGGTAAGATAAGGGAAGCAGAATTCTGAGGCATAGGGAGCGAATGGTCATGGAGACGCGGCACGAAAGCATTCCCGAATCAAATCGGAACGCATCGAATCCGAACGCAGCGGAGGCGCATATCAAGAGTGCTCACAAGATTCTCTCCACGTTGCAGGAGAAGATTGGAAAGCATCCAGAAATCGGGGCTGCCATCACGAAGCTGGAGATGGCGCTGAACGATCTGGCGGTGCAGACTGGCGGAGTGCTGTAATCGTCGGGGAAGGCTTTCACGGAGCCTTCAACGTGGATATTTAGGCAGCCACTTCGGCTTAGCCGCGCAGGAGTACCCAGGCGGTCTGATGGGTCAGAGTTATGGTTGGGCCGACCGGATTGCCGTAAGCGTCCGTCCAACTGCCGGGCGGCAGCGTGACCGTGTAAGTTGAGTTGTAGGGATTCACCAGAGTTAATCCGCCGGTGAAGGCGCGCTCCCAGATGCCTTGCGTCTTCTCCATGGGGCCGGTCGCGGTGCCGATTGGAATTGAATATTCCGGAAAGATAATCAGCCTGCCATAATCCTGCGCGCCGGTCGAGTTAAAGCCGGTCATGTACATGTAGGTGCAATCGTTCTTGACCAGTAAATAATTGCCGATCACCCATAGGCGAGCGGCGGGGGGAATGTCCTGGGAGAGTTCGGACTCCTCGCCGTTGGTCATGTAACAGATGCCTTTGGACTCGACGTATTGCAACTGCGTGACGATGGTCTCCCACTGGTTGGGCGGGGGAACGCTGGGCGGGATTCCATAATTGGTGAAGCCGCGTTCGTCGAATAGGAGGTCGGTCGTGGTCATGAGTTGCTGGTTGTCCACGAGGGTCACGCCGAACTGGTAACTGACATTCACCTGCATGGTGGCGGTGGCGGATTGCTCGTGCACGTGGGCGTAGGTGGCGCTCTCCCACGCGAGGACATCGTTGCGGAATGCTCTGTCGTTCAATTCGCCGGTGTATTGCTGCACCCATTGATGGTCGCTATCGTAGTGGCCGCAGCGCTGCCAGTCGTTGGTTAAGTCCATGGTGTCGACGGCGATACTTTGAAAGCCCTCGGCCAGCGGCGCATCGACCCAGTTGACCCACTGGTAGGCGCGTACGGCGGGATTGGCGAAGTCGAGAGGCGCGAGCGTGGTGGCGCCGAATTCGAAGGCCAGGGTTTTCTGGTCGCAGTGATATTCCAGCCAGTCGGGATGGTTGGTCGCATACCATTGCACAGAGTGACCGTAATTATCGACGGAGTAGGGGATGTAGGAGGAGTTGTACATTCCTGGCGGCAGATTATTCCACGACGATCCCCAGACTAAATCCACAACTCCGGTTTCCTCGCCCAATTGCGAGCGCGTGAGGTCGTAGTTGAAAACCATTTCCAAGTGGATGTTGTTTGCGGTGCTGGGAAAATTGGCAGCGCGGGCGGGGGAATTCTCCTGCGCCACTGAAGTCGCGGCGTGTACGATGAGAAAGAGAGCGAGGAACAAGGCAAAAGAACGCATGTAGACCCCCGGACAACGTGGTGATGGTTGCGAGACTTCTTCGCTCACTGCGGAATCGAGAGGCAGTTTACACTACGCGGACGACTGCGGAAATCTTGATTCTGCGCCGCGGGAAGCGTAAAGTTGCTGAGAGTCCCTGACGGGTATTGGTTTCTCATGTCCAGCCAAAGTAAAACCTACTTAAAGTTCGGAGCGGTCACGGTCGTGATCCTGTGCCTGCTCAGCTATCTCGCTTATACCGGCGTGCAGGACAGCAAGAGTTATTACGTCACCATCAGCGAACTGCACAAGATGGGAAACGGGGCTTATACCAAGCGTCTGCGAGTTGCGGGAAATGTGCAGCCGGGATCGATTAAGCGCACCGGCGCGCACGTGCAGTTCGTGCTGATGGAGCAGGATCAATTGCTCTCCGTCGACTACACCGGAACTGAGGCCCCACCCGACACTTTTAAAGATGATTCCCAGGCGCTGGCCGACGGCAGTTTTGGCCGCGACGGGGTTTTTCACGCCAAAGCGCTGCAAGCCAAATGCGCCTCGAAGTACGCGCCGCAGCAACCCGGCAACTCCATGCAGGCCGAGCCCAGCAAGAGCATGTCGCAGGCTGGTGCGGGTTCCACGACGGTTGCGAACTGATTCTGAAATCGGTTCTCAGTTCTCGGTTCTCGGTTGCTTGTTCTCTGGCCTTTCCTTGGGCGACAATTTCTTCCCCTCCGCCCGGCTTTCTTTTTAGTCCAAACGGGTAGTAGACCTTTTTCCATGCTTGGCGTACCGTGATTTTCGTTGTTCTTTCCCCACGGGCCCTGCTCCAAAAATAAATCCACTGTTCGATTGAGGGTGGTTAGGATTTGTGCTGCGCGCCGCGACTTCTTCACGCTTCAACCGGAGTTGTTCGACTCCCGATGCGCTGCGAAATCCATGGCAGCGATGGTTACCCTTTCGAACGTCGTAAGAACTTGCGGGGGCGGCTTGCGGTTTCTGCCCACGTCCAAATCCAGATAGCGGCGCGATAGTCTCGCGCCATTCCCGTCTGGCTATCCCGGGAACACTCAAGACAGCGACTGCGGTCATGAGCCGAGTCGCGGCCGATTCCTCAAGTGCGGAAGAGGGATTGGCTGTTGCGAATGCACAAAAAATCCAGCTGGAGGAATTATCAATGCGGATGATGAAATTTATCCTGGCTGCCGGGCTGTTGCTGGCGGCTGCGCCGATGTTTGCGACAACCCTTGCGGTGGGTACCTGCCTGCCCCAGTACACCTCGTTCTCAACCATTTCTCTGGCGGTGGCTGCTGCCCCGATCAGCGGGTCCACGACTATCGATGTGTGTCCCGGTACCTACCCTGAGCAGGTCGTCATTACGAAGAGAATTACTTTAAAAGGGGTTCTCAGCGGGAACTCGAATGCCGCAATTATTACGGCCCCGGGTGGAGCGTTGGCCACAAACGCCACCAGCACTTACGGCGGGATCATTCAAGCACAGGTGCTGGTGCAGAACACTACAGCCACTATCGAGGACCTGACCTTGGACGCCACCAGCACGAACCTCACCAGTTGTGCCGACAATCCCATCGGGATTTTCTTTCAAAATGCCTCCGGGATTATCACCCGCAATTCCGTGCTCAATGATATCCAGCCTGCCGGTTATACCGGTTGCCAGGGTGGACTGGGCATTTATGTGGAGAGCGGCGCTACAACGGTGCAGCCGAATCCCTCCCCCGCGGGCACGTCTACGGTGAGTGTTACCTACAACAACGTGGCTGGTTACCAGAAGAACGGAATCACGGGTAACGCGAGCGGCACAACCGTGACCATCACCGGCAACGTGGTCGTCGGGCAGGGACCATGGAACGGCGCGGGGCAGAATTCGATCCAGATTGCATTCGGCGCGGGCGGCAGTATCTCGAGCAATACAGTGGGATCGGACGTCTGGGCTCCAGATGTGTTCGGAGATACCGGTGACGCGGCCGCGGGCATACTGGTGTATGGATCGAGTAATATTCCGATTACCAGCAACGTTGTTAGCAACACCCAGTACGGCATCGCTGTCGTGAGCGATGGGGTCAACGGTAACGGCGCGACGGTAAACAACAACACGATCACGCTTACCCACCTTTACGACGCAATCGACCTGTGCAGCAACGGTAATAGCGCTGCGAACAACAAGATCACCGGCGCGGATGAGTCCGGGATTCACTTCGATGACACGTGCACCGGGGCTGCGACCGGCAACTCGGCAACATCCAACACCATCAGCGGGACGTGTGCCGGCATCCTGGTCGGTCCCACAGCGGCTGGCTCGAATGCGACTAACACTTTCTACAACGCGGTCTATCTGGAACTTACTGGCGTTGACACCTGTACGCCTGCGCCAACCGGTGGTGTACGCAAAGCGGCAGCAAAGCCGAGTGGTCGGCCGCATCCGTTCCCGTCATTGTAAGGAAGCAACATCCGTTAGCTTGCCGGGGTTTGGTTTGACCATACCCCGGCATTTTTTCGGCTTTCGCGGTTACACGGTGATCTTCCCGCTATACTTTGCTACTGGTGACCGACGCTAATATATCGCCCAGCCTTCCGCTTATCGCCGTTCGTAGACTGATCAAGCAGTTTGGACGCTTCGCCGCTTTGCGCGGAGTGACGGCGGATTTTGATGCGGGGAAGTTCCATGTGATTCTGGGCGACAACGGGGCGGGGAAGACGACGCTGCTGCGGGCGCTGGCCGGACTGGCTCATCCCACTCGCGGCACGATTTCTATCCTGGGGAAGAATCCGCAAGCGGCCTGCCGCGAGATTGGCTACATGGCTCATTCCTCGCTGCTCTACGACGAGATGAGCGGCATGGAAAACTTGCGCTACTTCGCGCGCTTGTACGACATTGCAGGCGATGAGCGCTGCGAATATGTAATTCGCTCCGTTGCGCTCGATCCCAAGTTGTCGCGTCCCGTAGGAAAATATTCGCAAGGGATGCGGCAGCGTATATCGTTGGCGCGCGCTATTCTCCACGATCCTCAGATCCTCCTGCTGGACGAGCCCTTTTCCAACGTCGATATAAATTCGGCGCGGGACATTGTGAGCTTGCTGAAGGCGATGCGAGACTCCGGCAAGACTATTTTCCTGGTTACGCATCAGGCTTCGTTGTTGCAGGGCGCGGGCGACGAATTTATCTGGATGCAGACCGGACAGATTGTCGACCGCACTTCAGACTTGCTGCGCGATGGGATGCGCGGTGAGGGAACATAAATGAGTTCGATTCGCTCCATTACCGCAGCCACGCTGGTGAAAGATATTCGCCTGGAGTGGCGCTCCCGCGACGCAATCAACTCCATGCTGTTTTTTTCCCTGCTGGTGGTGGTGATCTTCAGTTTTTCCTTCGATCCTAATGCCGAAGAGTCGCGGCAGATTGCAGGGGGTCTGATCTGGGTCGCATTCCTGTTTGCCGCGGTTGTTGCCCTGAATCAGACATGGGCGCGCGAACTGCGCAATCAGGTGCTGGACGCTTACCGCGTCTCCCCGGCGCCGGCCAGCGCGCTGTTCATCGCCAAGGCTCTGGGCAATTTTATTCTGGTCAGCCTGCTGGAAGCGCTCATGGCGCCGTTGTTCGTCATTTTTTATAACCTGCGCGCGCTCGGTCCGGCATGGCAGTTGATTCCTGTGGCGATTCTCGGAACCTGGGCCCTGGTGGTGAACGGCACATTCTTCGCCGCGATGTCGATCCGCACCCGCAGCCGCGAAATCATGCTGCCTCTGCTCCTGTTCCCCATCTCAATTCCAGCGGTGCAATCGATGGTCGAGGCCACGCGCGTTATTCTGACGGGCGACGCTTCGGCGCGCTTCTGGATCGTATTGCTTCTCACCTACGATGTAGTGTTCACTACCGCTTGTCTGGCTTTATTCGATACAATTCTGCAAGCGGAATGAAAAAGGCGTTTTCCATCCTCGCTGTCTTTTCGGCTCTGCTGTTGGCCTACGCGACCTATCAGGCTCTGGTGGTCGCCCCCACCGAGCGAACCATGGGCGACGTGCAGCGAATTTTTTACTACCACGTGCCTTGTGCCTGGACGGCGGGTTGCCTCTTCTGCGTCAATCTGCTCGCCTCGATCGCGTACTTGACCTGGAAAAGCTCGAAGGCCGATGCTCTGGCGGTTTCTGCTGCCGAAACTGGCGTCGTCTTCTGTTCCGTGGTTCTGGTGACGGGGCCAATCTGGGCGCGGCCGGTTTGGGGCATCTGGTGGACGTGGGATATGCGGCTCACCACCACGCTGGTTCTGTGGCTGATCTACGTGAGTTACTTGGTTCTTCGGAAATTTTCCGATAGCGCACAGACTCCGAAGCTGGCTGCGGTGCTGGCCATCTTCGGGGCGCTCGATGTTCCGCTGGTGTACTTTTCCATCTGGTTCTTCCGCACGCAGCACCCGCAGCCCGTGATCGGCGGCGGAGGATCGCTCGATCCGCGCATGTTGCGCGTTTTTCTCATCAATTTGCTGGCGTTCTCTTTCCTGGGTGCGATGATTTGCTGGTGGAGATTCCGCCTGGAAGTGTTTCAACGCGAACTGGATGAGGCGCTGGCCCTTGAAGCGCTGCTGGGACCGGATGGTTTGCCGCAGGTTTCCGCGCGCTCCCGGTCGCCGCTGGGTAAATCGCCCTCCGCCACGGGGCCGGCATGAACTCCATTCACTTCATGTGGGCGGCTTACATCGCTACTTGGGCGATTCTCGGTGGCTATCTCGTCAGCATTGTCCGGCGCTATCGACGTTTGCAGCGGGAGCAGAAGGATTTGCAAGGGAAGGGATTCGAGTAGCTAGTAGCAGTTAGCCATTAGCGGTTAGCAATTAGCCAGAGCGGGCAACTGGTGGAGGCGCATCGCAGCGGTCATTGCAAATTGCTAGCGGCCAATTGCCAACTGCTAATTGCTATCGTTCCTGCCGGCTCTCAATTCGTGTGATTTAATCCCTTCTGCAACGCGCTGAGAAGGTCATTGCTTCCGTTGGCGCGAAGGAATTCGTAGTCTTCGATGACCACTGCGGTGCCGACCCGGGCTGAGGGCAATGGAGATTCCGATCGGATCACTCGGCCCTGGAAGCGCACCCGCACCGCGTCCGTTAACGTGATGTGCGGTGGAAAAGTCAGAATAATTTCGCAGCTCGATCCCGCTGGAACCGTGCGATCGAAATAAAAGTAAACTCCGCGCGCGCTTACGTTTTGAGTTTCCGTTTCGAATTCAAGGACTCGACCTTCTGGGATTCGATCATGATTCTTCCCGTCCTCGCTCTTCTCACTAAAGCGAACCACGGCCGGCAGGCGCATATCGAAACGCCGCATCAGCCGCCGATCCTGAAAGTCGGGTTCTGTTCGGGGCATCTTTTAATCCGAAAACATCTTTTCGCCAGCACGTCCAAATCAATGCAAAACGGAACAAGAATGAAGCGGGAACGCCCGTTCCGCCCGCCCTTGCGGGAAGTCCGGTAACTGCAACTGTAAAGGTTTGTCAACCGTTTGCAAGAGCAAAAAGGCTCATGGAACTGATAGGGTAAACGCTCTCTAGGCCGCCTCCGCCAAGGTCAATGGAAAATGCGGCGGTATCGATTCAATTTTGGCATGCGATGCAATTGATCTGCGAGAGTGGAGTCCTCGACGTTGACAGCAGGGACATGCGCGAGCAATTCTTTAAGCTGGCGCTTTAGCATTAAGGAAGTTGGAAAGCAAACCTCCATCCATGAATTACGACGCGATTCTTGTCACTTCTTTTGGCGGACCGGAGCAGGCCAACGATGTCATGCCTTTTCTGGAGAATGTGTTGCGCGGAAAAAATGTTCCCCGCGAGCGCATGCTGGAAGTCGCCGAACACTACTATGAGTTCGGAGGGAAGAGTCCGATCAACGAGCAGAACCGGCGGCTCATCGCGGCGCTGGAAGCCGAGCTGGCTGAACACGGGCCCAAGCTGCCTGTTTATTGGGGCAATCGCAACTGGCATCCTCTGTTGAAAGATACGCTGCAACAGATGACGGCCGACGGAATTCGCCATGCGTTGGCGTTTGTGACTTCCGCCTATAGTTCCTACTCCGGCTGCCGCCAGTATCGCGAGGATATCGCCCGGGCGCAGGAGGCCGTGGGTGCGGGCGCGCCGGTGGTCGATAAATTGAGAGCGTTCTTCAACCATCCCGGTTTTATCGAAGCCGTGATCGATCGCGTGCGCGAGGCCTTCGCAAAGATTCCGAAAGAACGGCGTGGATCGGCGCGGCTGGTTTACACCGCTCACAGTATTCCGCTCAGCATGGCGCAGGGTTGCGACTACGAAAAGCAGCTGCGGGAGACCGGCAGGCTGGTGGCGGAGGAACTCTCGCGGAGCGAAAACGAATTGCAAGATAATTCCTGGCAACTGGTCTATCAGAGCCGCAGCGGACCGGCATCGCAACCATGGCTGGAGCCAGATATCCTGGATTATCTTCGGCAACTCAAAGCTGAGGGACGCGTGACCGATGTGGTAGTCGCGCCCATCGGTTTCGTCTCCGATCATATGGAGATTATTTTCGATCTCGATACGCAGGCGCGCGATCTTTGCTCTCAGCTAAGATTGAACATGGTTCGCGCCGGAACCGCGGGAACGCATCCCCGGTTCATTCGGATGATCCGCGAACTGATTTGCGAACGGGTCGAGGGGAGTGAGACGCGGCCAGCGTTGGGCGTGCTGGGGCCGCGTCCAGACGTTTGTGCGATCGATTGTTGCCTGAACCCGCGACGCTAGTCGGCGGGAAGTTCTACTCGTCCTTTTTCTCCGGCTCGCGAGGCAGCGCTTTTTCGATGGGCTTGCGCGGCAACATCTGGTCGCGCATCGCGGCGTCATAAACGAATCCCGCAACGATGACCGAAATCTGTTTTAAATCTTCTGGCTGCAAGCGATCGTAAACATCCATGTTCGAATGGTGGGTGCGGGTCTCGTATTCGATGGGATCCTGAATGAACTGGAATCCCGGAATGCCCACTGCGTCGAACGACAGGTGGTCGGTGCCGCCGGTATTGGTCATGGTGAGTGTGTTCATCCCCAGATCCTTGAAGGGTTTCATCCACGCTTCGAAGATGGGCGCGACGGCCTCGTTCTCTTGCAAGTGCACGCCACGAATTTTTCCACTGCCGTTATCCACGTTGAAATAAGCCGAGACCTTGGCTTGCTCCGGCTTCACCGTGACCTCGCCGGCTTCGCGCCGGAGCAGCGTGGGCATATCCTTCATGCCCGGATCGTCCATGTGCGGACGCGCTCCGAAATGATGTTCCACGTATCCTTGCGAGCCCAGCAGGCCTTCTTCCTCACCGCTCCACAGGCCGATGCGGATGGTGCGCCGCGGTTTGATATCCAGCGCCTTCAGAATGCGAACTGCTTCCATCATCACAATCGTTCCGGCGCCATTGTCAGTTGCTCCAGTGCCGGCATGCCAGGAATCCAGATGGGCGCCGAGCATGACCACTTCATCTTTCTTGTCTTTGTCGGTGCCGGGAATTTCCGCGATGGTGTCGTACTGCATGGGATCGTCATCGTAAAAAGTGTTGGTGACATTCAGTTCCAGCGAGACATCTTTCTTCTGCTCGAGCAAGCGCGCAATGCGAGTCCAGTGCTCCGCCGCCATGGTCAATTGCGGCACGGTGGTGGTTTCGCCGGGCTTATAAGATCCTCCGGACTGCACAAACACCGTTCCACCGCCGGCAGTTCCGCGGCTGTGGTCGATCACGGCCAGAACTTTTTCGTCGGCGAAGAATTGATTGAGGTCCTTGACGTACTGCTGGCGCTTGATGAAATCGGCCATGCGAAAAGCCGGACGGTCGGCGGGAATCTGATAGTCGGCCAGCTTCGCGAGATCCTCCTCGCTCAGCCGCTTGTAGGGGGCTTCGGTGATCGGCTTCACTTCCGCGTCAGGTCCAAGAATCACGATCATGCCAGCAAGCTTGCCTTTGTATTTATCGAAATCTTTCTTCTCGGCGATGATGGCGCGAACGCATTTGCCCTGAATTACGCCATTGGTGCCGGGAGTCCACGCTCTGGGATAGGCGAGGAGCGTGACCACGTCGGGCGAAGTCATGCGTACATTCACGTATTGATTGGCCCAGCCGCGGCCGAATGGTCCCCAGGCTTCGAGATGCGCATTGGCCAGACCCATGGCGCTGAGCTGATCGCGCGTCCACTCATTGGCGCGCTTCATGTTCGGAGAACCCGTCAACCGCTCGCCGATCGAGTCCATCAGTCCGGTGGCGTATTCCATTACATGCGAATTATGAAACCCTTCGTATCGAATTCGTCCCATTTCTTCCAGGTCGATTTTTTCCTGCGACCATAAATTCCCAGCCGATGCCAACAGAAACATCAGACATACGACACGAACGGAAGACTTCATCATGAAAGCTCCTAAGGGGAAAAGATCAAAGCGGCGATTATACAGGGGAGATTCTGCGGGCGTGCGGGAAGTTCAGGGTGTGTAGTAAGAAAGTTTGCATGAATCGAGAGAAGGCGTCGAGCTGCGCTCGCCGGACAGCCGAGGGCGGCTGTCCCCACATGAATATTTTTAGGCTGCGCGACTCCCTCGGGTTGAGGTCTTACGGTTTCTTGGCCGGTTCCGCAGCGGCTGGAGCGGGGGCTTTTGCCTCGGGTGTTTTTTCCTCGCCCGCGGCCGAAGGCTTGGACGGTGGCGCTTCTCCAGTGGTGTTCGCCTCTGCGGCATCGGAAGGCTTGGCCGCGTCGGCATCGCCGGGTTTTTCGAGATACTGCACGATGACAGAAATGCGGCGGTTCGCCGGGTCGAGCGGGTCTTTGACTTTCTTTAAACGTTGATCGGCAAAGCCGCGAACCTGTATCACCTGGTTGGGCATTACTCCGTTGGCCTGCATCAGGCGCCGCGCGGCGTTGGCGCGGTCGCTGGAGAGTTCCCAGTTGCCGTAGTTCCCGGAGCTCGAATAAGGCTTGGAATCAGTGTGGCCTTCGATGGAGATCTTGTTGGGCAATTTGCCGAGTTCCTTCGCCAGAGTGATGAGTAATTCGCGGCCATCGGCGTTCAGCTCCGGACGGCCACTGTCGAAAAATGTTCCGGAGGCTGATTCCATTAATTCGATGCGCAGGCCTTCGTTGGTGATCGTCATCTCTACATGGCTTTGAAGTTTCTTGAAATCGTTCATCTCGCGGACCTTTTGTTCCAGCTCATCCTTGAGTTTGTGCATGTCCTCCTTGCTGATGGCAAAAACCTCGCCAGCGCCCGCCATGCTCGATCCCTTCTTTTCGGCGGTTCCGCTAGGATCGCGGAAGTAGCCGCCCACCGCTTCCTGCACTGGTTTACTGCTGCTAAGCAGCCACAGCACGATGAAGAGCGACATCATCGCGGTGACGAAATCGGCGTAGGCGACCTTCCACGCGCCGCCATGATGGCCGCCGTGGCCGCCCTTTTTCTTGATGATGATGATGGGCCGTGTCTTATCCATGAGTTATCAATTCGTGCTTATTGATCGGTGACTTAGCTGGACATCGATTCTTAGCCCGCTGCGGCAGCCGCCGATTCGCCTCCCTTATTCCGGCAGGCTGCTTCCACTTCCTTGAACGAAGGCCGCACGTGCCCCGGAATGGCGCGCCGTGCCACTTCCACGGCCATGATTGGAGCCGTACCCTTGAGAAACGAGACGATCAAAACTCGCAGCACGCTCAGGTAGTTGCTCTGGTCGTCGGCGATTTTGACCATGTTGGCGGCGATCGGCCCCACCAGCCCGTAACACAGGAGGATGCCCAGGAATGTTCCCACCAGCGCAGCCGCCACTTTCTTGCCGATCTCTTCCGGCGGTCCGCCCAGCGCGCCCATCGTAATCACGATACCTAGCACGGCAGCCACGATCCCCAGCCCGGGAAGAGAATCGGCCATGCTATTGAGAGCAGCGGTAGGCAGCGCGGCTTGATGATGATGGACTTCCAGATCGAGATCCAGCATCTGATCGATATCGAAGGCGTCCACGCCGGTGATCGCCATGCGCAGCGAATCGCAGACAAAGTCCCGCGCATGATGATTCTTCAGCGCCGGCGGAGCTTTCGAGAGCACGGGACTTTTATCGGGTTCTTCCACATCGCCTTCGAGCGACATCAAGCCATCTTTCCGCGCTTTGTTTAACAGTTCGTACATGGTCTTCAGCGATTCGATATAGGCCTGCTTGCTGTATTTCGAGCCGCCGAAGACGCCAGCCATTCCTCCGGCAATTTGTTTCAGAATGTGCAGCGGGTTGGCGATAAAAACCGTCCCGATGGCCGCTCCCAGGATGGTGACCAGTTCGGCGGGCTGAATCAGCACTTTAAGATTGCCATGCTCCATCAGATAGCCGGCAATCACGCAACCGAACACCACGACGATACCGATAATTGCAAACATGATTTAACTCGTTGTCGAATTCGATAGTGAGTCAGGTTGAGGGGAACCGCCGGCCAAGTTTGCAATTCTGGCTTCGCGAACGTCTGCCTGACTCCGCAGCACCAGCGATTCGATGGTGTCGCCCGCGACTGCACTCGTGCTTCCAATCTGCATCGTCAACGACAATTCCTGTCCCCACCATTGAATGGTGACGCCGGCCATCCTCCGCAGCATGCGCTCCCTCACTATATGCAAGGCGTCCGCATCGCAACCGCTCAGGATGACAAGAAAGCGGTCGTCCTCCCAGCGCCCGACGAAGTCCGTCGGCCACACCGCATTGCGCAGGGTGCGCGCCAGCACGCGCACCATCGAAGTAGCGCCTTCCTGCCCATACTTGGCGCGAAACTGCGAGAGTTCCTGCACCTCCAGAAACACAATTGCGAAGGGAATCTCCAGTTCCGCAAAAGTCCCTAGACTTTCCCGCAAGTGGGATTGCATCATCGCGTGATTGGGCAAGTCGGTGGCGTAATCCAGGCAGCCGCGTTCTTTCATGCTGCGGTCGTTCGGGTCGGGACCATTCGCCGCAAACTCGCTCTCAAAAGTCTGGATGGCGCCGATGATCGAGCCTTTCTTGTCGCGCAGCGGAATGGTCCAGGCGCGCACTGGAATCCAGTGCCCCGCGCGATGATGAATGCTGATCATCGATTCCGCCGCCTTGCCATCCTGCAACGCGCTGGCCGCGAAGCAGTTTTCCACGCACATTTCGCAACTGCTGCGGTCGCAATGCAGTAGGATGTTTTCGGAACAGAAGTGTCCCAGCACATCGATCCGCGCGTAGCCCGTGATCTGCTCGGCGCCATCGCTCCAGAAGACAATTTTGTGGTGCGTATCCAGCACACTCACCCCGATTTGCAAGCCATCGAGGATGTCGCGGTAAACTCCGGGATCTTCGAAGGGCGCCATGGTCGCTCAGCCAAACTGGTTGCTGTTATGTCCATCGGCGAATGAGTTCGCCAACTTAAGAGGGTGGGAGCACGGCTGGCTCTTAGCGACTGGCAATTGGCAATTAGCAATTTGCAATTGGCCAACGGAGGTTTGCGCGGAAGGCGATTGGGGTCAGCGAAGAAGAATCATAACCTCAAGATTAAGAGCGCCCTGACTTCGCGAGGTCATCTCTCGCTCGATCAGGGCGCCCGAACAGCCCTCCCCCAGAACTGCTCACCTAGGAAAATATGTCTTGCGCGGGAATTTGAAAATGGCACGCGGGTGCTAATCGACAGCGCCAAAGTGCCAGGAAGATAGTGCGGACTGACAGCAGAAATTATTAGAATTCCGCTTGGTTCTTGCGAACGGCTAATTGCCAACCGCTAATTGCTAACGGCTCACTGCACCGCTGAAAGTCGTGCTGCCGACAAGTCCCCGCAGTTAATTTGTCGAGATCGTAAAGTTCACCGTGATCTTGGTTTCTGTCTCCACGGCTTCGCCGCTCTCCAGGTGCGGCTTGAAACGCCACTGCCGCACCGCGTCTTCCGCGGCCGAGGCCAGCATGCGGGGACCGCTGACCAGTCGAAGGTTTTGGATGGCTCCATCCTTGCCGATCAAAGCCTGCAGAATCACCGAACCCTGCACCTTCATCTGCCGCGCCAGCAGCGGATAGCTGGGCTTGACGGGACGGGTCACGATCGCCGCAGTATCTGCCGACATCTCCACGCGTTCCGTCGCATCCCTGGTCACGGTGGCCGCAGTGTCCGGCGCAGGCGCCGGGGCGGGGGCAACTTCGGAATCGACCTGCATCGTCTCCCCAGGCTGCAACTCCACGTGCAGCGCATTGCTGCCGGGACGGATCATGCGATGCGTATCGCCCGCCACCACTTCCACCTCAACCGGCGGCAGCACCGTGCGGTTGGTCATCGCGATCATCGGACCTTCGATGTCCGCCTGCACGTCCTGATTCTCTACAGCTTGATTCGCCGCCTGCGCGGGAGCGCCGCTCGCGACCACGTTTCGCCGGGCATGTGCCAGTTTGTGGGTGGTTGGCGCAATCACCGAATGACCTGTGGTCGAATCATCAGCCTTTGTGGCACCCCTTGTCGAAGGACCCACTTTGGAATGACCGATCGTCGAATCGACAGCCCTCGAGCGAACGGTCGCATCGCGATCGGCAGGAGTCATGGCCCTTGCCGGAGCGGCTGCCGCGTTCGCGGCCGGCGAGTTCTCCACCGGTTGCTCGCTCTCCGCCTCGTCTGGCGAGTCGGGGAACCAGAAATAGCGGTCGTGATACAACACGATGCTGAGCGCCAGCAGTAACAAGCATAACGACCCCACCATCAATCCGCGTTGCCGGGAATCTTCGCTGCGCTCGGTTCGCGGCGGCGGAACGGTAGTCGATTCGGGTCGGGGCGCAATCGTCTTCAGGATGGACATACAGTTAATCCAAGCTCAGTCATCCAAGCTTTCAGTATTCTAAGCTTTCGTAGTAGAGCCGCTGCGGAACTGGCGAACCGCGGGGACCGCGCGTTGGGGGGACGCTTGGTTTAGTATGCCTCGAATTCCGCTGAAATACTAGCAAAAGATAAGGGCACATTCGGTCGATAGGGTTATTATTCTCCATCCGGCTGGACCGCGAAACTTTAGACCGTTTCGCGAATCCCATGGAGGAAAGCGAAGAGTGGGTCTCGAAGGCTAAGTTCATGAAGGCTAAGAATATCGTTCGAAGAATGGATGAAAAGCAGTTCCGCGGGGTCACTCGCCGCGAATTGCTGAAACTCACCCCGGTGATCGCGGTGGGCGCCTTCGCCATCCCCGCGTTTCAGAAGGGCTTGCTGAAGAAAGGTTTGGGATTTAGCGATTGGGCTTCGGCGCGGATGTTTCGCACCGGCCACCTGGCCACCACTTTCGATAACGCCGATTTGACTCCGCCCGCCAAGTTTCCCATCAATGGTTACGACATCGACGACCCCGGAGTGGATCTCGATACCTGGACGCTGAACGTTACCGGCGCGGTGCAAAAACCCGGGCCATACAAGTTATCGCAAGTGCAGGCCCTCCCCCGGGTCCGGCAAAATACTCGCCACGTCTGCGTCGAAGGCTGGGACGTGATCGGCCGCTTCGGCGGGGCGCGGCTTTCCGACTTCCTGCAATTGATCGGCGCCGACATGACTTCCAAATACATCACCGTGAACTGCGCCGACGATTATTACGAATCCCTGGACTGGGAGACGGCGATGCATCCCCAGACTTTGCTCTGCTACGAAATGTATGAGCAGCCACTGAGCCGCGAGCACGGCGCCCCGCTGCGGCTGCAAATTCCCACCAAGGTTGGCTACAAGCAAGCGAAGTACTTAACCGACTTAAAAGTCACGAATGTGCTCGACCGCGTCGGCTACTGGGAAGACCAGGGTTATTCATGGTTTTACGGTTTGTAGAAAACGTGGAAGAGCGGCGCTTTAGCGCCGCGTTAGATTCAAGAGGAGACTGGGCTTTAGCCCCCGAAGATTTCCGGTGAATTCATGAGCGCCACAATCGAAATCACTCGCAATCCCGAACAAGACAAAGACGATGCCGCGCCCATCGTAACCGGCCGGGCCGTTTATGAACATCCCTACATGGTTCGCCTCTGTCACTGGATCAACACGGTGGCGCTGTTCGTGATGGTGGGCAGCGGATTGCAGATCTTTCGCGCCTTCCCCAGCTTCGGCGCGAAAATTCCGCAGAAGGATCTGTTGCACTGGCCGAAGGCCTTTGCGATCGGGGGATGGCTGGGCGGCGCGTTGCAATGGCACCTCACTTTCATGTGGATTTACATGGGTACCGGCGTTTTGTATCTCGGCTATCAGATTTTCAGCGGAAATTATCGTCAGGTCTTGTTTACGCGCCGCGATGTTCCGGGCGTATGGCCGATGGTGAATCATTATTTTTTCTTTGGTCCCATGCCTCCGGCTCGCGAGGCCTACAACCCGCTCCAGAAGCAGGCTTACACCACGGCGATTCTTCTGGGGGTTCTTTCCGTGCTCACTGGCTTAGTGGTATGGAAGCCGATTCAGTTCTCCTGGCTGGCGTGGATGATGGGAGGCTTTCATTACGCGCGCATCTGGCACTTCGCCGTGATGTGGGCAATTTTATTTTTTGTGCTCGGCCATCTGGTGATGGTGATCCTGCACGGCTGGAATAATTTTCTGTCCATGCTCACCGGCTGGAAAAAAGATCCGGACTACGAGTGAACCCGACAACCGGTTTCTACTCCGCGGGGACTTCGCAGGTCTGACCGTGAGCCGTCACGTTTTCGCGCCGTGCCCAAACAGGCTGTAACCAAGAATCGTCTTGAATACCAGCATCGACAACTCGGAGCAGGCGGGCGGGGCGCGCGAGCGGGAGCTCATCTTAAGCGTGCAGAACGGCCAGCAGGAATTGTTTTATGAGCTGGTCCGGCCCTACGAGCGGCGCGTGTATGCGGCGGCGATGGCAATTTTGCGCAACGAGCAGGACGCGGAGGACGCCGCTCAGGAGGCTATGCTGAAGGCGTTCGCGAACATCCGGCAGTTCCGCGCGGAGGCGCGTTTCAGCACCTGGCTGATCCAGATTACGGTGAACGAATCTCTAATGCGCCGGCGAAGGGAGCGAACTGTGGTCATGGAACGCATGGATGATCGCCGTGAAGGTGAGGAAAGCGAATACACGCCCCGGGATTTCGCCGACTGGCGCGAGATTCCCTCGGAGGCTCTGGAGCGCAAGGAGGTGCGCGAGCGACTGGCCGCAGCGCTGGGAACGCTGGATCGAAAATATCGTGAAGTTTTCGTGATGCGCGACATGGAACATTTGAACATCCAGGAGACGGCGGAGGCATTGGGGATCACGGTGGCTTCAGTAAAGACGCGGTTGCTGCGGGCGCGGCTGATGCTGCGCGACCTGCTGGCCGCTGGATGGGAGCAGGGCTGGTTCAGCCGGCTGCCATTCGAAAAAGGGAGTAAACCATGGTAGATGAAAAAACGGTGAACTGCGAACACGTGTGGCGGAAGATTTCGGATTACCTCGAGGGCGAGGTGGACGCTGCATTGCGCGCTTCGATGGAGCAGCATTTCAGCACCTGCAAGCGTTGTGCGTCAGTGCTGGCGGGCACGCGCAATGTGATCCAGCTTTACGGCGATGAGCGCATGATGGAGGTGCCGGCGGGCTACAGCCAGCGTTTGGAAAATTGGCTGGATCAACAATTGAAAGAACCACGCTTGAAATCGGCCTCTGGGAAGATGCCGGCGTGGATGCCATCGGCGCGCGAACCGCGATGGTCGAGTTGGTCGGCCTGGCTGATGCCGGTTGCGGCGATGGCTCTGTTTGTAGGCGCTCTGGCGATTGTCGATCAGCTTACATTCCACGAGCCACCGAAGTCGAAGCTGGCCGAGCCCGGACACAATATCCCTCCCGACATGCTGGTCGTTGTCTCGGGAGGATCGAAACTTTTCCACGTGGCCGGATGCAGCTTCATCCACGACAAAGCTACGGAACGGACCATCACCGCCAAGGAGGCGATCCAAGACGGATATACGCCGTGCCCGCGCTGTATGCGGAAGTATCTGACGACGGGAGTAATCGGTGCGCTGGATGAGGATGAGGCAAACCCAGGGGGAGCGGAGGAAGCGAGCACAACGAGACGATAGAATTCTGAGAACTCAACTAATTATAAAATTCAGACGGGACAATCTGGCCCTTCCGAATGAAAGAGCTCGTCGAAATCCTGGCCGCGATCGTGGGAATAGCAGTTGTAGCGCTGTACGTGCGAAAATTCGGCTTCTGGTCCGGCCGTCGCCTGCACAAGTCGGAAATACAGACTCTCTTCCAAGGAAACACCAAGGATTAGGATCAAATCTGAGATCCTTCGCCAGAAGGCCCCGGCTCGCACAATCTATTTCAGCATCTATTTCAGCAGGTCAGTTGGTCGCGGGATATCTTTAATCCGTTCAAGTTCCCCAGCGCGGTGACCGCGATGGATTCGGTCTTGAAAAACTCCTGCGCCAGGCCTTGCAGGTCTTCGAAGGTGACGGCTTCGATCTTCTCGATGAGTTCGTCGAGATCCTGGAAGTGTTCGAAATACATTTCCTGGCGGGCGAGGTTCGACATTCGGGCGGTGCTCGATTCGAGCGACAGCATCAGGCTGCCTTTGAGCTGATCCTTGGAACGGCGCAGCTCTTCCTCGGGGACTGGTTCGTTCTTTAAGTTGCGAAATTCCGTGACCACCGACTTCACCACTTTCGCGGCCGAGGCCAGCGAAGTGCCCGCGTAGACGGCCATGCATCCGGTATCGCGATAGGGGTTGAGGTCGCTATAGATGGAATACGCGAGACCCTGGCGCTCGCGAATATTCTGGAACAGCCGCGAACTCATGCCACCGCCGAGCAGCGTGTTGAGAATGTAGCCGGCATGGCGCTTTTCGTGGGCAATGGGATAAGCGGGAACGCCGATGCAGAGCTGCACTTGCTCGAGCGCTTTCTTGTTGCGCAGCACGATGCGGGGTACGATCTTCGGGGTCGCGGAATGGAATCCATTCTGTGCGGGCTTGAGATGTTCGAAGTGTTTGACCACGAGATCGACGAAATGATCGTGGTCGAGATGCCCTGCAGCGGCCACGACGATGTTGCCCGGCGCAAAGCGGTGGTTGTAGGTTTCGAGCACAGCTTCGCGCTCGAATTTCTTCACCGTCTCTTTGGTTCCCAGGATCGGCTTGCCCAGGGGATGATCTTTCCAGAAGTTCTGGGTGAAGATTTCGTGCACGAGGTAATCGGGATTGTCCTCGTCCATTTTGATCTCTTCGAGGATCACGCCGCGTTCGCGGGCGATGTCCTCGGCGGTGAATGTGGGATGCAGGACGAGGTCGGTGAGAATCTCAAGCGCGACCGGAACGTTTTCGTCCAATACTTTGACATTGAAGCAGATGCACTCTTTGGAAGTGAAGGCATCCATGTTGCCGCCGATGGAATCGACCTGGCGCGCGATCTCTTCGGCAGTACGATGCTTGGTGCCTTTGAAAACCATGTGCTCGATAAAATGGGAGATGCCGTTCGACTGCGGGGTCTCGTCGCGCGAGCCAGTTTCCAGCCAGATGCCGATCGAGGCGGAACGGATATGCTCCATCTGCTCGGTGATGACGGTGAGGCCGTGGGGCAAAACTTGACGACGGATATTGCGGACTTCTTTTACCATGACGATTTCTTTATGAAAAATGTGTACTGAAAAGATTTGCGGTGCAAAATGATTTGGGGCGGAACCTGCTAGTTAGATTGTGAAACTACCCCAGAGGGACTCTACTATTCTTACATAAGCGGGGGCCTCATGGGAGGTTTGCTGAGTGCGCCTATTAAATGCTTTAAATCATATACTTACGTGATAACGTGAAAGTGTGGCATGCCCTGGGGCGGACGAAAAAAGGCCTTTCACCGCCAAGGTCGCTAAGGATGCGCAAAGGACGCAAAGACAACTTGTCCGATACGAAGAATTTCGTGAACAGGAGCATGCAAGGTTCGTCGACCTTGCTTGGTATGGATCGGGCGGAGCTCGCGGCTTTGATGAGTGAGATGGATGAGCCTTCCTATCGGGCGAAGCAGATCATGGAGGCGGTGTACCGCCAGCGCGTGGAAGCGGTGGGGGAGATTTCTACTTTGCCGGTTGAGTTGCGGGAGCGGCTGGGGAAGAGCGTGAGCGTGGGGGTGGCTCGAATTGAGAACAAGTTTGTGTCCAGCGATGGGACGGTGCGGTATCTGATGGGGTTTGCGGATGGGCAGAGTGTGGAGACCGTGTGGATGCCGGAGGGGGATGGCGGGGAAGCCGGGGATGGGAGTGAAGCTGGCGATACCGAAGCAGCGGCTGAAGCCGCAGTTCATAGGGCGACGGCTGACGGCGCGGCTGAAAGCCGCGCCCCTTCAAGGCAAGCCAGCAATTCAAAGCAAGAAGGCAAATCCAGATCCGCTGGGCGGTCAACGATTTGCATCTCCAGCCAGGTGGGGTGCGCGGTGGATTGCCAGTTTTGTTTGACGGCGCTGCTGGGCGTGAAGCGGAATCTGACCGCGGGTGAGATTGTGGCGCAGGTTTGCGCGGTGTTGAAGGATCAGAAAGTTTCGCCGCCGGAGGATCGCATCAACCTGGTTTTTATGGGGATGGGCGAGCCGTTCCTGAATTACGAAAATTTTGTCAAAGCAGCGCGGCTGCTGGTGGAGTGCGTGGGCATTGCGGAGCGCCGGATGACGGTTTCGACGGCCGGGATCGTTCCGCGGATTTATGACTTTGGCTTAGAAACGATCCGGCCCAAGCTGGCGATTTCTTTGAACGCCTCGAACGACGCGCTGCGCACCCGGCTGATGCCGCTGAATAAAAAATGGAATCTGGAAATGCTGATGGCGGCGGCGCGCCAGTTTCCGCTGCGCCCGCGCGAGTGGATCACCTTCGAGTATGTGCTGCTGGCCGGGGTGAACGATGAAGCGCAGAATGCCCGGGAAGTGGCTGAGTTGTTGCGCGGGCTGCGTTGCAAAGTAAATCTGATCGCATTGAATCCGGGGCCGGGAATTGACTTCGCGACTCCGCGCGAAGAGAGCGTGGCTGCATTTCAAAAGATCTTGCGGGACGCGGGAATTCCTGCATTTGTGAGGCGTCCGCGGGGGCGGGACATCTACGCTGCCTGTGGGCAGCTTAAGAGAACGCTTGCGGTTGCCACATCACCGGAACCCCGGCCGTCGCGGGAGCTTTCTCCGGGGCCGCAGGGATGGCAGGAAGCTCTACCCGGATCATGATCCCACCGCTTTCGGTTTGATGCCACAGAATTTTCCCGCGATGTTGCTGCAGGATGCCCTGACATGCTCCCAGACCTGTGCCCGACAAAGCTTGGCAGGAGAGCTCTTGCCCAACTGCAGCTTGGCTGGAACTGGAATCGAAGGCGGCCGCTGCCGCTGAGGGATGTGGATGCGAAGTGGCGCCAGCGTCAAAAACAGTTACGACGATGTTTCCGTTTTCCTCGAGCGCACGAACGTTCAGGATTCGATGACCGCATTGGTCCGCGGCCTGCAGCGCATTGTTGAGGACTTGGGCACACACCTGGAGCAACTGATTGGGGTCCGCCATGACGAGCGGCAGTTCCGAAGGGAACTCAACCAGCACTTCGATCTTCAGCGCCCGACCCAGCGGCTCGGAGAGTTTGACGGCCGTGCGCAACACGGTCCGAAGGTCAATCGGGTCCATGGTGGCGGGGCTTTGCCTGGCGAAATTGAGCAGGCTGGCCACCAAAGATCTGGTACGACGGACCTGCTGGCCGATTCTGGTGGCAAGCTCCTGCTGATCGGGCGCAAGCTTTGTATTCGCCAGCAAGTCGGAGTAACCGAGCATGGCGGCGATGGGATTATTAAGTTCGTGAGCGGCGCCGCCCACCAATTGGCCGATGGATGCCAGCTTTTCGGATTCGGTGATCTGCGCCTGCAGGCGCTTCAGGTTGGCGTAAGACTCTTGCGATTGGGTCAACAAGCGAAGCAGTTCGCGATCCAGCAAACGCTGTCGCAGGAAAACCAGGGTGCCCATGTAAAGCGCCGCAGCCAGGGTTAGGACCAGCCGGAAGGAGCGAACGCGCGGCGGCAGGTTTGGCTCGAATAAAGCCCAGGCGGCGAAGAGCGGCAGAGAAAAGACGGTGATCATCCCGACTCGCGCCAACCACACGCTGTGCGATGCGGAGCTGGATTTGCGATGCGGCCCAGGTGCATCCTCTCGCGACCACAATGCGATCAGCGTGATCCAGGTCATGGAGAGCACAAGCGGAACGTCATAGAGGCTTCCGCTGTAGTAAAGGTGCCGGCTGAGGGCCCAATTGGCGATGTAAGAACTGGCCGCGTAGGTAAGGCTTGCGCCGAACAGATTGCCGTATAACAGCCTCCAGCCGCCCCTGCTGTTGATCCAGGCGACCAGCAGCGCGATGAGAAATGCCAGTTTCTCGACGGCATACAGCAGATTCAGATTGCTCCCATAAGCGTTGACATCGGCGACCACGTACTGCCACGCAGTGACCGCGAAGATATAAAGATAAATCCACCAGACCATCATAAGAGCGAAATCGAGATGGCGAAGGCGGGCGGAATATTCGTCCTGCGGAGCGTGCGGGCGCAGGGCCAGGGCGGCCATCAGCGGAACAATGTGGAGAAAGAGAACGATGTCTCCGGCGCACAGATCGGGGACATCGGTACGGAGCCAGATCTCGTAATACATCCAGATGAGTTGATAGGAGAACCAGAAGCCGATGCCCAGAGAAAGCAGCCACCAGAACACGCGCAGCCGGCCGCGGGACCGCAGGGCGTTGGGGATGAAAGCCAGGGTTCCCGAGAGCAGCAGGAGGGACTGAATCCAATCGCTGAGGGCGGTAAGGGCGAAGGAGCGATGGAGGATGAGCGCAGCCATCACCAGAATCACCGAGCAGGCGGCGACCGCGGCAGTCCAAAGTTTGGCCGTCCAGCGTTTGGACATCCAGCGTTTGGCAGTCCAGAGTTTGAAATAGGCGCGCAAAAAACGATCCTCAGCGTGATTCTAGAATGAGATTGTTCTTAGCTTTGGTTACCGAGGTAATGAGTAAAGTGCTTTAGGGAGCATTGTTCAGTGGGCAGTATTTAGCGATTCTTGATCGGCAATCGAACGTCTTGTGCGAAGAGGCTGTGCCAGCGGTGGGGCGTGCCCTCAAATAATTACTTGCTCCTTATCTTTATTATCAATAGTATGCGAGACATACCCGAACCTATTGCGACCCATGGAAGGTATTGCAGTAGAAAATGAGTGGATTGCGTACGGAGGCTAACAGGAGTTTTTTTGGCCGACCGCAGGCGCCTCCCGACCCCAGCGAGGTTCGCCGGACGGAGCGTTGGCTGGCGAGCGCCCGGGTATTCCTGGCGATTTCCGCCTTGGTCGCAATCCGTATGGACCCTACGCAGCTTGGCCACTCGCGCGCCGCTTACGGCCTTTTCGTTTTTTACCTGGCAAACGGAATTCTGGTGTTGATGCTGCTGCGGCGGAGGCAGGCGTCGACGGCGTCGTTTCGTTTGATGGTGCATGCCGCCGACATCGTGTGGCCGGCCTTCATCTCGGTGTTTGCGGACGGGCCGAGAAGCCCGTTTTTTCTATTCTTCGTGTTCGTGCTAACGGCTGCGGCCTATCGCTGGGGATTGTGGGAGACGCTGAGCACCGCCGCGGCGGAAGTGGTCTTGCTGTGGGTGGAGAGCTTTCTGCTGTTGCATGTGTGGGCCACGCGCGGCGGAGATTTACCCTGGCACATATTTTCGGGGCTGCGCATCAACACGGCCGAGTTCGAGCCGAAGCGGCTGTTCATGTTGTCGGTGTATCTGCTGGTGATGGGCTTGCTGCTGGGCTATCTGGCGGAGCAGCAGAAACACTTGCGATCGGAGAAGGCCGGGGTGACTCGCATGCTGGCCAAAGTGCGGGTGGAGTCCGGTCTTACGGGAACGCTGCAGCAGATCAGCCGGGAAATGGTCGCAATGTATGGGGCGAGCCGGATGCTGTTGGCGGCGCAGGAGATCCACAGCCAGCGCAGATTTCTAGGCGAGCTGCGCAGTGTGAATGGAGAGCTTTCCGATTTTGCATGGCTGGATTCGCGTCCCCGGGAAGCGAAAATTTATCTGGAGGACTTTCCGGGTGAAGTTTGTTATGCCACCAACGAGAGAGAGCGCTTATCGGTGGTGGCTTTGGATGCGGAGGGCAACCTGGTCCCGGCGCCGCGAACGGAAGCTCTGATCGAACTGAACCAACAGCAGCCGTTCCACAAGCTGATCGCCGTTTCATTTGTATTCGGAACGGAATGGCGCGGGCGAGTGTTCATCTTTGAGCCTTCGTGGCGGGGCGAGACGCAGGAAGAATTGCGCTTCCTGCTCGACGTGCTTTCGCAGGTGGGTCCGGCGGTTTACAACGTTTATCTTCTGCATCGTTTGCGGCGGCGCGCGGGGGCGGCGGAGCGGGCGCGTTTCGCCAGGGAATTGCATGATGGGGCGGTGCAGTCGTTGATCGCGGTCGAGATGCAGGTGGATGTGCTCAAGCGGCAGGCGGAAACTCGCCCGGAAGTGGTGAGCGGGGAACTGGGGCGGATTCAGGGATTGCTGCGGGAAGAAGTATTGAAGCTGCGGGAACTGATGCAGCAGATGAAATCGATCGACGTGGATTCGCGAAGATTCCTGCGAGTGGTCACCGACACGGTGGAGCGGTTTGAACGGGAGACGGGAATCTCGGCGCGGTTTGTAACCGATATCGACAAACTGGAGATGCCGGACAAAGTTTGCCGCGAGCTGTTGCGCATCGTGCAGGAAGGCCTGGTGAATGTGCGCAAACATAGCCGCGCGCGCCATGCCCTGGTGCGGCTGGGGTCGAACGCGACCATGTGGAGCTTGACCATGGAAGATGACGGAAGAGGATTTAACTTTGCGGGGCGGCTTTCGCAGGAAGAGCTGGATCAGATGGGCAAGGGGCCGATGATCATTAAGGAACGGGTGCGTTTGATTGCCGGCGCACTCACGGTAGAATCAAATCCCGGTACGGGAACGCGCCTGGAAGTCAAAGTTCCACGAGGCGGAGAAGTATCCGATGAACTTTAAGAAGTCGCCGCAGATTCGCATTGTGATTGCCGACGATCATCCGATTTTCCGCGATGGTCTGCGCCGGCTGCTGGAGGCGGAGCCCAATCTGAAAGTGTTGGGCGAGGCCTCGGATGGCGCCGAAGCGGTAAAAATGGCGCGGCTGTTGAAGCCCGACATTTTGCTGCTGGACCTGGCGATGCCGAAGCATCCGGGGCTGGAGGCGTTGCGGGATCTGGGGTCTGGCGTGAACTCGACGCCGGTCCGGGTGATCCTGCTGACGGCGGCCGCGGAGAAAAGTCAGATTGTGGAAGCGCTGCAACTCGGAGCCCGCGGGGTCGTGCTTAAAGATTCCGCGACGCAGCTTCTGCTCAAGGCAATTCAGACGGTGATGGCCGGCGAGTACTGGGTGGGGCGGGAAAGCGTTTCGAACCTGGTGCAATACTTGAGGACGCTGGTGCAATCCTCGAGCGACGAGGCGCGGCAAAAGAAGTTTGGTCTGACCCCGCGTGAACTGGAGATTGTGGCGGCCGTGGTGGCGGGCTATTCGAATAAAGAAATCGCGGAGTATTTCAAGATCAGCGAAGACACGGTGAAACATCATCTGAGTAACATCTTCGACAAGCTGGGAGTATCGACCCGGCTGGAGCTGGCGCTGTTCGCGGTGAATCAATCGCTGCCGTTGAAGAGCATTGTTTGAGGGGGCGGCCCTTTAGCAAGCGTTTTTTGGCGGAATTCCCGGTATGGCACTTTTGGGCCATTGGCTGACTTGGTGTCCGCCCCTATCATTAAAGATAAGACCAGCCTCGGGACATGAGATGAACCGGACAGGAGCCTTCAGCGGATGAAGGCGCTGGTGTGAAATTTCGAGAGAGAAAAAGGAGACGGAGCCCGTGGCAAACATTCTGAAAAATATGTGGCAGAAGTTCGGTAAGGATGATAGCGGTCAGGATATCGCGGAGTATGCGGTAATGCTGGCGGTGATTCTCGTGATCGTGGTCGGAACCATCCGGCTGATCGGTTCGAACGCCAACAACGTATTCTCGCAGGTTGGGAGCGCCATCCAGTAAATCGCGAAAGCGAGTTTTCGTGTTTTCTTAGGCGCGTCGCCCGGCGCGCCAGCCATTGTCTTCGGCGATGTGAGGCTCAACTTCGCTGAATTTCCCTACCATTGCAACGATGTTTATCGCGCTGTGGCGGATTTTTCACTTTGAGGCGGGCGCGGTCTGCGCTACCTTCTCGCTGCCTGGGCTTGAGAGCCGGGTGAGGTAGGGGAAAAACGGCGTGATTTCGAACGGCATCTTTTCCCGCGCCGAGGCCAGAGCTACTGGTTTTGCCTTGGCCATTTCCACCTGATCGGTCCAGGGATCGAGCTTGATGCGGCCACCCAGCGGCAGAGCTGCGATCTGATCGGTACGATCCTTTTCCAGTTGGGGCGCGGAAGCCAAAAGAGCCGACATCCGAATGTTCTTGCTACTCGCCATGCGGTTCCCCATGTGGGGGCGAATCAGGTTCGGCAGTTCGGGGGCGCTCTGTTGTAGAGCTTTGAGAAACAGGCCGGCGCTTCCCAGCTTGTCTTTGTAGGGAGAATTTTTCAGCAACTCAAGAGCTTTGGCGTCCGCGGCTTCTTCGTCGGCGGGTTGGCGTTTGAAGTCCAGCCGCTGGAAAGAATCTTCGTCGGGGAAAAACATGCGGTCATTGAAGGCGAGCTTGGTGTCGAGCGTGTGACCGAGCAGGATGTGGCCCAGTTCATGGGCGAGCACGGCGGCGAGCGAGGCTTCATCGGGAAGCACATCGAGCAAGCCGCGGCTCACTACGATGGTGCGCCCGATGGTGAAGGACTCAAGCGGAGACGTAAGCAGAACCCGGCAGCGAATGTCTCCCTGGAGATCGATATTGTTTGTGACTAAAAGATTATTGACCACGGTCAGCAGGATTTTATCGACGTCGCCGGGAGGGGCCATCAAACCGATTTTCTGCAGACGTTCGATGGCGTTGTCTTCGGCCTGGCGCTGCCACATGCGTTGTGCGACGACTGGAGAAGCGTCGGCGGCAGCGTCGCTCTGATCTTTCACGGATTGCGGCGAGTCCACGAGGATCTGAGTGAACTCCTCGCTCTTGCTCAGGCCTTTCAAATCATATCCCCAGAGCCGAGTCTGCGCGCGAAAGTGCAAGGACTTGCCGAAGGCGGTCTTCATGTCCGACTCTTCGCTATAGATGTAGGCGGGCAACCACGCGCCGGGGCGCATGTTCAGGCGCCAGCTGTCGAAGTGCAGATAGTAGGCGGACTTGGGGTGAGGAAAATAAGTTCCGTTAAATCGAACCACGTTGTAGTCCTGATCCTCGACCCAGATGCGGCCCTGGAAGCGTCCCGGAGGCGCGTTTTCTTTGGGCTGGACGTCGACCACCAGGCAACGCACTTCCCCGAGAAACTCGCGGCGCACAAACGTGAAGTCGTAATATTTTTTCTGGAAATCGGTGTCGAGGACGACCATCTGCGCAAAGCCCAGCGGCAGGAAATGCATGGAGTAAAGGCCGGTGAGGCGACTCATCATGCGATGTCCGAAGCCGGGCTGGCCCACGAAGGAAGTGTCTTCCGGACTTTCGCTCATGTCGAGGCGGCCGAGAAAATACTGATCGCCCACCGGATTGCTTTCTCCACTCTTGTCGGTCTTCAGGTCCTGTAGATAAGTCTCGACCATGGGGCGCATGTGGCGCATCTGGGCGAGAAAAAGATGCTCTCTTTGGATGACGCGATCCATGACTTCATCGAAGGATTTGGGAGCATCGGAGCGAGCTTCATGGCGAGCCGCATCGGACGCGGGTGCTTCTGTCAGTGGGAGAGGCGCAGCGTCGCCGGCTGGGGCTTGCGTAGCGGGCGGCGGGGGCTCCTGAGAGAGAGCGGGAAGAGATGCCGCAGACATCCACCCCAGCGAAAGCAAACTTAACAGCAAAGTACGCATAAAAAACATTCGGCAACCAGTTTAACCCTTTGACGATGCCAATTGGTTATGCCAATTGAAAAATGATGTGCAAGACGACTTGAGAATCGGTGGGCTGACCGTTTCTGGTCGCAGGTTTGAAGCGAATCTGTTCCGCCGCTTTCACGGCATTGTCGTCGAGGCCATGGCCTAATCCGCGGACCACGCGAAGCACGTGCAATCTGCCGGAGGCTTCGAGTACGACATCGAGCAAGACTTCGCCTTCGATGCGCAAGCTGCGAGCCTCTGATGTGTAAGCCGGGGTTGGTTTGGAGATGATTTCCGCAGCTGCCGTCGAGCTTGTAGTTGCGGATGCGCGGGAGTGAACCGTGGGTGGCGCGGGGACATCGGCGTCAGCGAAGCCACTGGAGGCAACGGCTTTCAGCTTCGAAGGGCGCAATGGAGAGTCGCCCACGGCGGTGCTGTTACCGAAGCCAGCGCTGGCGACGATTCCGGGACGGCCTTTGGAACCGCCGGTGCCGTTGCCATAGCCTGCTCCGGACGGCAGATCAAACGATCCGGCGGCGGCGATGTTTACCGCCTTGCCTCGATTGTTTTTTGCCGGGATACCGTTCGGATCGCCGAAGCCGCCGGTTTGGATTTGTTCTGGGGAGTGAGCGCTGGTGGGTGCGGCAGAGCTGCCGGTGGAGAAAACATTGGTCGCGATCATCTTTGGGGTTGCGGGCGCGGGAAGCGGTGGCAGCGGATTCATCTTTGGCGATGCAAGGGTAACGCTGGGAGCCGGAGCGTCCATCACTTTTGGAGGTCGCGGCCGCGGCGCCGGAAGACGCAATGCTTCGACTGGCGAATCGATCATGCTGCTATCGAGTTTGACGGTCTCTTCCGGCAATGGAACTCGACGTTCCGGTTGTGGCTGGTGGTCCACTGGCACCGGCGTGCTTACCAGCTGAATGGAATGGAAGGAGTGTTCGGGCGCCGAAACTATACCGGGATGGAGCAGGCGCACCCAGACCAGTAAGGCCACCACGCAGGCCTGAGTTCCAATGCTAAAAACGAATTCTGTCCAAGGGGTCCTCGTTGGGGGAAGCAACGAGAAAGGGCTCACTTCAGAAGAAGAATATCCCATGACTACGCCTACTCGCCTTTGGAATGAAACACCCGGCCGGGAGCGAAAGTTTCGAGCTTGCGAAGAAAGTGCCAGAGGCGAAACACATTTCTACGCCCCACCACGGGATGTATGCACGACAAAGGCCGTTTTTCCGGACAGAACCGGCCAGGCTAACTGCGCAAGCATCAATTAGTTGCCAGCGCAGTGGTTTGCGGTTTGCTGGGATTCGGACAAGCAGGAAAAACTTTACATCTAAGTTATCCCTTTATTCCCTCGAATTGACTCTTTTTGGAACTGGACGCCTCAGCAGCGCACGACTTTGGGACTCGCGATTCCCTTCGTGGCATTGCGAGTATCGACTACCAGCTGCGATTCCTTGACGATGCGGGGATAGTCGTAATCGGAGTGGTCGGTGACGATGACCACGCAATCGTATTGGCCGAGGTTGTCCAGCCCTGTCCGGGTCATTTGCAGGTCGTACTTTCGTCCCTTACCGATGAAGGGGAAGTAAGGGTCGTTATAGCTCACCTGCGCGCCTTCTTTCTGCAAGAGTTCGATGATGGTGAGGGCGGGCGACTCGCGCAGATCGTCGATGTCGCGTTTGTAAGCCACACCTAAGATGAGAACTCGTGCGCCGTTCACGGACTTCTTGTGCTGATTCAGCGCGCCGCCGATGGAGGCCAGCACGTTGTAGGGCATTTGGGTATTGATTTCTCCGGCGAGTTCGATGAAGCGGGTGCGGAAGTCCCACTCCTTGGCCTTCCAGGAGAGATAAAAAGGATCGACCGGGATGCAATGTCCGCCGAGGCCGGGGCCGGGATAGAAAGGATGGAATCCAAACGGCTTGGTGGAGGCGGCTTCGATCACCTCCCAGATGTCGAGTCCCATGCGCAGGCAGAGCATCTTGAGTTCGTTGACCAGGGCGATGTTCACGCAGCGGTAGATGTTCTCGAGCAGCTTGGTCATTTCCGCGACGGCTGGGGAGGATACCGGGACGGTGCGGCGAAAGATGGATCCATAGAGGGCTCCGGCCAGTTCGGAGGCCTGCGGGTTGACTCCTCCGACGACCTTCGGAATATCGTGACGGGCGACGGTGGTGTTGCCCGGATCTTCCCGCTCCGGGGAAAAGGCGACGAAGAATTCTTTTTCGGCGTCAGAAACGCCGCGGGCGGCTTTCAATCCGAGCTTATTTTCTTTCTCGAGAATGGGGACCATCACTTCTTCGGTGGTTCCGGGGTAGGTTGTACTCTCAAGCACGACGAGCTGGCCGGGCTGAAGATGAGGGGCGATGGCATGGGTGGTATCGGTGATGAAGCTGAGGTCGGGTTCATGATACTGATTCAGCGGGGTGGGGACGCAGATGATGATGGCGTCCATTTGTTCGATTTTGGCGTAGTCGGAGGTGGCGGAAAAGCCCTGTGATTTGGCGGTCTGAATCTCTTGCTCGGTGATGCGGTAGATGTAAGACTTGCCTTGCGCGAGGGTATCGACCTTGCGCTGATCGATATCGAAGCCGGTGACGGCGAATTTCTGATCGGAGAACAGCAGGGCCAGGGGCAGACCGACGTAGCCGAGGCCGATAATTCCGACTCGCGCCTGACGTTGCTTGATCTTGTCAATGGTGGACTCGACGGAGCGATGTGCGGCAACTGGATTCATCATTTTTGTGTTACGACAGGGAACTCTAGCAAGGATTTGGAGTGGATAATTCCGCTTCGATTCTAGCATGCAGGGGTTGGGCTACGGGGCGACGAATCTCATCGGAAGGCTGCTGATTTTGATTCTGGCGTGCAGGATTGGGAAGGTATGAAGAGGCGCGCAAGGTACATCTGGCTGGTGTTTTATTTGTTAATCGCGGGATTCTTGATTTGGATGGCGGCGAGAGCCGGCGATTTTCTGATTGTGGATGCGCCCCGGCGTTCGGATGTGATTGTGGTTTTAGCAGGGGAGACGGACTTCCGTCCGCGACGCGCTCTGCAATTGCTGGAGCAGGGATATGCAGGGGAAATCATTCTGGATGTTCCGACCAATGCGAAGCTCTATGAGTTTACTCAGGTCCAGCTGGCGCAGAGGTACATTCAGGATCTGCCGCAGGCGGGGGCGGTCAGCGTTTGCCCGATCGATGGACTCTCGACCAAGGATGAATCCAGGGATGCGGAGAAATGTGTGCAGAGATTGGGAGCGGGGATAAGGAACGTGCTGATCGTGACTTCTGATTTTCATACGCGGCGTGCCCTGGAGGTTTTCCGGCGGGAAGTTCCGGAGTATGGGTACTCGGCGGGTGCGGCGCGAAATCCGGAAACTTTTGGAAGCAAATGGTGGATGCACCGGCAATGGGCTAAGACGTTTGTGGATGAATGGCTGCGGTTGATCTGGTGGAATACGGTGGACCGGTGGCGCTGAAAAAGATTTGGAAAGTTTTCCACCGATTTGGGAGATTTCCTAGCACAAGAGCCATTGACGGCAAAGAACTTGGAGGATACGATGCGCTGGTAGTCACCAGCATAGTTAATAACGGAGCGTGGGATGGCCATGCGTGTTTTCCGCAGGATGGCAAGTTGCGTGCTATTGCTGATTTTCCCTGCTGCTTCGTTGGCCGCGGATCCCGGCGCGGCGATGCTTTACGCGCACGGAGCCGCCTGGTTGAATGGGGCTCATGTCCCCGCATCTTCTGCCATCTTTACGGGCGACCTGCTGCAAACCCGCTCCGACTCCGCGGCGCATATTAACGCTCCCGGTTCCAGCATTACGGTCATAGGCGACTCGCTGGTGCAGTTTCAAGGTTCGTCGGTGAAAGTCGAGCACGGCGGCGTGGCGATCGCCACCTCGAAAAGAATAGCGACCACCGCAGGCGGCGTGCTGGTGGCTCCGGCCTCGAATGCGTGGACTGAGTTCAATGTGGTCGACACCGATGGGACGGTGAAGATCGCCGCGCGCAAGGGCGATCTTACGGTTACCGATAATCAGGGTTCGGTTACTCTGGCGCAGGGTCAGGAGACCACGCGGGAGGAGCAGACCGATCAGGCGAGTCAAGCTCCGAATCCGTCCGGAGATCATCCGTCTGGAGATCAATCGACGGACGATTCCAAGAAGAAGAAAAAGAAGCGCGCCGCAGGTGCGGCCCCGGCGGCGGGCGGGGGACTGTTGAACTCTACCGCGGCAATTGCTGCGGGTGCGGCGGCGATTACAGGTGTGACCGTTTGGGTGTTGACTCGAAGCGACAACCCGGTGAGCCCTTCGACGCCGAACTAATTACCCCGCGGCTTAGAGCGCATGTCGAAAATAGGTTAAGTATCCCAAAGTGCTGCGCTCCTCACGTGCGAAAGAGAGTCTTTCCGATCTGCAAAGTCAAAGCCAGGTCAATTTCGTATAGCCTCCTCAAATCCCAGATATAGCGATTTCCCCCGTGTCCCTTGTGTTTAAGCCTTTGACTTTGCCGGGATGCCAAACTCAAAGCGCCACGCCGGGAAGCCCATCGATACTGCGCTTATTCTTCCGCTCCCGATAATCCCGCAGTCCATCCGGCCCCTGCTTCCGCGCCCACTTCACCAATTGATCGCGCTCGCCTTCGTACTTGAAGCGCGGAACCCCGTACCCGCACGAATCGCTCACCCGCTCGACCTCCACCACGATAACCGAACGAGGATCGCTGTAACCCGGAAAATTTCCCGCAAGCCCAGCGAACTCGGAAGCTTCATGCTCCACCACCCGCCCCCGACCGTAGAGCCGCATAATATTAGGCGGACCCTGAAACGCGCAGAACATCAAAACGATCCTCCCGTTCTCTTTCAAGTGCGCGATCGTCTCCACTCCGCTCCCGTTGAAATCGAGATAAGCCACAGTCCTAGGAGACAAAACTCGAAACGTATCCAACCCCTTGGGCGAAAGGTTCACATGCCCGCCCGCATCCAGCGGCGCAGACGCCACAAAAAAGATTTTCTGCTCCTCAATGAATCGCCGAGCCGCATCGTCAATAAAAGACCGAATAGTCCCCATAACTATTCCAAAATCTTCGCCGCCAAGTCCGCCCGCGGTACGGACACCTGTTCCCCGCTGGCCAGATTCTTCAGCGCAAACGCGTCCGCTTTCACTTCATTCTCGCCCACAATCAAAATATATTTCGCCCCCGCCTTGGTCGCCGTCTCGAAAGACTTCTTCAGCCGAAAGCTCTCATCTCCCAAATCGATGACCACGCCGCGCCGCCGCAAATCCCGCACCAGCCGCGCCGCTTCAACATTCATCCCAGCACCCAGCGGCGCCACGTAAGCGTCCGGTTTCTTGAGCACACTCTCCGCGGGCGTCGATTCCTGCAACGACATCACCAGCCGGTCTTCGCCAATCGCGAATCCGATCCCGGGAGCCGCCGGCCCACCCAGCGCCTCCGATAACCCATCGTAACGCCCCCCTCCAAGAATCGCATTCTGCGCCCCCAGCGCCCCGTGAGTGAATTCAAACGCCGTCCGCGTGTAGTAGTCGAGTCCGCGCACCAGCCGATCGTTCAAAGTAAACGCAACACCCACGCCGGTCAGAATATTTTTCACCGCCTCAAAATGCGCCCGGCACTCCTCATCCAGAAACTGGCTGATGCGCGGCAGCGTCTCAATCATCGGCTGATCCTCCGGCACCTTGCAGTCGAAAACCCGCAGCGGATTAGTCACCGCGCGCCGCTGGCAATCTGCGCACATCTTTCCCACCACCGGCTCCAAAGCCGCGCGCAGCGCCTGATTGAACGCGGCGCGGTCCTTGGCGCACCCCACCGAATTCAGCTCCAGCGTCCACCCCGAAATCCCCAGCCGATCCAGCAACGTCGCCAGCATCTCCAACACTTCCGCATCCCGCGCCGGAGACTCACTCCCCGCCGACGCCGGCCCAATCACCTCCGCGTCAATCTGATAAAACTGCCGATAACGCCCTTTCTGCGGACGTTCCCGCCGAAACATCGGCCCCATGCAGTACAGCTTATTCAGTCCCCGATCACCCAGCTTGTGCTCGATGTAAGCCCGCACAATCCCCGCCGTGGCCTCAGGACGCAGCGTCAGCGATTGCCCTCTGTCGCTCTCCGCCCTTCCGCGATCCTCCCAAGTAAACATCTCCTTCGAAACGATGTCCGTCTCTTCGCCCACCCCCCGGGCAAACAATTCCGTCGATTCAAAAATGGGCGTGCGAATCTCCTGAAAGTTGTAAACCCGGAAAACCTCCCGCACCGCCGCCTCGACAAAATTCCACAACGCCGTCTCCGGCGGCAGCAGATCCCGCGTCCCTCGAGCGGCTTTGATCATTCGCGAACCGTTGGCCCCGGCAAGGGCGCTGCCCCCAATTCCGACACAACTGCCTGACGCGGGAGCGCCCTCCGGGGCATATCCATTCCGTACGCTCTTTCGCCCCCCTTAGCGACGATCATGAGCGTGAGCAGTGTCCCCGGGAAGCCAAAAATAAAGCTCACAATTTTCCAGAAATCAGACCCCGTATCTTGCGCCCGCATAGCGGTGAAACTGAGATTCGCAAAAACCCAAACCGCGCTAACGCCCTCTGTTCCAGAATCTGTCATGCTGATTCCTCCTTTCTTGAAACCAAATCACACCGCCCCTCACCGCTCCCGCAAATACTCCTCCGTATACCCCAAATAATTCCTCGCATACCGCATAATCAATTCCTCCTCTCCATTCTCCAGCTTCCGCCGAAACTTCCCCGGCGACCCCATCCACAACGATCCCGCCTCGACCACAGTCCGCTCCGGAATCAACGTCCCCGCCGCAATAATCGATCCCGCCCCAATCCTCGCCCCATTCAAAATGATCGACCCCATCCCGATCAGGCACCGGTCCTCAATCACGCACCCGTGCAACGTGACCGAGTGCCCCACCGTAACGTATTCCCCAACCGTCACCCCGTAAACATTCTTCATGCCGTGCAGCACACTGCAATCCTGAATATTCGAATGCGCCCCAATGCGGATCGCAAAGACATCCCCCCGAACCACAGCATTCATCCACACCGACGCATGCTCGCCCAGCACCACGTCCCCGATAATCTGCGCCGATTCGTCCACAAAACAACTCTCCGGAACCGTCGGCCTCACACCCTTAAAAGAACGAATCATTCGATAATCCAATGGCTCCCAATCAACCGAATGAAAAGACAAGAATAAATACTACCAGCATGCCGTCTCAGGCCCTCCTTCCCACTTCCGTGTCCGGCCAACTTTGCCTTCTCTCCCCGCATCTGCGAAACTTGCCTATCTCCAAACAAAACTGAGAACCGAGAACCGAGAACTGAGAACCGAGAACTAAGAACCGAGAACCGAGAACTAAGAACCGAGAACCGAGAACTCTTCCCATGGGCCGCATCCACGTACTTTCCGAGCAAGTCGCCAACAAAATCGCCGCCGGCGAAGTCGTGGAGCGCCCTGCCTCAGTGGTAAAGGAATTGCTCGAGAATGCCCTGGACGCCGGCGCCACCCGCATCAAGATCAGCGTCGAGGCCGGCGGCAAGAAACTCATCCAGATCACCGACAACGGATGCGGCATGGTCCGCGACGATGCCATGCTCGCCTTCGAGCGCCACGCCACTTCTAAAATTAAAGATGCAGAAGATTTACTGAGCGTCGCCACCCTGGGCTTTCGCGGTGAAGCCCTGCCGTCGATCGCCTCGGTCTCCCGCCTCCGCCTCGAAACCTGCGCCGCCGAGTCCGGTGCCCCCGCCTCGGGCACTGTGATCGAAATCAACGGCGGCAGAATTGCCCGCGTCGAAGAGGCTGGCCTGCCCGAAGGAACATCAATCACAGTCCGCGATCTTTTCTTCAACACCCCAGCCCGCAAGAAATTCCTGAAAGCCGAATCGACCGAACTCTCCCACATCGCATCGCTCGTCACCCACTACGCCCTGGCCCATCCCGAAAAACACTTCGAATTGCATTCGTCGACGAATGCAATTCTGGTCGCCTCTCCCGTGGCGGGATACAGCGAGCGCGTCTACCAGGTTTTCGGCAAAGAAACCCTCGACCAGTTGATCCCAGTCGCCGCCGTGCAGTCGCTGGAACATGTCGGCCTGCCGCAGCCTCCACCGTGGCGGCGACAAGTAGAAAAGGATATAGATAACGATGACGAAGCCCAACCCCCCGCCAGCGCTTCTCCCGGCCAGATGCGCCTCCACGGCTTCGTTTCCAAGCCCGAGATCCAGAAGCTCAACCGGAATTCCATCTACGTCTTCGTCAACGGACGCCTCATCCGCGACCGCCTCGTCCAGCACGCTCTCACCGAAGCGTATCGAAACATCATTCCGCCCACCGTGTTCCCCGTCGTCCTCCTGTTTCTCGAAATGCCGCCCGGCGAAGTCGATGTGAACGTCCATCCCTCGAAAACCGAAGTCCGCTTCCGCCAGTCCAGCGTGATGCACGACTTCGTGCGCGACACGGTCCGCGCCGCCCTGATGAAAGCCCGCCCCGTGCCGCAATTCACCACCGAGATTCGCGCCCACGCCACCGCCAGCTCCGGCCTAACCCCAGGCGCCCGAGAGTGGGAACCTCCCTCTGACTTGGCCATCGCATCCGCCAACCCGGCGCGCCCCTACGACCCCACCGGCGGATTCGGCTTCGCTCTGCAACCGCCCGCGGCCCCGGCGGTTTCCGCGCGCTTTCAGTTCGAAGGCGGAATTGCCGTCGAGGCCAACGCCGCCATCCCCGCGGCCCGCGGAATTGAGACCGCTGCCTTTCAAACCCACTCTCCCAGAATTGAAAGAACAGAATTCAATTCCATCCCCGACAATGGCTGCGCCCAGCCCCTCGATGTCCAGGAAGCCCGCGAAGACATAAACGAACCAGAATCCACGCTCGAAGCCCTCTCCACCCTGCGCCCCCTGGGACAAATCCGTAACTCATTTATCCTCGCCGTGAACGACGATGGACTCTGGATCGTCGATCAGCACGTCGCCCACGAGCGCGTCCTCTTTGAACGCGTGTTAAAGCAGCGCGCCGCCCAAAAAGTCGAGAGCCAGCGCCTCCTGATGCCGATCGTGCTGGAACTTTCCCCCGCCCAACAAGCCATATTTTCCGAAATCGCCGACGAGTTGCAGCACAACGGATTCGAAGCCGAACCCTTCGGCGCGCGCAGTGTCGCGGTGAAAGTCGCCCCCGCCGGTGTCGATGCCGCAGCCGTGGAAAAAATGCTCCACGAACTCCTCGACCAGATTTCGCGCGAAGAACAATCCCTGAACCTGGAGAAGATTCGCGGACGCATCGCCGCATCCATCGCCTGCCACGCCGCCATCAAAGTCAACATGCCCCTCGAGCAAAATAAAATGGAATGGCTCCTGACCGAACTGGCAAAAACCGATCACCCCATGTCCTGTCCGCATGGCCGGCCCGTAGTCCTGCGGTATTCTGTAAAGGATATTCAGAAAGCGTTCAAGAGAATCTGAAGAAGAGCAGTTAGCAGTTGGCAATTAGCAATTGGCACTGAATCGAGGAGCTTGTCGGTTGTGGTGCAGTTTTGAATTTGTTTTGAAAGGCGCGACTTCAGAGGCTGCGGAAGAACCCGGTCGGCGGGCTGGCTCGGGAAGGGCGCGACTTCAGTCGTGCCGGGAGGCTCGCATTTCCATTACGGCTTCAGCCGCTGAGGGGTGCTTTTTTCAAACTGCATCAGTACCAAATTATCGATCAATTCCCCGAGCTGGTAGCTAACTGCTAACTGCTAACGGCTAATTGCTAATTGCTAATTGCTTCTCCCCTATGACCGAACAAGAACTCCAACAACACCGCCGCGAAAAGTGGCGCCTCGACGGCAAGCCCATCCGCACCATCGAGCAGGCCCGCGCCTTCGTCGAAGCCGTTGGATTTTGCCTGATGTATCCCGTCCGCCCCACCATGCCCGTGCCCACGTTCATCGGCGCATTCGTTGGCTCGGACAATCGCCTCCCTACCTGGCAGCACGCCTACTCCGATCCCCGCGCCGCCGAAGCCACCGACTTAATGGTCCGCCTGCTCCGCGAACGCTCCGCCTACGAAGCGAATATCTTCGAGGAAAACAACGCCTTCCTCGTCGCCGCCTCAGCCTTCCCGTTTTTCTACGCCCTCGTCGGCGAGCGTAATCCCAAACTGGCTCCCAAGCAGGGCCCGCGCTCTCCCTACTCCCCGCTGGCCTGCGACGCGTTCGAGTTGATCCGCCGCGATGGCCCCATCTCCAAACAAAAACTACAAGAGTCCCTAGGCGGCAGCGTCTCCCTGCCCGCGCTCGATAAAGCCCTGGGCGAGCTGCTGGCCAAACTTCGCATCACCCGCGTGGATTACAAAGCGCCCGAAGGTTCGTATTGGGACGTCCTCTATCGCTGGTCGCCCGACGCCGTGCGCGAGGGCGTGGGCCTCTCGGTGCAGCAGGCGCTTTCCGCGCTGCTCTCAAAATATCTCGACTGCGTGGTCGCCGCCGAGCCCTCCGAACTCGAAACTTTCTTCGGAAAATTCGTCGCCCGCTCCCGCGTGAAAGAAGCCGTGAACGCCCTGCTGGCCGCCCGCGAATTCAGCTTCGTGCACGTAAGTGGAAGATCGATGCTACAGATCACCCCCGAGAAAGAAGTGAGCACTCCGAAACCCGACCCGCCCATCGTCCGTGGGAAATCCCGGCATGCCTAGCCTCGCTACCGCCCCTACCTACAACGATCGCAAAAAATTCAGCAAATCCTGCTTCTCCCCCTCCGTCAGCTTCCTGAAATTGCCAACCACCCCATTCGCCTCAGAATCCCCATAGTGTGCATCTTTCCCGCTGGAATGCTCCTCAATCGCCTTGATCAAATCCCCCGTCCGCCCATCATGCAGAAAGAAAATTCTCTGCCCCAGCCCCCACAACGGTGCCGTACGAAACTCATCTCCCTGCGCCACCCCCTGCACCACGTTATCGGCGAGCCTCGGCCCCATATGATGCAACAACAAATCGGAAAACAAATTCGCCTGCACCTTGCTAAGCGCGCCCACGCTGGCTTGCCCCGTAGTCAGCGCCGGCGTATGGCACAGCGCACAACCAATTTGCGTGAACACCTGCTGACCGTGAATCGTCGAAGCCGTCGAAGCCACAGGCCGCGGCTGATCGAGGAACCGCGCGAATCCCGCGAAGCGCACGTTATCGCTTGCAATCACACTTCCATCCGCCGCAAAGCCGGCTGTATCTTCCGGCGTGCTATTGAATAGGCACCCCGAAACTTCTCCAGCATCATTGGGAAAGAGTTCATTCGGAAACAAATCGTTGGTGACCCCAATCTCCACGTTGTCCGCTTCCCCCGCAAACATCTCCAGCGACTTGTTCTGGGCCTTCCATCCAAAGCGCGTGATGCTGAAGTCATTCGGACTGAAGTTCGGACTTCCCGCAATTCCCAAGCTGTGCTTCGTTGACGCGTCGGCATTCATGTTCTCCACGATCGCCGAGTCCGGAATCGCTTCCATCAGGCCGCTGCCAAACATCGGCGTCGGTATGCGAAAGATAAGATTTCCTTTTTCCGCCGCCTGTTTAAAGTCAGGCTGCACCAGCTTGCAGCCCGCCGCGTCGCTGCGGCCGGCAATGGTAAACAGACTATGAACGCTGCCATCCGGATGATTCATGTCCACAGCGTAAGGAAATCGCACCACCCGCACCGGCCCCCGCGCCGTGATGAACGACGGGATCTGATTGCTTGCCCCCTTGGCGATCGCCGCCCCAATCTGCGGATTTACCGCCGGACTGCTCCCTCCAATCGCCGGCTGCGAATGGCACTGCGCGCAGGAAAGCGCGTTAAATCCCGGCCCCAGACCCTTGCGCGTATTCGGCACCGAGCCGGTCACCGACGCCAGCTGCCGAAACTTAGCCAGCCCCGCAGAGAAGAAAGCCTGTTGCGCCGCGCTCAACCCGGCGATCGCCGAGCCAGCGCTCACTCCCTCGCGCACCCCGGGATCCGTCGCAACCTTCTGCGCCGCGACTCGCCCGGCGTTGAGCACAACCAATGCAAAAAGAGCAACCAGAAATAATCCCCCCCATTTTTTGCATCGAGGAAAATTCTGGGCATTGCTGGATTGAATTTCGCGCGAGTTCGAAGGCATTGGGCCACACCATTCTAAGCTGAGAACTGGGCAGGAAATTCGAAACTTCGCCGTGTACAATCGAGTCGCGAAATGACCGACCAACCCGACCACGACCACTCCACGCGCAAACTCATCATCGCCATCGACGGCCCGGCCGGCGCGGGCAAGAGCACCATCGCCTCCCGGCTCGCCCGCAAGCTGGGCTACATCAATCTCGAAAGCGGAGCCATGTACCGCGCCCTGGCATTAAAGGCCATCGAACACGACGTGTCGTTCGACGACGAGCCGACCCTACTCAAGCTGGCGCAGGAAGCCCACATTCAGCTGGAGCCCACCCGCGGCGGCAACCGCACTCTCGTAAATGGCCACGACGTTTCCGCCCGCATTCGCGAGCGCGATGTGACCGAAGCCGCATCCCGAGTCTCTGTGCACCCCGGCGTGCGTGCCTGGATGGTCGCCCGCCAGCGCGAGATGGGCGCAGGCGGCGGAATAGTGATGGAAGGCCGCGACATCGGCACCAAAGTTTTCCCCGATGCCGATCTAAAAATTTTTCTCGATGCCGATCCCGTGGTTCGCGAGAAACGCCGCATGGAGCAGCAGAAGATCAAGGGAGAAGTCGCCGCGAATGTAGCCGCCGACCTCCGCGAGCGCGACCACCGCGACCGCACCCGCGCCGCCTCCCCGCTCCAACCCGCGCAAGACGCCGTCCTGATCGACTCCAGCAATCTCACCGAAGCAGAAGTCCTGGCCAAAGTCGAAGCCCTGGCCGCCCAAAAAATGCCCCGATGATTGAGTCCCAGCTAGTGTAGTGCCTCAAGTTCGTGTCCGAGACTACCCCCGTGACCCTCTGTGTCCCCTGTGTTTAAAGCCTTTGATCTTTTCCTTGGCACGCTCAGCCAGTCCGCCCCTCAATTATCCGAAGTCTCCACCTTCGCCTTAGGCGCCGGCAAAGTCCTCGCAGGCCTGGCCGGAGCCGCCGGCGGCATCGGCGACTCCGCCGCCGATGCCTTCCGAATCTCAATGCCGTCATGCTGATTGTTGATCACGATGTGCGAACTACCATTGCCCACGCTTCCGGTAGCCGTCCCTTCGTGATCCCCATTCTCAATCTTCAGCTCCGAAAAGTCCGATTGAATCTCCCCATCCTGCGCCCGCGCATCCAGCCGAAATCCCGCCTTATCCGGCACGCTCAGCTGCACGTCCCCATTGTGGCTGTCGATCTGCACGTTGCCCAGCGAACGCATGGAAACCTCGATCCCTCCATTTTCATCCTGCAGCCGCACATCGCCCGAAACATCCTCCAGCCGAATCTGTTTCGAGCGCGTCGTCAGATGCACCGGCCCCGTAATTTTATCCGCGTGAAGATCGTCGTCATCGAGATCAAGTTCGCCATCGATCCGCGAAAATTCCATGTCCGTGCGCGACGACTTAAACGAAACATTCTTGCTGATCCGCGCCAGCTTCACGCTCTCCTCAAATTCGCCGTCAAGCTGCACCGACCCCTTCACATCCGTCAGCGACACTTCATTCAGGTGGCCATCGATATGCACGTCGCCCGTAATCTGCTCCACCTTGGCCGAGCTTCGATCCAGATTCAGCTTCACGTTGCCGGTAATGTTCTCCACCGACACTTCGCCATGCTGATCGCCGATCTCCACCTCTCCTTCGCGTCCGTCGACCGACACATCGCCCTTACGGGCCATAATGTGCACGCCCATCTTCCGTGGAATCGAAATGTCCAGATCGTTCTGCACCGCATGGTTCCCCGCCTGCGCCTTGGCTTCCAGAACCATCGTATTTCCCGCGACACTGATCACCGGCTTGCTCTGCTGGTTGTATTTCTCCGCGTCCTTCTGGTCGTCGCCAGCCACGCGCTTACGCACCACCACCGTGATCTTATTGTCAGTCGCCGTGCTGATCCGCACCGCGCCCAGATCATCGTTCACTCGCAAGCTGGTCACGCTCGAAGGGATGTCCTCCTCCAGATGATCGTCGAAATTGAACTTGTCGGCAAAAATGTCGTTCATGTCGGTGTCGTCGATCCCCAGGTTGTCCCGCAACTGGCCCAGATGTGGCGCAACCCCGTTGACAGTTAGTCCGCAAACGATAATCAACAGGATCAGAAAAATCCCGCCCACCCCGATGCCGCGCGCAGGCAATCCATCGCGCTGCGCCTGCTGAAATTCGAAAATCTTGATCACTCCCCAAAGAATCAGCAGCACCGGCCAGTAATGCGCGAATATCGTTCCCAGCCGCTCCCAGGCCAGCAGGTGCAGATTGCCCAGCAGAAAAATAACGCCCAAAACAATCAGCAAGAATGGCCCGGCAAACGACCGCCGATATCTCCTCGGTGGAATCGGCGGCGGATAAGCCGGCTGAACCGGAGTCTGCAGCGGACTAGCCATGGCTCACCCCCTCCGAAGAAGGCGCTCCCGGATCCGTCGACGCCGGCGGAGTGGGCGGCGCTACCGGAGGCACAGGAGGAACTGGCGGCATCCCCGTAGATCCAATCCGCGCCAGCGGCTCAACATGTCCCGCGGTCGAAGCATTGTTCTGCAGCAACTTCACAACCCCAATCATCAACAGAATCGCCGGCCAGGTTCGATCGAAACTTGCCACATTCAAACTCTGCAGCAAAAACAGCGTTCCCACCGTGACCAGCATGGCTGGCCCCATAATTTTCCGCATGCGGCAGCGGTCGCACGGGCATCCGGCGCGGCGGCTGGCCACCATGCCAAACTGCTTGGCGAACATCCACAACCCCAGACCAATCAGTAGCAGCGGCCACAGCCGGTCCATGCCGAACTCCCAGATGTTCATGGTATGCAGCAGGAACAGCACGCCCAGCCCAATCAGCACGATCGCCACAACCGGAATGTTGGTGGGCTCCGCTTTTTCTCCCAGGCTGAAAGCCTGCGCCAACCCGAAAGGATCGGGCGCAGGCTGCCCCTCCTGTAGAGCGCGAGCCGTCCGTACCGCGTCGATAATCTGATAAACGTAAAAGAAAGCGATCCCGATGCCGAACAGCGCGTCCCAACTTCCCGCATGATCCGATCCGAAGATCAGCAAACCGAAAATCAGCAGATGCGCCAGCCCCTTCGCGTATTGCGAACAGTAAACCGCGCCCACCCCGAACGGAAAAAATCCCGCCAGAATGCCCGCCACCGCAGGATTCGGCCCCGACCCGCTGCGTGGACTCATCGCAGGCGCCACCACCGGCGCATACACCGGCTGCGGAGGCACAAACCCCGCTGCTGGTGCCGCCCCCTCCAATCGCGCCGCCAGACAAGGCTCGCAGTAAACCACCCCGCGCACGTCGCGCGTGCAATTCGGACAAAGTGGCTTGCCGCAAGTCCGGCAAAACGCCACCGCCGCCGTATCGTTGTGTGTGGCGCAGTTCATGCGATCCTCCTGTCCGCCTTCACCTGCGCGACAGGCAGTTCGCTTTCCGTGGCGCCCAGCGGAGCACCAGCCAGCACCACACGATCCTCCGTCTGACTGTAATTTCGCTCCTGCTTCTGCTCGGGCTGTTGGGTGGTGTCGTTCTTATGATCCTTCTTCTCCGGCGCGCTCTGCTCCGGACGCGGCTCCACCGGCGCGACGTTGCGCTTCAGCTCCCGCACCGCCGCCTGCACCTCATACACCAGCTTGATATTGTCGTAGTAGCGCACCACCCGAGCCTGCGTATTGTAATACGTGTGCCGGATCGCAGCCGGACGCAGGCTCACCTGCCGCAAGTCCGAGGCCTTCACCCCCAACATGCTCAACGCCACCGAGAGCGAGAAGAATGCCATGCCAAACGACATGGCAAAGCGCGGCTGCCGCACCGTCCCCCACACCGCCTCAACGATGGGTTGAAGCGCTGCCTGCGCTCTTTCCCACCATCCGAAGCCGGTCTGCGCCGCCGCCGTCGTCCGCCACGCCAACTGGCTCTCAACCCCCGTGGTAGACGCCAGCACATTCCTAAGCAAGCTCGCCGGAGGCTCAACCTCCGCAACTTCCTTCAGCCAGCTCCGCCCCGCCTCGACCTCCGCGAACATCGGCCCACACCCGGAACAAACCCGCGCATGCGCCCGGAAACGGTCGAGCCGAACCCCCGTCAGCACGCCATCGAGCGCGTCGCTGAGCAGCCCGTCAAACTCCTGACACAGCATCCCGTTCCCGCCTTCGCTTTTGATCTCTGGCTTCATGGTTTCTGACTTTGTGTAATCTAGCCGGATGTGATCTGCATCTCTCTGGTCTGCCATCACATCACCTGCCTATAGGTACGTTGTAAAAGGCGCGCAAGTTCCGCCCGCCCGCGATTTATTCTACTTTTCACAGTCCCCTCCGGTACCCTCAAAACGTTTGCGATTTCCCGATAGTCCATGTCCTGTAAATCTCTTAGAATCACAGCCTCACGCAGTTCTGGTGAAAGCTTGCCCAGCGCCAGATGAACCGTTTCCCCCACCTCCCGGCTGCGCACATGCTGGTCCGGCAAGGCAGTTTGGTCCTGAATTTGCTCACCCAGTGGCTGCGCATCCTCATGCGCCGACGCCCCCGCGTCCAGCGAATCCGTAATCCGATCATTTTTGGTCTTACGAAAATGGTCCACCAGCAGGTTTCGCGTAATCGTGGTCACCCACGTAACGAACGCACCCTTCGAGCTGTCATAACTCTCCAGCGTGCGGTACATCTTGATGAAAACCTCCTGCGCCAGGTCCTCCGCATCATCCGACGTCCCCGCGAAGCGATAGCAAATGTTATAGATCCGCCGCTGATACGTCCGGACAATCTCCTCCCAGGCAGCCGCATCCCCGGCCACACACCGCCGCACCAGCATCGCCACTACCTGGACATCTTCCATTCAGACCTTGAAACCCAGAACTACCAAGCTCTACCGCTAAACCCTGTCATTCCGACCGAAGCATCCCCTTCCGCCTAGGAAGGGGATGCGCAGTGGAGGAACCTGCTGTCCCTCCTCGAGTCGAAAATCCCGCAGCGAATAACCCACCCCACAAGACAGTACGCGGATGTCCACCCGCAAGTTCGCCCCACAACAGCACTTCCTCAATTGTTTCGAAACAGGGATTGTAGCAGTGGAAGTCGCGCTGGCTGTTTTGAGGCGTGCCGAGTTAATGATCAGTGTCGTCGATCAACCCAGAAGCCAGATTCCCATCGAGTCGAAGTTGCTTGAATAAGCGCTTTGTGGTATAATACTAAAGGCCGCTTCGTTACTAAGCCAATAAGGTGTCAGGAGGTTCCAATGGAACTCTCAGACAGCGCAATCAAGGCATTCCTTAGACAGTTCGAACGCAACAACAACGCCGGCGAACTTGAAGCCCTCGTCGCCCAATTCACTGAGGTATTCTTGGTAGCCGGAAATCAAGAGGTCAAAGCCGTTCCGGCCAAAGCCTTCGCTCTGGCTCTGCCGAAACGCAAACAACTCTTCGCCGAGCTGGGCTGCCAATCCTCAAAGCTGATTTCCATCGCCAAAACCCCGCTCGACAGCCACCACGCGCTGGTCCAAACCCAATGGCAAATGAACTTCATAAATCCGGAAAATCGCCCGGAGGAGGTTGTCGTAGCCTCAAAATTCGTCCTTACCTCCACCCCCGACGGCATCAAGATCCTCTGCTATAGCCCCGATCAAGACATAATGGCAGTTCTAAAAGATCGCGGAATTCTACCTCCAACCTAACGGAGGATGTCCGGCCGCATCCCCGCCAAACAGCCGCATCAGCATCGCCATCCTCGGACACCTTCCAACGAAACTCCGCCGCGAAACTAAACCTGCTGGACTAGAAAAATCTGTCATTCCGACCGAAGCATCCCCTTCCGCCCAGGAAGGCGATGCGCAGTGGAAGAACCTGCTGTCCCTCGTGCAGCCAATAATCCACCCAACAAGACAGCACACGCACGTCCACCCGCGCGTTCGCCCCTCAATGCACCTCCTCAATTGTTGCGAACCAGGGATTGTAGCAGTGGCAGGAGAAGCGGACGTCTACAACGCCGGCATTCCGGATCGATGCCCGGAAATGTCCCAGATTGTTGCATCAGTTGTAGATGTGTCCGGAACTGCCAACGACGGTAACGCCGCTAATGGTGTGCCCTTCAGCATCTACCACGGCAAAATTCGCGTAGGCGCTCACCAGTATCCCGGTGTTGACGACCGCACCAGCGGGTGCCCCGGAAGCGAGATTCGAATCGGCATTCGTGATTAGCTCCCTTATCAGGGAAAAATTTACCGGGGCCCCCCCTTCATAGGTAATAGGCAACTTCAACCGACAGTTAGGAAGCGCGCTGGAATTAACTACGCACTCTGAGTACTGAGAACTACCAAGGTAGATGCTATAAGTAGCAACTGAAGGCCTAAACACGCCGATCGTCGCGAAAAACCCACTCAGATATGCGATTTGACCGTCAGCGAGTCCGATAATTGAGAGTTCATCCTCGGACGTCGCGGTGGTGATGAAATCGTTGTAAAAGGCCTGGGTGGTGGAACCTCCCCCAGCCACCGTGATTTCTGAATGACCCTCCGCCTTCATCGGTCCAAACCCCGCATCGGTGGACCCAGAATCGGAGAAACCAACGTCTACGCTCCCGTCCACAATTAAATCACTTCCCGTGCAATTGGCTTTGCCTTGGCCGCTGTCCGAACACACGTTCACCCCGCTGCCAGATCCTTGCACGTAAGTGGATAGGGACGACTGCGCGAACATAGTTCCACAGAGCAACAGGGAGCATGCACCGAAATTCCTTAAATGCCCGGTCAGTCTCATCGGCGTCCTCCCTATAGCGTAGTGTGATTAACTAAAGCGGCGCTGAACAGTATCACAGATCGATCATCACCGACCATTAATTCTTCATGAAAGACGCCAGACGGGACAGGATGCTCCGGCATTTCAAACTTTCGATGCTGTTGACTCCAGCCGCTCTCCCCAATGCTATTCCCTACGGAACAATCGTCACTTCCTGATAAGGCTCGCCCCGCTGATGTTGACTCACCTCAATCTTCACCTTCCGGCCAAGCCGCCTCAGAAACTCAAGAAGTTTATCGGTGGCAAAGCGGCTGAAATGCCCGTTCATCAGGTGCGATACGTCAGGCTGTGCAATCCCTAAAGCCCCGGCAATCTCGCGTTGCTTCATCTTCCGCTCTTCGAGGATCCTGTACACATGGTAGCCAATTTGCGCCCGCCCCAGAAGCTGGTCGGCTTCCTTGAGCCCCAAATCCGCAAACACGCTGCCCGACCCTTCCTCAAACTTATTGACGCTTTGTCGCTTCGTACTCATAAACAAATTTTTCCTACGCATTGTGACGTCCAACCTTGCGTCCAAGAACGACTATGCGTAATCATAGTCAAGGCCGACAGTCGGATTCACTCTCCGCCGTCAAGCCCCAGAGCAGCTCCTTGACATCCCAATCCGGACTAAACCCCGTGAATGCAATATTTTACAGCCCGTTTGCTGATTCCAAAGCACTTGACTCCCGAAAAAGCGAGAAAAATCATCTAAGTGGTTTATCCATAATATTTTACGGATAAGTCCCCCATTTTCAATATTTTAGCGAGATCATTCAGGACCAGCAAAAGCGCAACCGAATTGTTATCAATAATTTAAGAACATCGATGCAGTATTTTTCCAACGCAGATCGATTTACTAAACACTACCCACTAAACACTACCCACTAAACACTACCCACTAAACACTACCCACTAAACACTACCCACTAAACACTACCCACTAAACACTACCCACTGCCCTACTCACTAGTAAAATAATCCACCGTCACCGGATTCTCAAACAACGAGTAATCCCGAGTCACGACAGTGATCCCGCTGTCGGTCACAAAGTAGCGCGACCGGTCAGCCTCAGTGTCATACCCAATGGTGGTCCCTTCCGGCAGATGGACATTCCGATCGATAATGCACCGCCGGATGCGGCAGTGCCGCCCCACCGCCACATGCGAGAACAGTATGCATGCGTCGACTTCAGAATAAGAATTCACCCGCACGTCAGGCGAGAGAATCGAGTTCTTAACCACGCCCCCGGACACAATGCACCCATTCGAAACGATGGAATCGAGCGCCGTCCCCATGCGCTCTTTCTCCGCAAACACAAACTTGGCCGGCGGATACTGCCGTTGATGCGTGCGGATCGGCCAGTCCTGATCATATAAATTGAAGATCGGCGAGACCGACACAATGTCCATGTTGGCTTCGTAGTACGCCTCCAGGGTCCCCACATCGCGCCAGTAAAGCGCTTCCTTCTTGTTCTCATCGAGGAAGTCATAGGCAAACACGCGATAGTCGTCGACCATCTTGGGCAGAATGTCTTTGCCGAAATCGTGGCTGGACGAAGCGTCCTCCGAATCCTTGAGCAGCACGGGTATCAGAACATCGGCGTTGAATAGATAGACGCCCATCGATCCCGCAACTTTCTCCTCATTCCATGGCGAGCGCAGCTTGGTCTCCTTCGGCTTCTCCTCGAATCCGTTGATGCGCCCGTCTTTGTCCACATCGACCACCCCAAACCGGCTGGTCTCCTCCAGATCGATCTGAATGGTCGCCAGCGTAATATCCGCGGCCGAATCCTGATGCTGCTTCAGCATCTTCCCGTAATCCATCTTGTAGATGTGATCGCCCGAAAGAATCAGAACATAGCGCGGCTGCTCGGAGCCGATGGAATAGATGTTTTGGTACACGGCGTCCGCCGTTCCCTGATACCACTGATCGCTCACCCGCTTCATGGGCGGAAGCACTTCGATGAACTCTCCCACCTCTCGCCCCAGCACGTTCCAGCCTTCACGGATATGCCGGTTCAGCGACAGGGCTTTATATTGCGTGAGAATGTAGACCCGCCGCAGATCGGAATTGAGGCAGTTGGAAAGGGTGATGTCGATGATGCGGTACATGCCGCCGAACGTGACCGCAGGCTTGGCTCGATCACGCGTCAGAGGATAAAGGCGCTCTCCAGCGCCGCCGGCAAGAAGGACTCCGAGTGTGTCTTTCATCGGAACGCCTCTAAATTACTGTATCCCGAAGAGAACGGGCCGAGCTGTCTTGGATCACGGAAAACAGTAGATGGTAGCACAGGCGGGAGAGTTGCCGGGAATGCTGTCACTCATGCGGAAGACGATCCCGAGGCGCCTACTTTTCTTCCTCGATTTTTATGCGAAGAGACTTCAGGAACTTGAGATCCTGATCGTTGACTTTGAATTCAGGATTGGTCGAAAGAGTCGTCACCAGCGAAGTCTTATCGGAGGTCTTCTCCCCCTGCTTGCTCACGCCAATAGTAGCTTCGAGGACCAGGAAGATGTCGTACCCGCCTTCTTTGATACGCGAAACGACCTCGGCAATTTGTTCGGAATCGGAGAGAGATTCGTTGATGGCCTCGCCCAGCTCTTTCATCAGGTCCTTCAATTGTTGATCCACGTAGTCCCCCGATCTTCGCGCGCTGCTTGTGCCATCGATCTGCACAAGCTGGTCCTTTAGATGCTATCGGCCACGAACGGTTTGGCCGACAGCAAGGGCTGGGTCATTGTATCGCCCCCGGCTGTTAAAATCGAGAGCGTGAGCAAGGTTTCTGCAGCACGAAAGTTGGGCGTGGCGGCTCGGGTAGCCAGCCAGCAGGCCAGACGCAGCCGTACGCTTCGAGCCGCCGGTCAGGCGGCGTCGGCGACCGGGCGTGCATTTGGCCGGGTGCTGCACCAGCTCTGGCTGGAAGTCATAGGCGTGATTTTTTTTCTCATGGCCCTCAGTTTCGCAGGCGCGTCGGTAAAAGAATACGGCAAATACCATGCCGGGCAGGCGGGAGCAGGTCGCTTCGCGGCTGCAATTTGTTGCACAGTAGCGTTTGCGTGGTTTGGCGTGAGTTCGTTTTTGCGGGTCAGGAAGAAGAAGTAGGAGACTGGCACTGCTCAACGGCAACCGAAAGCAGGCTCTCACCGGCTGAAACCGGTTCGGAATGACAAGGATTTTGACGCGCACACAGGCTTCAACAAAGAACGGCAATCATGACGAATTCAACGAAGGCTGCGAATCGTGGAGTGGCGGCGGAGGTGGAGACGTCTTCGCACATTCCGGTCAAGGCGCTCTACACGCCGGCGGATCTCAAGGGCACCGATTACGAGAGCGAGGTTGGTTATCCTGGCGAGTATCCGTTTACGCGCGGCGTGCAGCCCACCATGTACCGCGGGCGGTTGTGGACCATGCGGCAGTATGCCGGCATGGGCGACGCCGAGGAATCGAACAAGCGCTACAAATATCTTTTGGCGAACGGGACCACGGGACTTTCGGTGGCGTTCGACTTGCCGACGCAGATCGGGATGGACTCCGACCACGCGCTGGCCGCGGGCGAAGTGGGCAAGGTGGGTGTGGCCGTCGATTCGATCGAGGATATGGAGCGTCTGTTTGCGGGCATCGATCTCACAAAGATTTCAACATCGATGACCATCAATGCAACCGGATCGATCCTGCTGGCGTTATATGTGGCGGTAGCGCGGCGGCAGGGCGCAGACATCCGCAAGCTTTCGGGCACGGTGCAGAACGATGTGCTCAAGGAATATATTGCGCGCGGCACGTACATTTATCCGCCCCAGCAGGCCATTCGCGTGATCACAGATATGTTCGCGTGGGCGGAGGAGAACGTGCCGGAGTGGAATACGATTTCCATCTCCGGCTACCACATGCGCGAGGCCGGGTCGACGGCAGTGCAGGAAGTGGCCTTCACGCTGGGCAACGGCATGGCCTATGTGGAAGCGGCGATCAGAGCGGGACTTGATTTAGACCGCTTCGCGCCGCGCCTTTCTTTCTTCTTCAACGCGCACAGCAATTTTCTCGAGGAAGTCGCGAAGTACCGCGCCGCGCGCCGCATGTGGGCGCGCATCATGCGCGAGCATTTCAAGGCCAGGAATCCGAAGTCGTGGATGCTGCGTTTTCATACCCAAACCGCCGGCTCCACGCTGACGGCGCAGCAGCCGGAAAACAATATTGTGCGGACGGCGATCCAAGGACTGGCGGCGGTGCTGGGTGGAACGCAGTCCCTGCACACGAATTCCTACGATGAAGCGCTGGCGTTGCCGACCGAGCAGGCGGCGCGAATCGCGCTGCGCACGCAGCAGGTGATCGCCTATGAATCGGGCGTGGCGCAGACGGTCGATCCGCTGGCGGGATCGTATTACATCGAAGCGCTGACCAATGAAATTGAAAAGCGCGCCGCAGAATATCTGGGAAAGATTGAAGTGATGGGAGGAATGCTGAAGGCGATCGAGCGCGGATTTGTGCAGCAGGAAATTCAGAACGCGGCGTATGAATATCAGCAAGCGGTCGATCGGGAAGAGGCGATCGTGGTGGGCGTCAATCGGTTTGAAGTAGAAGAAGAAAAGCCAATTCCGATTCAGCGCATCGATCCCGCGCTGGAGCCAAAACAAATTGAGCGGGTGCGGGCGCTACGGGCGCGGCGGGATGCGGCGTTATGGAAAAGCTCGTTGCAAGGAGTGGAAGATGCGGCGCGGTCGGGAGCGAATGTGATGCCGCGAATACTTGCGGCGGTGGAAGCTTACGCGACCGTGGGTGAGATTTCCGATGCCATGCGGCGGGTGTTTGGAGAGTACAGGGAAGCGGTGGTGATCTAGTTTTTTCTTCCTGCTGGGTTTCTGCGAAGCGGAAGACGCTCGTGATTGAAGTTCACCGCGTCAACGCCAAGCGCCTGCAGGCGGTAGTAGAGTTCGAAGTCGATAGTGAAGACGAGAATTGGGCGCGATGCGACTATGGCGATAACGGCGTCAGTCAGACCAAGCCTCCCGAAGAGCGGACTGATTGCCGCACGGTTGCTTGGGACATACTCTTCCTGGAGCAACTCCACAGTATGCGCAAAGCCGGTGAAATAGTTGGACCTCAGTTGATCCTTCAGGGGTCCTGACAGGTTGCTGACTTCGGTGAGTATGTTCGGCGTCGTGACGACGGCTCTGAAGTTTTTCAGGATTCTCGCTAGCAAATCGAAGTCTTCCGGGGAGAACATATCTACCCTTTTAAGGTTCCCGATCAATGCACGTCGAAACAGACCAATGAACCACAAGAGCATCAGATTTGAGTCGAGAAGAACGCGACCGCCTTTGTGTTTAAACAGCAGGCGCTCGGTGTATGGATTCAAAGCTTCTTGACTTTCATCGAGGTGGGCTCTCCGCTGCTAGCATCGATGGTGATCATCTTGAAGTCGCGGGACTTGTTGGTCATGTAAGTGGGGAAGCTGGGATCGGTCAAAGCGTAACCCAGCGTAACCTGCCAGTAGCGGCCGTCGTCGCTGCGCTCGACCTCTTCCACGGCGAGGTCCGAATATGGGTGTTGCAAGATTTGGTCGAAGTAGGTGGTCGCGATTTTGACGGCCGCTTTTACGTCGATGGGCGGTGCATTACTAACAATGGCCATGTGCTTCCTCGGTAGAATTATATTCTTCTGGCAGCAAACCTCAACTTGCAGAAGGTGATTTGAATGACGATTGCACGCCACTGGCGAGGCTGGACGAAACTCGAGGACGCAGACGGCTGGATACCGTTTCCTCAACCTGACCGCCTTTTCGCGATTCTCTTTGCGACGATTCCGCGTCCGAGTATTGGCGACTAGTCGGAAGTCTTATAGTCGCAGGCGTTGCGGCAGGGTTCGCAATACATGAGGCCGTCGTCACAGATTCGGACGTCGATTGTGGTCTGGCAGAGGCAACAGAATTTATCGCATTGGCAACTGGTCTCCGGCATTTCGCATTGGGCGCAGCGGAATTTGGCGTGGCCGGTTCCGGTGGACATGGAAATAATGTAGCGCCGGGCGGCGCGGTGGGGTACGTGCCGAAGGTAACGGTGATTAATTGCTGATTGTTGATTTTTGATTGCCGATTGGAAGGCCCAAGGCCGAATCACCGAATCACCTCCGAAGTTCAATCAATAATCAACAATCAGCAATCAACAATCAGCAATCGCTTTCGGGACCGCTGGCCTATAATTCTGGGCAATGACCTTCGAACAATTGCTGGATGGAGCGGAAGTGCTCGCGCAGAGCGGGAATCCGGGGGTGAGCGGTGTGGAATACGACTCGCGCCGGGTGAAGCCGGGGTGCGTTTTTGTGGCCATGCGTGGGGAATCGAGTGACGGCAACCGCTTCATCGATCAGGCAATTCTGCAAGGAGCAGTCGCTGTGGTAACGGATTCGGCGGCGGAGAAGCCGCGTCCGGATGTGGGCTGGGCGCTGGTTCCGCGCGGGCGGCGGGCGCTGGCCAGGATCAGCGCAAATTTCTATCGAAAGCCGGCGGAGCGGATTGCGATCACCGGAATTACAGGAACCAATGGCAAGAGCACGACGGCGTTTCTGGTGGAATCGATTCTGACCGCGGCGGGAAAAAAGAGCGCGCTGATTGGGACGATTGAATATCACGTTGCGGGAAAAGTTTTGCCGGCGCCGCATACCACGCCGGAGGCCCTGGAACTGAATCGCATTCTCAGCGAGGCGTTGGGGCAGGGCGCGACGGATGCGGTCATGGAAGTTTCCTCGCATGCCCTGGCGCAGGAGCGGGTTTATGGCGTGCCGTTCGATGTGGCAGTGTTCACAAATCTTACGCGAGACCACCTCGATTATCACCAGACGATGGACGAATACTTTGCGGCCAAGCGCCGGCTGTTCGAGGGCTCTGGGACGGACGCTCCGCGCGCGGTGGTCACGAATCTAGACGACGAATATGGCGTCAAGGTCGCCGAGTTCAGCCGCAAACGAAGTTCAGAAGTGTTGACGTACGGCTGGGAGCGCGGCGACCTGCACTCGGAAAATGTGGAGATCACGACGCGCGGAACGCGATTCGATGTGGTGATGCCAGAGGCGAAGGTTGCTGTATTTTCGGCGCTGATTGGCCGGGTGAATGTGTACAACATTCTGGCGGCGGCGGGAGCTTGCTATGCGCGGGGTTGCGATGCTAAGTCGATTGCGGCCGGGATCGACGGGCTGGCTTGCGTTCCGGGAAGATTCGAGCGGGTGGATTGCGGGCAACCATTCACAGTAGTTGTGGACTATGCACACACGGACGATGCGTTGCGGAATCTTACTGCGTTGGCGCGGGAATTGGTTACGAGCGCGAAGGGAAGAGTGTTGACGATGTTCGGATGCGGAGGAGATCGGGACAGAAAGAAGCGTCCGCTGATGGGCGAGGCGGCGGGGCGGGGAAGCGATTTCGTGGTGTTGACTTCGGACAATCCGCGCAGCGAGGATCCGTTGGCAATTATGAACGATGCGGTGGTGGGATTGCAGAAAGCTGGCGTGAAGTACAGCGTGGAAGTGGACCGGCGCAAAGCGATTGCGCTGGCGATTGCGGAGGCGCGTCCGGGAGACATTGTTCTGTTGGCGGGCAAGGGGCACGAGAAGGTGCAAGTGACGCGGGAAGGCACGGTTCCTTTCGACGATATGGAAGTGGCACGTGCAGCGCTGCGGGCTGCGGGATACGACTGCGCAGTTGCGACGGCGGGAGCCAAGGGATGAAGCTTACGCTGGGAAAAATTGCCGGGTTTATTTCTGCGGAGGGCGAGTTTTCGCGAGAGGACTTGGCATGTGGATACTCGATCGATTCGCGGACGGTGGGGACGGGGCAGCTTTTTTTCGCGGTGAAGGGCGAGAGTCTGGATGGGCACGACTATGTCGAGCAGGCGCTGGGCAAGGGAGCGGTGGGAGCGGTGGTGCGCAAGGATCAGGTGGGGCGCTATTCGGTTAGGAAATCTTTGCTGGCCGTCGACGATACACTCGTCGCGTTGCAATCTCTGGCAACGGCGGTGCGGAACTTGTGGGGCAAGCGGCTGATTGGGGTGACGGGGTCGGCGGGCAAGACTACGACCAAGGAAGCGATTGCGCATGTGCTGGGATCTCGTTTTCGGGTGCTGAAGACGGAAGGGAATTTCAATAACCATTTCGGTTTGCCGCTGACTCTCCTGAAGCTGGAGCCGGACCATGATCTGGCTGTGATCGAAATGGGAATGTCGCATGCGGGGGAGATTCGGGCGCTGGCGAAGATTGCTGAGCCTGACATTGGCGTGGTTACGAATGTCGCGGCGGTGCATCTGGAATTCTTCAGTTCAATCGCCGGGATTGCGCGGGCGAAGTATGAGCTGATTGAGTCGCTGCCGGCGAATGGAACGGCG
>Ga0302320_10001229_pt1 | contig 61552 bp, 45 predicted proteins | sample Bog_T0_3_FD_202130 | JGI IMG/M metagenome (GOLD analysis project Ga0302320, IMG submission 202130) | Peat permafrost microbial communities from Stordalen Mire near Abisko, Sweden - Bog_T0_3 | ecosystem: Environmental > Terrestrial > Soil > Wetlands > Peat | place: Sweden: Abisko, Stordalen Mire... | reverse complement strand
ATGGGCCGATGGTTTGGGTATCCCTCGACTCTGCTAGCCTCAACTTTTCGAACCGCCGGATGCGGACCCGCTTGTCCGGTGGTGTGGCAGGGGAGGAGAGGAAACTCTCCCCCCTATGCCGATTGCGGAACTACCCGCATCTACCCCGGCGTTTCTCACACGCGGATTGCTAATTTCGGTGACGGTAGTAGACAAGCCGAAAGTTCGGAGCTTCGACTCCGGCGTTGGCGAAAAGTTGATAATCCGTTTCCTCGTCGCACAAACTTGATGGAAGCCAGTCAACGAGCTTCCAGCTTTACTCCGCCGGATCGTCTGCCGTGAAGGGCGAGCAGCATGGTTTCTGCGTCGCGTGGAAGTTCATCAACTCCACGCGGACTCCGTCAGGGTCGTATAGGTTGAACTGGCCTTTGCCATCCTTGCCGATCTGAGTGTGCTCATCATGGACGCCGGTCAGACGGTTCCCGGCAGAGAGCGTTTTGAAAGCCGCATCAACAGACTCCACACCGATGGAGAAGTGATCGAGCACGCCGAGTTGGTGCTGGGAGGTTCCGGCCGGGATGCCTTCGCGTGGCGTGCCGCTGACGAGCATATATTCGAGCCAGTCATGGCTGTCCGGCGTCTGCTGGCTTACCCAGTCCAATTTGCCCTCCGCCATGCCTCCAAACCAGTAGGGGCGGAAGCCGAGAAGATCGCGGTAGAAAGTGTCCTCGACTGCACGGCTGTGGACCAGAAAACCAAAATGAATCATGTGGCGGCCAATTGCGCCAAATCCTAGAGGCGGAAATATCCTCTCTTCCATCTGGCTCGATGGAACCTTGACTACGTGTTGATTCGGGTCTCTGGGTGCGGTCAGTTGGGCTATGGTTGGAAACAATTGCACGAATTGCACTTTGTTGCCCTCGGGGTCGAGCACCATGAACCAGTGGCTGCCGTCAGCGCCCTTTTCCACCTTGGCCGGAGTCTTCCATCCCTTGGCGGCGAGGTACTTGCGCATTCCTTCGGCGTTGTCGGTGTTATAGGCCGTGTGATCGAGCCGATTGATGCCTGCGCCCGGAGGAAGCGGGAGAATCTCAATAAACTGCCAATTGTTGATCGCGTAGCGCACGCCCTGCGGATTCTCGGGGTTCGGCTCTCTTGCCGCACCAATAACCTCGCGATAGTAGCGATCGGTGGCTGCGGGGTCAGATGTATAAACGGCCAAGTGCGAGATGCCGGTAATCTCCGGCCGAATTGGCGCAGTTTGGGCGGAACCTGTAATGGCGAAGGCAACGGCACAAGCAGTGGCAAGGACTCTCAAGTACATTTTGCACCTCGAAAAGCTGCGGCGAGTCAACGATAAATCGATTGACGCCGATGCGCAAATCGGTGATATTGTCGCTTCTCCCCGCCGCCGTCGAATGAATGCATATACCGAAATGCATTTCTTGCGCGGCCAGATAGAGTCCTGCTCGCCGGCGCGCGTTCCCGGAAAATGGCGAGTGTCTTTGAAATCACTCCCCATGCATTGCGAACGGTGTTACAACAGGAGTGTATGGCCAAACGAGCAAGATCAGGCACCGAATCGCAGCCGGGGCAACCAATTGGCCTGCGTACGCTGGGCGAGTATCTCAACCTGTCGCCAGCCACCATCTCTCTGGTGCTGAACAATGCTCCCGGCGTGCGCTCCATTCCGCAGCAGACCAGGGATCGGGTGAGGGAAGCGGCAGCCAGATTCGACTACCGTCCCAGCTTTTACGCGCGATCGCTGCGCAAGCGGCAATCTTATTCGGTGGGCGTGCTGATGCCGGAATTGAGCGACAGCTATGCCACGCAGGTGCTCTCCGGCGTAGAAGAGTTCCTCTTGGAAGAAGGGTACTTTTACCTCATCGCAAGCCATCGCCGCAAGCCCGACCTGATTGAGGAGTACTCGAACCTGCTGATGGACCGTTCTGTGGAGGGATTCATCCTGGTCGACACCGTGCTCAAACACAGCATGAAGGTGCCGGTGGTGGCCGTGGCGGGGCATCGCAAGATCGAGGGCGTCACCTATGTCGTGCTGGACCAGCGGCGCGCTGCGGAGTTGACTCTAAGGCATCTTTACCAGTTGGGGCACCGCAAGATCGCTTTCATGCGCGGCGGCAGCCACAGTTCCGATGCCGATGACCGCTGGGAATGTTTGATGGCTGTGGCCCGGGAGTTGAAGCTGGAAGTTGCGCCCAAGTTGAGCGTGCAGTTACAGTTGCGTGTGTCCACACCGGAGCTGGGATATGGTCCTGCGAGTCAGTTGTTGGATAGTGGCGCACATTTCACAGCCCTTGTCTGCTATGACGATCTGGCCGCCATCGGCGCGATTCGGGCCTTTATGGATCATGGCCTGCGCGTGCCGGATGACATCTCCGTGGTGGGCTTCGACGACATTCAGGGCGCGTCGTACCACAACCCTAGCCTGACGACCATTCGCCAGCCTCTGCAACAAATGGGCGTGGTGGCAGCGCGCATCCTGTTGCAACGGATTCGCGGAGAGGGAACGTTTTCAGATTCGGTGCCGATTATGCCGGAACTGGTGATTCGCGAGTCCACATGCCCCCCCAGTCCCCGGCGTGTCCGCCGGATCAGGAGTTGAAGACTCGTAAGGGCAATAGAACTTAGGCTGTTGCGGCCCCAAAAATCGCCGTATACACCCGAAGGCTCATTGAGGTATCCTTTCTCGGTCATGAGAAAATCGCGAAATCCCTTTGCTCAATCGTTTTTCCTGTTGGCCATCGCCTCCCTTTTCACGATGCTCCCGGGCTGTACGCTAACTTCTTTCGCGCAGGCGCCTATGGCGGACTCGCCTCAAATCGAGGCCCGGGCCCACGCATTGGTTGCCAGGCTCACGCTCGAGGAGAAGATTCTGCTGCTGGGCGGCGTCGATCAGATGTTCACGCAAGCCGTGCCGTCGATCAGCCTGCCGCGCTTCAAAATGTCGGACGCGTCGGTCGGCGTGCGCACCTGGGGACCGACCACCGCCTATGCCGGCGGAGTGGCGCTGGCCGCCAGTTGGGATCCGGCGCTGGCGCGCAGAGTCGGCGAAGGTCTGGGCAGGGATGCCCGCGCCCGCAGTGTCCATTTTCTGCTTGGCCCCGGCGTCAACATCGCGCGGTCACCCTTGGCTGGTCGCAACTTCGAATATCTTTCCGAGGACCCATTCCTCAACGCGTCCCTGGTGGTTCCATTTATTGAGGGCGTCCAGTCCCAGGGCGTAATCGCCACAGTCAAGCACTACGCCATGAACAGCCAGGAGTACAACCGGCACAACGTCAGTTCTGACGTGGATGAACGCACCATGCGTGAGATCTATCTGCCGGCATTCGAGGCCGCCGTCACCCAGGGCCATGTGGACGCGGTGATGAATTCCTACAATCTGGTCAACGGCGTCCACGCCACGCAAAACGAGTTCCTGAACCTCAAGGTACTCAAGGGCGATTGGGGCTTCCAGGGGATTCTGATGTCGGACTGGGATGCAACCTATGACGGCGTGGCTGCGGCCAACAACGGCCTCGATCTGGAAATGCCCAGCCCCCGCTTCATGAACGCGGAGACACTGCTGGCCGCGGTCAAAGCCGGCGCGGTGAAGGAATCCACCATCGACGACAAGGTGGTGCGCCTGCTTAGGACGGTGCTGCGCTACGGCTTCCTCGACCGGCCGCAATTCGATCCGGCCGACTCGACTTACTCGGTGGCCGATCGCGCGGTTGCTCTGGACGGTGCGCGCGAGAGCATGACGCTGCTGAAGAACGAAGGCCGTTTGCTGCCGCTTGACCCAGCCAGGGTGAAGACCATAGCCATCATCGGCCCCGACGCGTGGCCGGCTGTAACCGGCGGCGGCGGCTCCTCCGAGGCTCAGGCCTTCGAGCCTGTAAGCATTCTCACCGGTGTTGCCAACCAAGCCGGACCTGACGTGCATGTGCTTTATGCCCGCGGACTGCCGGAGATGAATGACATTTTTCGCGACACCCGCTGGGAAAGTGGCGTGACCGTAGCCACTTATCCGAGCAATGACTTCAGCGGCAAACCGGAGATCGCCACGCAGCGGTACATTGGCGACTTTCAACGGCAAAGACATGCGCCTCGGAGCGAGACTCCTCAAAGTCTTCGCTACAGCGCTAGCTATGAGGCGGCCAAGACCGGCAGTTACATTCTTCTGGAAGCCTCCCAATCTTGGGGCGGCGACGAGTTCAAAATCACGGTCGACGGCAAGCCGTTGCCTGTCCCGCCTCACGCCGAGGGCCAGGCCCCACAATCCTGGACGCTCGATCTGAAAGCCGGCCAGACGGTGAATATCGTGGCCGAGTGTGTTTCTAGTTCTTCCAGTGTGCGCTTCGGTCTAGGCATCGCTTATGAGCCGGAACTGATCTCCGCGGAAGCAAAACAGTTTGCTGCCCTCGCGGATGTGGTTGTCGTCGCGGCCGGCTTTGCCCCTCCCACTGAAGGCGAAGGGTACGACCGCACCTTCGCTCTGCCCTGGGGACAGGACGCGCTCATCGAGGCCGTGGCTGCGGCCAATCCGCGCACCATCGTCACACTCACCGGCGGCGGCGGCATGGACACGCGGCGCTGGCTTGACAAGGTTCCTGCACTTTTACACACTTACTTTCCTGGCCAGGAGGGCGGAACCGCCGTGGGCGAAGTTCTCTTCGGCAAGCACAATCCCGAGGGCAAGCTGCCAGTCAGTTTCGATCGCAGTTGGGAGGAGAATCCGTCGGCGGAGTACTACTATCCCATCAAGGGCGCGAATACCTCGCTGCACGTGACGGAGAACGGCCGGCCGCCGGTGGATTACGTTATTCCCCACGTGAAGTACGGAGACAAACTGATGGTTGGTTACCGCTATTGGACCACCACAGGCAAGCACCCGCTCTTTCCCTTCGGCTTCGGGCTGAGTTACACAACATTCAGCTTTGCTAACTTGCAAGCGCCGGCAACCGCAGCTTCCGGCTCGAATGTCGCGGTCAGCTTCGATGTAACCAACACCGGCAGCGTGGCCGGTGCTGAAGTGGCCCAACTCTACGTCTCCGATCCGTCCACCAAAGTGGTTCGCCCTGAGCGTGAATTAAAAGGTTTTCAGAAGGTTGGCCTCGCTCCCGGCGAAACCCGGCACATAACTCTCAACCTGGACGCGCGCGCCTTCAGCTACTGGGACGAAGGGGCGCATAAGTGGGCCATCGATCCCGGCAAATTCATCATCCGCGTCGGCGACTCCAGCGAGAACACTCCGCTCCATGCGGATTTGACGATCAATTAGTCCAGCTAACCAACCGCCTGGCCTGCCGCTAACATTGGGCAGGCCGAAGCGCCCTAGCTTACAAGTTCATCTTGCGCATATACTCGGTATCCATTACAGCAGCCTTAAGAAGCGATCTGCGCTGACCAAACCTCCTCTGCGCATTCTCACCGGCAAATAGTTACTTCACCTTCACGCGCAACTCGCTGCCTTCGTAATGAATCTCTTTATCCGCAACCTCACCCGGAAGCGCGCCAACGCCATGCGTGCGATCCACCAGAATTACGCGGAAGGTCCGAACCGCGTGCAGGCCCGGATACGTTCCCTGGCGCGCCCCAATTGTCAACGTGCCCGTTTCATCGTCCCAGCGAATTGGGGTAATGGCGTGCGCTCCCTTTTCGTATGCGTAGCTGTCACCCTCGTCCTCGTAGAGGTTGAAACTTCCATCCGCGCCGCGATAAATGCGCAGCTCAATCGGTGCATCCGGTTTCTCGCCGGCATACTCAATCTCCGGCCCCATGGGAAGAATGGCGCCCGCGCGGATATAGAGCGGTATGCGATCGAGCGGCGCCTGCGCTAGAATGCGCTTGCCGCCCTCCAGTTTCTCGCCGCTCCAGAAGTCGTACCACCCCGCAGCCGGAGGCAGATAAAGAAAGCGGCTTGTCGCGCCTTCAGTGGTCACCGGATTCACCAGGATCGACGGCCCGAACATGAATTGGTCGCCGATATCGCGCGCCTTCTCGTCCATCCGCCAATCCATCACCAGCGGGCGCTGCATTGTGTAGTCCTCGCTAGTCACGCGCCACGCCAATGAGTAGATATACGGCAACAGCCGATACCGCAGCTTGTCATAGGCAACGAGCGTCGGCGTCTGCTCGCCGTAACTGAACACCTCGTTCGTGTCGTTCGAGCGATGCCCGTGGGTGCGGAAGATCGGACAGAACACGCCAAACTCGTACCATCGCGTGTATAACTCCTGGTACGCTGGATCGCGCGTGTCGCGCTCCAGCGGCCAGCCGTAGCCCGCAATGTCCGTAGTCCAGTAGGGCATCCCCGATACCGCGAAATTCAGCCCCGCCGGAATCTGTCGCGCAAACGTCATGAATGTGCCATAAACATCGCCTGACCACGTTACAGCCGCATTGCGTTGCTGGCCCAGAAAAGCCGAGCGGGTCAGAATGAAAACGCGCTTCTGATCTGTCGTCGCGCGCCAATGCTCATAGACGGCTTGCGTATGCAGCAGCGGAAAAAGGTTGGTATAGCGCGCTCCGCTGCCGATTGAAAGCTGGCGGTCGAAGAGCGCCGCGTCGCTCGCGCCGTTTGTTGTCTCCGGCTCTGAACTGTCCAGCCAGAAGCCGTCCCACCCTTGCGCGAAGACTTTGCCAATCAGCAGATCCCAGTACGCATCGCGCGCTTTGGGATTGGTAGCGTCATAGTCTGGCGTGCCGGGAATGGTGTACCCTTCGTCCTTCAATTGCTGGAAATTCTTTGACTTCGGATCCATCACCGCCCATACGGAAATCATCGCGTGCACATGCTCGTCATGGAGTTGCTTCAGCGCGCCCGGAACATCGGGATGCGGCTTCAGGTATTCGTCGTTGTAATCCGGGTCGCCTTGGTGCTTCCACCAGAACCAGTCCTGCACGATGAAGTCGAGAGGCACATGCTGCGCGCGGTATTCGCCGGCAATCTCCAGTAGTTGCTGCGCCGACCTGTAGCGGTCCTTCGATTGCACAAAGCCATAAGCCCATTCGCCGAAAAGTGGCGCGTGCCCCGTCATCTCGCGATACTGATGAACAATCTGATCGATCTCCGGCCCGTAGAAGAAGTAATAGTCAACTGCGTCCGCTGCTGCCGTGGATAGCTTCATCTCGGAAGCAAATCGATTGTCGAAATGCGACAGCCCGGCCGTGTTCCACAATATCCCGTAGCCATTCGAGGAGATCAGCACTGGCAAGGCTACGTCGGTGTTCGCCTGTCCCAACTCCACCACTGTGCCTCGATAGTTGAATACGCCGTTCTGATGTTGGCCCAGTCCGTAGAAGCCCTCGCGGCCTTCGGGAATAAAGACGTCGCTCACGTGAAAGACCTTCTCGCCGTTGATCGTGTCGGCCACGTAGTTTCGCGGCTTGAATCCCCGCTCCGCCAGCAGTGTCTTGCCCGCGGCATCTTTGAAAACAAGGTTTCCCTCTGCCAGCCCGATGGTCACCTTCAGCGCCGAAGTGCTCAGCGTCGCTTCCTTCTCGTTCTGTGAGAACTCAAACTGTCCCGGCTGGCACCGGTTCACAATCCAGGGCTGCTGCCCGGAAGCCGCCGCCGGTTCGCCCGGTCCCGCAACAATGTGAATCGCCGTTGGGCTGCACACTGTCAGATGCAGCGCCTCCGAGCCGTTATGCACCGCCAGGCCCGTCGCTTGCCGCTCCACCTGAATTGCCGACGAAGCCGCGAACACGCGAGGCGCTCCAAGGCCAGCCAGCAACGCCAGCGCAATCAATGTCTTTGAATCAAACGCTTTTCTCAAATACATAGGAGTTGCTCTCCTTCGCCGCAATATCAACTCCATCACGACGAGGAAAGCGGCAAATCTTCCCCATTTACGTGATCTGTTCGAGCGCTGGGTAAATTGCACGATCAAGTCTCTGTTGCGGATCATTGGCCCAGCACGAAATCGCGCGGCAGCAAGTCATTTCGGCAAGTCCAGCGAACCGATGATAGTGAAATCGGCTTCGGATTTGGCGCTAGTGTCCTGGGGTTGGGCGCCTCCAATGCTCAGGGTATATTTGCCGGGCAGGATAGCGCGGCTTCCCTTGTCGTCTACGCTCGACAGCGAGCGAGGATCGATGGTGATGGCGACCTCGCGCGTAGCTCCTCCGGCGAGATGTACCCGCTGAAAGCCTGCCAGAGAGTGGATGGGGTCATCGGATTGCGGCGTCTTCAGATAGGCTTCGACCACCTCATCGCCCGGGACGGCGCTGGAGTTGGTGACGGAGATGGTTGCAGTTAACGGGTCGCCAGCCTTCAGGGTTCCCGCTGAGAGTTTGATCGGTCCGTATTTGAAGGTGGAATAACTGAGACCATAGCCGAAGCCCCAGAGCGGCTTGCCGATGAAATAGCGGTAGGTGCGTCCCTTGAGTGTGTAGTCGGTGAAGGCCGGCAAGTTGTCGAGACCTGCGTAGAAAGTGACAGGCAAGCGGCCGCCGGGATTGTTGTTGCCGGCCAGGGTGCGGGCGACGGCCTCTCCACCCTCGACGCCGGGATACCAGGCTTCAAGAATCGCGTCGGCGTGTTCGTTGGCCCAGTTGAGCGCCACCGCGCTGCCGCTCTGGAGAACAACAATGAGTGGCTTGCCGGTGGCGGCCACGGCTTCCAGCAGTTTCTGTTGCGGAACTGGCAGGTCGAGGCTTGTTCGATCGCCGCCCTCAAAGCCGTCGATCTTGATCTTCATCTCCTCGCCTTCGAGTTGCGGCGAAAGTCCGACAAATGCGACGACAACGTCCGCTTCTTTAGCGCGTGCCACGGCCTCGTCGAGCAGGGCCTGAGGTGGCGCTTCCCATTTGAGAGTCAGCCCGCCGCCCGACGCGTCGTCGCTGTGCGAATACTCAAGACGGAAGTCGTGGGGCTTGGTATCGGCGAAGTCGACCGCGATGGACGGTTTCGTCGGGAAATGCGCGACAGGCGGAGCGGTGGGTGAAGCGCCCGAACTAACGCTGAAGTTGCCCATGACGGAAAGGTCGGTTCCTTCGCGCAGGCTGCCTTCAGAGAGCACTTTGCCGTCGAGGATGAAGCGGTAGTTTTCAGCCGGCGTGTAAGGAAAGCTGTCGCCCTGTTCGAGAGTGAAGACGTAATGGCCCGGAGCGGGGACAGCGAGCGTGCCAGTCCAGCGGACGGAGTAGTCGTGAGTGGCTAATTGAGGCACAGGCTCGGCGTTTTCCCAGTTGTCCTGAATCGCGGGTTGCGTAAGCGTGGCAACGGGGCGGCCGGTCCAATCGGGCGTGGCGAAGAACTCTGTCTTGAGGCCATGGCCGAGACCGAAGGCTGTGCGGGGAACGGGCACGCTCGTGCCCGCAGCCAGCGTCGAGCCTTGTGCATAGAGGATGGGCGAGCTGCGGAACTGCTGTAACATGCCATCGAGCGGCGTAATCGGGTCAATGGGCGTGCCGTTATAGTTGCCCAGGATAGAGGGCAATAAGTCGGCGGTGGGACCGATAACAGCAATGTGCCTGGGCGTGGCCTTGAACGGCAAGGCTCCGTTGTTCTTGACCAGTACGATGCTCTCCTCCGCGGCTCTCAGAGCGGCCTGGCGGTCCTTTCTGAGTAGAACGTCGGAGTAACTCAGGCTATCTAACGGATTGGAGCCTTGGGGGTCAAAGAGGCCAAGCTGGAAGCGGGCCGTATAGAGCCGCTCAGTTGCTTGCGTGATGAGGTCTTCCGAGATCAGACCCTGGCGAGCCGCGTCTGCCAGTGTGTTGAAACCCGGATTCCACATGCTGCACGAGAGGTCCGTTCCCGCATCGAGCGCCAGCACTGCGGAGCGCTCCACGTCCGGGGTTTTCTTGTGGCCCCGGTTGATGTCGACAATCGCGCCGCAGTCGGAGACTACGAAGCCTTTGAAGCCCCATGCATCGCGCAAGTGCTCTTTGAGCAGCATCTTGTTCGTGCAGGCCGGCCATTCGTCGATCGAGTTATAGGCGCACATCACCGATTGCACATGGCCTTCAGTCACGGTGGCGCGAAAGGCCGGCAGGTAAGTTTCTTCCAGGTCGCGCGGCGATGGGTCGACGTTGAATCCGTGGCGCAGGGTTTCGGGACCGCTGTGTACTGCGAAGTGCTTGCTTGTGGCCACGGCGCGCAGGTGGTTCAGATCGCCGCCCTGCACGCCGGAAACAAATGCCACACCCATCTTGCCGGTAAGAAACGGGTCTTCGCCGTATGTCTCCTGGCCGCGGCCCCAACGGGGATCGCGGAAGATGTTTATGTTGGGCGACCAGAACGTCAGTCCAAAGAAGATACGGTGGTTGCCTTCTCGTTGCGCCTGATTGTATTTGGCGCGGCCTTCGGTGGAGATGATCTCGCCCATGTTGTGAACGATGGCCGGGTCCCACGTGGCGGCCATGCCGATGGCCTGGGGAAAGACGGTGGCATAACCCGCGCGAGCCACGCCGTGCAGGGCCTCATTCCAGGTCTGGTAATCGGGAATGCCGAGACGCGGTATTGCTGTGGCCCAGTCTTCAAGCTGGGAGGCTTTTTCGTCCAGCGTCATGCGGCCCACCAGCAAGTGGGCGCGCTCTGCGGCAGGGAGTTTCGTGTCTAGCCAGGCGTCCTGTTGCGCGGATGCAAGCGGAGCCAAAAGGGCGAAAGCTATCGCCGGAAGAGCGAAGCAGCGGTGAGACGGCATGAATTAGTTCCTTCCAGACATCTCTTTTTGAGACGGCTCTACGTCAGAATGCCTCTGACCGAAACTATTTTACGTCCGTCCGTCGGTGGAGGCACGATATTACCTTCGATGGGCGAGCCGTCCACAATCAGAGCGATCTGGTTTCCATCGCCTTTCCGCGCGACAGAGATTTTGTAGATAACTCCGCGATAACTGCGGGTAGCAGTGAAGCCCGGCCAGTTCTTGGGAATCACCGGAGCAATCTCAAGGCCGTCGAACGTGGTGCGCACACCCAGAATCCACTGCACAATGGCGTAGTAATTCCATGCCGCCGTGCCGGTAAGCCAGGAGTTCTTGGCCTCGCCAAAGGCGGGCGCGTCCTTGCCCGCGATCATCTGCGCGTATACATAGGGTTCGCAGCGATGCAATTCGCTGATCTCCTCGCGCGCCGACGGATTGATGCGCTGGTAATAGTCGTGAGCCTCGTCGCCGTGGCCCAGCCGCGTCTCCGCGATCATTACCCAGGGATTCAGGTGGCAGAAGACGCCGGCGTTCTCCTTGTATCCCGGCGGGTAAGAGCTGATCTCGCCAAGGTTGAGGTAATACCGGGAGTATGCAGGCTGCTGCACGACGATACCGTGTTTCGTAGCCAGGTGCTTCTGCGTGGCTGCCAGCGCCTTGGCGGCTTTGCCATCGTTCAGGCCCATGCCGGCCAGCACACAGAAACCATTCGACTCGATGAAGATTTTGCCTTCTTCGCACTCCTTGGAGCCGATCTTCGCGCCGAAGTCGTCATAGGCGCGCAGGAACCATTCGCCGTCCCAGCCGTGTTCATTGACCGCTTGCTCCATCTTCGCGACGCCGTCGAGATACGAGGCGGCTTCGCTGTGGAGTTCGCGGCGGTTGGCGATGGCGGCAAGCTCGCGCCCGGCTTGCACAAACAGGGCGGCGATAAAAACTGACTCGGCCACCTTCCCGTCTTTGTTGGTGGTGGTTTGGAAGGACTCGCCGGGCGTCGAAGAGAAGCAGTTCAGGTTGAGGCAGTCGTTCCAGTCGGCGCGGCCAATCAGCGGCAACCCATGGGGCCCGAGGCGCTCCAGCGTGTAGCGCAAGCTGCGCCGCAGATGCTCGTAGAGCGGCGCTTCTGTGCCGGTCTGGCTGTCGAAAGGCGTTGGCTCGTCCAGTATGCTCCAGTCGCTCGTCTCCTTGAGATAAGCCGAAACTCCGAGGATGAGCCAGAGCGGATCGTCGTTGAATCCGCTGCCGATGTCGTTATTGCCGCGCTTGGTGAGGGGCTGGTATTGGTGATACGCCCCACCGGTCGGCAATTGCGTGGCGGCCAGATCGAGAAGGCGCTCGCGGGCGCGGGCGGGCACCATGTGCACACAGCCCAGGATGTCTTGATTCGAGTCGCGGAAGCCCAGACCTCGCCCGATTCCCGACTCGAAGGAAGAAGCCGAACGCGACATGTTGAAGGTCGCCATGCACTGGTAGGCGTTCCAGATGTTCACCATGCGGTTGGTGTGGATGTCGGGCGTGTTTGCCTCGAATACGCCGAGAAGGCTCTCCCAGTACTCGCCTAGGCGTTCGAAGGCGGCATCGGCCTCCGCGGGATCAAGGTACTTGCGGATAACCGGCTTGACCAGCGTCTTGTTGATGGTCTGGGAGTCGGCGGGATCGAACTTCTCGTCCTCGGGATTCTCGTGATAGCCCAGCACAAAAACGATTTGCCGGGATTCGCCTGGCTCCAGTTCGAGCTTCACCTGATGCGCGCCGATGGGCGACCAGCCATGGGCGATGGAGTTAGTCAGCTGGCCGGCTTCCACGGTTGCGGGCTTGTCCCATCCGCGGTAGCGGCCCAGAAACGCCTCGCGCTGGGTGTCGAAGCCCGCGCAGGGCAGGGAAGAGGCAAAGTACGCAAAATGGTTGCGGCGCTCGCGATACTCGGTCTTGTGATAGATGACGTCGTCTTCCACCTCGACCTCGCCAATCGAGAGGTTGCGCTGGAAGTTGGTGGCGTCGTCCTGGGCATTCCAAAGGCAGAATTCGATGCTCGCGAATGTTGAAATCGAAGCCTTCGCCGCCCGCCGGTTCGTGATGGTCAGTTGCCAGATCTCCAGGTTTTCATCCAGCGGCACAAAGTAGCGGGTATGTGCCTCAATGCCGTTATAAGTGGACCCGATCACCGTGTAGCCCATGCCGTGACGGCAGGAGTAGTCCTTCAGATCGTGGCGCGTCGGCTGCCACGACGGCGACCAGAACTCACGCGATTCTTCGTCCCGCAGGTACACATAGCGTCCCCCGGTATCCATGGGTACATTGTTGTACCGGTAGCGGGTGAGCCGGCGCAGGCGGGCGTCGCGATAAAACGAATAACCCCCGGCTGTATTGGAAATAATTCCGAAATAAGCCTGGCAGCCCAGGTAGTTGATCCAAGGCAGCGGCGTATCCGGCTCAGTGATCACGTACTCGCGATTTTGGTCGTCAAAATGCCCGTACTTCATGAGGCGCGCTCCCTCTAGTGATAGTGTTCCGCAAGTATAGTCCCAGACTCAAACTCTAATCAAACGTTTTTGCAGAAGGTTTCGCGGCGTATTAAAAAGGATGGGAGGGCTTGCGCAAAACGCCTTGAGTGTGAAAAGGTATGTGCGCGAGAGAAATGAGGCATTGTCGCGCTGCAAAGCAGCGGTTCGGCTATGATCGGCCGAAAAGCGCGTCGCGGGTTTCCGCCGGGCGCGGAGAAGCAATGCAAATGGTGGAAGTCGAGGGTTCTAAATGCACCTGCACGTTCTCGATATCGTGATTATTGTGGCTTATCTGTTGAGCACGGTGCTCATCGGCTACTGGGTTTCGCACCGCGCTTCGCAGAATATGCAGGCCTATTTCCTGGGCGGCAACAAGATGCCCTGGTACGTGCTTGGCATCTCCAACGCGTCGGGAATGTTCGACATCAGCGGCACCATGCTGCTGGTCTCCTGGATGTTCGTTTACGGCCTGAAAAGTGTTTGGATTCCCTGGCTCTGGCCCACCTTCAACCAGATTTTCCTGATGGTCTACCTTTCCGCTTGGCTGCGGCGCTCCGGGGTGATGACCGGCGCGGAGTGGATCAAGACGCGCTTCGGCACAGGGCGAGGCGCGCAGTTGTCGCACTTCATCGTCGTCATTTACGCCTTCGTCAGCATCATCGGATTTTTCACCTATGGCTTCAAGGGCATCGGCAAGTTCGCCGCCACGTTTCTGCCCTGGCACCTTTCGCCCAATGTTTATGCGCTGATTCTGATTGGCATCACGGCCATCTACGTCATCAAGGGCGGCATGATCAGCGTAGTGATTACCGAAGTCATTCAGTTCTTCATTCTGGCGATTGCCTCGTTTGCCGTGGGGATTATCGCCATGATGAAAGTGGCGCCGGAGACGCTGCGCCGCGTGGTGCCCGCCGGTTGGGACAACCTTTTCTTCGGCTGGCATTTGAATCTGGATTGGTCGGTATTGCTCCCGGCGGCCACAGCCAAGATTGCTGAAGACAAGTATGAGCTGTTCGGCTTCTTCATCATGATGCTGCTCTTCAAGGGCATACTCATCTCGGCGGCAGGGCCTGCGCCCAACTACGACATGCAGCGCATTCTTTCCTCGAAGTCGCCGCGCGAAGCCTCGATGATGAGCGCCTGGGTCAACATCGTGCTGACCCCTCCGCGCTACTTTCTTATCATCGGTTTGACGGTTCTTGCGGCCGTCTTCTTCTCGGACAACATTCGCGCCATGGGACCCAATATGGACTTCGAATTGGTGCTGCCCCTGGCGCTAGGCCGGTTCGTTCCAGTCGGCCTGTTGGGATTCCTGATCGCCGGTCTGCTGGCCGCCTTCATGTCCAACTTCGCCGCCACGGTCAACGCCGCGCCGCCCTATTTTGTCAACGACATCTACAAGCGCTTCATCAATCCCCATGCTCAGCCGAAGACCTACGTCCGCCTCAGCTATCTGGCCTCGTTTGCGGTCGTCGTGATCGGCGTACTCGTCGGCTGGAATGTGCCTTCGGTGAACGTGGTGGTGCTGTGGATCGTCTCCGGATTGTGGGGCGGCTATATCGCTTCCAACGTCTTTAAGTGGTACTGGTGGCGCTTTAACGGCTATGGATATTTCTGGGGAATGGTCTCCGGCATCGCCTCTTCCGTGCTGCTGATGCCCAACGTGATGGGGAAGATCCCGGCAGTGATGAACCTCCTCAATCGGGTTCCCCTCAATCTGGAAGTTGTGGTAACCTTTCCGCTGGTGCTGGTCATCTCCGTTGCAGGCTGCCTTCTCGGTACGTTCCTGACCAAGCCGGAAGACGACGCCGTGCTGAAGGACTTCTATCGACGCGTGCGGCCGTGGGGCTTCTGGGGACCCGTGCTGAAAATGGTTCTGGCCGAAGACCCCGGCTTCAAGCGCAATGATGACTTCCTGCGCGATATGTTCAATATCGCCGTAGGCATCGCGTGGCAGATTGCCCTGGTGGCGCTGCCGCTCTACATCGTGATCAAGGAGTTCCAGCGAGCCGCTATCACTCTGGTTGTAGTCCTGGGTACGTCCGCGATTCTTAAGTTCACCTGGTTCGATCACTTGGCGGAGCGCGAGGTTGAAACTGACCTAGCCGCTGCCGGAGACAAGTAACAGTACTTCACGTGGTGGCTGCGTTCTCGCAGAGGAGGCAGTCGCCTTCCACGACGCTAGAAAGGCCGCGTCACATGGATAGCCACTCCGCAATGCCCGTTACAGAGGTCTCGCCAGCCATTCAGTTGAAAGGAGTGTCTGTCGAGCGCATCTCCTATCATGGTTGGTCCGATTGCTACCTCATCGCCAACGGCCGAGTGGAAGCTGTGATTGTCCCAGCCATCGGCCGTGTAATGCAGTTGCGGCTGGTGGGCGATGCGGAGGGAGCATTCTGGGAAAACCGCGCGCTGGATGGCCAACTGCGCGACGTGGCCTCAAACGATTGGATCAACTTTGGCGGAGACAAGTGCTGGCCTGCTCCTCAAGCCCTTTGGGTCGAACACCAGGGCCGGGACTGGCCCCCTCCGGCAGCCTTTAGCGCGCGGCAGGTGACCGCATCAACCAGTGATTGCGGTGTTGTCTTGAAGTCGCCCGAAGATTCGGGTTTTGGCATTGAGGTTGTGCGCCAGATTGAACTCGATGCCGAGAAACCTGTCCTGCGAATCGCAACTGAGTACCACAAGCTCACCGGCGGCGCTGTTCGTGTGGGCATATGGACCATTACCCAGATGAGAGAGCCGGAGCGCGTTTGCATCCTCCTCTCGGCAACTTCGAAATTCGCTGCCGGCTTCATCCGTTTGATGTCAGCCGAACCGGCAGACCTGAAAATCGAAGGACGCCTGCTCTCTCTCCGGCGCCATCAACGGCAACACGTGAAGGTCGGCACGGATGGAAGCAGCATGGCGTGGCTGGGACCCAACTGCGTGGTTCGGATCGATGCGGAAATTCGGCCCGGAGAATATCCCGATGGCGGCTGCTCCACCGAGGTCTACACCTGCCCCGACCCCTTGCAGTATGTCGAACTGGAAACCCTGGGGCCCTTGGCGACCATGAACCCTGGCGACCGGATCGAGCAGACCACGGTGTACACCGTGACGCCCCGGTCAACAACGGACCTGACAGCCGAAGCGCGCGATGCGTTTCGCTGAGGTCCATCACAAATTGAGTCATACCTGAGCGGTGGCCGTGGCGGCAAAGCTCCACAATTCCATACATCTTCAGAAAGCGAGCTTCCCCTCGATTGCTCTCTGGCTAATGCGCCTGCGCACCTTAGCGACGGTGCAGGCCGCTGGACCTACGGGTGCGCCAGCACTCGGTTAAACCGTTTTATACGCCAAGATTCCCCTCGAAGGTGAACGCTCTATAGTATTGAAAATTATGCACTTTAGAAAGTTGCTGCTCTCTCACTTCACAAAAATTGCAAAATCATGCTTGACAACTTATGCCTCTTGGGATTTTAATTCGTCCGTCCCTTTGAAAAGGAGTGTCGCCGCTTTCTACTTAAACGTTTGACTCGGATTACTAAAACGTTTAAGCAGGTCGATACCAAAAAGCGGAGAAGTGCGGTTTGCTTCTTCCAAACTACGGAGAAATCAGATGCTTCCACCACTTTCCGTCCGAGGTAAAAGACTCTTGACATCGGCATAATGGTAGCGCTAACATTCTCCCCCGGTTGCACCATCGCTGTTTTTGGGTGCGCCTATCACCGGTAGCAAGCGCGAGAGTGCCGGCGGTGGGTGCCATGTCGGATTCAATGGCTTGGGCGTAAGGGGCGATGGATTGTCGTTTATACCGGCTTCATTCCAAATCATTGTGAAGCGACACCGGGCGAAACACCAACAGCAACAACTAGAAAAGGAAGGCCACATGAGACAAGCGAGATACAGGTTCTTTCTACTGCCGTTGTTCTTCGTATTGGCGTGCGTGGGAGCATTCGCGCAGGCCAATTCCGAAGTCACCGGCACGGTCACTGACCAGACGGGAGCCTCCGTTCCGGGAGCGAAGATCACGCTCACCGATCCGGCCACTGGCTCGGTCCACACCTCCACCACCAACGACTCCGGCTTGTATGACGTTGTCGGTTTGAACGCCGCCAACTACAACCTGAAAGTAACTGCCAAGGGCTTCCAAACCTACGTGCAGACGGGCGTCGTGGTCAGCATCTCCCAGACGTTCCGCGTCGACGTCAAGCTCACCATCGGCACCGAATCACAGACCATTACGGTCCAGGCGGACGCCCTGACGGTGCAGGCCGACTCCAACGTGGTCAGCACGCTGATCAACCAGGAGCAAATCACAGACCTGCCCACCAACGGTCGCAACGTGATCAGCCTGGCTGCCCTTGGCCTCGGCGTCAGCGGCAACCTGCCTGACATGGAGAATCCTTTCTCCGTCAACGCCAACTACGCCATCAGCTTCAACGGACTCAGCCAGGCTCACAACATCTGGATCGTGGACGGCGGCGAGGATTATGACCGCGGTTCCGGCGGCAAGATGTCCGTCATGCCTTCTCAGGACGCGCTCAGCGAGTTCCAGGTGCTGGCTAGCAACTATCCTCCGGATTACGGCATCGCCTCCGGCGCCAACATTACCATGTCCCTCAAGAGCGGCACATCGAAGTTCCACGGCGAAGCCTGGGGTTTCGATCGCAACGATGCTCTCGATGCGCACAACTATTTTGACAACAACACCGGCCAGCATGCCGCCAAGGCCGAATTGCGCTACAACGTCTTCGGCGCCAACATCGGCGGCCCGCTATTCATCCCTCACGTCTACAACTCCGACAAGAAGAAGACCTTCTTCTTCTTCAACGAAGAATGGCGCAGGATGATCAACGGCCAATCGACCAATCCGATCAACACGCTTCCTGCCGCTGATGAAGTCACTTCGGCCACGACGTTCAACTACGTGGCCCCGGCATATGACAATACTCCGTCCATCTTTGTGCCTCAGGTAGCCGTGGCTTCGACGGTGGGTACCAAGCTGATGGCGGACTTTCCTACGCTTACGACATACACCCCATCAGGCGGCGTACTGACTATCGCGCCTAACCAGACCTTCGGGGCCAATAATACGATTCCAGGCAACCTGCTGGACTCCAACGCCTTGCTCTTCAATGCCACCAAGAATCTTCCTGCGGCGACGACAGCGGCGGACACCTATACTCCGACCGGCGGTCACTTGCCAATCGATGTCCGCGAAGACCTCTTCCGCATCGACCACAACTTCAACGACAAATGGTCAGTACTGGGTCACTTCATCCACGACTCGAACGTCACCACCCAGGCGACTCCCGAGTGGCAGGGAGACAACTTCCCGACCATCGGCACCACGTTCAGCAACCCGTCGTACAGCACGGTCATCAAGCTGACCGGCGCACTCAGGCCCGACGTTCTGCTGGAGGCCGCGCTCAACTATGACGGCAACAAGATTGCCATCGTTCCTGTTTCAACAGTCTCTGCCGGCTTTACCAAGCCCACGGGCTGGAGCACTGGAACATACTTCCCGGCGGTTAATGACGTAGGCAATCGCCTGCCGGACATCACCTGGAGCACCATCCCAAACGGCGGCAGCGCCAGCGAGTGGGGCCCGGGCAACGATCCCTGGACCAACGGCGCCGAGGACTTTAACGAGATATTTGGCCTCTCCGTGACCAAGGGAAAACATGCCATGAAGTTTGGCGGCGGGTTCAACCGCTATACCAAAAACCAAGTTATCGGCAAGGACTCCGAAGGCGACTACACCTTCCACGACGGCTGGGTAGCGGCCAACACCACAACGGACACGCCTGCCCATCTGGATAGCCAACTCACAGGCGATTCGTATCTCGACTTCCTGCTCGGTCTGGCCTATGACACGGGCGGCAAGGCTTTCTCACAGTCCAACGCCAATCCCATCAACCACTACGTCAACAACACCATCTCAGCTTATGCGCAAGACAACTGGCACGTGAACAGCCGTTTGAGCGTCCAATATGGCGCTCGTTACGATGCGATGCCTCTCACCTGGGAACGCAAGAACCTGGTTTCCAACTTCGATCCTACGCAGTACCAGACAGGGCTTAAGGCCACATTCAACGGCGACGGCTCGCTTCAGACCGCCAGTCCAGGGCTGTCGACCAATTCCATCGGCACCTTCTATCTGAATGGCATCCAACTGGCCGGACAGAACGGAGCGCCGCGCGCCATGGCAAGGCAAGATTACAAAACCTTCATGCCCCGCCTTGGCTTCTCCTATGATGTCTTCGGCAATGGCAAAACTGTTGTTCGCGGCGGCGCAGGAATCTTCTACGAGCGGGTTCAGGGCAACGACATTTACGATGCGGCAGGCGGCGCTCCTTTCATCAGCACGCCACAAGCCAACTACGTTAACTTCACCAATATCAACGCCAACTGGCAGACCGGCACCGCGGCTACCAATCCGATCACTGTTCAGGGCTACAACTCCCTGAATACTTATTACCCACATCCAGGCGTGACTCAGTACAGCCTCGGCGTGCAGCATGAGATCGCTCCCGCCCTGATTCTGACCACGCAGTATGTCGGCAACTTTGAATGGCACCAGAACACCTGGATTCCCATCAACAACTTCCCGCTGAGCACGCCATTAGCTACCCGCGCGTTGGCCGGCGCCAACGCCCTCGGTAGCCAGCTTACCAATCAGACCGTTACCTATCCCGGATTTGGCCAGATCCGGCAGCAATCCAACGAGGCTACCGGAACTTACAACAGCGCTCAGGTTGGCCTCCGCCAGCAAGACCGGCATGGCCTCAGCTACGAAATTGACTACACCTGGTCTCACCAGATCGATTCCACACAGACCAGCGTGGACGTTGACAACAACTACCCCACCTACAACCCCTGGAACCTGAAGTACGACAAGGGTTCCGGCAGCCTGGATCGCCGTCATGTCCTCAACATCAACTACGAGTACAAACTGCCCTTCTTCAACCATGCCAACGGCATGACGAAGACTGCACTGGGCGGATGGGAGATCTCCGGTACGGCTATCTCCGAGTCCGGTTTGCCCTGGTTTGGCAATGACGCTCCCAAGAACAACTACGGCGACACGGTTGGTTTGGGCGGGGACTATATGAACCGTGCCGAACAGACTGGCAAACCGCAATACGTCAAGGGAACTGCCACGTGGCACGACAGCAAGGGCGTTGGCCACACCGGCTACCAATATGTGAATAACGGCCAGAGCTCCGCGGGTTCTACCGCTGCGTTCTCTGCGCCAGTGGCAGGTTGGCTCGGCGGCCCGAACCTGGGCTTCGGCAACTCCGGCAAGGATGCCGTGGTTGGCGCGCGCCGCACCAATTTCACTACCGCAATTACCAAGTCCTTTGCCTTCGGCAATCGGGCTCACTTTGAGTTCCACGCTGAGAGCTTTAACACCTTCAACCACACCCAGTTCAATGGGTTGTCTGACACCAACCCGGCCGACCCGGGCTTCGGATTCGTAAACAGCACGCAGGATCCGAGAGAGTTCGAACTCGGCGGCAGGATCGTGTTCTAACCTCTTAACTCAACCATCAACCGGGGCGCGGAAGGCAATCCCTCCCGCGCCCCTTTTCCTTTGGGACGAACCTATGCCCAGCTTCAAATAAAATAGACTCGAAGGATTGTAACAAGAACAGCGAGATTGCTTTGGGAGCAAAAGTGAGACGCGCCGTGAGGCTGAGAATCTGCCTGACACTAACGATGACCCTGGCGATGGCCGCCGCGCGCTGCCTGGGTCAGACGGTCGGCGCACCCGACCAACAGCGGCAAACGGCAATTTCTCTGGAGCAGCAGGGCCAGAATGCCGAAGCTGAGGCCGCTTGGCGCCTATATCTGAATGCTCACCCATCTAACCCGGAGCCTTACGCCCACCTCGGCCTCTTGGAAGCGCGCCAGGAGCATTACAGCGAGGCCGTGCCGCTCTACCGCAAGGCTCTGGCGCTGAATCCGAAGATGCCCGGCCTGCGGCTGAATCTTGGCCTCGCGCTCTTCAAGGCTGGCGAACTGAAACAGGCTCTCCAGGAATTCAAGCCGCTGCTCAAGAGCCGGCCTCAAGGCTCGGACCAGGCGCAGCGACTTACCATTCTGATCGGGATGGCGCACTATGGGCTAAGGGAATACGCCGAGGCTGTTCCTTACCTGAAGCAGGCCGCCGCATTCGAGGCGCAGAATCTGCAACTGCGGCTGGCTTTGGCGCACAGTTGCCTCTGGTCCAAACAATACCAGTGCGTGCTGGATACTTATCGCCAAATTCTGACCTTGAACGCGGAGTCTGCCGAAGCCGACATGCTGGCCGGCGAGGCGCTGGACGAGCTGAGGAACCATGCCAAAGCAATCGAGCAGTTCCGAGCCGCGGTGAAGGCCAATCCGAAGGAGCCCGACGTTCATTTTGGCCTGGGTTACCTGCTATGGACTCAGATGCAGTACCCGGAGGCAGTGAGCGAGTTTCAGGCCGAGCTGGCCAACAACCCGAACCACGTCCAGGCCTTGACCTACCTGGGAGACGCCGAGATGCACTTGAAACATCCGGAGCTCGCCCGGCCGCTGTTGGAAAACGCACTGCGCATCGACTCGGGCCAGGAGCTTGCGCATCTCGATCTGGGCATCCTCTTGGCCGATGCGGGCCGCCGGGACGATGCTCTGCGCGAACTGAGTGTGGCTGCCAAACTGGCCCCGGAGGACGTCAATGTGCACTGGCGGCTGGGGCGGCTATATCGCGCAATGGGAAGGAAAGACGAAGCGAAGGCTGAATTCGACAAAGCCAGCAGCATTACTACATCCGCCGACAATGCGCTCATCAACAAGATAAGTAATGGTCATGCCGTGCCGGTTCAGGAGCAGCATCCCGTGGCAGCGCCGGCGGAGAAGTGATCTACAAACACGTTGAGTTTCAGCAGGCTACCGCGGGAATAATCCCGGCCAGAGTCAGCCCATTGATGGAGCTTAGCCTCATTCGTTTAGCTCAAGACACGGCATGAAGTTATCAGTAATCTGTGAATGTCTCTTGAAATGGTCTCCTGAATTCTTATTTTAAAGTTTGACTTTCGGGTGGCAGCCCATCTCGCTGGGTTGCCACCCGTTTCCTTTTTCAGCGTTGCCGTAAAGCCCTCGGCAATTAGGCCATCATCCTAACCAAAGCCCGATTCATGGGTCTGCCTTATGGCTTGTTCGCCTTCGCTGGCGTCGATGCTGCAACCGCACATGGCTTGCCGTCGCACATCGCACTCGTAATTCCTTGACCTTCGTTTATGGTGTAAATCCGGTCCACTGCGGGTAGCTTCACCATCTCTTTCGCGCCGGAGGGCCAGTGAATCTCCGCTGTTCCTGCGTCGGTAGCGTCGCCCAGCCCGAAGTGGACGCGCATATCGTTGGAGGAAAGATAACTGCCACCGCTCAGCACGTCCCCGCGTTGGCGCACCCCGTTCGCCGAAAGGTAGACAGTCGCCCCGACCGCATCGCGAGGGCTCTTTGGCCCTCCAATGAGCCTTAGTTCAACCCATTGGTGATGGTCTGGATTCACGTTGCGCAGCAGCACCGGAACGCCGTCCATATTATTGAGGACCACGCCAATCTTGCCGTCGTTGAAGATGTCGCCAAACGCCGCCCCGCGGCCCACGCTGACAACCGCAAGTCCGGTTCCCTCCACAGCGGGAACCAATTCGAACTTGCCGTTCTTCAGGTTGCGATAGAGCAGCGTGCGCTGTGCATAACTCATTCCCCACTCAGGATGCTCATCCACCTGTGGATAGACATGGCCATTCACAATGAGCAGATCTTTCCATCCATCATTGTCGTAGTCGAGAAATCCATCGGCGAAACTGACAAATGGAATCGACGACTCCGCAATGCCGGCCTGATAGCTGACGTCCGTAAAAAATCCGTTTCCGTCATTCTGAAACAGAATTTTGTAGTCGTCTGCAAAGGTGGTGCTCACCACGGCCAGGTGGCCGTTGTTCTCGTAGTCTCCAACCGCAAGGCCCATATTGGCGGCCTCGCGCCCATCGGCGTTGAGCGCAAATCCGCTTTCATAACTCTGATCCTCGAACGTTCCATCTCCCTTGTTCATATATAGATAGTTCGGAGTGGAATCGTTCGCCACCAGCAGGTCCGGTTTGCCGTCCCCGTTCACGTCCACAAACAGCGCACCAAGGCCGTAGTATCCGTTGGGATCGTCCACGCCCAGCTTCTTGCTTACGTCTGTAAAGGTTCCGTCGCCATTGTTATGAAAGAGATGATCGTGCTCGCCTTTAAGCCCGCGCGGGCCGCACATCACCTGCACTCCGCGGTACTGGCAAAAAGAGAAATTGACCGCCTTCGACCCCGATAAAGGAGGGTTGGACAAGTCCATTTGAACGTAACCGTCAACAAAAAGGTCCAGCCGGCCGTCCCCATCGTAGTCGCCGAAGGTTGCGCCCGCAGACCATGTGCCGACCGCGACTCCGGCCTTTTCGCCCATATCCGTAAAGGTCCCATCGTGGTTATTGTGGTAAAGCCGGTTCTTCCCGTAATTGGTTACATACAGGTCCGGCCAGCCATCGTTGTCGTAATCGCCAACCGCGCATCCATAACCCCAGAGGTCGTTGGCCACTCCGGCCTTTTCCGTCACATCGGTGAACGTGCCATCGTGATTGTTGTGAAACAGAGCTGCGCGCGGCGGAGTAGCCTTGCCCTCAAGCGCGTCATAAGTCGATCCGTTCACAAGATAAATGTCCAGCCAGCCGTCATTGTCATAATCCAAAAGACACACGCCCGGTCCTTTGGCTTCGAGAATGAGCCGCTTCTCAGCAGTGCCCGCCGTGTGATGCCAGCTTGTAAGCCCGGCCTCTTTGGCAACATCTTGAAAGATAATCGGGCCGGTTTTTACGAACCCGCCTGCGGTAATGGGGCGGTGTTGGCTATCAAACTGCGCAGTCTTGGGGCCCGCATTGGCCATGCCACTTTGGGATTGTTGCATCCCTTCCGGCTGCCCAGATTGCGCCGCCAATACACCCCAGCCTGTGCAAGGCATCAGAAGAGCAGTAACCAAGGCGCCGAAAAGTAATCTACAAACGAGCGGCAACAAGAATCTTCCACGGCTTGATGTGTATAGCAAGGGACAATTCCTCCGGATCTTTGCACTTATTCTATCGTTTTTATCTCTGCACAAGTGGAGCTGGCGGGCTGCACTATGGCGAAATCTCATAGCACCTCTGTCCATTGCGGCGAGGCCGCGAAGGCGGCATTGATTAGTCCCACGTGAGAGTAGGCCTGAGGAAAGTTTCCCCACATGCGCGGCTCGGCTGGATCATAATCTTCGGCAAGAAGCCCGAGACGCGAAAGCGAAGCGCGCGTGCGGTCAAACACCGCTCTTGCCTCGTCGCGACGGCCCACTGCGGCGAAGGCTTCAACCAGCCAGAACGTGCAGATCACAAACGCGACGGAGGGTTTGCCGAAGCCGTCGTTCAGGCTATAGCGTTGCAGCCAGCCGCCCATGGACAGGTCTTTGTAAATGGCTTCCACTGTGCTGATCAACCTCGGATCACTGGCGGGAAGAAAACGCAGACGGAGCATCTGCAGCAGCGACGCGTCCAGATCTTCGCCGTTGTAGTGGCCCACAAAACTTCTCCGGTTAGCATTCCAGGAGCGGGAAATGACCTCGGCATGAATCCTATCCGCGGCAGCACGAAACTCGGCTGCGTGTTGCGGCGCGTGCAAGTCCGCGATTCGCGCCATGCGGTCGGCGGCCGCCCAGCACATGAGGCTTGAAAAGGTTTGCGGCTTCCACTCGGTGCGATACTCCCAAATGCCCGCGTCTGGAACTCCGGTCAGGGAGATAGCTTTCCGCGCCAGCGCTTCAATCAACTGCAATGCCGCCGGCGAGCGTTCCGCGCTCAGGCGTTCGTCCAGAAAGATCGGCGTCAGCGCCAGAACCATCTCTCCATAAATGTCGTTCTGTGAATGAAGAGCCGCCCCATTACCTATGCGCACCGGCTTTTCGCCGTTATAGCCAGGCCAGTTATCGAGAACCGATTCTTCCAGGTTCTTCGATCCATCCACCCGGTAGAGCGGGGCCAGATTCAGATCCGGCGCGCCGCCCGCCACATTCAGCAGATACTGCACAAACTGCTCGCGCTCTTCAAATTGACCCAGCACGCCGAATGCTTTCAGCACGTAATAAGAGTCGCGCAACCAGCAGTAGCGATAGTCCCATGTGCGCCCGCTTGCGGGTGATTCCGGAATAGACGTGGTCATCGACGCGATGATCGCGCCGGTGTCCTCAAAGCAATGCAGCTTCAACGCCAGCGCAGACCGGATTACTTCCTGCTGGAACAATGGAGGAATATCGCACTGTTTCACCCAGTGTTCCCAATAGCGCGAAGTCTCGTTCAGAAATCGCTCGCACAAGGGAGCGAGAGGCTCTTCCAGCGGTGCGCCCCACGTAAGTACAAGGTGCTGCCGGCAGGTGAGAGTAAATGGCTGGCCGCCGAGATAAGAAAGCGGTATGTCGGTGGTAAGTCGTAACTGGCTCGAGAATCCTTCAAACCGGACATGATGCGAGCCTTGCATGGGCCGCGGGCGTTCTTTCGACCAACCCAGCTTTGGCTCGCAAACAACGGCGATGCGCGGCGCGCCTTCGAGCGGTTCCACAATGCGTATAAGTTGCGTGGGCCGAAATGCGCGGTCGTAGTGTAGAAAGCGTGGCGCAAAGTCAATTATCTTGAACGATCCCGTTGGTGTTTGAAAGGTCGTCTCAAGAATGTTCGTATTCGGCTGGTAGCGCTGCACGCCGATTTCGCCGCCCGCAGGTCCAATGCGGTAGCGTCCGCCATCCTGGCTGTCTAGAAGTGTCGAGAATACCGGTTCGGAATCGAAGCGGGGAAGGCAGCACCATACAACCTCGCCGCTATTGTGTATCAGCGCGGAATACTGGCAGTTGCCGATCAACCCAAGATCTTCAAGCCGCATTTTGGCACCCCAAAGTCTGGCCGATATGTTTCAATCAGAGTATGACACGAGTGGCGCGATTCATACTCGCCCTGATCGTGGGATTAGCTTTATTGACTTGGGCGACCTCCGGAGTGGTGCAAACCACGGCGCGCGAGTGGTTTGAGCGCGACGTCAATTCGCGTGCCCAATTGGTTATGATCGGCGCCAGACAGTCGCTGGCGGATACCTGGAACGACCCGGAAAATCTTCAGAGGCAGTTGGCAGCCTTGGCGCGGGACGAGCACGTAATGGGCGCGGCGGCTTGCGGCGATGACTTGAGCGCGCGCTCCAGCACACCAGGATTCCCAATTGAGTTTAGTTGCGCGGAAGTGGGTTCCCGGGTCCGCGGCGCCGACGCTGCTGCGACCAATACGAGTCAGGGGTTCCAAGAGTGGAGCACCGTCTCCACTCTGCCCACGGGCCGCGTTTATGTGAGCGCGATGCCTGTCTGGAGCCAGGGTCAAGAGGTTGGATTCTCGATTCTGGTGCAGGACTTGAGCTATATTGACCGGCGCGTGTCTGCGGCGCAGACCTTTCTTATCGTGGTTTTCGGCATCCTGGCTATCATGGCTTTCGGGATTCCGCTCCTGGTGGCAAAACGTGCGCGTTCAGACTGGAGCCTGGAACTCCGCCGCATGATGCGCGGAGGAGGCAAGCAGAGCAGGGAGTTTCAGCCGATTCTCGGCGATATGCGTGAGTTGGTTGATCGCATGGCCAATGAACGGGAAAACGCTCCAGGGCTGTGGACCGCGGTGCGCTTGAAACAAACTCTGAATAGGCATTTGCACGGAGAGAGAATTGTCATCCTGGCAAATCGCGAACCATATATTCATCGGCACGCGGCAGGCGGCGGAATCGAAGTGCAGCATCCGGCAAGCGGCCTTGTTACCGCGCTCGAACCTATCATGCGCGCCTGTTCCGGCGTATGGGTCGCACACGGAAGTGGCAACGCCGATCGTGAAACTGTGGACCGCAATGATCACGTCCGTGTGCCGCCCGGTGAAGAGTCATATCACATCCGCCGCGTCTGGCTCTCCGAGGAAGAGCAGCAGGGCTATTACTTTGGCTTTTCCAACGAAGGACTCTGGCCCCTCTGCCACATGGCGCACGCGCGACCCATTTTCCGCGCAGAAGATTGGCGTCAGTATAGTATCGTCAACCAGAAATTTGCCGATGCGGTGTGCCAGGAAGTGGACTCGAAAGACCCCATCATCCTGGTGCAGGACTATCATTTTGCCCTTGCGCCCGCGATGATTCGCAAGCGCCTTCCCGCCGCCACCGTCATTATGTTCTGGCACATCCCCTGGCCCAACGCCGAGCAGATGGGCATCTGTCCCTGGCGCAACGAAATTCTCCAGGGCCTGTTGGGAAGCAGTATTCTTGGCTTCCACACCCAACTCCACTGCAACAATTTTCTGGACTCCGTTGACCGCTATCTGGAAACGCGCCGAGACCAGGAGCAAAACGCTGTAGTGAGGCAAGGGCACCGTACGCTGGTTCGCCCCTATCCGATTTCGCTCGAATGGCCGGTCCACTGGGTCGAGACGGCGAACAGCGTGGAAGACTGCCGCGCACAGGTGTGGCGCGATTTTGGATTGAAGCCGGATGCGCTGCTGGGAATTGGCGTGGATCGTCTCGACTACACCAAGGGTGTTGAGGAAAGGCTGCTTTCGGTCGAGTTACTGCTCGAGCGCCATCCTGAATTTCGCGGCCGGTTCAGCTTCGCGCAACTTGCCGCGCCCAGCCGTACCAAGATCGAACGATACAGGCTGCTCAACGAAACCATTGAGCAGTTGGCCGAACGCATCAATCAGCGCTTCGGCAAGAAAGACTATAAGCCTATCATCATGCTTCGCTCGCATCATGAGCCTCCGGAAGTCTTCCGCTTCTATCGAGCCGCGGACCTTTGCTTTGTCAGCAGTCTGCACGACGGCATGAATCTCGTCGCGAAGGAGTTTGTAGCTGCGCGTACAGACCTCAAAGGTGTCCTGGTGCTCAGCGAGTTTACCGGGGCCGCGCGGGAGTTGACGGAAGCGCTCATCGTGAACCCGTACGATCTGGAAAAATGCAGTGAGGCGCTGGCAACGGCACTGACCATGCCGGAGGACGAGCAGCGGGATCGCATGAGGTCGATGCGTTCCATCCTGGTTCAGTTCAACGTTTACCGATGGGCCGGAAAAATGTTAGTGGATGCCGCGCGCTTGCGCAATCAGGAGCGAGTGGCAGGACGCATTGCCGAGCGGTCGAGCGTGGGTGCCGCGATTTGACGATGCAGTATATTCTCTCCAAAGCTTCGCTCTCGATTGTCACTCGGCTGGCCCATGAGCGGACCTTGTGCGCGTTCGATTTCGACGGCACTCTCGCGTCCATTGTCGATCACCCTGATCAAGCCGTCATGCGCGTCCGAACCCAAAATCTGCTCCGTCGTCTGGCGCTACTCTATCCGTGCCTCATTGTATCCGGGCGCGGCCGGGCGGATCTATTAACCAAACTGAGTGGAGTGCATGTAGCTCAGGTGGTCGGAAATCACGGCGCGGAGACCGAATCGGCACAAAAGCCGCGCCATCGCGTTGATCAATGGAAGGCTGCTCTGGAACTGGAGCTTGGGCCTGTTCCAGGATTGTGGGTCGAAGACAAAGGTCTTTCATTGGCCATACATTATCGCCAATACGCCCAGAAAGCAGACGCGCGGCGGCGTATCCTCGCTGTAACCCGGAAATTGAAGCGCGCACGAGTATTCGGCGGCAAGCAAGTGGTCAACGTGGTGGAAGATGGCGTTCCCAACAAGGGCGATGCCGTGGCCGCCGAACGGGATCGCCTCAAGTGCAGTTGGGTCTTATACGTCGGGGATGATGAGAATGACGAGGATGCTTTCGCTCTGGAAGGTAACATAATTCCCGTCCGCATAGGCAGGAAACTGCGCACGCACGCACGCTATTACCTTCGCGCCCAGAACGAAATTGACACTCTCCTTGCATTACTGTTGCAGCTGCGGAAGTCCGCCGCTGTTGTGTAAAGAGCAATAGTCGATAACTATTTGGGAACTTGTTGAAGGGCTCTAATCTAGTGTCATGGCGCGACTTCAGTTGTACCAAAAGGCAGAATAACATTAGGATTTAGCCCCTGTGAGATTACCAAAACAACTCGTGAAACACGCTCTGCCATGCTATCGCCATAATTGAGTCAGGCTGAACTTTCGATACTGATGACGGGGCCGTTCCGTGTCGGGAATTAATACATGCCAGGGTAACAGGCGGTGCATTTTATTTGCGCATAATCCATCAGGCGAGTATTGTATCTATGAAGCAACTGAATTGCCTTGCGCGGCTTAGTAACTTAGCCCCATGGCAGTTTCTCTAGTTGCCTGATTCCATCAGGGAGGACTACATGGGAGTATCAGAAATTCTGGCAACCATCGACAACGAAATCGCAAAGCTCCAGCAGGCGCGTGCCTTGCTGAGCGGCCTCGGCGCGCCGGTGGCGAAGAAGAAAGCTGGCAGACCTAAGAAGGTGGCGGCTGCGATCAAGAAAGCAGCAGTAGTTGCCCATGTAAGCGCGAAGCCGGAGAAGAAGAGAAGGAAGAAGAGGCATCTTTCTGCGGAAGGACGTAAGCGGATCGCTGAGGCCGTCAAGAAGCGTTGGGCGGCACAGAAGGCTGCTGCAGGCAAGTAACTGGCAGCCCAGAACTCCGGACCTGGGCTGGTGCAGTTCTCAAGCGCGTCAGCTCAGATCTTTTTGACCATCTCCTCTTCCGGCCAGAGTGGTGGCTGTACTGCGCGAGTCCGCTCATGCTTGAGGTCGGAGAGGATGCGTGACCAATAGACGATGCCGCGCTCGGTCCGCGCAAGGCGCTGTCGCGCATCTTTGAGTTTGCGCTCTGCATAGCGCATGCGCCGGCGCAGAGCGGGGTCGAGTTGCGGGCCTTCGTGCATATCTGTTCTCAAGGTTAACTATCCAGAATAATACCTGAATCGCGCCGAGACATTCTCGGCTCACCCAAACTTTGCTATCAGACTGCCATCCGGGCTTGCCTGTCTCACTATGGCTTTCTCGACTTCAGCTTGATCATCTCGCCATCCACCGCGAACGTTCCGTATCCGTGATGATGAATAGTCTTGGGATTCTTCTGCGCGGGGTCGATCCAGGCTTTGACCACTTCCAATATAAATATATTGAAAGCATTGACGAGACGTGTATTGATCACCCGGCATTCGAGGTTGGCGAAGCACTCCGCCACAAGGGGCGGCGTCACGGACTCGGCTAACTCCGGCGTCAGACCGATTTTTTTGAATTTGTTCACGTCCTTACCCGAACAGTTGCCGATTTCCACGACAATCGGTGCGAGTTTCAGCGCGGGGATCGCAATCACGCACTCCTTCGTCGCCAGCAGAGCTGTAAAGCTGAAATTCGCATTGCTGACCACGCAGGCAATCAGCGGCGGCTCAAACTCGACCATCATGTGCCACGACATGGTCATTACGTTGGCGTGTCCTTTGCGTGCGGTCGTCAGCAGAACCACAGGACCCGGTTCAAGCAGTTGGTAGACTTTCGACAGGGCCAGATTTTTCATCGCGTGGGACTCCTCGACCCATTCAAAAAATTGTAGCGCCGTTCGACTCACTGTGAGCATCGCCATTTAGACAATGCCGCCAGCAGATCACCCATGCGGACCCCACGTCGCCTTGGCCCATGAGGTATGCTTTCTAATGAATAGGTTCGCGCTGCGAATCTCGAACCGGACTAACCAGTTTCCTCATCCCCGAAAGGAACCTCATGACCGAAGCAGGCGCACTTGAAGCTCTAATTAGTCAGCACGTCATCACTGCCATGAAGGCCCATGATGCGGTCCGCACCACCACTCTGCGCCTCATCAAGAATGCCCTAAAGAACAAGGCCATCGAAAAGCGCGAGCCACTTACGCCGGCCGAAGAGCAGCAAGCCCTGGCCACCATGATCAAGCAGCGCCGCGACTCCATTGACCAGTTCACCAAGGGCAACCGCCCGGAGCTAGCAGCGAATGAAGCCGCCGAAATAGTCGTCATCGAGGAATTCCTGCCTAAGGCTCTCGATGAAGGCGCCCTTAGTATTCTCGTCGCTGAAGCCCTCAACGAGATCGCCGTTGCGTCGGGCCAGAAACCTACGGCCAAAGAGATGGGCCAAGTCATGAAGGCTGTCCAGGCTAGGTTACAAGCTGCCAGCCTTCGCGCCGAAGGCCGTACAGTCAGCGAGATGGTAAAGAAAGCGCTGGCAGGTTAAAGGAAGATGAATCTCCCTGGACAGCTCGAATATATTCGCGAATAACTCCGGCCTTTCATTTACACTGGGCGATTTCCGCGGGTACAATTTGCTTCAACGGATTGTTCGGATAAATCCGTAATTGAGCAGGTGCGGCCGTTGCGCGCCTTCCCCCGGCGGCTCAGATGCGCTTTGCGTTTACATCCATCCGCAGCGCCGGTGTGATTCCTGCTCCCATCGTCCGATCAAGGAGCGTCAATGCCTTTCCCCGGCATGTGCTTTCGACTAACTCTGTTCCTGCCTTTGCTGCTCGGCCTACCTCGGCTGTGGGCGCAAGGACCTCCTTATCAAACCGACGATCCCGTGCCGGTCGATCTGCATCATTACGAGTTCTACATTTTTGGCAGCGTGGACGGCACTCCGGCGGAGATCGACTCCACCGGGCCAGCACTCGAGTTCAACTGGGGTGCCATTCCCAGGGTGCAGCTTCACGCCATTCTTCCCTGGGGTGTTGTTGCCCCGTTGAACAATCCCGTCTATCTTCCCGGTGGAACCGGCTCCAGAGCCTTTGGACTTACGGATATGGAATTGGGCGCGAAGATTGCCTATATCAAGGAGTCGAAGTACGTGCCTCAGATTGGCACCTTTACGATGTTCGAGATGCCGACTGGGAATTACGACAAGGGCCTCGGCGTGGGGAAGGTTTGGTATAGGCTCCCGCTCTGGCTGCAAAAGAATATCGGGCACTGGCTGTTGGATGGCGGCGCCGGCGAAACGATCGTCCCGCAAACTCAGTACCGCAACTTTCCTTACGGCGGATTCTTGCTGAAATACGCCTTCGGCGAGCGGCTGGAGTTAGGAGGCGAAGTATTCACTCATGGACGCGAGGGCTTTGCGGCGGCGCAGACCCAGGCGTCGACCATGATCGATCTTGGCGGCTATTACCACTTTAAGCGTCATCCCGGCGAGCAATTCCTGTTTGCCTACGGCCACTCCGTCGCAGGCCAAACCGAGAACTACGCATACCTCGGCATGTATTGGACTTGGGGAAAAGACGACAAGAGAGGTCCCGCCGGAAGCGCATTGTTTCCGGTGCAACTTAACGGCAGAGGAATGGAATAATCCACAGTTTGCGGAGTGCTTCGCGGCTTATTCGCACAGGAGGTCACGAATGGAAATTACGGCGCGCAGCTTATGGACTCTTGTTCATGGCATGGGCTTCGGAGCTCTCTATCTCCTGGCGTGTTCTGGAGTGCTGGTTGAACTCTGTCGCCGCTACTCGCCGAAATCAGAGTCTCCAATCTCTCCGCGCGACGAAAGGTTTCTGACGGTATATCTCATCGCCATGGCTGTGCTCGCATGGATCACCGTACTTACCGGAACTTACATCATCTATCCCTGGTATCGCGCCGTTGCTCCGGCGGGAACCGTCAATCTCGCTGGCTTTCCCCAGATGCTGCTCAAATCCAGCCCTGACACCATCGGTTGGCACTCCCTCGGAATGGAGTGGAAAGAGCATGTCGCGTGGCTCGTGCCGATCTCGATCACCATGGCCGCGGTCGTCTTTGCCCGGTATGGTCGCAATCTGAGAAGTCAGCCGCAACTGCGCGCCGCGGTCCTTTGCTTTACATTGACTTCGTTTCTTGCTGCGGGCATAGCCGGTTTCTTCGGCGCCATGCTCGTCAAAAACGCGCCCGTGGAAGGTGGGCGCGTGATTCATCTTATGCATGGAGAATAGCCATGAACAAACCTGAGCCTTCAGCCTCAGCAGACTCCGCCGGCCTGCCCAATGGCTCCGGCGCTGCGGCCATTCTCGCCGCCGGCATCGGGTCGTTCATGGTGGCCTTGCTAGCGATCGCGGCAGACAATTTCACCTCTCTCAAGAGCCAGCTTAATTTCTATAAGCCTAGCGGCCCGCTCTCCGGCGTAACTACCGCTGCCGTTGTTGTATGGCTCATCGCATGGGGAATATTGGAGTTGCGTTGGCGAAGCCGCACCATCGCTCTGGGGCGCATCAATGCCGTGGCGCTTTTTTTGCTCGGCATGAGCCTGCTGCTGACCTTCCCGCCGATTGCCGATCTTTTTTGAACTGTGAGCTGCTCACAATCCATCCGGTTTGAAGCTATTGCGTAACCCGGTTTTTGAGAGGGAGCAGCTCCGGGCATTTCCTGGATTGGCCTAACAATGGGGACAGTTATATCGACCAGACGATACGATAAAATCCACAGTCTCACAGTTTCACAGGAAATGGGGGGGAGGGGGTAGGGCTTTGCCGGAAAAACAGGGAACAGGGAATAGGGAATAGTAAAAACCCGGTCCTCTGGTCGTTGTTCATCCGTTGATTGTGCGCCGGAGGGGGATAATTTTCTGCAAATCGGCCGCGACTTCCGCAACGGTCAGGAAAACGCTTGTATCGGTTGCGATCCCAGGGCAGAGCAATTGTGGAATCGCCCTAAACCATGCAGAAGACTCGATCCGGAGGGGGCGGGGGTTTCAACCCCCGCATAAAGCAAGTCAAAATCAACCTGGCATTACAGTCTGCTGAAAATCCCCGGCTTTGTATCACGGCACTACTTTCCTGCGCGCCATAAAGTCCTGCTTTGCCTTTTCCTTGGCAGCAGGGATAATGAATAGCTCGCTAACGACTTCCATGAAAATCTGCTGCAAATCGTTAGCATCTTCTGCCGTGAATTCCAACAGATCAGTGTCCTTGTCAGGATGGGCTCCCTGGTTGCCCACTTCCTTAATGATGTAGCCGATATTTGCAAAGTTGGTCGTGACTACACCACCGTTAAACGGCTTGCCGACCACCGCGTGCAGCTCGTTTGCTAGATTGCCAGGCTTTGCTCCAAGCAAATCGCGAGTAATGACTTGCAGCGCGCGACGAAACATGGATGCTGCAGCAATATTCGCATTCGCATCCATAGCTCGAATGGCCTGTCTGTAGGCAGTGCGCAACGAAGAAGGGTTTTCAGGCAACTCGACAATCTCCTCCAACCCCTCGCTCGGTACAGAGGTCACTCGGAAATAGCAACTGCGCCACTTTCCTGCATCATCTTTAATCTGCCACTCGTAAACGATCCACTGTTTGAATGCATGACATACAGGGCACCGAAACAGATAAGTTTTTGGCGCATCGTAATCCTGATCAAAATGGCCATAATTGGTTGTCTCGCCAGCAATTTCTCGCTTTATCAACTGAAAGCCGCGTGTCACTTTGCAGAAACTACACAGCAAATCCCAATGGCTGTCATCAATTCTTGAATCCGTGACCTCTGGATAATTCTCAGCCACATAAGACCTTAGTTCATCTCGATTCGCAAACATCTGCACACCCCTCCTTACATAATCCACTCACTTCTTGAGCAGCCCTAGTTCGCCGGCCAGCCGCTCCAGGCGGGCGCGTGTCGCGGCCATGGGAGGAACCAGCGGCAGGCGCAAGTGGTCGCTGCACCGGCCCATCATGGCGAGCACTGCTTTCACCGGCGCGGGATTCGACTCCCAGAAATTTGCCTCGAAGAGCGGCCCCCAGATGCGCTCCAGTTCGCGAGCCTCAGCCCAGTCATTATTCAGCGCGGCGTGCACCATGCGGGCGGTCTCTGCTGGAATCTCATTCGAGGCCACACTGATCAGTCCGTGTGCGCCCACTGCGACAGCAGCCAGCGCCATATTGTCGTCGCCTGAAAAAATCTTGAAACTGCGAGGCAGCTTATGAACCAGCTCCGTGAACTGCGACAGCTTGCCGCTAGCCTCTTTGATGGCCTGGATGTTAGGCGCGGCCGCGGCCAGCCGAACGACGGTCTCGGGGTCGAGGTTTACAGCCGTGCGCCCGGGCACGTTGTAGAGCGTCACCGGCAGCGGGTCAACCGCTCGCGCCAATGCCAGGAAGTGCTGAAACTGCCCCTCCTGCGAAGGTTTGTTGTAGTACGGGTTGGCCGAGAGCACCGCGTCCAGACCGCGTATCTGCTTGAGTTTGGCGGCCTGGCGAACCAGAGTGCGAGTCGAATTATGGGTGCAGCCGGCCCACACTGGAACGCGCCCGGCAGCCGTCTCCACCACGATGCTGACCGCCCTCAGCCACTCTTCTTCGTCCAGCGTGGCTGCCTCGCCGGTTGATCCGCAGGCCACCAGGAAGTCGATTCCCGAGGCGATCTGCCAGTTCACCAGCGCTTTGAGCGCCTCTTCGTCAATTGCCCCATCAGCCCGGAAGGGCGTTACAATCGCTGTTCCGCAACCCGTCGTCTCCATAAGTACAAAGTGTATAACGGCGCCTTTGGGTTGCGACGTAGAAACGCAAACTGTCAATCTGCGAAACTGCTTGCACCATTCGTCAGCGTCTTGGCCCAGCCGATCCTGGTGAAGACCCACGGAGCCAGAAACACTGTGACGAAGCCGGCGGCGATGAAGCGAAGATATTCCAGCAGGTTCCAGAGCACCGAATAGCGACTCGTGATGAGCAAGAAAATCATTTCGAGAGCGAACAAGGTGATGAAGAGCAAACCGACCGAAAGAAAGTAGCGCAGAACCTTGACCAATAACGTCGAGCTTCGGGGATCGAAGTTTACCTTGCTCAACTCCAGTGGGCGGGCGATGACGACGCCAGTAAGGAACCCGCCGTAGCAAAGGTAAGCGTAAGGCTGGCCTGTTGTGCTGTGTCCGTTGAGGAGAACAGCAGTCAGCCAGAGAGCCAGTCCGCCGGGCGCGACGATGGCAATTTGCAGCCAATGAGAGATGCGGTTCCACGCGGCGGCGATGGCTTCAGCGTAGCGCAGGCCAACTGCCGCAACAGCTAATCCGAGAGCCCAGCCGAGGAAAACATCCTCAAAGTAATGCACTCCAAGATAGGGGCGTGAGATGCCAATAATCAAAATGGCGGCGACCGCGACGATGCGCACGACCCGGCTACAGACCTTGCCGTAAAGATAGGTGTAGAACGCGGCCGCCGCCGTGGCGTGGCCCGAAGGGGTGGAAAACTCCATAGCCAGGTTGCGCGCGCTTTTCGCCGACACCGCCCATTTCTGCAGATATGTTCCCTGAACGATGAAAGGGCGAGGATTGCGTACGAGCAGCTTCAATAGATCGTTGATCGACGAGGCCGCTAGCATGACGACCGAAAGCTGGATGGCTAGGCGCTTGTTCCAAACCACATAAATCAGCGCTGCCAAAAGAATGTACCCTTCAACTCCACCAGCGAAAGCGGCGACATGTGCAAGTTTGGTGAGATAAACATTCCTATGGTCCGCCAGGAATTGCACGAGACCTAAATTGAATGGCAGCGGAGCCACGAAGAGTCCTCCAGATGAAGCCGCATAAGCAGCAGGGTTTTATTTAAAGCATAATGCAAGGACGCGCCGGCTACGATGAGCGGACGCACAGGAGTCGCGCGCAGTGCGATGGCCTTAGGCTGTATGCTCAATACAGTTCGCTTTTCTTTGCCCACACTATGCGCTATACGACACAATTTCTGCTTTCGGCCCTGGCGGCGGCGCAGTTTCCCGCGCCGGATGCGCCGGAGATCGCGTTTCTCGGCCGCTCAAATGTGGGCAAATCGAGCTTGCTGAACACGCTCGTGGGCGAGAAGACGGCCAAAGTTTCGCAGACGCCGGGCCGGACGCGCGCCATCAATTTTTTTGCTTTGTTAGACGAAAGCAAGCGGCAGAAGCTGGTCTTCGCTGACCTGCCGGGCTACGGCTATGCGAAGATATCGAAATCGATTTCGGCTGGCTGGCCCGAGTTTATCGAACCTTATCTGGCGATTCGCTCCGCGCTGAAGCTCTGCGTGTGCCTGGTGGATTCAAACGTGCCCGCGCAGGAGAGCGATCGGCAGTTGATCGATTGGCTGCGGGCCGCGGGGCGCGAGTTAGTTGTGGTGGCCACCAAGATTGACCGGCTCAGCGGAAACCAGCGCACGCGCAATCTGCTGGCGCTGCGGCAAGGACTGGAACTGGAGGAGATTCTGCCTGTCTCGGCCAAAACCGGCTACGGCGTGAAGGAGCTCTGGGCGCGGATTGATGCTGTCGGGTCTTAGAGGCTCTGAATGTGGGGACAATTCAGGGAGGCTACCCCGAATTTCTCCTATGCCAGAATCAAGAAGCGAGTGCAGGGCAAATCTAAAACATTGATTCTAGGTGGTAGGCGAGTCGGGGATCGAACCCGAAACCCCCGGCTTAGAAGGCCGGTGCTCTATCCAATTGAGCTACTCGCCCGTGCACTTTCCTATTCTAGCGTTGAGTGAGCGCAGAGTACATCTGTAAATACCGTTAATGCAGTCTGAAACGTCCCCGACGCCTCCGCCAGGGATTCGCCGCAAGAGGTAATGTATACGGTCACTCCCAGTTCCATGAGCTCCGGCGTGATGAAAGCGCGGCGGATTACGAGATCGGCGCGGCAACAACGGAGCGGGACCGCGCGCAAGAGGCTGCACACGCGTTTGCAATCTGTAGCGGCCATGTCCGGAGAGGGCCAATTCTTCTTGGGCAGCAGGTCGATGTAACAGCCCATGGCGTGAGCGGCGCAGCCGGGCGGCGCATCCAGCTCATCGGGGTCGAATTCATCCGGTTCCAGATGTTCCCAGATATCGCACTTCGAGGTCCATACCGCAGAGTCAGCGGAGTTGAGCTTTGCCAGCGCCTCGCCCAATGCCGGAAACTGGATGGTCTCAGGCAAATCCCAGGCATTCTCTGGCGCCAGGCGCAGATCGACGAATCCCGGCCAATGAGCTTCGATTACAGGCGCGGCAAGGCCCGTCGCGGCATCGGCGCCTACCTCGAACTCCCAGTCAGCTTCCATCAGATTTGGCGGATGCTACTTGCAGGAAGCGCATCACCGTGGCCTCTGCCCAGTGAATTTCGTTGCCGGGATCGCGGGAAAGGTAAGCGCAGTGGCCACCGTGACGGGTTTCGGCAAACGTCAAATGCGGATTGGCCTCGAGCTTGGCGCGGGTTTCCGGAAGCAGGCGAATGAAGGGGTCGTCCTGGGCGTGCAGCACGAGCGTGGGAACCGCGATCCTGTCTACCACGCGGGCACTGGCGGCGCGATGGTAGTAGTCGTCGGCATCGCGAAATCCCCAATATCGGGCCACAATCTTGTTGTCGAAGTCACGAATGGAGCGCACCGGACCGATAGCCTTCGGGGACGCGTAAATGCTGGGAAACAGTTTTGCCTTCCGCTCGTAGCGCGCCATGAGGCTGAGCAGGAATCTCCATTCATAGCCGCGGTTGAGCGGCTCGTGCAAGGCGTCGGCGCCCGGAGCCAGGTCGATGGCCGGACAGACTGCGGCCACGGCGCACACGGGAGGTCGATTGCCCCACTCTCCAGCCAGCTTCAGCACCAAGTTGCCGCCCATCGAGTAGCCCACCAGCGCCACTCGTTCCAGGCCTAATCGCTCGGCATAATGGCGAACCACCATGCCCACGTCGCCGGAAAGTCCGGAGTGATAGAGCGTGGGCGTCAGGGTTTCCGAGCCGCCGCAGGTGCGCATGTTCATCCGGATTGCATTCCAGCCGGCGTCCCAGGCGCGGGCGGCAATTCCTTGAATGTAGCGGGAATCCGATGAGCCTTCGAGGCCGTGAATGAGTACCACGGTCAGCCGTTCGGCGCGAACAGCCTCCGGCTGCCAGTGACAATGGCAGAGCACGCGGCTGCCATCGGCTGGGTCCACCTCGACCGTTTCCGATACAGCTGCAAGCCGAAAAGCTGGACGGGGAAGAAAATTACCGACAATGGTCTGCAAGTGGCCGTTGCGGATGCCGCGGCACGGCTCAAAGGAAGGGAAACCCGCCGGCAGCCCGGAGGGTGGAGCATCAACCAAAGCGTTTACTTTAATTTCTAGGCTCACGGGAACTCGGGGAACAAGGGCTTGCTACCTGTGCGGTCCGTGAAAAATTGGGGCGGCGGGTGGGGATCGAACCCACGACATCCTGAGCCACAGTCAGGCGTTCTGCCACTGAACTACTGCCGCCATGTATCCATTTGATTGTAGCATCGAATCAGCCCCTCGAGCCCGGCAGGCCGAAGGGAAACCATCTTTGCCGAATCCCGCTCCCGGCTGGAGATATTGTTGGACGTGACCATTGTCATTTCCTGCCGGGGTATCCACTTCAGGGGCTGTCGAGTATCTAGCCTGACTCCTCGGCCATTGGGCTCGTCTGCTCAAGTCGAAACGGAGAGGAATCCGCGCTACAATCGAAGAGTGTCGGGGCGTAGCGCAGCCTGGTAGCGCATCTGCTTTGGGAGCAGAGGGTCGGGGGTTCGAATCCCTCCGCCCCGACCAATAGAATCAACAGCTTATCTATCGGTCGGTTAGTTTGCAACCCCACAAAACCCCACATGTGCATATTTCAGCAGTTTTGTATGGGCTTCGAGCTTACTGTCCATCATTGCTTTTCCGTACACGTTCATGGTTGTCGCCACATCAGCGTGCCGCATCATTCTCTGCTGCACGCCGACCGCAGTTCCAACGGCATCGAGCCAACTACGAAACGTGTGCCGGAAGGTATGCCAACCCAGCCGCGGAACCCCGACCTTCTTCGCCAGCGGTCGAAGATGACGGCGAAGGAGTGCGCCGGCATGGTAGGGGCGCCCGGTGACAACGCTGGGAAACATCCAACCATCCTCTGAGGCGGGTGCATCCTTTTGCCAGCGATTCAGCAAGACGGCGAAGTTATCCGAGAGAGGAATCACATCCCTCGACGCCTCACTTTTCACATCTCCAACCACCCCGTCTACGGCAGAGCGCTGAATCGACAGAGTCTTTGCAACCGGGTCATAGTCCTCCCACTTTAGCCCCAGCACTTCGCAGATTCGCAGTCCGAGATAGCAAGCAAGCTCGGCCATCAGCAGATAGGGGTCTTTGAGGTTCTCTCGAACGATCTGCATCTGATCCGGCGTGAGTACTACCTTCTCGACCACTCGTTTCCTGCCTTTCACATGCACCAGGCTCATGGGATTCCTCTGGACTTCAATCCAGCTCCGCTTCATGGCTAATTCGAACAACCTGTATAGCATGCTCTTGATGTGACGTTTGGTCTCAGGAGAATACGGTAACTCCCGAAGCCAGATTTCAACACCATACGGCTGAACGTCCGAAAGCACCGTCTCTCCCCAATTGGGGCGAATGTGCCGTTCCATCAACAACCGGTAGTTTTGCTGACTCTTCGGTCGTTCCGGCATCTCCTCGCGAAGATAGACATCGATCACTGCCCCCAAGGTCGGTTCTGCGAGCGCTTGCGGTGCATTATCCTCGTTTAGCTTCAGAAGCAGGGCCTCAACCTTCCTTCTCACTGCAGCCTCAGTGGGATACTTTCTTGTGCTGAGGGTTATCTGGCGCTGCTGACGCGCGCCATTCTCGTACATACTGAATCGAAATTCCCAAGCATCCGGCCCCTTCGCACGCGGAACCCGACGCAGAGAACCATGCTGATAATGATCTCTCGTGAACTTCATGAATCCTCCGTTCACGGGAGCGATTGGCTGTCTGGAGAATACCTCACTGTGAATGGCCAGTCCATGCGATAGTGGCATTGTCAGGAGGTCTCGCAAATGCTGCATTTCACGCAGTTGTTTCGACAGCTTCTCTGCTCTACGAGACGCACAATCTGTGTCAATTCGAGTATTTCCCGGAGATCCACGCATCGATCGCAGAAGCGCGAAATCGCCACCGGCCGCCAATCTGAATACCCGGTATCACACTGCAGCGAGCATATCTCTGAAGTGTCTTGGGATGGATACCTACAATGGCTGCTGCTTTCACTGAATCAATCAGTGGCTCCGCCAATGACATTCCAGGTCTGAATTCTGCGTCGTCAACCTCCATGTGCCTATTGAGAAGTGCAGAGATTGAGGAAACTCGTGTATGTGTCATCCAGTTTCTCCAGACGCTAAGTTCGCATCTTCCAACGATGCCGCGATGTGCCCAGCTTGCAGGCAATTCGCCTACGCCGTCCAATACTTTTCATGTATCACCCGATAAATGGGAATTATCGGTCTGGTCCCTGTCTTTGCTGCAACCGATAGTGCTCGTTGAGGTTATGCATGGCACAGTGACGGCTTCTCAAGGCGGTTTTTCGCTCCAAGAAGACGTTTTTTACGCCATGGAGCAGCAAGAAGGCTATTGGCGGGAGGAATACCGCGAGAGATCAGGTTTAGAGATTCGGAGGAACGAAACTCCTGGTGAAATCACTTTAGCCTGTTTCGCAGTTGCCATTGTTTTCAACTGGAGTGCAATAGTTCTCGTTATGAGAACAAAGGCCAAGGCGTCGGGAGACCCTCGGTTGAAATTAGCCCTCTACCGCGTCGTAACGCGTGATGCCGACTGCTTCCCGGAGTTGGGCAGGCAATATCAATATCAAAAGAACGTGGCTCGGAGTAGAACGGGCATTTTGATTGCGTACCTCAGAAGCGTTACTCGAACAAACGGATGGCCAAAGTGAAATTGGTACGGATATAGTCCTTTATGAAGCTTTGCTGCGACATACTGATTGCCCTCTCTCTCGACGTAACCGCAGAAATGCTTCATCCCCTTGCGAAGCATGTAGAGCGGCCGTGACCATCCGGTCTTTGTGACCTCACTGCGCTTGCCGGGAATCGCAGGAGCCTTTTCAAGCAGCACACACGAGCCGGGCCGAATCGAGGGATCAAGACCGCTGATGTTGCAGCCCTCCGCGAGCCGTATGATTTTTTCGTCCCAATGCTGCAAATGCGGAAACTTCATCGACAAGAGCGGCGGCCACTCAACCCACTCTCTGCGCAATTCTTCCCAAACGTCGCTCGGTGCCGGGGAATGGGCGCTGCGCGGTTGAGCCAACAAATCCTCAATCCGTCGCATGTTGAGAAGCGAATCCAGTGAAAATCTTCCCTTGTCTGAGCGCAGAGAACCACCGGCACGGAGCGAGTCCGTATAGCGTGCGGCATGCGCCACGGTGAGGTGGATGAGCGCGTTGACATGAGGTACTGGAAGTGTTTGGCCCTGACGTTGAGCCACAGCAATAGCAAGAACCGTCAACGAAATAGCCGTGCCTATCTGACCATTCGTGCCTTTTGTCCCAAAGAGCCTCGCATCAAGTCTCGCAAGTTTTCCTCCTAGATTGTTGGATGGATTTTAGCACCGTGCCATAAGGTGTGTGACCGTCTCTCGATTTAGAAAGCTGGGTGTCCGCAGGACAGCCTGCCCTGCCCGGTCTGTGCTGAGGCCGATGGTTTGGACCACTACAAAGGCTATCGCCTCTGCCTCTATCTTGCGCACGGTTTTCTCCGCCGCTGCGGGACGGTTGGCCTTTTGCCACACAAATGCGAGAGTTCATGCACGAGCCGAGTGCTCCATCCTTTGCATTTTTCCAGCGATGGGTGGAAAACCGAGACCGTTCGGTCTCCGCTCCGCTGGCCGGCAGCCCCACCGCTAGTGGCTCAAGGCTTGAGACTCTTTTTCGATTTGGACGGCGGCAGGTAGTTCTCGCCGGTAACCACCTTTCGACCGGTCTTGCGTTCCAGTTCGACTCGGGCGCGATGGGCAATCCCGCCGCCGGTCTTTGCGGCCCGTTTATTGGCGGGCAGCCCCAACGCCGCCGCCGTCTCCGCAATCTGACGCGTGGAAAGCTCGGCCAGGGCCGTGAAGATAAGTTCGGCCTCGCTCATGTGATCGCGAAGATTCTAGCTTTCCAGTCCTTTCAGGTCTTTATGCTGTTTGACCGAGACGCCGGACCATTCTTCGTGAATGATATTGGTGAGGATGGCGAACTCCTCCCCCTGCTTTATCTCGTGACTGGCCCAGCAGTCGGCCAGTTTGTTGCGCGTCTCCTGCCCGGTCATGCGCTGGGTTATCCACTTTTCGCTGCGGCCCAGCCTGCTCCAATTCTCTCTGGTCCGCTCCAGCGCCAAAGCCGGATCGGCGATCTCCTGCAAGCGTTCGTAGCCCACCTTCGCAAGCCAACGCTTAAACGGCTCCGCCTTGGGGGAAGGAATGGACTGGATCAGCCGGAGAACTCCAGGGACATTCCAGCACTGGAGCCTTTGCATTCCCCCCTCCGTTTCAAAGGGAAGCGCAAGGGGGGGACAAATTGTCCCCCCCTTTGAAGGCCTCGGCCAGAGAGGGATCGCGGCGGCGCAGCTTCTTCAGGTAATCGGAGGGAGCGGGCGAGTCCGTCAGGGCGCTGACAATGTCGGTGAGAACAAACCACCACTCCTCATTGTGAAAGACCCGGCGCACCGGCCGTTCTTCGAAAAGGGCCATCTCGCTCATTTGAAAACCTTCCCTTCTTCTCTGCGAAGCACAAGGCGGGCCACTAAATACGCTCCGATCTCGCACTGAACGATTCTATCTGAGGAGGTGTGTGACCGGCCTGTGCTGAGGCCGATGGTTTGGCCACGACGAAGGCTATCGCCCCGGCCTCTATTTTGTGGACGGTTTTCTCCGCCGCTGCGCGACGGTTGGCTTTTTGCAACATTGTGCGAGAGTTCATGCACGAGCATCAAGAACCGTTGCGGCGCGGATTGGCCCGGCAAGAGTGCAACCTTGCCGCCGTATCTGACGCCAAGGAGTCCTGCTCATTCTTCGCCTGCAAAATCACCTGTTAAATATCCGCCATTGGCGTATTTCCGCGTTGTTTGGCAGTCCCCATCGGCCTGTAAGTTGTTGAAAGTACATTTAATAGGGGCTATGGCATGGAAGGGGATCTCCGCGTTCTTTACCTGTTCAGTGGCTGGACAAAAGTGGAGAAAACTCAGCCGTGGATTCCCCCAGGCGCAGTGACTTGCAAAACCGGAAAAGCCCCTTGGAATCTACGGAATGCCGTTGCAGTCCCCCGGTCAGATTTCCCGATTTTCTGCCGATGTGCGAACACGCCTCAAAATATCGTCCTTCATCAATACCAGGTATCGCATTGTATGTCTATGACATCGGAGGCTCGCGCCTGGAGATAGCTTGCTGAGTATCCGCTTCGAAATGACGTGAGAGTGCAGTTACCAGTACCTAGAGGACACAAGGAAGGGTGGACCGGCCTCGCCATTGATTTTATCTGCTCTGATCACGATCTCCAGATTCTTATCTCCCCAATCGGCTGGCACCTTGCTGAGAAGCTGATCGATATACTGCGGTGAGACCACAAACTCGCTTGCGGCCTCTGTGCCATATGAGCCAAGTCCTGCAATCACCATGACGGTGCCGTTGGTGGTTGTGTCATGGTAACGCGTAATCAACGCGTAATCGCTGGTTTTGTTGTCGGCGCTCAACTCAGGATTATGGGGATTACTCGACGCCGCATTACGGGGATCGCTCCACTCAGTGCTATTGGGATTCTCTCTGTCCTGTATCCTCGACAATGAACCAAAATCGAAACGAAAGCGCAGAGGGTCGGTCAGGCGCAACGTCCAGGGATTATTACTGGCGCCGATCAGAATGACAGGACGCAAACGAAAGTCCGTCAGACTGACTTCACGGTCATCCTTGATCACATAGGCTTTTCCGCTCGCCTGCAGAAAGCCGGCCACACGCGCGAGCGCGAGCGCGCTGGACATCGTGATATGGTGGTATGGCCCTCTCAAGTGATCCGTCGGGTCGACCGCCGCAGGCTTCGTATTCGGCCAATTAAAATCGCTGGTGCCGACGACTATGAGAACGGGGGCAGGCGAATGCAGGAGTTGACCCCACAGCTTGTCCGTGGTTCTGGGCGCGGTTGCTTTGCGGTAGGAATATGCGCTGAAGACAGCCAGAGCGAGCAGAAGGACAGCGGCTGCCCACCACAGAAAATGGCTGCGCCGCAGAGCAGAAACGGCTGGCGCGGCGCCCTTCGGCTTGAACTCCGGCACATAGCAGCCCAGCGGCAGGTGAATCTGAAGCACCGAACTCTCGCCATCTTCGCTGTAGTATTGCGCGAGCCGCTTCCTGACCTCGCTTGCGCTGAAACGGACGACAGGATCGGCGTTGGTATCGTAATCCGGCGGGCGATCGAAGACCTCGATACCAAGCGTGCGCTCTTTCAACCCTTCCGAGTGGCCGTCCAGGGCCTTGCTGACTACGTATTTCAGCAGCGCAGGATAGCGCTTGCTGCCACTGAAATGGCCGCTCGAGAGAATCGCATTCAGTTCCCTGGCGATCAGATCCCGATCTGCCGGGGTCTCTGGTGTCCAGTGGGCGGTTTCATGCGTGGCGCTCGACATGAGAAAGGATTCATCTCCCGAATCAGTCGTAGTGTACGTCACCACATCCGTAAGTGTCACTTACAATGCGACCACCACGTCCCCGAAATGCCAGTTTGCCTTGGGCGCGTAAGTGGTTCACTTGCAGTAGGATATAGACGTAATATACGCGTAACATTACAGATTGCCAGCGGTATTCACCTTGTCGAATCTTCTATCGGCGGCGGAGAGTTGCTGCCGTATCGAGGATAAGTGTGCCCCGGGGTTCATAAACTCAGAGAAGAGAGCTTCGGTGGGGCTTTGCGCAACTTGTCGATTCTAAGGAGGCTTCACAAATGGTACGAAAGCTGTCAGTACTTCTCATCGCTCTGCTCTTCCTGAGCTTGTCGCAAACCATTTTCTCGCAGGCTGTTACGGGAACAATTGTCGGCACAGTCACTGACACCAACGGGGGCGTCGTCGTCAACGCCAAGGTCACGATTATCCTGACCGGGCAGAGCACCGTGTATTCGTTTGTCACCAACGAGAGCGGCAACTACACCGCGCCGGATCTTCCTTCCGGGCTGTATTCCGTGACGGTCGTCTCGCCCGGCTTCAAAAAAGAGACCCGCGAGAACATCTTGCTCGCCACAAACACCACGGCGCGCGTTGATGTCAGCCTGGTTACAGGCAGCGTCATGGAGTCGGTAGTGGTCACCTCGGCTCCGCCCGAGTTGCAGACGGATCGCGCTGACATCTCAACGACGATCGAGCAGAAACAGATCACTGATCTTCCGCTCAGCAGCGGCAACAGCTTTCAGTCCCTGCTGAACATAGTTCCGGGCATGGCGCCGGTGGTCTTCAATAATTCGCAGTTCTACAACGCCAACAACGATCTCTCCACCAACGCGAACGGGCAGTCCTCCTACGTCAATCTCTACCAGATTGAAGGTATCGACGACGACCAGCGCACCGGCATCCAAATCATCCTCGTTCCGCCCGCGGCCTCGATCCAGAACGTGGACATCACCACCAATAACTTTGAGGCCGAGTTCGGCCGCGCGGTGGGAACCGTCGTCAACGTCACCCTGAAGTCCGGTAGCAACCAGTTTCATGGCTCTGTCTTTCAGAACATGGAAAACAACGGCGTCAACGCCCGCAATTACTTCGCCTCCGGACCCAATGGACGCCTGGTCTACAACTACACGGGCGGTTCCATCGGAGGCCCGATTCTCAAAGATAAGTTGTTCATCTTTGGCGACTTCCTTCGCACCTCCGACCACGAAGCCACGACGACAAACGCGACCATTCCGTTCTATAACGTGACGAACGGCAATGTCGATCTCAGCGGCTATAAGGGCCAGGTTTACGATCCGACTACCGGCGATACGGCGGACTGTTCGGGCACCACGCCAAACGGCAATTGCGGGACGGGACGCACAGCGTTCGCCGGCAACCTGATTCCGATGTCTGAGCTCACGGGGCTGTCGTCTCTGCAAGGCACGAACGGTAAGAATGTGGGTTTAACTGTCCTGCAGGACTTGGATGCCCTGGCGAGAAACCCCGCAAAAAATCTTGCATCGGCGGCATACATCGCCGGCGCGCTCACCAACAATTTTTCGCAGAACCTTCCTTTCCACAAAGACACCATCAGCTACGACATCAAGTCGGACTACACCATCACCCAGAAGGATCACCTGAGCGGCCGTTTCAGCCATCAGAGCATCAACACTTACGAGGCGCCGCTGTTCGGTTCGTTCCTCGGAGGACCCGCCAACGGCGGCTTTGAAGCGACCGGAACTGCAGCGGCCTATAGCACAGGCGCGAACTACGATCAGGTCTTCTCGCCTACCCTGCTCACCGAAGTGCGTTTTGGCGTGGCCCATTTGCGCAACTCGGCGCAGCAGACAGATTTCGGTAGCGACGATGCGACGACTCTTGGCATCAAGGGCAACGGCGTCAACGGAACAGATCAATCTCCCAACAGCAGCGGGCAGGTTGCCTTCCAGTTGAGCCAGTTCGCCGGCAATTCACAGGCATCCAGCACAAGCTCTCTGAGCAATCCGCTGATCGGCTACTCGCAGTCGCTGCCCTGGCTGCGCGCCGAATCCAATATCGATTTTGCCAATAACTGGACCATAATCAAAGGCAATCACACCTTGAAGGCCGGCGCCGACGTCCGCCGTGTGCGCGACGATCTTCTGCAGGGAAACATCAACGCCGCCGCGGGAACGTTCTATTTCACCGAGAACCAGACCTCTGCTCCGAACGCCACCATATATCCACTTGTCACCGGCTCCGCAACCGGGCAAGCCAATGACGTTGCAGACGTTCTCTTCGACGTTCCCTTTGGGGTGGGCCAGGACACCAACAGCACCTTCCCGTGCTTCCGGCAGACCTGGCTATTCTTCTTTGCCTCCGACAAGTGGCAGGTCTCCCATAAGCTGACCGTGGATATCGGTCTGCGCTATGAGCTGTATCCGCCGGCCACACCCCGCAAGGCCGGCGGCTTCGTCAACTACAACCCCGCCAACAATCAACTCGTCATGGCCGGCGTAGACGGGAACCCATCGAACATTGGGATGAAAACGGACTTCACGAACTTTGCTCCGAGGCTGGGAGCGTCTTACCGTCTATCGGACAAGACCGTTCTTCGCGCCGGATTCGGCGTCAGCTACGTCCCCTTTGTGGACAACAGCTATGCCTATAACTATCCCATCAAGACCAGCACCAACTACCTGAATACGCCAACCTATGGACCGGCACTCGACTCGAATGGCAACGCAGTCAATTTCGCTAGCGGAGTTCCCATTACTCCGTCAGTCACGTTTGGAACGGATGGAACGCTGACGGAAAGCAAGGCTAATGGCACCCTCGGGCTGGGCAACCTCTATATCCCCCTCAACTTCAAGAATGCCTATGTCTCCTCGTGGAACGCGGCGATTGAGCAGGCTCTGCCGTACAATATGTCTTTTCAGATTGCGTATGTCGCCAACCACGGAACGCGGATCGACGTGGGGCAAAACATCAACCAACCAAGCATCTATGGTCAAGAAGGCTCAACATACGATCCCTTCAACGTCGCCTTCGGAAAGACCGCGTCGGTCACGGAGTACTTCTTGGGTTTCTCCAGCAACTATGAGTCGCTGCAAGCCTCGCTCACAAAGCGTGCTTCCGCCGGCCTGACCTTCACTTCCTCATTTACTTGGGGCAAGGCGCAAGGCTACGCGACTGGCGCTCAGGACGGAGGGTTGCTCTATTTCAGCGGCGACTGGCGCCGCAACTACAATCTGCTTGACTTCGACCGCAAGCTGAACGCCGAGGAGGTGGTTACCTATGAGTTGCCCTTCGGCAAAGGCCACACGTGGATCAACAGCAACAAAGCAGCCAACATGGTTATTGGCGGGTGGAAGACGTCGGCTGTCATAGGTATGGTCTCGGGCTTGCCTTTTACTGTCACATCCTCCACCGTTACGTCGGGAACCACCACGACGGCCAATTTTACTGGCCCGTTTACGGTCACGCACAACGTCAGCGGAACGTCAGCCGGCCGAACTCCATGGTTCAATACGGCTTCCTTTAACAACCCTTCGGCACCTACCTGCGCCGCTTGGACGCCGGCCAATCCAGTTCCTTGCACTAACGGTACTTCTCAGCGCAACCAATTCCGCGGGCCGGCCTACTTCTCTGACAACCTGTCGCTCTTCAAGAGCTTTCCCGTCTACCACGAGTCAGTTCTTGAGGCCCGGTTTGACGCCTTCAACATGAGCAACACTCCCGCCTTCGGTCTGCCGACCGCTTCGTCCACGTCGAGCAGCTTTGGCGAAATCACCAGCACCCTGGGTAGCGGCGTCGGCAATGTCAATGGCGTTGGCGGTCCGCGTGTCCTTCAGGCGGCCGTCAAATTCACCTTCTAGGCCGGACGCTATCCTTCATCAACGGCTGGCCGTCTCAACATGAGGCGGCCAGCCTGCCTCACTCTCGAAACGCTATGACAATCCGTAAGCGTCGAGCGCACTGGAAAGGAAAACCGTGATAACTTTCTCAAGACGCAGCTTTCTTGCCGGCGCGGGGGCTGCCGCTGCTTTTTGCACCGCGCGGCCCATACCGGCCTGGGCGGCTTTCGCCAGCTCCCCCTTCCGGATTGCCGTCATCAATGACGAGATCTCGCAGGACTTCGACCGCGCCTGCTTCGTTGCCGCGCACGACTTTGGCATGGGTTGGATCGAGATCCGCGGTATGTGGGATAGAAACGTCACGGAACTCTCCGAGGCGCAGATCGCCGAGGCCAAACGCATTCTCGTCAAGTACAGCCTGCAAGTTACTGACATCGCCAGCCCGCTCTTCAAAACCGATTGGCCCGGAGCGCCAAGCTCGTCTTACAGCACCAAGGCCGATCTGCATGGCGCGGCGGAATCCACTTTCAAGCAGCAGGACGAGTTGTTGGAGCGCTCAATTGTTCTGGCCAAACAATTCAACACCGGCAAGGTACGCTGCTTCGACTTCTGGCGTCTCGACGATGTGGCTCCCTATCGCGCCGCCATCGACGAGAAGCTGCGCGCCACCGCCGAAATAGCCGGCAAGCAGGGCATTCTGCTGATTCTGGAAAACGAATATGCCTGCAACACCGCGACAGGACGCGAAGCCGCCCGCACCATGAACGCTATTTCAACCCCGCATCTCGCCCTCAACTGGGACCCTGCCAATGCCATCATGCGTGGCGAACTGGACGCCTTCCCGGCAGCCTGGGAGTTGATCCCCAAGAACCGCATCCATCATTGCCACTGCAAGAACGCGGTCAGAAACGAGGCCCGCAAGATCGAGTGGTCGCCGGTGGGCAAGGGATTCATCGACTGGACGGCGCAGTTCCGCGCGCTGAAGCAGGCTGGATTCCGCGAGGCGGTCAGCCTCGAAACCCATTGGCGCGGGCCGGGCACACCGGAAGATTCCTCGCGCATCAGTTGGACTGGTATGAAACAGGCGTTGCAAGACGCGGCAGCACTGTGATCCGGCCTTATCGGATCGTGGCGCTTGCAGGCAGACAAACGGAGAAAAATGATCACACGACGCGATTTTCTTGACACACTTGCTTTCGGCGCGGCTGGCTTGGCCATTCATTCCAGCGCGAAAAGTTATGGGCAGATTCTTGGTTCCAACGACCGTCTCAACTTTGCCGTCATCGGCCTCAATGGCCGCGCCTATGCGCATCTCTCGTCGATGAGCGCCAACCGAAAGACGGCGCGCGTCTCTCATGTGGTCGATGTGGACGCCAGCATCCTCAAGAAGTACGCCGACAGCGCGGAGAAGGAACTCGGTTACCGGCCGGCCATGGACCGCGACTTCCGCGAGGTGCTTCAGCGGAAGGATGTGGACGTCATCACCATCGCCACTCCCGATCACTGGCATGCGCCCATGGCCATCGCCGGCGTGCAGGCCGGAAAACATGTCTACGTGGAGAAGCCGTGCAGCCACAACCCCGCCGAAGGCGCGCTGCTGGTCGAGGCGCAACAGAAGTATGGCAAGCTGGTGCAGGTGGGTTCGCAGCAGCGCTCCTCGCCGCACACCATCGAGATCGTTGACAAGATTCACAATGGACTCATTGGCCGCGCATACTTTGCCCGCACCTGGTATTGCAACGTGCGCAAATCGATGGGCATAGGCAAGGAGGTTCCCGTTCCCGCCACTCTCGATTGGGAACTCTGGCAAGGGCCCGCGCCGCGCCGACCTTACAAGGACAACATTCATCCCTACAACTGGCACTGGCTGCGCAACTACGGCACCGGCGAGGCTCTCAACAACGGCACGCATGAAGTCGACGTGGCCCGCTGGGCCTTGGGCGCTGGGTATCCGCAGCGTGCCACGGCCGCAGGCGGCCGCTTCCACTTCAAGGACGATTGGGAGTTTTACGATACTCTTGAAACCAGTTTCGACTACGGCGACTGCATGATCACCTGGGAAGGCCGCAGTTGCCAGGGGATGAAAGTCTATCACCGCGATCGCGGCGTGGCCGTCATGGGAACAACCGGCACTGTTGTGGTCGATCGCGACGGTTACGAGATTTACGACCTCAAGGGCAACAAAACTGCGGAATATATCTCGGGAAAGACGACTTCATCGGCGGATGCGGTCGGCCGCGACTCCATGACTGATCTGCACTTCGCCAATCTCATCGCCGGCATCCGTCAGGGCGAAAAACTGCACGCGCCCGTCGCTGTGGGCAACGTCGCTGTAACAATGCTGCAACTCTCCAACATCGCCTGGGAGACCGGGCGCGAGCTGCATCTTGACACCGCGAACGGCAAGATTCAGAACGACGGCGAAGCCATGAAGATGTGGGGCCGCACATATGAAAAAGGGTGGGAGCCGCATCTCTGAGCATCAATTCCGCAAGCCGGGCGGTTTCCCGTCAGCCGCCCGGATGAAGTCTTACTGAATCTTTCCAGGAGTTTCCAATGATCAAATCGTCTCTTTCGCGCCGTGACTTTATGCAGTCGGGCGTGTTGCTTGCCGCGGCCTGCGCGACCGCCGGCACTTCGCCAATCATGGCGCAGAAGCTGACTCTCCGGGGCAAATCATTCCCGGCTCAACTGGGCGTCGCCAGTTACACTTTTCGCGAGTTCACCCGCGCGCAGATGATCGGCTTTTTCAAGCAGCTCGGTATTCGCGACCTCAACGTAAAAGACATCAAGGACCATTTGCCCGCCGATGCGCAGGAAGAAGCCAAGGCCCTGGCCGATTATGCCGCCGCCGGTATTCGGTTGCATGCCGCTGGCGCCATCTACTTTGCCAAGGATGATGACGCTGACATCCGCGCCAAGTTCGAGTATTGCAAGCGTGCCGGCATCGGCGTGATCGTCGCCGGCGATCCCACCCCCGAGACGCTGCCCCGCCTTGAGAAGTTCGTCAAGGAATACGACATCCGCATCGCGATCCACAACCACGGACCCGAGGACAAGCTCTGGCCTTCGCCGCTGGACATTCTCAAGTCGCTCAAAGGAATCGATCCCCGCATCGGCTGCTGCATCGATGTGGGTCATACCGTGCGTGCGGGAGCGGATGTGGTGCAGGCGATTCGCGAAGTTGGCCCGCGGCTTTTCAACGTCCACATGAAGGACCTCAGCGACTTCACCAATAAGGAGAGCCAGGTGGCCGTGGGCGAGGGCCTCATGCCGGTGAACGAGATTTTTGCCGCTCTTGATAGCATCGGCTATAAGGGCTTCGTCGATCTCGAGTACGAGATCCACGGCGACGATCCGATGCCGGGTGCGATCGCCAGCATCGCTTATATGCGGGGCGTTCTCGCCGGCATGGGGAGCCGTTGACGCAAGTGCGGAGTTTATCTCAAGGGGCAGGGATGAAGTTGAACGCTCTGTCGGTGGAGGCGCATCCTGCGCGCATGGAGCGTGTCCGCGAACCCATTCGCGCGCATTCGCGCCCCGCAATGGGAACCCTCTTCACGGTCTACCTGCACGCTCCCGGCGAAGCGCGGGAACTGGAAGTTCTTCAGGCGGTCTTCGATGAGATTGATCGCGTGGAAAGAACTTTCAGCCGCTTTCTTCCCTCAAGCGAGATCGCGCGCATCAACCGCGAAGCCGGGCAGGGTTCGATCGTTACTGACCCCGAGGTCTTTCATCTGCTCGAGTATGCAAAGGATCTGAGCGGAAAGACGGAAGGCGCCTTCGACATTACCATTGGCCGCCTGACGCGCGCGTGGGGATTCGCCGAGCGCAAGCGCGTTATTCCCTCGTCCGATGCGCTTGAAGCCGCCGAAGCCGCAGTGGGCTGGAGGCATCTGCAACTCAATGCGCAGTGGCGCACCGTCGAGTTTCTCAAGCCCGGCATGGAACTGGACCTGGGAGCGATCGCTAAAGGCTATGCGGTCGATTGTGTCCTCGATCTTCTCCGATCTCTTGCGGTTCAAGCCATGATTGACGCCGGCTCCAGCAGCATCGCGGCGAACGGGGATTTCTTCTCGCGGGCGCGGCCCGTTTGCGTTGCCGATCCAGCTTCCGCCGATGAACTTCTGTGCGAGGTGCTGTTGGGTGATCGCGCTTTGTCCACCTCGGGAGTCAAAGAGCAAAGTTTTACCAGGGACGGGCGTGTCTACAGTCATTTGCTCGATCCCGCATCGCACCAGCGCGAGCAGGATTCTCATCCTCTTCAAGTGTTGCAAACGACCGTGCTGGCGCCCGATTCCAGACTGGCGGATGGGCTGTCTACGGCCCTGTTTCTGCTTGGCCCGCGTCGTGGCGAGGCGGTTATGGAACAGTTCCCGGAGTGCTCGGTATTCTGGGCTTGCCGCGGAGACAAAGGCGATTTCTGCGCCAGCATCCGCTGGCCTCAAACAGAGTCATCAACAAAGTAAGGAAGGTCATGGAAAGACGTGAGTTCATCGGAATGGCCGCGGCCGGACTCGGCGCTTTGACGCTGGGCATGAGAGGCTGCGGATCGCCGCAGGCAGTTGCTCCCAGCGATTGGGTCCACCTCGGTATCATCGGAGTCGGCGGCCGCGGACAGCATATGATGCGCATGATGCTGCGCGTTCCCGGCGTGCGCATCGCGGGTTTGTGCGACGTCTACGAATCCCGGATTGCCGAAGGCCGCAAAGTGACCGGCGAGCAGACCCCGGCTTACTCCGATTACCGCAAGCTGCTTGAGGCGCGCGACATCGACGCCGTCATGGTCGCCACACCGCTCTCTCTTCATGCCGAGCATGTGATCGCCGCTCTCGACAGCGGCCGGGCGGTATACGGCGAGAAGAGCATGGGACGCACGCTCGACGATTGCAATCGTATCCGGGACGCCGTCCGCCGCACGGGAAAGATGTTGCAGGTTGGTCTGCAATACACCTATGCGCCGTGGTATACGGAAGCGCAGAAGCGCATTCAGGCAGGAAGCATCGGGCAGATCACGCAGGTTTACTCCTACTGGCACCGTAACAGCAACTGGCGGCGTCCGCTGCCTCCGGGAACGGGAGCGGAAATCGAAAGACTTCTGAATTGGCGTCTCTACCGCGAGTGGTCTGGAGGCTTGCTGGCCGAACTCGGTTCGCACCAGATCAGCTTTGCCAACACGCTCTTCGGCGCCATGCCTGATTCGGCGATGGCTTCCGGCGGCGTCGATTATTGGAAAGACGGACGGGAGATCGAAGACAACGTTCATGCGATTCTCCGCTACCCCGGCGGACAGACGCTCCAGGCCAGCTTCATCACCACCAACCGTCTGGACGGAGCGCAAGAGCGCATCTTCGGTACCGGCGGCAGCATCGTGCTCACGCACACGGAGGCGATCTATTATCAGGAACCGTGGTATCCCAACTCCGCCGTGCCGCCGGAGATGACGATTGGGCACAGACTTGTCACCGGGCCGACCTACAGCGCAGAACAGCCCTATACCGGCAAGGGCGAAACGCCCCTCAAAGGTGAAGCCAGTAATGCCGATTTGCTGGCCTGCCGGGAGTTCATCGACTGCATTCGCACCCATCGCAGGCCGGTGGCCGACGTGGATCTCGGATGGAGCGAGGCAGTCACCGTGTCCTTGTGCAACCACGCGCTGGAGACGGGACGCAATATCAAGCTCGCGGATTTTCTCGCCGGAACCGCCTGAAACGCCGCTGCCTCGGATGGGGATAGTAACTACCCGCTAACTCTTTTATGTCGCTCAACGATTTTGTTCTTCTGGAGGGTTTTACGATGCAAGTTGGGATGCGTATGGCCAGCGCGCTCATTTTGAGTGGATGTTTGCTCGGATTCGCCGCCTCCGTTCACGCCAGCTCCCTGACCGTCAAAACCGGGCAGGGCAAGGTGCATGGCAAAGCCACCGACGATGGGAAGGTCAAGGCCTTTCTCGGGCTGCCCTACGCTGCGCCGCCGGTGGGCGATCTTCGCTGGAAGGCGCCCGCGCCTCCCGCCACGTGGAAGGATGTGCGCGACGCAACGCAGTTCGCGCATCGTTGCGCGCAATGGCAGATTTGGAGCGATTATCTCTTTCTCGATCCCGGACCAAGCGAAGATTGTCTCTATCTGAATGTGTATGCGCTCACGGACGCCAAAGCGACAAGCAAGCTGCCCGTCATGGTCTGGATTCATGGGGGCGGATATACGGCTGGTGCAAGCTCGGAGCCGCGGTATACCGACTCCGCGCTTGTCTCCAAAGGCGTAGTCCTGGTGACGATCAACTACCGGCTGGGCGTCTTCGGCTTTCTGGCCACGAAGGAACTTGCGAATGAGGGCCACGCCGGCAACTACGGCCTGATGGACATGGTGGCCGCGCTGCGGTGGGTAAAGCAGAACATCGCCGGCTTTGGCGGCGATGCGGGCAACGTGACGATCTTCGGCGAGAGCGCCGGATCCTTTGCCGTAGGCACGCTGATGGCCGCGCCCGATGCGCGCGGACTTTTCCACAAAGCGATCGGCGAAAGCGGCGCAGCCTTCAGCAACGGTCTTTTGATATCCACGCTGACCGAGCGCGCCAAGCGCGATCAGGAATGGGTCGATTCGCTCGGAGTGAAGAACCTGGCCGAACTGCGCGCGCTGCCCACTGCCAAGCTGATCGAGGCCGCCTCGAAGAAGCAAGTCGGCTGGTTTTCGCCACTCATCGACGGGCGGTTCCTGCCCGAGAGCGTTCCCGCGATCTATGTCGCCGGCAAACAGGCACGTGTGCCGGCCATCATCGGCTGGAATCTCGACGAGAGGACAGGCACGCTGTCGAAGGGCATGACGGCGGAGAAGTGGAAGGTCTTCGCAGCCGAGCATTATGGAAAGCGGGCGGGAGAGTTCCTGGTGGCATTTCCGGGCAAGAGCGACGAAGAGTCCGTGCAATCGGCGGACGCTTACACCACCGACGCTTTCATTGCCTTGAGCGCGTGGAAGTGGGCGGAGGCGCAGTCGCAGACCGGAGGAGCGCCGGTATACCGATACCGCTTCGATCTGCCCGCGACGCCCAGCGAGATGCATCCCGAAGGAAGATATGCCTTCCACTCGGACGAACTTGAATACGTCTTTGGAACATTGGACGTGAGGCGTGGTGCCACCTGGCGCCCAGAAGACCGTACGCTGAGCGAGCAGATCGTGAGCTACTGGACGAACTTTGCCCGTACGGGCGACCCGAACGGCAAAGGCCTTCCGCACTGGCCGCGCTATGACACAGAAAAGCAACTGATCCACTTGGACAGTACTATCACCTCGGGGCCTGATACGCTGCGCCCGCAGTTCGAGTTTTTGCTCAACTGAATGCCGGCATTTTCTCTGGTGAAGTCCGCGCGGCGAGCTGTCTATGGGGCGAGCCTATTCCCACGATTTGTGTTTGAGGATCCTCACTGATGAAAGCGGAGTCACCTCCTCGATGACGTGGCAGCGCGCCCGGTCGCTGGGAAGCTGCCGCATTCACGAGGCAACGCCAGGCGGCCAATGGAAGATCATGACCGTTCTGGGAGTCATGAGATCAAGAGTGTTCCAGAGCTTCTTCGCTCCGATAACGGCCCGGAGTTTGTGGCCAGGGATCTGCGCAAATGGCTGGCCGCAGCCGGCGCCAAGACACTGTATATCGAACCAGGTTCTCCGTGGGAGCTTTCTCTATTATTCAAATCTCTTGATGGGGGAATTCACTGCGACTAATGGAAGAGGGAAGAGTATAACATTCGCCTTGAACGATATCATTACGGGTATGAATTTCTCGATCGCCATTATCACCGCGCTGATCGGGTGGGCTGTGCTTGAATATTTTCGGAAAAAACTTTAGGGTTTCATGCTGCGGTCGAAGTGATTCGATCCATCGTTCACGCGGCCATTTGGCTTATATCCAAGTGAATATCGGGGCGTCTGTACTGGTCCAGAGTTTTTCTTGAACATAAAGTCGCTCGTAGATCACTGGATTTACCTTGCTACCGGACTATCGAACCTTAGGCATGTCCGAAATCGACCATGAGCGGCCCGGAGAACTTGTCAATCTCTAGCCGGTCATTTGCGCGAGCGCAAAAATATTTTACCCCAGTTCACGATGGCCCGTGTCTGAAACTGCCACTCCGGCTTCACGTTGAGATTGAGCTGTGCGGTTTCAATCTCGATCTGCCCGTTGCGGAATGGTAGTACCAGACCCTCTTCTGGAGTGCCAGGCAATTCGCGGGGAAAAAAGCAGAGGCCGTGGGTTCGAGCCCCGTCGTCCCTTCCATTCATTCCAAAAAACTTAGGAGTGTTTGGCAATCAAAGTGACAGTAAAATCTGGGCACGATATGGGCACAATAAACCCGCTACCGAGCATAGGCGCACCGGCCGATCCAAAAAACCGATCAGAACCTTGGCGTTCAGCGCTCCCGAGAAGACCTTCCAACGCATCTGGCACTTGTTGGTGACCGTCGAGATCGCGCTGAGTTTCTCGCGCCGCGCGTTGGCATGAACGACGGGAGTCTGCCCTTTGGGCAACGTAGCCGCGGCCGCGCACGTCGTCCGAGTGCAGGCCGGTTTCGTCGCCCCACTGAATCTCGGCGCCCTCGGCTTTGGCCTTGGCTGCGATCTTCGGATACTCCTCGTTGAGCCACTTGCCCACAGCTATTATGGGCCGGATCAGTAGTGCCCTGGATCAGTGCCCGGCGATTTCAATCACGCTGCTATCCTGACCACTCCATGCCTCCGCTCCTGTGTGTGTGAGCTTTTGCGCTGCATCGTCCCAGCGAAGGTGAGTGATGCGGCCGCCGCCCTTTTCGTAGTCGTACGTCCGGCCATCGTCCGCAAAGAGCGTGAAGGTGGCGTCAGCGCCGGGGTAGATGCGAATATGTTCGATAGGCTGTGGCTGCTCGGCGCTGTCCACCTTCGCGCCAAGCGGAAGAATCGAGCCGGCGCGCACAAACAGCGGTATGGTATCTATCGGTGCGGAAACAATGATGCTCTGCCCGCCGCGCACGCGCTCGCTGGTCCAGTAGTTGTACCAGTTCGCGCCCGCGGGCAGATAGACGCTGCGGCTCGTCGCTCCGTGTTCGGTCACCGGAGCCACAAGCAGCGCGGGGCCGAACATATATTCGTCGCGCAGATCCACGGTCTTCGGATCGGCTGGAAAATCGAGCGGCAGAGCGCGCATGAACGGAGCACCCGTCCTCCATGTGTTGTAGGCGAGCGAGTAAATGTAAGGCATCAACTCGTAGCGTAGGCGGAGGTACTTCTCAAGGATCGGCTCAGCCTGCCGTCCGTACGACCACACCTCGTTTTCCTTGCGGCTGCCATGCGTGCGCAAGATGGGCAGGAAAGTCGCATACTCGAACCAGCGCGTATAGAGCTCGGGGTAATCGTCATAGCCGCCTACGTTGGCGCGGGCGTCGGAAGGATCCAGCAGCGGCGCGTGTGCCGGATGGTGCTCGGCCGGCAGATACTGCCAGCCGCCCGTATCGTTCGACCAGTACGCGATTCCCGAGGCGGTGAAGTTGAGCCCGGTGGGAATCTGGCGCCGGAAGGTATCCCACGTCGGCGCAATGTCAGAAGACCAGAAGATCGTGCCGTTACGCTGCGCGCCTAGATATGCGTCGCGCGAGAGCACCAGCGCGCGCCGGCCTGGCTCGTCCTTGCGAAAACCGTTGTAAAGCGCCGCAGTGTGGAAGAGCGGATAGGCGTTGAAGAATGCGGTACCGGGGCCGATGTGGAAGTAGGCTCCGTTCGGAGGCAGATCGGGCTCTGTCTCGTCGGCCCAGAGCGAATCGAAGCCGCGATTGAGAATGTTCTCTCTGACGATCTTCCAGTACCATGCAGCCGCATCGGGATTCGTGGTGTCGATGTCCGAGCCGGCGCGGTCGTAGGGAAGTCCATCGATGGGAGTTCCGTCCGCCTTGTGGATGAACCATCCGTTATGGAGCAGTTCGCTGTAGTAACGGTCGCCGGGCACAAACCGAGGCCAGATGCTGATCATCGTCTCAAAGCCGAGCTTGTGCAGTTGGTCGTTCATGGCCGCCGGATCGGGCCAGTTCTTCGGATCGAAGTCGAACTGGCCCATCTTCGTGTAATAGAACCAGTCGACGACCAGCACACCTGCGGGCAGATGGCGTTCATGATAACCTCGCGCCACATTCAGCACTTCATCCTGGCTCGCATAACGCTGCTTGCACTGGATGTACCCGTACGCGGCTTTGGGCAGCAGAGGTGTTGATCCGGTCAGCAGACGATAGCCCGCATAGATTTCATCCGGCGTATCGCTCGCGATGACAAAAAACGAAACGCGGTCTCCTGCCTGCGATGTCCAGCGCGTCTGCTCGTTGAAGCCCAGTTCCACGGTGGTCTTCGAGGGGTTGTCCCAGACCAGGCCGTAGCCTTTGTTGGTGATGAGGAAAGGCACGCATGTGCTTTGCCCCGCCGGAGCAAGATAATCGTTCCAGCAGCGGATCACATGGCCGCGCAGGTCGAGAAATCCCTCCTGATTCTGGCCCAGGCCGTAGTAATGCTCGTCGTCGGGAGAGGCAAAGGTTGCGCCAACAACGAACGACTGCGGGTCGCTGGAACGGCGATCCTGCGCGAGTTCGGCCGTGCCGTCTTTCTGATTCGGAACAGCCTGTTGCCAGCCGGTGAGTTCGAGAAGCGTCTTCCCCGAGGGCGTGCGCAGCGTAATGTGCGCGCCGGGCGCCGAGCCTCCGAAGTATTTGCCGATATCGACTTGCGTCTGCAGCGGAGGGGCGGCAGAAGGCCTGTTCTTCTCAACAGATGCGACGATGCGCGGCGAACTGTAAAGATCGGCCTCGTCACTTTGGCTGGCGGTCCAGCCTGCGGACTCGGGCGATGCGGCGAATCCGTATCCGGGAGCGGCGAGCGCCGGATTCGGATTCAAGCTGATGGTTACGCGCAGAATATTCGCGGCATACGGTTCGAGAACAATGGTTTCTCCGCCGCGATCGAGTTGCAGCCGCTGGCTGCTGGTTTGTGCTGAAGCTGAGGCGTTCAGGAATATCATTCCAGCAAGGATAGGAATAGTTATCTTAAGCTTCCGCATGAAACCCTCCGGAAAAATGGCCGTAGTAGCGAGGCCTTCGTCGTACTGTATCCATCCAGTTTAAAGTCTCAGCCAGATCAAGGCGGCTCGTCCGGCTGACTGGCTGGCCAACCTGAGGTGTCGCAGAGTGCCGCGCGCCGGCCAGGCACTCTGCGAATTGCTTAGGCAAGATAAGCCTTCAGCGTCACTCCGTACTCGGGAATTCCTGAGATAGATTCGGGCACTTTGATGGTCAGGCCGCTCTCCGTCTGCTTCCAAACGGCAGTCTGTTGCGCCCCGAGCACCTCGACCTTTGCAATTTTGCCTGGCGAAGTCTTACTCGAAAGTCCGAGTGCTTCAACGGTCATCTCCTGGCTGGGAAGCCCAAGGATGATGGCATAAATCACACGGTTATCCTTGGTCCGCGTGAATCGCACATCTTTGGCTCCCAGACTGGCAACAGAGTCGCCGTGAAATGCACCGGCCGAAACCATGTTGGGGCCTTCGCCGAAGATCCACGGGCCGCACGACAAGCGGCGCAAGGATGCCTTGCGTCTTGATTGACTCTGCCAACTCATTCAGAGCGGCAGCGTCAAAACTGCGGCGGGGATTGTTGGGCGACTCTGTGAGCGAGTCGAGCGGCAGGTTGCGATATTCGGATTGATCGGATTGAACTGGGGTCGTCATGGGGATTCTCCTTTTGTGGTTGACAAGAGTGAATGTGTGGGCGGGCAGAACTTGCCCGCCCGGTGAGTGGCGGACTACGCCACCTCCGCAACGGCTTCGTTCTCCTCTGCGGCTTCGTCGGCGAGAATCGCGGCCAGAATCACAGAGGATGTGTGCTGGATGACTTCAAGGCTTTCAGCCAGCAGAGCTGCGTTACCTGCGTACATTTGTATGTAGTCGCTTGAACTTTTTCCCATCTCCAAGCCAACGGCCTGACCCACGATGAAGGCAACGGCCTCGGCTTCTGTCTCGCGCACGGTTGCGGTGGTCATGGTGCGCCGCTCGGTTTTGTGTAGGAGTTCATGCGCTGCCTCGTGGACCAAAGTCACAAACTCCTCTGCCTTCGACTGTCCGGGCAGCAAGGCGATCTTGCCGCCGTAGCTGACGCCAAGGGCGGGCGCAATCTTCTCGCTGAATTCCAGCTTGATA